>Ga0326511_10003349_pt1 | contig 12884 bp, 15 predicted proteins | sample 0_2496_0518_D_FD_203701 | JGI IMG/M metagenome (GOLD analysis project Ga0326511, IMG submission 203701) | Bovine rumen microbial communities from UC Davis, California, United States - 0_2496_0518 | ecosystem: Host-associated > Mammals > Digestive system > Stomach > Rumen | place: USA... | reverse complement strand
GGGTTTTTCCTATGCCAGTGGCGGCAGACCGCAAATAAAACTTTTTTAATCTAGCCCCGCGGTGAATTGCATTAACTAATCTACCGTATAATGGGTATCCAATTTCTGGATTTATTTTTAATCTTTCAAGTAATGCTAACGCGCCATCGCCCGCCTGAACTACACCATCTTCTGAGTTATCTACATATTTAGCTTTGATTTCATCTATTTTATCATTAATGACATTAGCAATTTCATTAATTGGAGTATTGTCAAACCAAGTCTCTTGTGCTTCTTTCTTTTTAATATCTAATATATTATCTGGATCATAAAGCCAAGATAAATTCATTCCAATTTTATTATACATTCTTAATAATGTCATTTTTTTCATTCGATTATAATAATAATCAAATGCTGCAAGCTGGCACATTTCTTTAATATTTTCTAAGTATTCAGAGCCTTTATTTGTTTTATAAATTGCATATTTTTTAGGACGCTGTTCTAAATATTTTTCTATATCTTCAATAGAGATTTGTTTTGCGCCAAGTTGATGAAGATTATGAATTGAACCAAATAAAATTTTATGAAACTCTTGAGGAAAATCTTCCTCGTTAAATTTATATTTATCTTCTAAATCTAAAAGAGAAGGATTTATAAATACGTCTCCAATGACTTGCATACAAGCAGATATATCTACATATTTTGAACCCATTTATTCCTCCTCCTCTAGCCACATATGCGGCGGCCGCACATACACTCGTGGTGATTCTATACTTATAATTCTTTCTTTTGGTAATGTAAAATTTAAAATATCTTTTTCTTTATTTACTAATTGCGCTTGATATAGTGCATAATAGTAATTTAATGCTTGTTTATATATATAAGGAATAATTCCAATACTTCCATTACTTTTATCAAGTGAATTACCTTCTTTTTCATAATACCACTTAAGCGTTTTTAACATGCCACTATAAGTATATTTATTTTCTTTTACATATCTTTCTGCAAGTTTCTTAGTTAATATATAATTATAATCTTCACCAAACAATTTTTTAGTATAATCATAAAAAGCTTCTATGTCTCTTTCTTCTTGAGACATGTTAGCAACATGCTCTTTCCAACAATCCATATGAGCATATCTACGTGCAGAAACTTGTTTTGTAGGTTCTTTATCTCTATCAAAATATTTTCCGCAATAAAGACATTTAACTTGGTGCATAAAATATACTTCCTTTTTAATTCTATATATTTATATTATAATATAAAAAATAAGACTTGTCAAAAATAATAATTTTTGACAAGCCCTAAAAATATATAATTATTCTGATTTCGTCTCATTGGAAAGTAAGAGAAGATCATCATAAATTAGAGAAAGGGCTTCAACCTGTTCTCTTGAGCATTGACTCATCTTTTGACCTCTACCAAGATAGCGATCTGTAATTTGAACAATACGTGGCTGATAAAATTCTTTAAAGACTTCATCAGAATTATTATCAATCATATCTGTAATTAATGCATTACAATTTTTCATTAATTCATCAAAATCAAGATTTGCAGTAGTATCTTTATAAAGATTATTTCTCTTATCTGTAAAAAATTCTTTACCATCTTCGTTTGCTTGTTTATCTATTGCTTCACTAATTGCGGTAACTAAATTATCATATGAAAAATCAATATAGTCTGGAGTATATTTGAATCTTGATCCTGCTTCATATCTAGGTGTTCCACGCATAAAGAGTTTTGTTAAATTGTTACCTTCTTTATCAGTAACAATTCTAGAATATCCAATAATATCTGCCATTCTAGCAACAATATTATTTGCTCTTTTGTCAAGGGTTGGAACAATTTTATTATATTCATTTCCTGCTTCGTCTTTAAACACCTTATCTGTTGCATGAGAAATAAGAATAAGACCATAATCCATCATAACAATAGATCTAAGACATTCATCAAATTCTTTTGATACCATTCCATATCCCTTACCATAAGGAATGTCACTAATACTATCTACTCCAAATCCACCTCCTTGTTCTTGCGGTCTTGGAGCATTATCACAAATATATTTAGTACAATAATCATATGCAATATCACAAGTATCAATAGTAATAGTATAAAATTTTTCTTTTGCTCTTGGGTCTTTTAACTGTCTAAGAACTTTTCTAAATTCTGCCCAGTTATTGATGGGCTGTGCCATTACTCCAGGAATGGCGTTATAACCTTTTTCAAAAGCTAAAAGAAGGTTATTTTCAAATTTTGATGCGGTCGTTGTTTTTCCAGATTTGGGCTAGCCATAAAAGAAGACTGAATATCCGCGAAGATTTCTACTTACTTGATGCGGCTAAATTTCAAAAATATTAATATCTGCCATATATAAAATCCTTTCTTAAGAGAAAGGGAGAATAAATCTCCCTTTTATTAGAAAATAAAGTTACCCTCAGGAACTGCAGCTCCCTGGAAAGCTGTTCCACCAGCAGCTTTAGTAGCCTGACGTTCATTATATCTCTTTTCAATTTCTGCCAGCATAACCTGACGATTCTGAACCATCTTGTTAACATCAGATGCAGTAAGAACATCTTCGCTACCAAAATCATAAGGAACTTTTGCAGTACCAGTAATCAAATATTCACGGCTTTTTCTTTCATAAGTCTGAACAGCGGCTTCACCAAATGCAGATTCCTCAGTCCGTTCAACCTTAATTGTCATGCAATTAATTTTTCCCCAAAGCTTTGTAAAAACGGGGTTTGCAGGTGTTGCATCAAGATTTTCAAAATATTCCATTCCCATTTTATTACGAATTGTAAAAGAAACAGGAAGGATAACAGGACCATATCCAAAGATAGCTCCACTAACTGTTGCAAAATCTTCAGGAATATTTGTTTCAGGATTTGCATCAACATGAGTTACTTTATTAATAAGCATATCTGCTGAAAAAGTATTTCTTTCAGATTCCGCACCAAGTTCATTTACGATAGAGCAAAAACCGCCTTCATTTCTAATTGCGGCAACTTTTGAACCATCTCCTGCAATAAAATCATTAAGCGCGATAGAAACACCTGTACACTGAACCATAAAAGCATTATCTTTTCCGCCATTAATCCAAGTTTTTTCAGGATTATCAATAATTCTTTTAAGAGCGGTATATGTGTTATTTGTTTGACCGCTTCTATATGTTTCAGTTACATAAGTATAATGAATAGTAATAACGTTCAGACCTGCTTCATCAACTGCAACATCCAGGTCTCCCGCAATATACTTAGTACCAGGATTCTTTGAATTTTCTCCAGATACTCTTACAGAAAGCTGATTAAAATTACTACCTGTACTATAAACACGTCCTTCAATCTTTTCTGTATTAATAAATTTTGCGTTTGCTTTCATTTTTTTCTCCTTATTTAAAAATCAACTTTTTCTGTACTATTATATTATAATAAAAATTTTTTTATTTTTCAAACTGATAGTTTTTCCCAGCTTCTGTTAAAGAATACTGCACAGGATTTTTTCCTGCTTTTTCAACATAACCATCGTTTACTAATTTTCTCATAGACCCTGCGATGGAGCGACCGCTGGTAAAAAGAGCTTCAGCTGCTTCTTTAGATGTAAAAACATTAGACATCTTTTCTACATTTTCCTGCATCCAAGAAAGAAGTTTTGCGCCATTCTCTGTCATAGCACCAGAGCTTTTTACCTTACCATTTTTTAGTTCAGTAAAAAATTCTAAAGCATTATTAAGTTCTTCATCTGAAAAATTAAAAGTTTCTCCTGAATCAAAAATAACTGTTTCAACAATTTGAATAAATGCTTCTTTTTTAGTCATATGTATTTTTCCTTTTTTTATTTTTTATTTTTCATAATTATATTATAATATTTTATTTTTTATTTTTCAAATTAAGAAAAAATAAGCTCCTCAGCATATGGTAATGATTTAGCCCATTTTATAAAATTATCTTTAGATGGGTCATCTTGTCCGCTCCACTCATTTAATTTATGATTTTCACGCTGATGGACAATAGTCCTAATCACTTCATAATTAGCTGTCCATGTGCGAGTTTGTAGCCAGCTTTCAGGTAACCACCGCACAAGTTCTTTCCAATATTTCTTATCTTTTGTTTCAAGATATTTTTGACGAAGAAACTCAAGTTGTTCAATAATAATTTCAGATAACATTTCTGTTGTATTGCCTTGATAATATTCTAATTCTGTATTAAAATCATCGGTTTCAAAACAATCTAAAGTAATCGGTTTACTTGTTAATTTATGCATGGTAGAAGTGCTATTAGCGGTAGTTCCAATTTTATAAGTATCAAACTATTTGAAAAAATAAAGTGGCGCTGTAATATCAACAGAAACAAAAATTTGTCTTAAAAATTTACGATGTTCTGGACCTGCTTTGATCAATGTTTGAGCAAGTTTCATATCATTAGGTCCAATAAAAGCATTATCTCTATACTGATAATCTTTAGATTCTTTTAAAACTCCTTCTGTGATTAACCAATCACAATATTTATCTTCTAAATCAAAAAATTCTTTAGTATCTTCATGTCTATTGCGTTCAGGATGATTTTGATAAACCCAAGCATTAGCTACATCAAGAACCCCTTCATCATAATCATCTGTAATATTAAAATAACTATCACTTTTATTCCAACTATTTTTAGGATTTCTCATGCCTCGTAAAGCATGTTCAAAACCCCAAGTTTCCGTATTTTCAAATTTCATTTTATTTCATTCCCCTTTATAGTTGATCCTAAAGTAATTGAATCTGCTGTTATAGTTGAACAATAAGGATATGTTAATGGAGTTGTATAAGTCCAACATGGGTTATTATTATTTCTATATCCTTCCCAATATACATTATCTAATAACTATTGTAATTCTTTTTCTGTTAATTCTATTTTCCCATTTTTATTTAAAGTAAATATTTTTATCATTATGTTTTATTACCTTTCGTTGTATTTAAACCAAATTTATCGCTTTGATACATTTCTATCCAAAATCTTTCTTTCTCATTTAACAAATTTCTTGAACATTCTTCTAATAATTCAAAAGAAAAATTCCATACACCATTTTTTTGCATATTATTATATAATTTATTAGTTGCGGAAGCCTCAATGCCTAGACCGCATTTACAATGATCTTTCCAACGTTTTGAGACATCTACACTTTGTCCAATATAACACTATTCAGAATTTAAATTGGTAATTTTGTAAATCCCGCAAATTGTTTTTTTACCTAATACTCTATCACATAATTCAGTCATTTGTTTTTGAAAATATTGTGTCCATATAAGTTTACTTAAAACAACAGGTTTATGGAAAGAAGCTTTTAAATTTTCTAACATTTTTACATCTGCTAAATCCGCATCATTAATAGATAATTTGTAAAAATTTATTTTATCTTTTTTCTATTGTTCGCGGAGGCGCGCTTCAACACCCGCGCTTAAAGAAGATTTTATTTTATCAATATCTTTTTGTATTTCTTTTTTCTATTGTGCGGCAGATTCTCTAATATTATTTAAATCCTAATGAATAGCTTCAATTTCTGAAGATGCTTTTGCATTAGCTTTTTCAATACTTAACTAGGCTAATTTTTTTTCTTTCTATAAATCTTCTTCTAATTCGCGTTGTTTATCTTTTTTAAACTGTGAAAGCTCTTCCTATATTTCTTTTTTCTTTTGATTTTCTGAATATATTAATTTATTTTTTTTCTATTGTAAAGCAGTTATTTCATTTCTTAGTTGCTAAGAATACTATTCTTGTTGTTTACTTTTATTAATTTCAATTTGATTAGCTTTATAGAAGAAAAATAAACCACATATTAGAAAAACAATTCCTAATATTAAAAATGTCATTTTTTTCTCCAAGATAAAAAAGGTTAGATATTAAATATCTAACCTTGTAATAAAAAATTATTCCTCAGCGTTCGGATCAAATACACGACCTTCGTCTGTAAGTTGAATGAATTTAACCGGTTTATGTAGACCAGTTTCTGGATCTTCAATTTCCGCTGGGACACGAACCATTAGCGGTACTTCATTTTTATCTGCATCTTTATGACGCTGAAAAGCGGAAGTAACAATACCATTAACTGAACGAACAGAAAGACCTGTTGCATCCGCAATATCCTGTGCTGTAAAATCTTCTCCATCGTGTGCCTTTACAAAATCAAAAACAATTTTACTATTTTCCTTTAACATATTTTTCTCCTTATATTTTATTTAAATAATTGTTTTTCTATTTTTAAGATGAATTATATTTCATCACTCATATTTTTATTATACAAAAAATTTTTTAAAAAATCAAGAAAATATTTAGTGAATAAAATATTATTTTTATTTTCGCCTTGTTGTCTGAATACAACCATCTTATAAACTATTCATCTTTTATATATTTATATTATACACAAAATTTTTTTAATTTTCAATATATTGCTGTATAAAATCAGTTTCTGTAATGATTGGAATACCGCGGGTTTTTGCAGATTTATTTTTAGTAGATGTACTATTTATATCATTGTTAATTAAAATATCTGTTTTACCAGAAATAGAATCAGAAACTTTGCCGCCATGTGCTTCAATAACTGATTTTAATTCAGCTCTATTTTTAAATTTTGTAAGTTTTCCCGTAATGACAATAGTTTTTCCTATAAGATTATTATTTATTTGATTGTTGTTTACAACGGAGGCTTCTATATTTAAAATTTTAGAAAGTCTATCAGCTTCCGCATAATCAAAATTTTTTAAACTATTATCCATTTCTATTCCAAAATTATCTAATTCATAAAAATGATAGTCTTTATCTTTTATTGCTTCACGGAAATCCTCATAGGTTTCAAAATAATTAGCTAAATCTTTAGCAACTGCTTTGCCTATGAGAGGAATACCAATAGCAGAAATAAAAGCATCAAAAGTAGTATGTTTTGAATTTTCTATGGCATTTAAGATTTTAGTAACTGACTTATTTCCGAAGCCAGGTTTAAGTAAAAAGTCCGACCTGTATTTTTCGGAAATATAATATAAGTCTTCTATAGATTCTACCCATCCCCATTCAATAAACTTTTCAAGAGTAGCTTTTGAAAGTCCTTTAATATCAAGTCCTTTTTTCCCACAAAAGTGATCCAGTCGATTAACTAATTTTCCTTTACAGGACGGGTTGTCACAGTATGCATTTATTACTCCTTCATTGCTAGTTATATATGCAACATCACCGCCGCATATAGGACATCTTTCAATAGCATCGTTAGCAGATACCCCTCCGTGAGCAATTACATAACCATAATCATATTTTGGTCCAGCTTCTGCAATTTGAGGGATAATTTGATTTGCTTTATAAATTTGAAGAGGCTCACCCACGTAAGCACAATCGCCAAGAACCTCCTTCATAATACTAACATTATGAAGTGATGCTCTTTCTACTGTTGAACCATCAATATCAATAGGATCAAATACAGCAACTGGAGTTAAAATACCAGTTCTACCCATTGTCCATTGAATATATTTTAGACGGGTTGGATAAGTTTCATCATAAAATTTATAAGCTAATCCACCTTTAAAATGATGGTCTGTGCGGCCTGCCGCGCTATACTCTGCAATATTATCATATTTAAAGACAATACCATCAATAGGATATGAAAAGTGGTTTGCAAATTCTTTTAAATTATCAATAGCAGTTTTTAAAGAAGCAGTTTTAACAATAAATGGTACTACAGTAAAACCAATATTTTGCAAAAAATGTAATTTTGCAGATAAAAAATTATTAACATTATAATAATTAAAAAATTCAATATTATAAAATGTATTTTTTATAATGACATCCCAAGCAACAAAAGTAAGATTTCTTTTTTTACATTCTTCTGAATTTAATAATCTTATACTTCCACTCGCAAAATTTCTCGGATTTTTATAATTATTTTTAAATGGTTCAAAATTTTTATATGTGCAAATAATTTCACCATCAATAATAAGTTCTTCTCCTTCTTCAAAGGGAATAAATCGTGGAATAGAAGGAATTACTAAAGCATTATGAGTAATGTCTTCACCCTCTATTCCATTTCCTCTTGTTTCTGCGGAAACTAATTTACCATTAAGGTATCGTAAAGAACAGGTTAAACCATCCATTTTTGCCATAGCAATCCATTCATGGTCTCCTAAGAAAGATTTTATTTCTTCTATGTCTTTTGTTTTATCAAGAGAAAGCATAGGATGATTGTGCTTAACTTTTTTTAATTCAGATACTTTTTGAAAATGAATTTTTTGAGTAGGAGAATCTTCAAAAATAATTCCAGTCTGGTCTTCCCATTCTTTCAGTTCAAAATAAAGTTCATCCCATTCATAATCAGACATAATGGGTTCACCTTTATCATAAGCTTCAGTTGCTTTATTCAGCTTTTTAATTATAATACCAATATCTATTTTGTTTTTCATTTTTAAATTCCTTTTTCTTTTGATAAATAAATTATATTATAAATTTTTATAAAAAACAAATAAATATTTATTCTATCCACTAGATATTTTTATTCATTATTTTTTTAGATTTTCTTTTACTGGCCTGTTGTACGGCTTGCCGCGACGTTCCTAATAGTCTTCCTACTTCTGCATATGAATCATAATAAATACCATCAATTTTACATATTACAGGTTTTATTTCAATTATATTCAAAATTGGCTCATCTTTTTCATAACTTCTAAAGTAAAATTGATTATATCTTTTTTTATTTAAATGTTTTTTTATAATCTATTGAGAATATCCGCACTACTTTTCTAAGGCGGATAAATTTGAAAAAGTATTTAATAAATGTCCAAAAATGTCATATAAACAAAACTTTTTTAATTTTTTATTTTTTTCTTTTTCTATTTGTTCAAATCTTTTATTATATTTTTCGATTAAATCTGAATTAATATCAGCTAAAGAAATTTTTACTTTTTCTTGTTTTGTAAATATTAAAATTTTTTCTCTATCAAAAACATTTTGTTTTCTATTTCGAGTATGATTTTCACAAACCTGTCTTAAAATAAAGTTTTGAGATTGTGCAGCTTGTATCCAATCCTATATTAAATAAGTTTTTTTTCTGCTATTTTTAAAATTCATTAAATCTACTGCATATATACCATCTTTTTTTAATGAATCATAACAATTTTGAATAGTGGGTTTGACATAAAATTCTAACCAATTATTGTATGAAGGAAATTTTATTATAGATTGAGTAGGTTCTTCACTATATGTCTATAGATTAAAAAAAGGTGGACAAGAAAAAGCTAAATCTATCTATTGATTAGGGATAAAAATTTCAGAGCCTTGTTGATATATTTCAAAAGAATTCTATTTATTTGTTGTTTTATTTATTATCTAACCAAGTTGTAATAAATTATAGTAAGTATCTGAATTTGGTTCTACTGCTATATATTTATAATTATTTTTAGAAGATAACGCTCCTAACATTCTGCCGCCATACCCAGCACTATAATCATATATAACACCATTTTTAGGACAGAATCTTTCATAAATAGTTTTTGCTCTTATTGGTGAAAAATTTGTTCCTGCGTTCCATAAATATCGACTTGAACAAAAGAAAGCTGTTCTTAAGGTATTCATTTTTCTTCTTTGTAAAAAATATAATAAACATTGAAATAATTTTTCATCATCATAAAAAATCTCATGCATTGATGGCTTAGTTCTCTGCCCAGCGTGAATATGATGAAGATTAGGAAAAAGAAAATCTAATAATACACAGCCTTGAGATGCTTGAATATTTAAATTATCATTTTCATCAAAACTAATATCCTATTTATTTATTACAGATAATATTTCTTTTTTAATTCCTTCTTCATTAAAATAATAAACAGGAAAAACATTAATTTTTCTAATCTATTTTATAAAATCTTTTATAATATTTTTTTTCTATCCCAACGATAATAAAATAAATTCTTGAGGGGAAGGTATATAAAAATTGTTTATTAAATCTTCATAAGCATCCTATTTTTCTTTAGTTGCCTAATAATTCCATTTATATTTACAGTTCTAAAACATTTTTTCTTTTCTCCTTGAAATAATAGATAGGAATTAAATTCCTATCTATTAAAATTTTACAATAGATGAAATAGTGGATTTTATCATAATATTTCCAAAACTTGTCCGAGTTAATAAAGGTAAATCTGAGGCTGCGATGCATATGGAACTTGGCTGTCCAGTTAATAAAATTGTATCTTTATTTGTTACTACTGTAGCTCCTGCAATATTCCCATATATAGCACTAGGTCTATAAATTACAAGACCCTTTCCGCCCCGCCCTTGTGTTGTAAATTCTTTAATTGAAGTTATTTTACCATATCCTTTTGTTGAAAAGATTGCAATATTATCCTCATTTGAGTGGATTGGTAATCCAACAATAACTTCATCATTTTCATCTAACTTAATAGTTTTAACGCCTGCGGCAATTCTACCAACAGGGTTTACAAGTTTACTTTCAAAATGAATTGACATTCCATTTTTAGTAATAACAAGAATATCTTCTTCGTTAATAAATTCTACATTAGCAATAGAATCGCCATCATTAATTTTAATTGCCGTAATTCCTGTACTACGTTTTACTTTTGTATATTCATCAAGGAATGTTTTTTTCATTAATCCTCGTTTTGTAAAGAATACTACATATTTAGCTGTGTTGCTCCTTGCAAGAGAAGTAATAGCTACAACTTCATCATCTGAATCCATGTTGATTAAAGTTCCAACATTCGTACCTTTTGAAACATTAGTTCCAACTGGTATTTCATCTACAATAATCTTAAACATTTTTCCTTTTTTAGTAAAAATAAGAAGATTATCAATAGTATTAGTAGATATTGTAGACATAATTACATCATCTTTTATTTTAACACCTTTTCCGTTGCGGCGTTGTACTTTAAAAGATTTTTGAGGAACTCTTTTAATATTTCCAGTTTGAGAAAGAATTACAACACAGTCCTCTGGAATAACCTCTTCAATTTCTTTATCTTCTGGTTTTATTTCAATATTAGTAAGTTCGGTGCGGCGGGCGTCTCCGTATTTTTTTACAATATCAGAAAGACGAGATTTAAGAATACCTTTTTGCCTTTCTTCATTTGTTAAAATATCTTTTAAGTCTGCAATTTTATTTTCCAATTCTTTTGCTTCTTTTTCTAATTCTACTTTTTCAAGTCTAGCAAGAGAGGACAGACGCATAGCTAAAATTGCTTTAGCCTGATTTTCTGTAAACTGATATTTTGCAATTAATTTTTCCTTTGCGGCAGTCGCATTTTCAGAATTCTTAATCAGAGCTATGATGTTGTCAATATCCTCGAGTGCCCGCAATAAGCCATTAACAATTTCAAGTCTGTCAACAGCTTTATCATAATCAAACTTTGCTTCTCTTGTTATACAATCAATATTATGGTCAACATAAATTTTAATACAATCTTTAAGATTTAATTCAGTTGGCACTTTATCAACAAGAGCAACCTGATTATAACTAAATGAACTCTGTAAATTCGTTTTTGCAAAAAGTTTATTTATAATACTTGCGGGATTAATACTTTTATCACATTCAATGACAATTCTAACACCTTTTTTATTAGATTCATCACGAATGTTATCAATTCCTTCAATTTCTTTTGAATCAGAAACTTCACCAATTTCAGTCATTAATCCTTCAATAGTAGTACCATATGGAATTTCTGTAAATATAATTTTTTGTTTATCTATTTTATATTTACCACGAATTTTTACACTACCATGACCAGTTTTCATAATTGCGGGAATGTCTTTAGAGTTAATAATAACACCGCCAGTTGGAAAATCAGGACCAGGTAAAGTTGGCTCTAATCCGCTTAAATAAGCATTAATTGCAACAGCAACATCTGTAAGATTATGCGGCGCCCAAGAGCAAGCCATAGCCACACCGATACCACTATTAGGATTACAAAGTAAATTAGGAAAAATACTTGGTAATTCAATAGGCTCTTCTGTTGTTTCATCATAGTTAGGAATGAAATCAACATTATTTTTCTTTAAGCCTTGAAGCATACCTTCTTCTGCTAATTTAGATAATCTCGCTTCTGTATAACGAGGTGCGGCAGGTCCATCCCCCGCTTGATTTCCTACGTTGCCGTGAAAATCAATAAGAGGATAACGCATTACCCAATCTTGAGCAAGACGAACTAATGCACCATAAATAGACGAATCTCCATGAGGATGGTAAGATCCCATTACATCTCCGACAATCTTTGCGCATTTTACATGAGGTTTATTACTAGTCCTGCCTCCTGTAAAAGCTCCATAAAGAATTCTCTTAGCAACTGGTTTGAGGCCGTCAGTAGCATTTGGTATTGCTCTATCTGAATTAACGGAAGCAGCATATTCAATAAAGTTTGTACTTAATTCTTTTATTAAATCACTTTGCATTTTTTATTATCCTTTTTTGTTTTTAATATTATTTTTTAATTGACTATAACGTTCGATACTCATTTCATGCCAAATTTCATGTACTTTAGACATTTTTTCAGAATTCCAAAAAAGTTTGATTCCACAATGAGGACAATAATTAATTCCTACATTTTCACCAAGTAATTCATAATGACAAGAAGGACAGAATGCATGTGTATGCATACCATCTTCATCTTTTAATTTTACAATATCATTCTGCATTATTTATCTCCTTAAATATTATTTGTTTATTATTTTCAAATAATATTTGAATCTCATTATTATAATATTCAATATAAGTGTTTGGCTGATGATATTTTTGAATTAATTCAATAGCTTTATTTTGTTTATTTACACCAATATTAATATTACATTTACGACAATGTAAATGCCATGGAGTTCTGCCCCATTCATCAAAGCCCCAATAAAGTAGGGAATTACAGTTTGGACATATTAAATCATTTTGCATTTTTT
>Ga0326511_10003348_pt1 | contig 12891 bp, 8 predicted proteins | sample 0_2496_0518_D_FD_203701 | JGI IMG/M metagenome (GOLD analysis project Ga0326511, IMG submission 203701) | Bovine rumen microbial communities from UC Davis, California, United States - 0_2496_0518 | ecosystem: Host-associated > Mammals > Digestive system > Stomach > Rumen | place: USA: California... | reverse complement strand
CGTAAGATAAGCTAACCGTGTTGTACGACAGAGAGCCTTACTGATAGGGCTCTCTGTTTATACCCCACCATTTTTTATTCTATATCTACGGGAGTGGTATTTGTAAAATGAGTTTACCTTCTAATCTTAAATTTGCCTGTTCGATACTTAAGAATATCGATGGCTATGAAATTAAAGCCCTAAAACCGGATGCTGATGGATGCTACCCTGTAGTTTTGGGGTGTCTTGGTGGACCTACACGTAACAACGTTATTTATGATCCTGAGTCAGTACTACAGGCTATGGGTCCCGAGAGTAAATTTACCTTATCACTACAGAACGGTTATCTCTTCGGTGAACTAGGTCATCCCGATATCTATGGCAAAGGCCCTAACGGTATGGATGACATCAGAAGGTTACTAACCATACGAGAGGATAAAGTATCTCATTTATTCACCGAAATCTATATCGATGAGACACCTGTCATGATAGATGGTTCACAGGGTTACCCTATCCGAGCTAAGGTTAAACCTATGGGTCCTTATGGCGAGGTATTACGTAAATCTCTAGAGGATCCTATGTGTAATACAGCGTTTAGCATCCGTACTCTATGTAGACCTATGACAGGTGATGACAGACGTTATACCTATCGTAAGGTAGAAACCTTAGTTACCTTTGATGCTGTATGTGCTCCAGGTTACGCTCTAGCTGCTAAACGGTATGTACCTGGTGTAGAATCCCTATCTGAGATAGATGTTACCAAACAGGAACTTCTCGATGCAGTAGCAGGTACTGCTGGTATGGAGTCAGGATTCATGCTTACAGATAAAGATATAGCTCGTATCTTTGATCTCCCCACACGTAAGGTAGGTCACACTACTGTAAGTAAACTTGTAGGTAAACATAACTTGTATGACACCGAGGGTAACTTAATAGATACTGCCACTCTCGTCTATAGGAATAGAAGGTAGAATATGTTTGATATTGAAAGTGAAATATTTAAATTTAACCGGGGTCAGAACCGTATGACCAAAAAGGTACAGGTAACTCCTCTTCATGAGAGTAAACCTATCGTAGGATTAGAGGATAATAACCAACCTCCAACCACTTCGCCTACAGGTGGTTCTTCAGATCCTGCTATTTTTGAATACCGTGAGCCATCTAAACAGGCACAGCAATACTGCCCTGTCTATTGTGACGGTACTGATGCTACGACAGGTGGTAAGGTATATCGTGCCTATATCTCTGGACAGATCAATGAAGTAGATAGTTACCTTGCTCTTATAGATACCCTACTTATCATGAGTAACTCTGATAAGATCATCATCTTCATTGACTCACCTGGTGGATATGTAGCTTCAGGAGGTCTTGTAGCATCTGCTATCGCTATGAGTCATGGTGAGGTTACTACTATAGCTCGTGGGTTGTGTGCATCTGCAGCAGCACTTATACACAGTGCTGCACCTCGTGGTAAAGCCCTAGTAACCCCTTATGCAGTTATGCTGTATCATATGAGCTCACATGCAGATCAGGGTGTATCCACCAAGGTACTCTCAGCTGCTGAAAAACAAGTCAAATATGTTAATGAAACTCTCCTCTCTAAAGCTAAGGAAGATGGTTATATCACCGATGAGGAATTTAACAAAATTCAACAAGGTGAGGACATCATTGTACCAGCTAATGTGTGGTTAGAGCGTTCTAAAGGAGGGGTAAATGAGTAATTACAGTGACCCATATGAACAGATGGGTATAAGTACTGAGTCACTTACAGAGGGTATCGACGATACTGATGCTAAAGCTGGAGTAGAAGACGAACCTATCACTACTTTCGGTGCTTCAGAGGGTGGCTGCCCTTCTTGTTCAGGTCTAGAGAGTTGGGAAGATACTCGTAACGGTGTACTTCTTTCTGAACGCAGTACTATGCATAGCGGCGATCTAGGTGTGATATTACAGTTACAAGCTAAAAGACCTGCTATACACATTCTAACCACGGATAACGTGGAATTCAGAGTCTATATGAGATCTGATATTTGGATCTCACCTCGTGAGGTCAACCAGCTCTGTAGATTCTTGGATACTCGCACATCTTCCCAGACAGTTAAATTCTTACTAGGTGTAGATATGAGCACTGAACAGTCCTCACTTATAGGACCTATCCTCTCTGCCATAGAAAGCTGTCTTGCTTCAACCATAGGGCTAGCTATGGGGTTATGCTCCTTACCTGAGACGATGATGTGGCTTAGTTGTAAAGAAAGAAGTGTTGAACGCTACGGTGGTGTTAACTTCAGTAAACCAGCATTCTTAAAAACAGTCAAAGAGTATGACTACTACTATCGTTTAGCTTTCGCTAAAGCTATACAGATAGGATTACTATCTGAAGCTGATGTAACTGCAGTATTTGAGAACAATACTGAGATTACTATCATGTACAACGAGTATCGCGAACGTACCCAAAACTAACTAACATAACTTAGTACCTGAGGGAATATTCCCTCAGGTACTATATTTTACATATTTTTAGTTGGAGCCTCTAGAAGTACGGATATTGCGTAGATATTGTTCTGAGAGTGGGTGTATTTTAGTCTGCATAGTAGGATTCTCCCCTACTCCAGATTCACCACCCTGTTCGGGACCTGTACCTCCCAGTTGATCGAAGTCTGATCCACCACCAGATTCTCCCCCACCTAGGTTGGTGGTTTCACCACCAACAGCATCCTCAAATCCGCCACCGAAACTATCTGTTCCACCTCCAAAATCGCCACCGCCTTCATCAGGTTCCTCGGCGTTCTGGAGCATAGCGTCAACATGTTTCTTAAGAGCAGCACCAAGGTTCTCGTAAGGCTGAAGTTCCTTTAGGACTTCAAGTGGGTCCATATCTTCAAGAGTTGGAATATCACACATCTTAAAGGATCCTACTTCAGTTATGAACTTAGCTAACTGTTCATTCATCCATTTAGCTTTAGCTATAGGTAATGCTGTCTGAGATAGTGTATCGTCAGATGGAATCATCTCTTGGTTGAAGAATCTATCAGCTAATCCTTGTAGGTTTTGTAGGTAACTGTTGATTTCTTCAAACTGAGCTTTATCCACCACGATATTAGGCTTAGGTAAAGATGTAGTAACCTGAGTTAAAATCATATCTACTAAAGCTGAAAGTGGACTGTAGTCATTAGGATTTCTGTCCTTAAGTTGCTGAGTTTTCTTTTCTAGCTTCTCACAATTACTCTTGTTACTATACACACTTATAATCTTTTCAAGACCACGTCTAAACTTAGGTGCTACCTTAGTATAGTTACGGACGAACTTATCAGTATGCCCGCAATAAGCACGCTGTAGTCTTGTAATCGTCTTGGCAAAATAAAGATTAGAGACTACAAGAGACCTTGCATACTCAACCTCTGAGGTCTGATTCAAGAATGCTGATGGTACTCCGATGATAGCATCTGTCATTTTGTTAAGGTTATCCATAGTCGTATCATCCACTCTCGCAGAAGAACCTGTAGCAGAGGATACATCCACAGACATGTCGGATAAACCCGGAATATTCTTAGGCACTATCGTAAGAGCATTAGAGTACATATCTCTCATAATTTCAGCAGGTTCTATCGAACCATTAAGCTTATTCTTCTCAATAAAGATATTGCCTATGATCTTCATGATGGCCTCAAGGTTAGTAACCTTATCGTCTACACCAAATTCTATCTTTTTATGATCGATAGCATCTTTAACAGCTGCAATGACGTTAGCCATCATAAGAGTAGTTCTTAAAGACAGAATAAACTGAATATCTGAGAGTTTACTCTTACCTACACCACTATCATCATAATAGTCAAAGGCTATATAGGTCATGAGCATAGGTGGTACAAAGACTAAAGTAGTTTCTTTAGCATCTAAAGTTCTTTGGAACAGTATAGCAGCAAGAGCGTTAAATCTTCCTATCTCTAAGTCATCTTCATGCCAGATACCTTTAATACGAGTACGAATATAAGCATCGAGAATATCGTTGAAGATAAGTGAACCCATCTGCGAATACTGCTGTACATTATCGTGGAACGTAGCATTACAACAGTTAGAACCAAAAAAGGCATCGTACGCTTTGGCTGAGCTGAACCCAGCGTTCTTGTTAGTGTACATCCTGTTATTAGCATCAGCCTCTGAAATAGAGATAGGTAACCCATGGTTGTCTAGTACCACGAAGTAACCTAGATGCTCAGATGGTGATCCTGGGATGAAAATAGGGATAACTGACTCTGTAGGCAACTCTAGTACTGCAGGTATGCCTTGATGCGGTATATGTGAAGGATTAGCATCTAAGATAGCCATTTCCTCTATATTCGGATGATGGTTAAAACCGTACTGCTGAGATAATTTCTGCCAGAAGTTTTCAGTGGTATTCGCCTGTTTGGACTGTATATATCTGAAACAATCAGTATTCTCCGAAATACGGATGATATCACCCTCACCTAACTTGGCTCTTAGGTTAACTATCATACGCTCCATACCCGATACATAATTTCTATCATGATTATAACGATAGTCTGTAGCCATCTTACCTAGAGAGTTTACCTGATCACGAGTAAGATTCTCATATGGTAAATCTATACCCCAAGCTTCCATCTGTGGAAGTAGATCGTTGACAGATGTCTTAGTCTTTTCATTACGACAAAACTCGGCAAATGACTGGTTCATGTTGGAGTACATATAGTCGTGGGCGTAGTTTAACTCTTTATTAAGACTCTCAGTTTCTAAAGACTCAAAACCTGCTTCAAGATTAGTCTGCATACGAGTAATAGTACGCATGCTTCTATGACGTAAATCTTCTTGTGTAGCTACAGGTAATGTAAGTAAACACTTAGCTCCTGACTCGTAGATAGCTTCACCTATCCAGTCAAAAGATTTGATACCCAACTTCAAAGTGTTATTAAAATAGTTAGAGTAGTACTCTGCTACTTTACGCAGTAATTCAGGATCCTCTTCTAATGCTGGTACACCAGGGAAGTTAAAGGTAAATTCACCATCTTGAAGATCGTTAGGAGAAAGTACTGATGAAGCGATAAGGGTACGTGCTTGATCTATCTCTGGAGCAAGCTTACGTAAGCGTTTAGCCTCTATCTTGGCAGCCCCTATTTTCTCGGATACCGGATTTAGGTATGATATGATTCCCGCGGGGTTGGCTCGGGTATTAAAGCTCGAGTCCTCTGGACGAACATAGAGTCGCCTTAGCTGAGCCTTAAGTTCTGATGGTGAGTATCGGTTAACGAACGACACGTCGGTAGGACTATCGTGGGGATCTGTATTAACAGTAGGGTCTATGCCCAATAACGTTCTCAGACCACCTGATGTGATTTTTACTGCTTCAGGCATGGTTAATATCCTTTTATATGGAGTTGTATAGTGTATGGCTGGTCAGATAGATACTTACCGTAATGAAATCTTCAATTTCTTGCGGACTGTAACTATTAAGTTCGAGCCGTTTGCCTATTTAATGGGTAAGTCGTATATGGATGCCCACGGCATCGATAATCCACATGGTAAATGGAACCCCTACTATATTCACCTTTGTGGTGAATATACAAGTTCTGAACTTGCTAGTAAGCCGATGACAGTTTGGACGATAGAGTACGAGCAAGCTACTAATGTTATTTTCAATAAAAACTTAAAGCAGACTAACCCAAAGACAGCAGCTCTATATCGCATCCCTAATGTTGAGTATACGCACCTTGAAGAGCAGTACCCTGAGTATCGCGGATTGCTCCGCTGTATGGTGTATCCTGTCAAAGATATAGATACTGCCTTAGAGGCACCTAATCTCTCTCTATTAGCCTATGATGATACTTTACTTGAAATCAATGAACGTGAAAGTATTATCAAGTGTTTAAAAGAGTTCCTAGAGATGGTAAGAACACGTTGGTGGATACCTGAATTTCAGTATGAAGATATGTATGCAGTAACTTTCTGGGCGATGCTCTGGCAGTTACTTCCGATAGTTCTTATTAAGCAGAGATTTTTGAATATACGTACTCCTTACGTACATAGTTTTCATGTCTGGGAGTATTTAATTTCTAACGGTATCAGTGATTATCGTGATGTTCTAACTACGAGGCAATCATTGTGGTTATACCGTAACTTAGAATATATCAAGAAGAATAAAGGTAAACATGGTAACCTTAAGATATTAGCAGAAAACTTATTAGAGGATGCATGTGTCTCTTTGTTATACAAAGATATGTATCAGGAGACTACAGACTTTGCTACTAATCTTTATACTAAACCTAATTTCTTATCCTTTAACCTTGTCACGAACAAACTTGAGAAAACTGAACAGGTAGATGATCTCAACCCACGATTAGTTCTACAGAAGTTAGAACCTATGAGTACTCTTGAGTATCAAAACGAACTTGAGGTTAGTCTCGGCACTCATAACTTCAACGTGTTACCGCTTAAATACTTAGAGTTTAAGAAAGATCCTATCGACACTTCTAATGAAAGTGAGATGATAACTTTCTTTACTCACACTTTGTTGTATAGAGCAAGTACTAACAAACTAGCCTATAAAGTTAAAGTTACTGATCCTTTTAATGGTACTAAGATTCAGTTGTTTGTAACCGATATGATAGCGTTATGGTACTATGCTACCTTACGTGGGGTAGGACAGACACCTGTCTACGTACCTACTAAAGCTTATGTAGGTGAAGCTTACAAGATGGATAAGCTTAGGTTACAGGATATCCGTGATACTGTCTATCTAGATAATAAAAAATGTAGTGTTAAAAGCTTAGTAGCTGTACAGGAGTGTTTAGATCTACTCCCTTGGGAGTCTTGTATCTACGTAAGTCGTGATGACTTCATGACGTGGCTTACTGAACAGTGGAAGGTTAGACGTATTTTCAAACGTCAGATAGAAAATTCACATAAGTACATGTATCACCGCGCCTTTGAGAGTTTCAGTAACGATATTAAGGTTAAGTCAACAGTGGATGTCAAACTGGGTGACTATGCTACTTATACGGACTGGATAGAAAATACCTCTGATTTACTCAGAGATACTCTTAAGGTCTATGAGAATGGTAGTAAGAAAGATATCCAAGATCGTTACGCTACACTCGCATTAAGTGTCTTTGACAGTTTATTTGATACTGCAGATACTAACAGCGGTACTAATACTGTACGTAAATTAAACAAAATCTATACAGCTATACGTAACCTGTTTATTAGTCTGTGTAGCTACAATGTAACCTATCTTGAAAATGATCGTGATCAGTTCGAATATCTACATATAGAAGAACCAGACTTTGTCTGGGAATATCACGTAGACCTGGATTATCGAGAACAAGTATATCCTCTGGTATTAGAAATCTTTGATAGTTTTACCCATGGATTTGTACCTAACTGGAAACAAGATATAGTAGAAGATTTATGTAAGCTGTATATCTACTACTGGGTAATACCGTTTACTGATACTGAACTTGTAGAGAAGAAAAAACTAACTATCAATACCACTTTTAAACAGACAGCAGATATAATAAGTGAGATTCCTTATCTTACTGATCATATCACTGTTGAGAGACGTAATATTGTTATTGAACAGAATTTTACATTACATACAGGTCTAGATAACTTCTCCTGTAGAATCATACATGAGGAATAATTCAAATGCAAAATACTGCTGCAGCTTCTTTTGATACTACATCACTCCTAGGCTCTACTCTGGGACTAAGAGCGCTCCTACCACTTATCGAAACACGTACCAGTGAGTTCACTCTTAACAACTTACTGAACGTATTTCCTGATGAGTTAGGTGATAATGCTACCCCTAAGCTTAAGTATTTCGGTGTAGGTATCAACGGCTGTTATAACGTTGATGATACTAACTTACAAGCTGCCTATAATCCATCTCGTACTGACATGAATCTGTATAGGCTTATACCTATTCGTTGTCGTCCTGTGGATGAGGACCTATCAGCAGCTGAGAGAGCTAACTATCGTCTACGTGTAAGAAAAACTCTTTCTGATGGTAATGAATACTATCTTTATTACCTTAAGGTTATTAACTACTCTGATACGGATATTAAATATAAACGTGTCAACCCAACTACTGGTGCTGAAGAGAGTTATGAGTTAGATGCGGATTATTTACATCCAACTCCAGTTAAACCAACTACAGATACTACGATTGAAACTACAGCCGAATCCGTTGTAGCTTATTGTGATGTAAGTTTAGATTTAACCTCTGATGAAATCCTAGAGTACATCAACGTAGAATATCAAGGTGATACTAGATATGCTCGTATCTCTGAGATAGGTTTCTTCTCAGGTATTGATGCTGAGGTTTCTAAGTACGGAACTACGTACACTGAATCGTTATATACGATGCTGTACAATCACCTCACTTGGTTAGGTGTAAACCTTACCTCAGAGGGTATTACCTACAGAAGTAAGTTCCAGATTTGTTCTAATGGCTCTATAGACGTAGCTTAATAATTAAGTGTAGTTACTTTACCCCCCACAAAGGAGGGTAAAGTTAACTGAATCTTTGTTCACAGCGGTTATAGATATATATTACTATGGTGATATGCGTATTTAAGACCTACAGTCTCGAGCAAAGCACCTAACGTTATCATAAGCTTTCATATACGCATAGGACTTATATAGCACCACAGATAACAGCTGTGGTGCTATAAGAATTATTTACCACCGCAAGCGTTAGGTGATTGCGGTAGTGTAACGTTTTGAGAAATAGGGAGATTTTACATGTCTTCTCTCAAAATATTACTCATCATAGTATTGTTTCTTGCGCTGAATTTTGCAAGTATTTTTACTACTGGTGGGATAAGTTTCATGTGGCATATAGCTTCTATGGAATTCATACTCCACTTTCTGATAAAGCTATATCTCCAACAGAAGTAGAAGTTATTTAATTAAGTTAGCTGTACGTTTTGGTACAGCTAACACTAGTTTTATTTTTTGTTCAATAATCACCCGTAATAACCTAGGATAAGATCCTAAATACTACTTTATTTTAATGTAGCAGTAGGATACTACTGATAGTAAATATACCTTATAACAACACCAAAAACTAGGTATCTCCCTAGACGGGAGATACCTAGATCGTTGGAGGTACGATATACGTTAAAACTAACCCATACCGCTAGTGTTGGCAGTTGGATCGCCAATGTTAGCGTTCTGTGCACCACCACTATTCCTGATAGCCTCGTTAGCTTGTCTCTCCGATGCACTTTGTGCCACATAAGCAGCAGATGCACCAAGGGCACCATCAACTGGAATAGCTGTTGGGTTACCAGCATTAGCTTCCCAGTTAATACCTGCGCCCTTAGCAGAAGACCTGAGTTGTTCCTGTAGAGCAGCAGTAGCTTCAGCGCTACCAATAACACCGGGTACGGCGTAGTTGTAGTTGATACGATGTAAAGCTAGCTGTTTAGCCATCTGTACACCCAAGTACTTAGTAGTATTGTTGTGCTGTACATAGCCTGCAAAGTTGATAGTACGATCCTGAGTCTGGGTGGTACCGATAGTGTGATCAAAACCGATTTCACCTATCTCAGTTGGGAACATATCACAAATCACATAAGCATCGATGATACGATCAGGTAGACCTGTTGGGTCATACTGAATAAACAGCATACTCATACTAAATGCATTAAACGTCCAACCTGGCATGTCATGCCCTGTCAAACCCATAGCAGGTAAAATACTACTATTGGTATCAGGGTGCTGTATGTCAAATATCCAGTCCTGGAAGAACCTGTAGATGACATTACCCTTAAGCTCAACGAATGAAGCTGATGGGTTAACACCAGAACGTTTTGATGCAGTTGGTACTTTGATAGTCTGACCATCATGGCCTATCTGGGTATCAGCAACCTCCAGAGAATATCCGAAGTTGATACCGTTGATAGCTTTAGCGTGGGTCTCCATCAGACCACGGCACATCGCGATTTTCTCAGGGAATTTATTCCACATAGTAGGTGTGGTTAACACTACGCCTACCACAGGATTAAATACCTCAGGTGTAGCACCATCGAGTTTGGTTAAACGATAGCCAGTACCTAATTGTCCTGAATGAGCAACATTAGCAACCTCAGTTTCAGCCTGAACACCTAAGCCAGCTACGGAGCTTAAAAGTGCGTCTGACATGAACTGTGGTTTAGGAGAAGTTCCTGGATAAGAATCTAAAGGCATTTACTCTTACTCCTCACTGTTATAGCCAGAACGATAGCAAACAATATCAACCACCCATACACGCTGTTGTGGCTTACCAGTAAGCTTAACAATGGCATGTGCGATGTAGCCGATCTTGGCTTCTTCCTCAGACTGAGTAAACTCAACTTCAACGTCATACTTGCCGTTAAGCATATAACGCAGATCTGTTGAGAGTGCTTCGGTAGCTTCGCTAGCGATGATGTCGAAGTCTTCCTCACGACCAGTGAAGCGAGACCAGTTGTATCTGACGATATGTTTAGCATAAACTACAGCATCAGTGAAATTAGCTGAGCTCAGTACTGAAGTATCGTATCTGTAGACACTGCGTAGTGCAGGCCAATGAACACTTGTCATATCGTAGTACTGGAAGTAGTTAAGACCACTGTCCCAACTTCTTTGTTTAACATCAGCATCAGTAGGTGTCCAGTTCCAAGTCTTGAATAAAGAAATCTCGGAAGTAGGTAGACCACCGATAAGTCCAGTTAAACGACCAGTAGATGCAATCAATGACTTCTTCATAAGGATATCTAGGGTAGCTGGTAAAAAGCCACGATAGTTACCTGTAGCAAGATAGCCTGACTGCATATAGATCTCAGCACGGCAACACTCAGTACCCTTGATAACTGACTCTGGTTGTAGAGCACATCTACCAAAGAGATAAGAACCTGTTGAGTAGTCCTCAGCCAGGGTGTTCCACACTTCCTTCGTACAATCCTGAGTACTTAAGATAACCTTAAAGCCATCATGTTTACCTATGAATTCGATGAACGTTGCCTTAGTAGGTAAAGTTACACCAGTATCCACGATGTGGGTAAATGGATAGCGAGGCTGATCTAAAATATCCTTGTAGACAAGATCCTTTAAGTACTGACGAGTTAATTTCTCAATCGTTGCATCAGTAATATCACCATCAGAACCACCCTGTAAATACAGAATACGGCTCTCATTTAAGTTAACAGCATCCTCATCATCACTCATGACAACGTGTCTATATGGTACGTTGTTATAGTCGTATGGTTCAGCTAAGTTAACCAAATATGGATCGGTTAAAGTCTCATTGTCCTCAACTTCTAAGATAAGTCTACCTATAGCTTCGATATTCTCACTATAAAGTCTAATATCAAAAGGTAAATTCTCATACTGGCCGTTGACGATATCGTCAAACGATACGTTACGAGCGGTAGTAGTATCAGTAGCATTTGGTTTAGCTACGAAATACTCAGTATTATAATCATTGATAGAACGTACAGCAGAGACAGTATCCTGCCCATAGGTCTTCTGTACTACACCAAAGGTGTAAGGTAAGGACCCTATAGCTTTAGCTAAGGTTACATTCATGTTGTCGATATCGGTGAACAATTTCACGCCAACATCGTTAGCATAAGCACCCACAGAAGTAGCTTTAACAGCCAAAATAGGATACACTGTGTAGGCGTTATCGCCAGTACCATAAGTGACTGGTTTTAAGTTAGCTAAAGTCTCAGGTTTGTCTGTGACCGTAGCGTCACCTACAGTAGCACTTCCCACTCTCGAGGATGGGCCTAATAGCTTCATAGGTCTTACCGACCATTTTAAGCTATAACCTTCCTCTACTACTTCAGCGCCACTACCGTCGACTACTGGTACGCGCTTAGGATTGCCCGACTCATCAGTAACAACGTTACCCTCATCATCAACTTCATAGACGAACTGTCCGTCTTCATCAGTCTCATACTGAGGTACACGTACTTTCTTAACAGTAAGTTCAAGTACTAAAGAGCCGTAGTCAGCGGTATTTTCATCACTCATACGAACGATAAAAGCGCCTTGGCGGGCAAAAACTCTCTCCAGGAATAATGCCTCACGTGAGTAGTAAGGGGTTAAATAATCGAAAGTACCCTCACCAACTCCCGCTACAGCTTCGGTGTAGGTACTATACCACACTGGTACGCCACTCACACCTTTCTGTGTACGCATGAAAAAAATAGGACGGAATAGACCTAACTGCTCTCTTACAAGAGGAGTATATATCGATCTATCGTCCACATTTATTTCAACGTGGGGATATGTATAATTTTTTGCCATGGTAAAAAATTCCTTTTTTATGAAAAAAGAACGTCCTCTGTTTCTGTTAAATCCTAGCCTACCCAGCCGTTGAAATGGTATAGAATTTTTAGTTTTCTACCCTTATTTTACTGGAGTTATCTTCCTTATGAAGCGAAAGTTTTTAGACACCGGATATGCCCAATTTGCAGGGTTGTCTGGGCAGTCAACTCGTGTGCTTAAATACATCGTCGAGAACCCCCAGGTTGCACTCTCCTTATCAGAGCTTACAACCGTGGCTCAATCCGTACGCATGATTTTAAAAACCCCCATGGCAGAGTTCTTTGACCGTATAATTAGTAGCCAAAGTCTCAATAACTTCATGGCGATGTATCTACCAGCTACTGTCACCTCAGCTCCTGAGGTACTGACAGTCAACGCGATCACTTGGGATTTAAAACAGGTAGATTCCACTGGAATCCTACGCTCCATGCCACAGGCAAGAGATAAGATTATAGTGAACTTGTCTAGTGTTGTGAAACCGGATAGAACGACAGGAAGATATAGTGTATCATCTATAGATACACTCCAAAACTTATTCACAAGAGGCCAGTTAGTAGCCTCCTATGAGGACAGTGATGGTTGGCTCTCCCCTTATCTAGGCGAGTT
>Ga0326511_10003347_pt1 | contig 12894 bp, 17 predicted proteins | sample 0_2496_0518_D_FD_203701 | JGI IMG/M metagenome (GOLD analysis project Ga0326511, IMG submission 203701) | Bovine rumen microbial communities from UC Davis, California, United States - 0_2496_0518 | ecosystem: Host-associated > Mammals > Digestive system > Stomach > Rumen | place: USA... | reverse complement strand
GAAATTAGAAGATACTTTCTGTCAGGTTTCGGAAAATGACAGAAATCAGATAGAAAATCTGTATGGTTCAGATACGGAATATAAAATTGCAGTATATCAGAATTCCGGTCTGATGGCTTCTATTGACAGGAATCTGCTTTCAGAGGATTGCAATCCGGAAAAGTTATTTACACTTACGTATGAAAATGATACTATCTACAGAACAGTGCATCCTCTGGAGCAGAATTTTAAAAATCTGACTTTGATACAGGAACTGAACGGAGAAAGAATCGGTCAGATCGTTGCTACAGACTGGACAGAACGCTTTTCTCCGCCGATGCGTGATGCCGGAATCTATACGGCTTATCTGACTATGACTTATAACGGTTGGGAAACCCGTGTCAGCAATGAAATCTGTTATCAATTCGATGAAGAAAATGATACAGAACCTGAACCTGAACCCTGTCCGGAGTTAATCGGAACTGTTACAAAAACTGAAACTGGTTTGCAAATCCGGTTAGATACTTATTCGATAGAATTTGAAATTCCAGCGATTCTGAATATAGATGCTTCTATTGAGAATACAGAACTTGAAGAGAATGCTTCCGGTTATACCAGAAATATTTTTACTGGAAAAGGTCAGTTTTTTCATATCTATATCGACTGGGAGAAACTGCCGTATCTGAAAGAAATGCAATGGCGTATCACGGATTTTGAAGAATATCTGCAATATAAAAATCCGAATTCAAAAACAGAATTGCAGACTTTCAAAACATCTGACGGAACAGAGGGCTATTATCTGATCTATCAGCCTGATGAAATAAATGATGATAATTCTGATTATTATCGCACAGCGGCAGTATTTCCGTATGCTGATCAGGAATATATCTGGATTGAAATGGCCTATGGCGGAGATGTCTTTGAAGAAGATGCACTTGCTGTTCTGGAGAGTCTGCATTTTATGAGGTGATTTTATGAGATCGTCTGTAACATTAAAAATTTTAGTAATCTTATCCGCCGTCAGCGGACTGATCTATATTGTATCCTCTGTCGTGATTCATACCTATCTTAGAAATATGGCTTCGCCTGAGAGTTATATGGGCATGATAAATCTAATGAAAATCAGAGATTATTTAACTCTTTATTTCTGGCTGAATATTGCAGATATAATTTTATTCAGCATATTTATTATTTTGCTTTGTCTGATGCTGATTACTATCGGCAAAGAATTAAAATTTAAAGTTTTCAAAATTTGTCTGGTGATTATTTTCGTATCTGTTTTAGGATTTCTAACACTTATGGATAATCAGAAAAATCGATTCGATTTCCAACGCAATGCAAATCAGTATCAGGGCACTATCCTGATGCAGACTTATGCTTTATTGAAAGATATCGAACAGGATTTACAAGATCATACTACAAGAACTGTGAACTGCATTCCGGAATACAATTCTCATGATTTCAAATATCATATAGACGGAAGATTCGGCGGTTATGATATTCATATGTTAGAATATGCTTTGTATGATTCTGAATCTGATTGTTATCTTTCTCAGATTTCTCAGAAAGATTATATCAAAATCAATGAAAATTTCTGCGGATATATCTCACATGAATTTGAATTATATACACATTCCGGTTTTCTTGCTTCTGTCGATCATGACTCAAAAATCGAAACACCTGATTATCAAAATCTGTTTACAATCAGCTTTGAAGAAAATACAATTTACAGAACGACTCATCCAGAAGAAAAAAATTTCAAAACACTTTTTCTGATTACTATTATGGATCATAAGCAAGAAAAATGTGATGCTTTGAACTGGACGGAAAAAGCCTTTCCTTTTTCTTATGATGCTAAAAAATATACTGCCTATCTTGCGATTTTGCATCATGATCAGCTTGTACCCGTCAGCAATAAAATCAGTTTTTCCTATGACAGATATACCCATAAATTCACATTTATCGAATAAGATACAACAAATCAGAAAAAATTGCAGAAATTTCAAAAAAACACTTGACAAGATTCCAAAAAACAGGTATAATATTAGTTGTATGGCATTGCAGAGTAACCGCCTGCCAATGCTCATGTTTGTTGTATCCGGTATCCCCGTGCCTGATCGTTTTGCAAACATGTATGATCTTTCAAAATAAATTATAAAATGGAGGAAAATTTCATGTCTACTACAATGCCGAAGGCTAATGAAATCAGCCGCAAATGGTATATTTTAGATGCAACAGACAAGCCCCTCGGTCGTGTGGCTGCACAGGCTGCTGTTCTTCTCAGAGGCAAACATAAGCCGATCTTTGCTCCGCATACTGACTGCGGCGATCATGTGATTATCATCAACTGCGATAAAGCAATTCTGACTGGTAAAAAGCTCGAACAGAAAAAATTCTACTGGCATACTGGCTGGATCGGCGGTATCAAAGAAGTTTCTTATAAGAAGCTCATGGCTGAAAATCCGGAAAAAGCTATGACAATTGCTGTTACCGGAATGCTTCCGCACAATACTCAGGGTGCAAACCAGCTCAAGCGTCTGCGTACTGTTAAGGGTGCAGAGCACAAACATGCTGCTCAGAAACCCGAAGTTTATGAATTTTAATTAAAGGAGGGAAACATATATGTACGAACCTAAAGTTGCATACCACTATGGTACAGGCAGAAGAAAGCACTCTGTTTCCAGAGTCAGATTAGTTCCCGGCAATGGCAATATCATCATCAACGGCAGAACAATTGATGATTATTTTGGTCTGGAAACTCTGAAATTAATCGTTCGTCAGCCTCTGAACCTGACAGAAACACTTGAAAAATTCGATGTAATCTGCACAGTAACAGGCGGCGGCGTAACCGGTCAGGCCGGTGCAATCCGTCACGGTATTTCCCGTGCTCTGCTTCAGTATGATGCCGATCTTCGTCCGGTTCTCAAGAGTGCAGGTTTCCTGACTCGTGACCCCAGAATGAAAGAAAGAAAGAAATATGGTCTCAAGGCTGCTCGCCGTGCTCCGCAGTTCTCCAAGAGATAATTTTATCCCTGTTGGGAGTGTTCAGAATCACGTATTTACGCTGTTTTGTTCGGTTTGGGTTTATCTGAAATATGGTGAATTTCGGACGGTAACTAACACGTAACTAACGAGTAACTAACAAGAATTAAGGCATTCAACGGCTGATGGATGCCTTATTTGTAATAGAAAGAAGGTATCGTTATGTCAACATTTACATGTGCTCTGGATCTACAGAAGATAGGCTTACCAACTCTCTTTATACACTCTCGTTTTACAGTTGAAGCAAGCATACACAAACAGTGGAAGGATTACAGTGAATATCTGAAAAGCTATCGACTGGAGATTGATCCTTCGATCTATAACAAAGTATCTGCGAATAATGTTGAACTCTTGAAAGAATTATCGGAAAATGAGATAATGTTTTCTGTTGAAAACAACAAAGGCAAAAGATATGACGACAAAAACCAATATATTCGCTGTGTATTTGACAGGGTTCTGTTGGAATATATAAAGCGTCTTTTTATCAGCACAATTGTTTATGCTGCAAAAGGCAAAGCGTTCCCTGAAAACGAACATGAGACTATCGAATTTACATTTGACACCGTGAAAGGAACTGTTACCATTACTTCTATTCATGTATATGAGCCTGACGATCCTTATTACGAATACGCCAAAAACGCTGTATATACGCTTTCTGTTGAAGCTATCGGATTAGGCGAATACTCTATGCCTGATGACAATAAGATCAAGGATTTCTATAATTGGGATAATATTTCAAGCTGGAAAAAACGCAGCTTTATCTTTGATGATAAAGCTAATTCGGCTCTCGCAGGGAAAGCCGGCGTATATATGCTCTATGATGATGATAAAAATGAATTATATGTAGGAAAAGCAATAAACCTTCTCGAAAGGATCAAACAGCACGCTGACAATGTAGACGGAAACGATCCGATACCTGATTTCACTCATTTTAGATACAGCATTATTAATATGGAGTATTACGAATTTCTGTATCTTATTGAAAACGCTGCGATACATGACTGTGCTATGATACTTGATATGCCCAAAGCAAGCAAGCTGAATAAACCGCTTGTTAAAATTGTAGAAAAGAGCGGTAAAACGCTTGATAAATGCAGTATTGTCAATACGCATGAAAGACAAAGAAAAAAAGAAGTACGATAATTCAACGACCGCTGAGTGATTACTCCCTCAGCGGTTATTTTATACCTATATCTTATTGATAGCCTCCAACAGCTCCTGCACATTAACGTGTGTATAGACCTTCTCGGTCATCGACATAGCACCCGAATGACCGACGATCTTCTTTATCAGCGTAGGCGATACCTCTTTCTCGGTCATCATTGAGATGCAGGTATGACGGGTATCGTGTGGCTTATGTGAGCAGCCGATCAGCTCCATAACAGGTGTCCAGTAGGAATCGTAGTAGTTGCGGTAGATAAACTGCTTGCCAGTCCGTAAAATCTCACCGCATAATTGAAAATTGCACTCAACTGATTATGAAGTGTTTTCAGATAAACAGGAGAATAGGCTTTTCCTGATTTGGTTGAACCATTCAGCATTTCATTCTGCCATGCGACTACATCTTTCGGCTGAATATCGCACATCTTACGCTTTCCGAAAAATGGGAGCAACTTTGTGCGGAGAATGTGTTCTTTCGTATGCCATGTATTTTCTTTCAGACGTTTCTTCATGTCTGAGAAGTAAATTTCGGAGAAACTTTCAAAAGTCATGTCGAGATTGGATTCCATTTTGTTCATCTGCTCACGCTCCCATGCCTGAGCCTCTTTTTTGGTGTAAAATCCACGTTTTTGTGTCTGTTTGCGTTCACCTCTGCTGTCGGTGTAGCGGTAAATCACATGCCATTTATTGCCGTCTTTATAGACTGACATATTATCCCTTCCTTTCCTGATTTTCCGAAATACTGCCGTAACAAGTTCTTTCAAGAAAATACTGTCTGTTTACTCTGCCTGAAATAGTGATATAGCCCTTATCTTCCAGTTCCTTATTGAGTCTCTGAACAATTTTGTAAGCATAGGACTTTGAAACATCAAGCTCTTTGGCAACATCTTCCACCCTCATGAAACTTTTATCTGTCATTCAAATTACCTCCCTTCTATAAATTAACTTATTTTGTTTAAGCTATATTTTTATTATATTAAACATTTTGAGTTATATCAAGTGCTTTTTCACTAAACTTTTTTATTTCTACTATCTTGACAAATACTAAGCGAATATGTTATAATAGATTTGTGAAAAATGGTGGCTCAATCTATTCACAGTTGAAATAGGAGGTAATCAAAATGGGAATTGGTGAAAGAATCAGATTTATCCGAAACCTGAGAGGAATGACACAGAAATTTTTAGGCTTGCAGGTAGGATTTTCCGAACGGACTGCTGACATCCGCATGGCACAGTATGAATCTGGTTCGAGAACTCCAAAAGCTGACCTTGTAGAAAAATTGGCAGATGCTCTTAATGTGTCAACCGAGGCTTTGAATGTGCCGAATATTGACAGTTACACAGGACTGATGCACACACTCTTTGCTTTGGAGGACTTATATGGTTTCAAAATTGACCGCCTTGATGGAGAAATCTGCATTAGACTGAATAAGCAGATTGGCTCAACCTATGCCAAAATGTCAGGACTGATTCAGCCGTGGGAGGAAATGGCTCAAAAATATCGTAATGGAGAAATCAGCCGTGAAGAATATGACCAGTGGAGATATAAATATCCGAAATTGGAGGCAGAGCGGAATGAAGAAACATTATTAAAACTTAAGAAAACGGAGAAATGATTATGAAACCTATTTCAATATCAGAACAAATGATGTTCACCACAGTTAGATTAACTGCAGGCAGTTCATGTGGAACGGGCTTTTTTTACCACTTTGTATATGGGGATAAATATGTGCCAACAATCATAACCAATAAGCACGTTGTTAATAATAATCCAACTGAAACTGTTTCTTTTGCTTTGCATTTAATGACAGAGGAGGGGAACCCTATTGAAAATAACAAGATAACTTTATCAACTGAATGGCATTTCCATTCATCGTATAACCTATGTTTTTGCTTTATAAACTCAGTATTAGACAAAGTAAAAGAAAGAACAGGAAAGAGCGTGTTTTATATTCCTATTACAGACTCCATCATTCCATCAGTTGAGCAGTTAAATGATTTAAGTGCGATTGAGGAGATTGTTATGATTGGTTATCCTATTGGTTTATGGGACGAAAACAATAATTTTCCAATTTTCAGAAAAGGATATACGGCATCACATCCAGCGTATGATTTTAACAAAAAGGGAATAGGTTTGCTTGACATTGCTGCTTTTCCTGGTTCATCTGGTTCTCCAGTATTTATTCTAAATGAGAATAGCTATTCTGACAAAAAAGGTAATATGTTCATGAACCGTAATAGAGTTTATTTCTTAGGTGTTCAGTTTGCTGTTCCAATTTATAATGCCAAGGGAAATATAACAGTTGAAAATATACCTACACAGCAAATGCTCAAATCCGAAACTCCTTTAATGACTAATCTTGCATATTATATTAAGTCTGAGGCATTAAAAGAATTTAGAGACAATATAGAAAAGATGTTATAAATAAAAAGAGCTAACCGATTCTAAAAAAATCAGTTAGCTCTAAAATATTTCTGATAAAATTTTGATTGTTGTTTCTAATAACAGAGAAATGTTGCCAAATCGTTGCCAATCGGCAACATGACGAGTTAAAAAGCACGATATTACGATATTTCAGCGTTCGTTGGAATTATTCCCACTCAATTGTAGCTGGTGGCTTAGTAGTCACATCATAAACGATTCTGTTAACGCTTTTGACTTCGTTTACGATTCTGTTTGCAGCTACTGCAAGAACATCATACGGAATTTTAGCGAAATCAGCTGTCATGAAATCGCTGGTTGTGACGGCACGGAGTGCAATTGTATAATCATAAGTTCTTGCATCGCCCATGACTCCTACTGAACGCATATTTGTCAGAACAGCAAAATACTGATTAATATCCCGATCGAGTCCGGCATTGGCAATTTCCTGACGGAAAATAAAATCGGCATCCTGTAAGATTTCGAGTTTTTCATCTGTAATATCGCCGATGATACGAATAGCAAGACCAGGGCCGGGGAATGGCTGTCTCCAGACGAGAACGGGGGATAAGCCTAGTTCTGTACCGAGTTTTCTGACTTCGTCTTTGAAGAGCATTCTGAGCGGTTCAATAATTTCTTTAAAATCGACATAATCCGGAAGACCGCCGACATTATGATGCGATTTGATCACAGCGGCATCACCAAGACCGCTTTCGATAACATCCGGATAGATTGTCCCCTGAACGAGATAATCGACTTTACCGATTTTTTTAGCTTCCTGTTCAAAAACTCTGATAAATTCTTCGCCGATGGCCTTGCGTTTTGTTTCAGGATCGGAAACGCCTCTGAGTTTGGACATGAATTGTTCTTTTGCATTGACTCTGATGAAATTCATACCTGAATTCTGAAAAGCGGCTTCGACTTCATCGCCTTCATTTTTACGCATAAAGCCATGATCAACAAAAATACAGGTCAGCTGACTGCCGACAGCTTTTGCTAATAAAGCGGCGGCTACAGAACTATCGACACCGCCGGAGAGGGCTAACAGAACTTTACCATCACCGACTTTTTCACGAATTTCAGAGATCGCAGTTTTTGCATAGCCTGCCATAGTCCAGTCGCCGACACATCCGCAGACATTCTTGACAAAGCTGTCGATCATGCCTTGACCAGCAAAAGTATGATTCACTTCGGGATGGAACTGAACGGCATAGAGTTTGCGTTCAGCATTCTCGAAAGCCGCCGCAGGACAGTCAGCAGTATGAGCTGTAATTCTGAAACCATCCGGAATTCTGGAAACATAATCCGTATGGCTCATCCATGAGGAAGCTGTTTCCGGCAGATGGATACCGCCGAACAGAATGCTTGAATTATCATAATGTGTATCTGTTTTTCCGTATTCGGAAGTCTGACAGGCAGAGACTTCACCGCCGAGGGTATAGGCCATCAGCTGAGCACCGTAGCAGATGCCTAAGATCGGGATATTCAGATCAAAAATATCTTTTGTAATGTGAGGAGATTTTTCATCATAGACGCTGTTAGGGCCTCCGGTAAAGATGATGCCTTTGGGATTCAGGGCTTTTAATTCCTCGATCGGAGTTTTATAGTTTTTCACTTCACAGTAGACACCGCATTCACGGACACGCCGAGCGATAAGCTGATTATACTGACCGCCGAAGTCAAGAACAATTACTAACTGATGAGCCATATATAATATTCCTTTCTGATTCTGATATTAGTTATAGTATTATCATAGCATATTTTTTGATATTTGTCAATTGTTAATTTAAGAACAGCAGACGGAAATTTATTCCGTCTGCTGTTTCAGCCAGTTATTAAGTCTGATTTTAAGCGTTTCACGAAATTCCGGATTCGGACATTTTGAGATCAAATTTCTGTATTTCTGAATTTCTTCAGGATTCTGTATAAAAATTGTTTCGATCAGATGAAGCAGACTCCAGTCTAAATCCCAGTTATATTCCAGATTTTCTTGTGAGAAGAGTGTGATCAGAATCTCAGCTTCCTCCCATGTCACCGGAGAATCGAAACCGGAAAATAAATCTTCATATTTCTGAAAGAGTTCGTGTGATAATAGGCTGTCATCCGGAATTTTTCCGAGTCTAAGTAATTCAGTCAGCTGATTTCGCATCTGTATTCTCCTTGTAGAGGACTTTCTTGTGATAGCCTCTCTGATTGCAGTAAGGGCATTTCATATTTCTGCTAAAGCCGATATGCGGAGCGAAAAAGACTGCTTTCATAGTCGGGACATAGACTTTCTGACAGTTCGGGCATTCATAATAGCCGGTATCATGTTCGAGCTTGACACAGCAACAGATACTAATCAGGAAAATAATAGTACTGATGATGAAAAATACAATTTTCCAGCCTTCCATATCAGAGAGGGAAAGGTGTGTTTCACCTTGGGAGAGTTTATCCCAGTTCAGTGCAAAAATCATGAGGAAATAAAATACACAGCTGAGAATGCCGATAATCATTTCCAGATGCAGGAGCTTTTTATTATTGAGTTCCTCTTGTTTCTGTAACTGCATTAAATTTTCCTCTGCCATTTTCTGATAGTTCATCATATTCAGTCGTTCTCCGCTCAGAAGCTCGTTGATATTGATTTCCAATGCTTCGCAGAGTTCAGGAATCAAGGAAATATCCGGCATACATTTACCGGTTTCCCATTTTGAAACAGCTCTGTCAGTAATGCCGAGCCGTTCAGCAAGGACGGCCTGAGTCAGATGTTTTTCTTTTCTGCATGAAGCAATGAATTTTCCGATCTTCTGTTGATTCACGGGGAACTCCTCCTTTCTGAGTATGATTCTATCACAAATCCGGCAATATGTAAACATACCGGCGGTTGAGTTCTGAAAAATGGCGATATTTCGATAATTCAACCGCAGGTAGAGAGCTGCTTTTCAGCATAAAATTCAGGATTTATACAGGTACATCATTTCCATTCCATTTTGTTTCCTTTGCTTTTTCACTTTGAGTTGCCCAAAATATGAGATTTGAAACAAACTTTGGAGTGATAATTTCCGGAACATGAAAAGGTAATAAATATCTGTTCCAGATTCCATTTGTCTTTTTATTTTGAAATATATTTCCTTTGCTGATAACATATGGAGTCTTGGTTTTCAGAGGGCAGGAAATAATCAACGCTTTATCAAATGAGACAATATTCAATACATAGTATGATGTATCGTCATCTAACTTAATATACCATATATAATTTTTATCAGATACGGTTATTTTCCGTCTGTCTTTTTTAGCTACTCCCATGTTTTTTAACACCTGTAAATTTCGATTTATCTTAGTAACACAATTCCTAAAAGTGACTTGATTTATATACTCTCTTGTATAATTGCAAATACAGCTGAACTGATATGACATAACAGCACACCCATCAGCAACGGACTTGTCAGAGCGATTCTTATGCCTCGTTCCGATTGTTCCGGCATAGCATAGGGGAAACGTTCTGTTACCAGCATTTTGATTAATAAAACAATTCCGGCAAATACCAGAAGAACATAAAAAATATTGAAAATATCAGAAGCGGTTTCCAAGCCGAAGCGATCAAAAAGATCAAACACTGTCGCACAAAAATTGACTGCCATATGTGCAATGATTGACGGAATCAGAGAATTATGCTTGACTGTGATATAGCCGAAGAAACAGCCGGCCGCAAAAGCTAATATAAATTGTGCAATATTTTCATGCCATACGCCGAAGAAAAAAGCACTCATGATAATACCGAATCTCTGACTGACACGGCTCAGATTTTTCATGACAAAGCCTCTGACCATGAGTTCTTCTGTAATCGGTGCGACAATCACGCCGTAGATAATATCCATCATGATATTTTTTATATCTGTCGATTCCGAAAGTTCGGGAGAATATACTGTAATGCCAACCCCCTCCAGCAGAGTTTCTATGCCGATAGCCATCCAGCCTGTCACGGTCTGAATCAGCAATGCAATGGCGATATATGACACTGCCAAGCCGATATTGAAATCCTGTGTCTGAAATAAATTCGAGATGGGAATTTTAGTTGCCTTGCATCCCAGCCATGTCACGGCAATACTGCATCCTGCAATGCAAAGCATCATAATCGCTGTATAAGAAGAAGTATTTTCAAAATATTCCCATGCAAGAGAATGATAATTCTCAGGCAGTTCTGTCATAGAGCCATCAGCAAGAGACATTATCCAGACAAAGCCCTCACCGAGTATGAGAAATAAAATATTCATGAGTACAAAATGTCCCAGCAGAAAGCCGCCGACAATATTTTCATATCTTCGTATCCGGCCGCGTTCTCTCAGATTGGGAAATAACGGAATTTTACAGCCTTCCATGCGAATCTGGGGGACAATTTCGCCATAATCGGAATTATAATTTTCAAATTCCGTTTCATTGCTGAAAGGATTTTTCGGATTGATTTCAGCAATTTCAGTCTGTTCGCTCATAAAATCATCCTTTCTAAATTTTGATTCAGATATGTTTTATTATAGCATAAATTTCCTGTTTCGTAAACAGTTTTTTGAAATTTTTTTCAGAACTGACAAAAAATATATGGACAAAATAGATAAAATATGCTATAATATTTATAACAAATATTACAGACTGCCTGACAGTCAGGAAAGGAATGTGTATTACATGCGGCATGAAAAGTCGTGCGGTGCAATTGTTTACAGAAAGCATCATGGTAATATAGAAATTCTTCTGATCCGGCATATCAACAGCGGACACTGGTCATTTCCCAAAGGCCATATCGAAGCCGGAGAAACAGAAATTCAAACCGCTGTGAGAGAAATCAAAGAAGAAACTTCTATTGATGTGATGATTGACCCTACTTTCAGAGAAACAGTTTCGTATTCTCCTAAACGGGATACACAAAAAATTGTAGTGTATTTTATCGGACGTGCAAAAAATTATAATTTCTCTCCGCAGGAAGATGAGATCTCCGAAATCCGATGGGTGGACATCGGCTATGCTTCCCGTATTCTTACTTATGAGAATGATAAAAATATTGTAATCAAAGCCAAAAATGCAATCAAAAACGGCAGTGCTTTCTGTTAAGCCTGCCGTTTGTTGTTATACAGAATATCCCTGTTCCCGAAGCCTGTCGATCAGTTCGCCGAGAATCTGGGCATTTGTCGAAGATACTGAATGCAGAAGCAGAATTTCTCCGCCATGTGCTGCATGGGTAAGTTTTTCAAGCGACTGTGCAGGATCAGGCTGTTTTTCTGTCAGCCAGTCTACATGAGCACTGCTCCAGAAAATGGTTTTATATCCGCAATCCTGTGCGATTTTGAGAGCCTGTTCAGAATATTCGCCGCATGGGCAGCGGAAATACTGCATAGTATAATCATAATTTTCCAGCATATATTCATGCAGACTCATAATTTCTTCACGGGCGGCATTGTCATCAAGCAGCGGCAGACTTGCATGTGTCATGCCGTGATTGCCGAGCATATGCCCTTCCTGAATCATACGGCTGACAAGTTCTGTTTCTTTTCTGGCATAATCTCCGGTGAGAAAGAAAATCGCCGAGACATGCTTTTCTTTCAGTGTATCGAGTATCTGACCTGTATAGCCGTTTTCATACCCCTGATCAAATGTGATGATAATTCTGTTTCTGTCCGGTGTGGTAGCATAAGCACCATACTGAGCATACTGTGCATCAAAATCCAGTGCTCCGAGGGGTATATTTTTTTCATTGACCTGTGTGCCCTGTCCGTAGCCGATTGCTGTTCCGGCAGCAGAAGCCGACAGCATACCAGAAGAACATAACAGGACAAGACCAGTGAGGCCGGCAAGCAGTTTTCTGTGAAATTTCAAATCTATTCACTCTTTTCTGTCCGATCTGCGGGATTGCCGCAGATATAGCATATGCAGAACAGACTGAAATATACAGATATAGAACTGTTGTTTATTTTTTCAGATAAGATTTGACAAGTACCTGCAATAATTCATCCCTGTCGATATGGCGGATTAAATTTCTGGCATTGTTATGCGTTGTGATGTAAGTCGGATCTTCCGACAGGAGATAGCCTACGATCTGATTAATCGGATTATAGCCTTTTTGCAGAAGCGCATCATGAATTTTTACCAGATTTTCTTTCATGCTGTCTTCTTTTTCGGCTTCCATAGAGAATGTCATGGTTTTTTCTTTATTATCGGTCATATCAATATCCCTCCTCATAATAATTGCGGCTGCTTTATCATAGAAAAATTTACCCAATTATATTATAACTTATTTTTGGACAAAGCACAAGAGATTTGCA
>Ga0326511_10003346_pt1 | contig 12896 bp, 8 predicted proteins | sample 0_2496_0518_D_FD_203701 | JGI IMG/M metagenome (GOLD analysis project Ga0326511, IMG submission 203701) | Bovine rumen microbial communities from UC Davis, California, United States - 0_2496_0518 | ecosystem: Host-associated > Mammals > Digestive system > Stomach > Rumen | place: USA: California... | reverse complement strand
GATGCTGGTTCCTTTGACGTGGGCGAGACTGTTAAACTGAGCTATGTAGACCAGCAACATAAGGACATAGACCCTGCCAAGAGCGTCTACGAGGTAGTAAGCGGAGGCAATGAAACCATACGAATGGGAGGACGCGACGTCAACGTCAGAGCGTATCTCTCCCGGTTCAACTTTAGTGGTGCTGACCAGGAAAAGAAATGTGGCGTCCTTTCTGGAGGCGAGCGCAACCGACTGCACTTGGCTATAGCGCTGAAGCAGGAAGGCAATGTCTTGTTGCTCGACGAACCAACCAACGACATCGATGTTAACACGCTACGAGCACTGGAAGAAGGCTTGGAAAGTTTTGCTGGATGTGCAGTCATCATCAGCCACGACCGATGGTTCCTGGATCGTATCTGTACCCACATCCTGGCCTTTGAAGGAGAAGGGAAAGTCTTCTATTTCGAAGGAAACTACTCGGAGTATGAAGCCAACAAGGCACAGCGACTTGGACTGGATGAGCCTAAACGAGCAAGATATAGAAAACTGATGGAAGAATAACTATTTCTGGGAGAGCGGGATACGGGAATCGAACCCGCCTCCCAGGCTTGGGAAGCCCGTGCACTACCGATGTGCTAATCCCGCGTTTTCGAAATAAGAAAAATAGAAAACTTCTGGAGCCGATACCCGGACTCGAACCGGGGACCCACGCATTACGAATGCGTTGCTCTACCAACTGAGCCATATCGGCATTCCATGCAAAAGTACACCCGCAGGGGCTCGAACCCTGGACACCCTGATTAAGAGTCAGGTGCTCTACCAACTGAGCTACGGGTGCAGTAAAACGTTTAATAAAGATTCTCTTATCTTTCTTGTACACCCGCAGGGGCTCGAACCCTGGACACCCTGATTAAGAGTCAGGTGCTCTACCAACTGAGCTACGGGTGCTACGTTTTTCGTTTTGCGGGTGCAAAGGTAGTTACTTTATTTGAATCTACCAAATTTTTTTTGCCTTTTCTTTCAAAAAAGTTGATTCTACCGCTTATCTGCTGGCATAAAAGCCTTCAAGGTTCTCGTATCTGCGTATCATCATGTGCCGATACACGCTGCGAAGCCATACCGAATGGGTCAACATGAAAACTACTCCGATGGCTGATTGTACCAAAAATGCTATCATTTGGCTGAACACCAGTTGAAGTAGGGTTACAAGTAATGCTGGTACGATGAAAGCAACCAGTTCAATAATTAGCTGACGGCCATTCTCGATATTGCCTTTTCCTGTCATCTTTTGCTCCAGCGGCATCGTTTGATTGTTGTATATAGCTAGATGGAAAAGGATGAAATAGACAAATCCTGCGGAAAGCGTCAAGTAGGACATCATCATTAGCAGGGTAAACTTACCCATGATGACAGCCGGAAGCATAATGACAAACGGAACGACCAAGATGGCGCAATGGAAATAATATTTTGCACGGAGCAACGAGAGTATATTCTCGCGGTGGGTCATCAGCAGGTCAATATAATTGCCCTCAGGGCACATAATCTTCACCAACGAGGTAACACCATAAAGTGCAAAACAGTAAAAACACCAGAAATGCGTGGAGAAGGTGTCATTATAAATAGGTGTATAGGCAATGAGCGCACTAAACACTACAACGAGCCCCAGGCTAGACCAGAACTTGGCACGCATGGCTTTGTTACGCATGACGCTTTTAATCTCCAGCTTCAGATACTCACCTATTTCACCATAGCGGTTGAGGAAGGTAAAATCAGCGACATGGACACGGGTAGTCTCCACTTTGGATATTTCCTCATAGACGTAGCGAAATTGCAGCTTACGATTAAACCATGTCAGCATAGCCAAAATGGCAATAAGGCCCAGAAAGAGTAGGGGATGAGTTCCGTGCGCTGAATAGTAATCGAAGACTGTAGCAATATCCCAAACAAGGCAAGGAATGAAAGGGAATGCCAAGATAGGCAGGGCAACGAGCCACCACCATAGACTGCGGTTAATGAAGGTGCGCATGAGCAGGTAGAACTGACTATTTATGAGTATCACCAGAAACGATCCGAAGAAAACCAACAGGACGTCGTACCACGGGCATCCACCTATCAGCGCCATGACAGAGAAGGATATGGGCAGGAAAAGCCATAGGAAATTATAAATACTCGTCAAAGAGGTCAGGAGGAAGCACTCAATAACAGCGTATTTTGACATCGGAAGCAGCATGTAGGGCTTGACAAGCATATCGGGTGTCTGCTGAACTATAAAGCGCATGAAGAAATCGATGATGACAACAAAAGGCATCAAGGCCATCAACATTCCTGCACCTTCCGTCTTAGCCGTCAACCCGAAGACGGAACCAATGATGATGAGGTAGACGACAAACACACAACCACCCAGAAAGGACAGCACCTTGGCTATCATGCCTTGCTCAAAAGCAGGACTGCGCCTAAAGCCAAGGTGCTGATTGTGGCGGAGTAGCCGAAACAAAGCTAAACGGTTCATCGCAAATCAATAACTTCGGCTGTCGAGAAATCTTTGGCATTAAAGCGGAAGAAAGAGTCGGCAAGTTTTACTTGTTTCAGGTTCGAAACATCAAACGTCACCCACTTCTTGCCTTGAAGCATCTTGACCTGAGAAGGAGCGTAGGTCTTTTTATTCACTGTAATGAACATCTCCTGAACTGGCTTGTTTTTGGATGTAGCCGTCAAATGCACGACATAGCTCGTTGAGTTCTTGTTCATGGTACTCTTATATCCCTGCCTGTACAAAGTAATGAAGTTGTAGGGATTGAGTGACTGCAATTCGCTGTCTTTAGGGTTACTGACGTTTACCTCGTCATTTTTGCTCAAATAGGTCCATTGTGTCTTTCCGTCAAACCACACTTTCGTATGTTGGGTGGTGGCCATGAATTTGTTACCTTTGACGGCAATGGTACCACTAATAGTGCCTTGGGCCATGGTGGCTTTAAAGTCGGCTTTGACACCTGATTTCACCGACAACACTGCAGCTGCCTTGTCAAGGACCTGTGTAGCCGTCTGGGCATAGGTAAGCACAGACATCAACAGCAATAACATTGCTAAAACAATCTTTTTCATCTTTTAAATGAGGTTAAAAGGTTATCGAGGCTGACCTCGTCTTGAATTAATACTTCTCTGGGTTTCGAACCATGTGCCGCTCCAACTACACCCGCTTTTTCGAGTTGGTCCATCAAACGGCCGGCACGGTTATATCCTATAGAATACTTTCGCTGGATGAGCGATGTAGAGCCCGACTGCTGGAGCACGATAAGACGAGCCGCATCCTCGAAAAGCGGATCGAGATGCTGGACATCGAATTCTCCACCACCACTACCAGTGCTGTCGCCGTCATCAGCGAGAGGCTCTGGCAGTTCAAAGGGCTCTGCGTATCCTTGTTGCTGGGAGATAAACTGGTTGATGGCTGCCACTTCAGGCGTGTCGACGAATGCACACTGCACGCGAATCGGCTCGTTGCCATGTAAGAACAGCATATCGCCTCGACCAATCAGTTGGTTGGCACCCATACGATCGAGAATCGTCTTTGAGTCGATGCCCTGGGACACCTTGAATGCGATACGGGCGGGGAAGTTGGCCTTGATGGTACCCGTAATGATGTTGGTGGTAGGACGCTGCGTAGCTATAATCATGTGTATACCCACAGCTCGTGCCTTTTGGGCAATACGAGCAATGGGGAGTTCAATCTCCTTACCTGCTGTCATGATGAGGTCACCATACTCATCGATAACGACCACGATGTAAGGCATAAACTTGTGCCCGCGTTCGGGATTTAGTTTACGGTCGATGAATTTCTTGTTATAGTCTTTAATGTTACGCTCACCAGCTGCCATCAGCAGTTCATATCGCGCATCCATTTCCACGCAAAGCGAATTCAGCGTACGAACGACTTTGGAGGTATCTGTTATAATAGGTGAGGCATCGTCATCGGGTACTTTCGCCAAGAAATGCTTGTCGATGTTAGAATAGATACTGAACTCTACCATCTTGGGATCCACCAAAACGATTTTCATCTCAGCTGGATGCTTCTTATATAATAAAGATGTGAGAATGGCGTTCAGGCCAACCGATTTACCTTGTCCCGTTGCACCGGCGACAAGCAGGTGGGGCATCTTTGCTAGGTCGAACATGAACACCTCGTTGGTAATCGTCTTACCCATTGCACAGGGAAGTTCCATCTTGGACTCCTGAAATTTTTTCGAATTAAGAATCGATTCCATAGATACAATGGCGGCCTTGGCATTAGGCACCTCAATACCGATTGTACCCTTGCCAGGTATGGGAGCTATGATACGTATTCCCAAGGCAGAGAGTGACAGTGCGATATCATCCTCCAAATTACGAATCTTGGAAATGCGTACTCCCTGAGCAGGAGTTATCTCATAAAGCGTTATCGTTGGGCCGACAGTTGCCTTGATACTGGAAATCTCGACACCGAAGTTACGGAGTACCTCGACTATACGGTTTTTATTGGCATTCTGCTCCGCCATGTCAATGTATGGCTTTCCGTCATCGTCATACTGCTTCAATAAATCAAGAGTCGGGTAGCGGTAGTTCTCAAGATCGCGTTTGGGATCGTAGGGTTCAAGTTCCTTATCACCAACCTGTACCAGGTTCCCATCGGCAACTTCCTCTTTGGAACCGGCATTAACAGTCATCTCAACCTCGGAATCATCAGTTTTTCCTGTGTTTGAAGCATCTTCTTTAACCGTTTCCTGCTTGGAAGGTTGTTGGGGCTGGTGATCGAAAATCACTGTTTGGGTCTCTGGATTGTCAAACACGTCAGGATCATCCTCGGTCTCTATCGTATAAGTACCTTCGGGCTCCTCTCCAGAAGTTTCATTATTTGTGATATGGAATTTCACCTTATTAACTAATAACGATGGATTCAGGATTTTCCTAATCAGATAGATCGTCTCGGAACTAATATAAGTGAGAATGGCAATAGCTACTACGGCTAAAAGCGCTGTCAGGCCAGGTGAACCGACAAAGCCCTCTATCTGCTGGCAAATATAACGTCCATGGTCGCCGCCAGGATTGAAATGGCTGTCGACAAACAGAGGCGCCAGAAATTTTGCGAAAGTGATTGAGGCCCAAATCATCAATACCATCATGGACATGAACCACTTTACAAGATTGATACTAGTATAAACTCGCATAAGGCGAAGTCCTGCCAGAATCAAGAAGGCCGGGATAAGGAACGCCGACAGTCCGAAGCAGTCCCGAATAAAGAAAGATGCCAAAAAAGCACCAATGGATCCACACGAATTAGCAAACTCATGAGCCTGATTCCTAAACTCGCCGCTTCTCATTTCATCTATCATGCTCTGATCTGCAGCTCCTGTCGTAAAATAGGAAACAAAAGCAAGCAGAAGATAAAGGGCAAACACAACAAAAAACAATCCAACAAAAAAGTTAAGGAATTCGTTTTTAAATATATACTTAAAGCCGACTGCCTCTGTCAGAGATGTCGTCTTATGTTCAGTCTTCTTCTTTTTCTTTGTCATTTTTACAATTTCATTCTTTTTTCAATGCAAAATTAAATGAAAAAGTTCACATATTACCATAAAATCATGATTTTTTTTGTAATTTTGCACTCTGTAAACGATTCCTATGAAGAAGACCATCTATAGCAAATACGAGAAAAAGCTGATTCCATCGCTACCGAAAGTATGTTTTAAGGGACGTATCGAGGTTGTGCTCTCTGCGTCCGAAGCAACCCGAGCCGTAAACTTCCTCCTGTCTCAGCCTATTTTAGGCGTTGACACAGAAACCAGGCCATCGTTCAAAAAGGGCCATCAGCACACGGTTTCACTACTTCAGGTATCAACGCATGACGTTTGTTTCCTTTTTCGTTTGAATCACACCGGTTTAACTAAAGACCTTATTCGACTGCTAGAGGACACTAAAGTACCTAAGATTGGACTGTCCTGGCACGACGACCTCAATTCGCTCCATAAATTAGGCGAATTTCAACCTGGCCTTTTCATTGATTTACAGAACCATGTAAAAGAGATTGGCATTGAAGACATGAGCCTGCAGAAGCTTTACGCAAATATCTTTGGACAACGTATCAGCAAGACAGAACAGTTGAGCAATTGGGAGCGCGACATACTGACAGACAAGCAGAAAGAATACGCCGCGACAGACGCTTGGTCGTGCATCATGCTTTATGAAGAGCTCCAGCGTCTAAAAAACAGTGGTGACTACGAACTTGAAACCATCAATGATAATGAAACAAATACAGTTAAAGAAAGGTAAGGAAGAAAGTCTACTGCGCTTCCACCCTTGGGTTTTCTCTGGTGCAATTACTAAGGCTGACGCCCATCTGCAGGATGGAGACCTTGTAAGGGTTTTAACATCGAACGACGAATTCATCGCGGTCGGGCATTTCCAGTTAGGATCTATTGCAGTACGTGTACTATCCTTTCGCGACGTTCCGATTGACGAAAGTTTTTGGCAGTCGCGGCTTCTGTCTGCCTTAGAGGTACGTAAATCAATTGGCTTGGTCGATCGAAAAGACCACAATTCCTACCGACTGGTTCACGGCGAAGGCGACAACTTGCCAGGATTGATTATCGATGTCTACAATGAGACCGCAGTCATGCAGGCACACAGCGTCGGTATGCATCTTTGCCGCCATGAGATTGCATCACAGCTGATGAAGGTGATGGATGGCAGGATCAGCAATGTCTACTACAAAAGCGAGACAACCTTACCGTTCATGGAGCCTGAAAACGGATTCCTCTACGGAGGCAGCTCTGACAATATCGCATTAGAGAATGGATTGCGTTTCTATGTAGACTGGCTTCGCGGACAGAAAACAGGATTTTTTGTGGACCAGCGTGAGAACCGTGCTCTGTTAGAACAGTTTGCCCGAGGAAGAAAGGTCCTCAACATGTTCTGCTATACTGGGGGGTTCTCTTTCTACGCTATGCGCGGCGGTGCCGAACTGGTACATAGTGTCGACTCCAGCGCTAAAGCCATCGAACTGACCAATCGCAACGTTGAACTAAATTTCCCTAACGACGCGCGTCATCAGGCTTTTTGCGAGGATGCGTTCAAGTATCTGGATCGAGCTGGCAACCAATACAACCTCATCATTCTGGATCCGCCAGCATTTGCCAAACATCGTGGAGCACTTCACAATGCGCTTAAAGGTTATACAAGACTGAACCAAAAGGCATTTCAAAAAATACAACCTGGAGGTATTCTGTTTACATTCAGTTGTTCGCAGGTTGTTAACAAAGAGCATTTCCGGAATGCTGTCTTTACAGCAGCAGCACAAGCAAACCGGAAGGTCAGAATTCTCCATCAGCTTCACCAGCCTGCTGATCATCCTGTCAATATATACCATCCCGAAGGCGAATATCTGAAGGGATTAGTCCTATATGTGGAATAAAATATCCGATTTCATTGAACGCAACCAGTTGATGCACATAGAGCGCAAGCAACTGGTTGCTGTCAGTGGTGGGGCCGACAGTGTGGCATTACTACTTATCTTGAAGCGACTGGGGTACGATCTTGATGCCGTTCATTGTAATTTTCATCTTCGAGGCGAAGAAAGCAACAGGGATGAAACATTCGTTAAGGAACTCTGTAAGAAAAACAATGTCAATGTTCACCTCATCCATTTCGACACCAATACTTATGCATCACTTCATCATGTAAGTATAGAAATGGCAGCCCGTGAACTTCGCTACAGGTATTTCGAGCAGTTACGTCAAGATATTGGGGCTGAATGCATCTGTGTAGCTCATCACCAAAACGATACTGTTGAGACTTTTCTTATGAATTTGGTGCGTGGAACAGGTCTTCATGGACTGACTGGTATCAAACCTCGAAATGGGTTCGTCGTGCGCCCCATGCTTGAAGTGAGCAAACACGAGATAGAAGATTTTTTGTGCAGCATTGAACAGACTTGGATAGTTGATTCGACTAATTTGAAAGATGACGTGGTACGGAATAAGTTACGACTTAACATTATACCACAACTTGAATCTATAAACCCACAAGTTTCCACTCATATCTTACAGACCGTTCAACGTCTTTCTGAAGTTGAGCGCGTACTGAATCAGTCCGTTGAATCAGCTCGAAAGCGTGTTATCGATGAAGACGGACATATCCTGATAGATTCATTATTGGCAGAACCCAGCCCAGCCTTGCTGCTTTACGAAATACTGTCTCCAATGGGGTTCTCGTCGGCTTCTATTGAGCAGGTGGCTACTCACCTTGACCAATGTCCCGGTCGTATTTATTCTTCGCCTACCCACGAACTGGCTATTGATCGCCAGCGCATAATCATTGCAGAGAAACACGCCTTGCCTGCTACGCTTCGCATACCAGAGCCAGGATTATATTCTTACGAGAATCGCCATGTGCGAGTTGAGGTGACTGACGACAGCCTGATCAGTAAACAGCCATCAGAAGCAACCCTTGATGCCCAGCAAGTGACCTTTCCACTCACGATTCGCCCAACTCGAAACGGCGACCGCTTTATTCCCTACGGAATGGAAGGAAGCCGTCTGGTTAGTGACTACCTGACCGACAAGAAAGTCAACATTTTGGAGAAACGTCGACAATTAGTTGTCACAGACAAAAGCGAAGCGATTGTATGGCTGGTCAATCACCGCACAGACAATCGCTTCCGTATCCAGCCTAACATTACTAGGCAGACTCTTCACATCTCGTTTGACTAGCCATTCATAGACAAGAGGAATTCCTCGTTTGAACGACTCTGAACCAAGCGGTCACGAACCGTATTCATAGCCTCAATAGGATTCATCTCGGCAATGAACTTGCGAATAATCCACATACGATTCAACGTTGTTGTATCTTGAAGGAGGTCATCACGACGAGTTGAAGACTGAACCAAGTCAATAGCCGGGAAGATACGCTTGTTAGAGAGCGAACGGTTCAGTTGGATTTCGGAGTTGCCCGTTCCCTTGAACTCCTCAAAGATAACCTCATCCATCTTAGACCCCGTGTCGACAAGTGCCGTCGCAATAATAGTGAGCGAGCCACCACCTTCAATGTTACGTGCAGCACCAAAGAAACGCTTGGGTTTCTGGAGCGCATTGGCATCGACACCTCCCGTCAAGACCTTACCGCTGGCCGGAGCCACCGTATTATAAGCTCGTGCAAGACGCGTAATAGAATCCAGGAAAATGACCACATCATGTCCACATTCTACCATTCGCTTAGCTTTCTCCAATACGATACCCGCAATTTTCACATGGCGGTCAGCCGGTTCATCGAAAGTTGAAGCAATAACCTCGGCATCTACCGTACGAGCCATGTCTGTAACCTCTTCAGGTCGCTCGTCAATGAGCAACATCATGATATAGGCTTCCGGATGATTGGCTGCAATCGCATTAGCTATATCCTTCATCAGAATGGTCTTACCCGTTTTAGGCTGGGCAACGATAAGTGCACGCTGTCCTTTGCCTATGGGAGAGAACAAATCCACTATACGTACCGACGGATTTGTTGTGTTCTTATCTCCACAGAGCTGGAATTTCTCCTCAGGAAACAGCGGTGTCAAATGCTCGAAAGCGACTCTGTCGCGCACTTCTGAAGGATTACGTCCATTGATGCTATTGACCGTCGACATAGCAAAATACTTCTCATTGTCATGAGGAGGTCTTACACTGCATTCCACGACATCACCAGTCTTCAGTCCATATTTCTTTATCTGTTGAGGAGAGACATAAATGTCATCGGGTGAAGAGAGATAGTTGTAGTCGCTGGAGCGCAGGAAGCCATAACCATCTTGAAGCACCTCAAGCACACCATTACCCGAGATAATGTCGTTGAATTCATAACGTAAAGTGTTCGTTGTTGGAGCGGCAATGGATACTGGGGCAGTCAGCACAGACTGGTTCTGCATCATAGGCCGGTCGAAAATGTCAAGCGAGGGCATCGCACTATGGTCTTCGATGGGTAAATCTTCAACGATGATAAAATCTGTGCCGTCACCAGGATCTCCCTCCCAAACACCGTCGGGGACGCTCTGATGTTTTTCCTCTTCCTTATTATGTTGTTCCATCTTCTGCTGCAGCTGCTCAATCATCTCCATGTTGGTAAGTTCTCCCAACTCGTTTTCGCCCATCGTGCTCATCGCTTCAGGAATATCAGCCTCAGCCTGACTCTGTGGAACTTCTTCGGATACTTCTGGGATAGCATCTGCCATTAGCTGCTCCTCCGACTGTACTTCTGGCTGTTTCCCGGTTTCTTCTGCGGCAGCAATGGCAGCCAGTTCGGCCTTCGACTTACGACCACGTTTTTTCGGGGCAGCCTTTACAACTTCATCAGGTGTCTCTTCTGTCTGCTGGGGTAGGGGGTCATCACTGAAAAGGGAAGGAGCCTCAACAGCTTTTCTGTTCTTGTTTTTGACGTCAAAGTTCTCTCCCTCGTTACCTGTTACGGTATATACTCGGTCTGTATCTTTCTTGGTAATTCTGGAGCGCTTACGTTTGGGCACTGAATTGCCAGCAGCCGACTCTTCAGCGGCTTTATCAAGAATTGCATAGATGACAGTATCGAGTTGATCATCCTGCGACACTTTTACACCAAACTCTTCTGCAATACCCATCAGCTGGGTAATGTCCATCTGTTCAAGTTCTTCTTTTGTATACATAAAATGCTGTAAATATCAAATTGGAAATGAAAATTAGGATGTTTACGTTTTTACGGATGAAAACGTCTCTTCTAAAAATCGAATGCAAAGTTACGGATTATTTTTGAAACAGCAAAGAATTTAGTTTTTTTTTCGTAACTTTGCACGCAAAAATATGATTTTATGATGGAAATCAAGACTGCTGAATTCACAATAAGCGCACCGACAGTTTCGATGTGCCCACCAGACAAGAAGCCTGAGTATGCCTTCATTGGCCGTTCGAATGTAGGCAAATCGAGCTTAATTAACATGCTTTGCAGAAATAAGAAATTAGCCAAAACGTCTTCAACACCAGGAAAGACACTACTGATAAACCACTTTATTATTAATAAGGAGTGGTACTTGGTTGATCTTCCTGGTTATGGTTTTGCCAAGCGTTCGAAAAAAGAGATTGCACGATTGGATCAGATGATTACTGGCTACATCTTGCAACGTTCGCAGCTGGTCTCGGTTTTTGTACTTGTGGATGTCCGTCTGGAAGCTCAGAAGATAGACCTTGAGTTTATCAACTGGCTTGGTCAGTCGAGTGTTCCATTCGCCATTGTCTTTACTAAGGCTGATAAGCTCACTGCATCCAAAGTGGCTCAGCAGGTTGAAGCTTATAAAAAAGTCCTATTGGAGACATGGGAGGAATTGCCACCCTATTTCATCACCTCTGCAGAGAAGCGTCAGGGACGTGAAGAACTTCTTGATTACATAGACCAGATTAACCAGTCACTGACTCAGAATGGCTAAAGAGAATCCCTACTTAGACGTCCAGCAACTTACCAAGTCCTTTGGCTCGCTCGTGTTGTTTCATGATATTAGCTTTTCCGTGGCCGAAGGACAAAGGGTAGGTCTAATAGCCAAAAACGGAACAGGAAAATCTACACTGCTTTCTATTCTCAGCGGACACGAGGGCTATGACAGCGGCAGCATTGTTTTCCGCCGCGACATCCGTATAGGCATGCTTGAGCAAAGTCCTGTGTTCAATCCCGACGAAAGCGTTCTTGACGCCTGTTTCAATCACGAAGGCAGCCCAGACAAGATACTCAAGGCCAAACAAATCCTGACAAAGTTGAAAATTCGCGATTTGGATCAGCCCATTGGCCAGTTAAGCGGTGGTCAGCAAAAGCGAGTAGCCCTTGCTAACGTGCTTATAACTGAACCAGACATGCTCATTCTGGACGAGCCGACGAACCATCTTGACCTGGAGATGATTGAATGGCTTGAAGGGTTTCTCCAGCGCAGTAACAAAACATTGCTGATGGTTACGCACGACCGTTTCTTCTTGGATCGCGTCTGCTCTGTAATACTTGAACTCGACGACAAGACCATTTATACGTATCGGGGAAGCTACACATATTATTTGGAAAAACGCCAAGAGCGTATAGACAACAGGCGCGCTGAGATTGCACGTGCCAATAACCTCTATCGAACAGAACTTGAGTGGATGCGACGCATGCCGCAGGCACGCGGCCATAAAGCAAAATATCGCGAAGATGCCTTCTACGAATTGGAGCGTATTGCTAAACAACGTATTGAGGAACGCCAATTGCGACTGAAATCATCGAACATCTACATTGGATCCAAGATTTTTGAATGCCAGTATGTCTCAAAATCTTTTGGAGACCAGACTATTCTTAAAGATTTCTACTACAATTTCTCTCGTTATGAGAAGATGGGGATAGTAGGTAACAACGGAACCGGGAAATCCACTTTCATCAAGATGCTCTTGGGAATAGTTTCACCTGATGGCGGTCGTTTCGACATTGGAGACACGGTTCGTTTCGGCTATTTCTCTCAAGAGGGACTTCTGTTCAATGAGCAACAAAAAGTTATTGACGTTGTTCAAGATATCGCAGATTACATCGACCTGGGTGGTGGTCGCCATTTTTCTGCTTCACAGTTTCTGCAATATTTTTTGTTCACACCAGAACAACAACATAATTATGTCTACAAACTAAGTGGTGGCGAACGGCGCAAGCTCCATCTCTGTACTGTGCTGATGAAAAATCCCAATTTCCTGGTGCTTGACGAGCCAACCAATGACCTCGACATCGTTACACTGCAGATTCTTGAAGAATACTTACAAGATTTTCCTGGCTGTGTCATTGTCGTGAGCCATGACCGCTATTTTATGGATAAGGTGGTTGACCATTTGCTTGTATTCAAGGGTGAAGGAAATATTCTTGATTTCCCTGGCAATTACACCCAATAT
>Ga0326511_10003345_pt1 | contig 12896 bp, 20 predicted proteins | sample 0_2496_0518_D_FD_203701 | JGI IMG/M metagenome (GOLD analysis project Ga0326511, IMG submission 203701) | Bovine rumen microbial communities from UC Davis, California, United States - 0_2496_0518 | ecosystem: Host-associated > Mammals > Digestive system > Stomach > Rumen | place: USA... | reverse complement strand
GACAGAGGCAGCCGTGAAGGCATACCAGAAGGCAAACCATCTGGAAGTCGACGGCGAGGTCGGCGAGAAGACGTGGGCTTCGCTCATGAAATAGGAGAAGAACGTCAACACGCGCGAACGTTTTTCACAGGGGCGGGGCTGATGCTCCGCTCTTTTTTTTATGCTTTCAAAGTACGACTACAGTAGTATAAATATTATCAAGTATTTGGGTGCAAGTGGTTAAATACTATCATGGTATTATACGACTACAGTAGTATAATAATATCATAAGGAACAGGAAATAAACCACTAAAGAAAAGGAGATACAAAATGAAGGAAATGATTAACATGATCGCAAAGGCCTACATCGAAGTTTACGGCATCGAGAAATGGAATAGCCTCTCTGATAAAGAAAAGCACGATGTGGTGATGTTCATTGCAAACGACCTCAACAACAGATTGGACTGATTGCGAGTCAGTAACTCGACAACATAGTTTCAAGGGGAGGTGCAAAGCCTCCCCACAAAATAAAAGGAGTAGGTAAATGAAAAAAGAAGCAAGATTCACAGTAGTCATCAAGAACGGCAAGCCTTTTCTGAAATGGGAACAGTACGAAACAACATTTCTTAAGATTTGGAAGGCAAACAGCGACAAGCCTTATGTAAGATGGGGCGGAATGTATGTAGAACTTAACGAAGAACAAAAAGAGGAACTGAAAAAACTGGTGGCGGCGTAAAAACCGCCACGCCAAACAGAAAGGTAAGAAAAATGAAGAGCATCAAGATCATCGCAACAAGAGACACAGATGGATTCTTCCACCAGAAGGCGGGGGAAGTAATCGCAGAAAGGAATGGTGAGAACGTCACCAAAATCGAAGTTGACAAGACTCACATCAAAATCAGTTATGCAAACGGTCTGAGTGATTTTTATTTCATTGATGACGTCAGAATGGAGGTGGAATGATGACACAGTTACAAGACAAGCGCAGAGCATCAGGCATGAGTCAGTCGGAACTGGCAAAGGCGGCAGATATGTCAGTCAGGACTCTCCAAGCACTGGAGGTAGGCGCAAGGAACATCGACAAGGTTTCCGTGCTGACCGCCCTCAAACTGGCAAGGGCACTTGAGTGCAACATCGAGGACATTCTCGACTGGTCGGAGTGATTTGGAACGCATTTCGGCACAACTGCCATATACGTACGTATACATGCCGACATTGTGCGGGTTCGACCCCCGCTGCCGGCAGTGGAGGAGCCCGTAAGACGCTCTATTTGGCGTTTTGCGGGGCTTTTTTATTTGGAATGAGGAAACTATTGGAATGGATTTTGGAACGCTGAGACGGCGTATATGTCGGTCGGCGTGACCTTATCTTCCAAAGCATGACGATAGATTGACTGCATGACCGACGGGGTAGACCAGCCGCCACGTTGCATTATGTAGGCATCGGGGATGTTCAGATAGTGCAGATATGACGCATGGAAGTGCCTGAGCGAGTGGAAGCAGTACGGCGGTATTCCCAAGTTTCTCTGCTTCTTCCAGAATCTATTGGATACCTGAGACGGGAGCAGGTGGGTGATATATCCTTGCGCCTGTATCCGCTCAATGACAAAGTGCGGGAGCAGGACGGAGCGGACACTGGAAGCGGTTTTCGGGTCCTTAGTGGTCCATTCACCCGACGGATCACGGACGACCGCACGGCTGACATGCACGAAGTCCCCGTCTATATCTGACATGCGGAGAGCACATATTTCGCCACGACGCAGACCGCCATAAGCCGCCAACATGATAGGCACTTCCAACTCAGTATTGCGGAAGATTTGGAGCAGGCCCTTAACTTCCAACTCAGTCGGAACGTGGACGCGCTTTGATGATACGCCCGTCAATTTGCCCGCTGATTTGCCCGTGCATGCGTGGATAAAATTAACATAATTTCGTTTGGTTTTCAGTGTCCGTAGCGGGCGGACAATATCGGAAACGTCCTGCTCCGTGATTGCGGATAATCGTTTGTTGGCGATGCGGGGCGTGCGCTCTGCTATCATCCGAATCATGCCGTTATAACTGCGCACAGTGGACGGAGAGAGCCTTTCTTCGTTCTCTGCTACATACTCCCGCATACGTTCCAAAAGCGTCGGATTGTCCATTTTACGGCGGTATTCGTCGGCGAAGTCGGAAGCCATGCGGACCACGGTCTTTTTGTCGGCGTGGGTGAAGGAATAAGACTGGCCGTCTATCATCACGCGGCAGTTCCAGGCACCGGAAGGGAGGCGGCGGGGTTTCATTTTAGGCCCTCCATTCTGCGGAACACTTCAAGGATCAAATGCACATTGTCAGCACGTCCGCGCATAGCAAGCCGTACTAATTCCGCCTGTTCTTTGGATACAGTTGCACCATGTTTTACTCCGTTTTCTTCCATCAAATCAGTACGTGTACAGTTAAGGTACGCGCAAATCTTGTCTACCATATCAGGACGCGGGATGTGTTGCGCGTTCATCCATGACGATACACGCGATTTTCCAACACCTAAATATCGCGCCATATCTGCCCCATTTTTTTCCCTTTCGTGCATAATTCTCCGTAAATTGTTGGCAAATACTTTGTTATATTCGCTCCTTGGTACCATCCCTTTACCCTCCTTTTCTGCCTTGAGTATAGCATAAAAAAGTGAACAAAGTTCAATTCATGTGTTGACAGTTCACTTTTACTGTACTACAATAGGGCTCAGTTGATACGAAAAACACCGAAGGGAGGTGAGAAATTGGGACAGTTATCAATGAAGGCATGTCGGATTAACGCCAATCTGACACAGGCGGAAACAGCCGATAAAATGGGCATTTCACGCGAGTATTACAACAAACTGGAGAACGGAGAAGCACCGATGCAGACATACATGCAGTACGCATTTTCACATGTTGTAGGCATCAATTTGGAGCATATTATTTTCCCCATGAAGTCCAGTAAAAATGAACCGTGAACCCTGTTCAGACTGCCTCTACTATCGCATCTGTTTTGAACGCAGAGGCATCTGCACGGAATACAAGACACTATCGGAGGTAAGGAAAGAAATTGAAATGCTCAATAAAGAAGCGAGAACTTCCGCCATCCCCACCGACAGCCACGAAGCAGGTCCACAATAACCACATTTACGGGTTCGGTCGGCACACATACGAATACAACGAATCAGCGCCTGCATTGGACTTGCAGATCCTGCCAACCCGTAGCGACTCACAGGCGTCACAGTCAGAAAGGGAAATGAAGATCATCCTCGACCTGGCACGGCAAGGCAAGACTGCTTCCCAAATTGCGGAAGAGAGCGGATACAATCAGAAACGTGTTGTCCAGGTGGTAAACCGATTCGCTGAATACGGCGCAAAGTTAGCCCCAGAGCCCACCAAAAAGAAGAAGCGGGCAGTTAGTCCGACAAGTTCAGTATGGACGGAAGAGATGGTCAACAAACTGATTGAACTTCATCGGGCGGGCCTGTCGTTCTCAGAGATTGGCAAGGAACTGGGCGTATCCAAAAACTCAGTTGCGCCAAAGGCGCGGGTACTCGTGGAAGCAGGCGTACTCAAGCCACGTACAGAGCAGTTTTCATGGCCACAGGAAGACGTTGACCGAATGTTCCAACTGCGGGCAGAGGGCAAGACGTGGGGAGAGATTAGTGACAAGTTGGGGCGGAAGATTACGGCCTGCCACAACAAATATTGCAAGGAAGTGGAGAAGAGAAAATGCCAAAAGAAGTAGCAGCTATCATATTTTTCTTTGCATGGCTTATCTGCGGATGCGGTGCTGAGACCATGCTCGACAGCCCGGCAAGCGGGGCAATTACACTGATTGCGGTGATTGTGCTGATAGCGTGCGCGAACGTGCTGACACGAAAATAGGCGTCACAGGGAAGGACCAGTTCCCACAGACGCCACGAAACATATAAACGTTTACAGGAGGATTATATCATGTCTGAAATCAAAACACCATTGGAGTTATCCAATCGCATCAAAGAGCGTTCGGCGAACATGTTCGAGATTCGCCGTATCGCAAAGGCTCTCGGAGACGTTGTAGACGACACCGAAGCCGACACACTCCGCGCAATTGTCCGCGCATTTTCCGATTCACTTAACAAACTGGCAGGCGACAACTCAGATAACTACTGGGATGTCTGCAAACTGATCGACATGCTCGAGAAGGGCGTGCTGGAAGAGACGGCAGATGTGGAAGATGATCTTCCCTTCGTTACACCTACAGAGGAGGTAGAAGCATGACATTATACGAACTTACTAACGACTACATGAATTTGCTTGAACTGGCAGAGGATCCCGACATTGATGAGCAGGCCTTCATGGACACTCTCGAGGGCATCGACGGCGCTCTGGAAGACAAGGCCGAGGGCTATGCAAAGGTGATCCGCACACTCGAGGGCGATGCCGCGGCTTGTGACGCTGAATCGAAGCGTCTCCGCAATAAGAAGCAGACTATCGAGAACAACATCAAGCGCATGAAGACGGCGCTCCAGTATGCAATGGAAGTCACCGGCAAGACCAAATTCAAGACAGCGCTCTTCTCGTTCGGCATCCAGAAGAATCCGGCAAGTGTCGTGATCGACCATGCAGGCAAGGTCCCTGCAAACTACTGGATCCCGCAGCCGCCCGAACTCGACAAGAAGGCAATCAAAGCCTACCTCAAAGAGAATGAGGGCGTCGAGTGGGCACATCTGGAACAGACGGAGAGCTTGAGGATTAGATAAGGAGGCGACAATATGGGTATTCCTGCATTTGTGATTGGTCCGTCCGGAAGTGGAAAGACCTACTCAATTAAGAATTTCAAAGCTGATGAGGTCGGCGTGATCTCAGTGGAAAAGGGGCGGCTCCCGTTCAAGTCGGATATTAAGGTCTGCAAGGTCAAGCGCGACTTCCCCAATGCAAAGAACTACGCGGAATTAAACGCTGCGTGCTACTCATGGATCCAGCGCGTGATCGCATCGAGCAAAGCGAAATCAATCGTGATTGATGACAGCCAGTATTTACTTGTTAATGAGTTGTTCGACCGGGCGAAAGAGAAAAGCTATGACAAGTTTACGGACATGGCGGTGAATTTTCGCAATCTGATTCATTTTATTAACGAACTCCCCGAAGAGGATAAGATCGTGTACTTCCTTCACCATACCGAAACGGCAGGTGATGGCCGGGAGAAAGCTAAGACGATTGGAAAGATGCTTGATGAGAAACTGACCCTCGAAGGATGCTTCGACATTGTCCTGTACTGCCAGGACCACAAGTTTTTCACACAGGCGAACAACCAGAGCACAGCAAAGACGCCCGAAGACATGTTTCCCAGTGTGGAGATTCCGAACGACCTGAAAGCGGTGGATGTGGCGATAAGGGAGTATTACGGGCTGACGGGGGCGGTAGATGGATGATTTGAAACTGACAGCGAGCCAACAAAAAGCGTATGACGCACTATTGCGCGGCGAAAACGTCTTTTTGACAGGCGGGGCGGGCACAGGCAAGACGACACTGATCAAAAAGTTTATCAAAGAAGTGGATCCGTATTGCGCCCATACGCTACTAGCGGCACCGACTGGGAAAGCGGCGCTCAATATGGCAGTGGAAACAGACGAAGGCACTGTATACGGTTCAACAGTCCATAGGCTGTTCGGACTAAAGGCGGAAGCAATCCCAGAGTATCGCGGAGCTGTTCCAAAGATATTCTGGGGCGCTGACAGAATCATCATAGACGAAATAAGCATGATGCGAATGGACGTATTCGACTATGTTTCTGACGTGCTGCTTGACGTCATAGGTGATATTGACAGGGCGCTTTCGAATAGGCGAAAGTTCCAAATTATTCTAGTAGGCGACTTCTTCCAACTTCCGCCCGTATTGAAGACGCAAGCCGCAGGTGGCGCAAGTGATAAAGAAGTACTAGATGCTAAGTACGGCGAGGATATTGGAAAAGCATATTGCTTTCAATCATATTCGTGGGACCTGCTCGAAATCCGCAAGTATGAACTTACGGAGATTATGAGACAAAAAGACGATGCTGAGTTTTGCGAAGCATTGAACAAGATTCGCAAAGGCGACGCATCGGGGATTACATATATTAATCAGCACTACGATAAAAGCCGATTCATCCCAGACAGACCCACGCTTTGCGGAACGAATCGAAACGCCATGAAAATCAATAACATGATGTTGGCGAGAAATCCGAATCCAAAAAAGATATACGAATGGAAGGTAGAGACTAATTCCAAGTACATAAGCGGATACCTCAAAAATCTGCAATGCTCTGAACGTCTTACCTTATGCGCGGGGGCGCAGGTGATCAGCATAGCGAACACCGAAACCGCAGTAAACGGCCAAATCGGCAGAGTGGAAAGTGTCCACGACGACTTTGTAGTAGTAACATGGTCGGACGGGCAAACGTCCAAAGTGCTCCCCTATGAATGGGAAATAACACGACAGGATATTATAAAAATCGGCAACAAGGTAAAAATTGCATCTGTCCCGATTCTCACTGTTACGCAATTACCACTCAAACTAGCGTATGCGTTCACCATCCACAAGGCGCAGGGAGAGACGCTTAAACTGGCAAATATCATTCTTGATACTTTTGAGACTGGCCACTTATACACAGCACTATCGCGATGCGAATCGGTCGAAAATATGCGACTGCAAAGACCGCTCAAAAAGTCGGACGTGTTGTGCGATGAAACAATAAACAAATGGTACGAAAGACAGGAGGCTTAACCAATGAAACATATCGACATGACCAATGTACAGGAAGCAGGCGAATTTGATCGGCTCCCCGCTGGCGCTTATGCGTGCGTGATTCGCAACGTGGAGGACTTCCCCGAAAAAGAATACCTCAAAGTTACATACGACATTACGGCGGGCAAGTACGCGGGATACTACGACAAGACTCGCGCCGATCATCCGGACTGGGCATGGACGGGCGCATACGTCAAGAGCTACAAAACAAAGGCGCTCCCCATGTTCAAGCGGTTTTGCTCGGCTGTCTCCAAGAGCAACGGCAATTTTGTCTTTGACGGCAATACAGTGAACGCTGACGAGCGCACACTGATCGGGAAGAAGATCGGGCTTGTAATGCAGGAAGAGGAATACTACGGCAACGACGGAAGCAAGAAAACACGTCTGATCGTCGCGAGAGAGTGCCCGATCGACAAACTTTCCACCCAGAAGATCCCCGAAGCGAAGAAACTGCCCGATGAGCCGCAGAGCGCCGGCGGAGTAGATGGATTTATGTCTATCCCGGACGGAATGGATGAGGAGATGCCGTTTGCATGATCATACAGGAAGACACGCGGCAAAAGGCGGGCAAGCACGACCTAAAGCATGATTTCTTCCAAAAAACAAATATCGGTGTGGTTCGGTGCAAATTGCCATTTGGTGATTACGCACCGATTCCACCCGTATCAATCGACACTAAGGAAGACATGGAAGAGATAGCACAGAACATCTGTGGGGGCAAGGGAGAGCACCAGAGATTTATCCGAGAGTGCAAAGCGGCAAGGGACGCAGGGTGCAAATTGATCATTCTGGTCGAGAACACCATAGGCATACGGAATATATCGCAGGTGCATCTCTGGCAGAATCCACGTAGCTGCTATTCTCCGAACTGCGTACAAGGCCCGCGCTTACAGAAAGCAATGGAAACCATTTCCACCCGCTACGGGGTAGAGTTCCAATTCTGCGACCCGGAAGAGGCGGGCGGGGTAATCACGGGAATCATACAAGACTATGAACAAACTATTAGACGCGGCGATTGAATACGCCACTAAATACAAATGGGCAGTGTTCCCGTGTTCGCCGATGAGCAAAAAGCCGCTCACTCCGCACGGATGCAAGGATGCCAAAAAGAGCGTCGGCGCAATCAAAGCATGGTGGAAGAGATGGCCTGATGCCTCAATCGGAATAGCGACTGGGTCCGTTTCTGGTCTTGTGGTTATCGACGAAGACCTAGACGAAGACAAGGGCCTAAACGGATACGAAGCAGTGACCGACTGGGAGCGCATCAACGGACACCTTCCCGCCACTGTCCAGTGCATTACAGGACGCGGCGGCTACCACTTGTATTACCAGTATGACGGAACGGACATAAAGAACCGCGCGGGGATCCTCGACGGCGTGGACGTGCGCGGAGAGGGCGGCTACGTTATCGCACCGCCTTCGATGCACCCGAATGGCACAGAATACCAATGGGAAGACGCGCCTGATGAGGTGGACCTTGCACCGATCGACGCCACAGTCCGCAGATTCTTATTCGGCGAAAGCGAGAAGCCGAAAACGGCCGCAGATTTCAAACTGCCCGACAGGATCCAGAGCGGGGAGCGAAACGACACTTTATTCCGCCTGGCGTGTTCCATGCAGTCACAGGGACTTCCGGACGCAGCTATCATGGCGGCGCTCGAGCAGACCAATCAGACTGCATGCGATGAACCTGTGAGCGATGCGGAACTGACGACCATTGTCGAAAGTGCTCTCCGATACCAAAAAGGCGAACTGCGGACCATTTCCAAAGACATGCCCGAATGGAGAGAGCCGAAACTAACGATGATGCTCGACAAAGACGGGAACGTTACCGACCGCCCCGCCCAGACCATACACAATGCGGAAGAGGCGATAATGTACGACCGCGAATTGTTCGGGCGGATTCGGTTCAACGAGATAGCCTACGCGCCATATGTCTACGGAAATCTCCCGTGGAGACAATACAAAGGTTGGCGGGAATGGACGAACACGGATGATTCAAACCTGCGCTCATACGTCGAGAAGAACTACGGCATAAAGTCGAGCGATAAGATCATGGACGCGCTGGCAAATGTATGCAGTAAGTACACAGTGAATCCGATCAAGGCGATGCTCGAAACGTGTCATGACAACTGGGACGGAAACAAGCACGTTGAGAATCTGCTTCCAAACATGCTAGGCGCGGAAAAGTCGGAATATACCACTGCGGTGATGCGCCTGATCATGTTGGGCGCGGTGGCGCGGGTGTACCATCCCGGCTGTAAGTTCGATTACATGATGGTTCTGGTCTCTGATCAGGGCATCGGCAAATCAACGTTCCTGCGCCTGCTTTGCATCAATGACGCATGGTTTAACGACAACTTTTCCACTTTGGACGGGGACAAGGCAGTCGAAAAACTTCGCGGAATGTGGATAGTGGAACTGGCAGAACTGCAAGCCACGAAGCGCACGAAGGACGTAGAAACCATTAAGGCGTTTATTACTTCCAGAGTGGACACGTACCGCACACCATACGCCCGACGGACGGAACAGCGGCCCAGAATGTGCATACTCTGTGGGACGTCTAACCCGACCGATTTTCTAACCGATCGGACAGGTAACAGGCGATTTCTTCCAATCACTTGCGGATTGCACCCGGCAAAGTATGACATGTTCGCCGACGAAGCAGCTACCCGCATGGAATTTGCGCAGGCGTGGGGCGAGATCATGGATGAATATCTCCGCAAGGGCGGGAAGATAAGTCTGGTACTTCCGAAGCGCTTACAGCACGAAGCAATCAACATGCAAGAGCGCTACATGGAAGAGGATCCGCGCGTCGGCATCATACAGGAATGGCTCGACAACACCGAACATGCGCGGGTGTGTTCTATGATGCTGTGGCGCGAGGCGTTGAAAATCGAATACGCCGAACCCAGAGCGGCAGACATTCGAGCAATTCACGACATCATGCGCAACGCTGTTGTCGGTTGGTTGCCGGTTGGACGTCAACGATGCGGCGATTATGGCGTGCAAAGATGCTATGAAAAGGTGGCGAAATTCGAGGAAATCCCCGAAAACGAAGAAAATCAGCTGCCATTTGATTGATTTTTGTTGCCGTGTTGTCGAAAAAAAACGAGCGACAACACACATGCGACAACACGAAAAACGCGATAAATAAAGGCTTTTTTAGGGTTTGTTGCCGATGTTGCCGTAATTCTCTCTATAAAAGGGAAAATATAAATAAATATATATAAGAGGTATATATAAGAAAGTTGGTGCAACAGCAACAACAGCGGCAACATACGGCAACATTTTGGAAGGCAAAAATATGGACAAACGTTACACAGTAATCTCCGTCCAGACCCCGCGCGGACCCGAATATCGAATCTACGACCGCCTGAATGAATGCAGCATCGAAGGCGGCTTTGATACGCAGAAGTGGGCGGAAGCAGTGGCGGAGATGATGGAGGAGAAGTGGAAAAAAGAACGTACTCCGAGTTCATCAAGAGCAAAGAAATAGAAGCGATAAACGCAGGCATCGAATTTGATGAATCGGAACTGAATAAAAACCTCATGCCATTCCAACGAGATATAGTCGCATGGGCACTTCGTAAGGGCAGGGCGGCGATATTTTCCGATTGCGGAACAGGCAAGACAATCATGCAGATTTCATTTGCTGATTTGATTTGCAGGCGTACGGGCGGGAAAGCATTAGTGTTGTGCCCGCTGTCGGTAGCAGAGCAAACCAAAAAGGAAGGATTGAAGTTTGGAATCGAATCCAGAATATGCAGACAACAATCGGATGTTGGCGACGGGATCAATATTGCAAACTATGAGATTCTGAACCATTTCGATGCGACAGCATTTAACTGCGTGGTATTGGATGAAAGCAGTATTTTGAAGTCGTTCACATCATCGACCAGAAACGAACTGATTGATACATTCGCAAGAACTCCATACAGGTTGTGTTGCTCTGCCACACCTGCGCCGAATGACTTCTCAGAATTAGGCAATACAGTCGAGTTTTTAGGCATTATGAGCCGTTCTGAGATGCTTGCCACATATTTCATCCATGATGGCTCAGACACGTCTAAATGGCGCTTAAAAGGCTATGGAGTGACAAAGTTCTGGGAGTTCGTGGCACATTGGGCAGTATGTGTTCGGAATCCGTCGGATTTAGGATATTCAAACGATGCTTTTAAACTGCCGAATTTGAACCTTATCGAGCATATTGTGGCAAGCCCGCCGACAGATGGCTATCTGGTGGCAATGAGGGCAGAAACGCTCTCAGAACGGCGCACAGCCCGCAAAGAATCAATGGAGAAGCGGGTGGAAGAAGCAAGGCGACTTGTTTCGGAAAATAACGACCAGTGGATTGTATGGTGCGATTACAATGTCGAATCCAGCGCCCTGCACAAAGCAATTACAGATAGTACGGAAGTGGTCGGAAGCGATGCACCTGCATACAAAGCAGAATCAGCAATCAGATTCTCAGAGGGTGATATTCGGGTGATAGTGAGCAAGCCGTCTATCTACGGATTCGGCATGAACTTCCAGAACTGCCACAACATGATATTTTGCGGAATTTCCGACAGCTACGAACAGTTCTATCAAGCAGTGAGGCGTTGTTGGAGATATGGACAGAATAAGCCCGTGAACGTCCACATTATCATTTCAGAGGCGGAAATGAACGTACTAGACAATATCAAACGCAAGCAGGCAGACATGGACACGATGCAAAATAACATGGTTGCGCTTATGCGTGATGTGACAATGAGCGAGATTAAGCGAACGACCAGAATAACAACCGACTATAAACCTAGCAAAAGAATGGAGATACCTACATGGATTGCTTAAACAAATATATCACTGATGATTTTGCGATTTACAACGCAGACACCTGCGAGCTCATTAAGAGCTTTCCTGATGAATCAATGCACTTTGAAATCTATTCACCGCCGTTTTCTTCGCTGTACACCTATTCGAACAGCGATAGGGATCTTGGAAACAGCAAGACAGACGAACAGTTCTTTGAGCACTTCCACTTCATTACAAAAGAACTGTATCGGATTTTGAAGCCCGGACGCATAATGGCAGTGCACTGCATGAATCTGCCTACCTCAAAAGAAAAAGACGGAGTGATTGGCATTAAGGACTTTCGAGGCGACCTTATCAGAGAGTTTCAGAATGTTGGATTTATCTATCATGCAGAGGTCTGTATCTGGAAGAATCCCGTCACGGCAATGCAGAGAACAAAGGCGCTTGGACTGCTCCATAAGCAGATTAAAAAAGATAGCTGCATGAGCAGAATGGGAATCCCCGACTATGTTGTGATTATGCGGAAGCCGGGCACGAATCCCGAACCTGTAACACATACAAATGCGACTTATCCCGTCAGCCATTGGCAGGAAGTAGCAAGCCCTATCTGGGAATACGATCATTCGCCTGTATGGTGGGATATTAACCAGTCGGACACGCTCAATGTCAGAATGGCAAGGGATGGACGAGACGAGCGCCACATCTGCCCGTTACAACTTCCAGTCATTGAGCGACTCGTTGAACTGTACACGAATAAGGGCGATATTGTCTTTACTCCATTTATGGGCATCGGCTCAGAGGTCTATCAGTCCGTGAAAATGGGGCGCAGAGGTGTCGGAATTGAACTCAAAGAGATTTACTTCGATTGTGCAGTCAAAAATATGGAGATGCTTGAGGCGGAAAACAGTCAGTCGAGCATTTTCGATTTCATAGGAGAATGACAATGAGCAAACATGACCTAACCATCTTCCGCTACAGCACCATGCTCACTCTCACCCGCGCAGGCATATCGACCCTTGCGGAGTTGGAAGCGATGAGCAACACGGAAATCGCCAATATCAGAGGGCTCGGCAAACGGGGATACGATGAGATACTTGCGGTACTCGGCAGACAGGATCCAGCCCGCCAGGAATCACACTGAACTAAGCAATACCCGCAGAATATAACCACAACACCTACACAACCCGCCTAAAATGTGCGGGGGCTACAAGAAAGGAGAGAACCCTTCCGCGCTTGGTAAGAATAAAATTCAATGGATAACCGATTTGCCCGCCGGTCTGCGGGGGCGGGTGATTTTGGGGAAGGGGATGATATGAACAAAACTGATGAAGCAATACACGAATTGTTTCGGGCTGATGAA
>Ga0326511_10003344_pt1 | contig 12897 bp, 9 predicted proteins | sample 0_2496_0518_D_FD_203701 | JGI IMG/M metagenome (GOLD analysis project Ga0326511, IMG submission 203701) | Bovine rumen microbial communities from UC Davis, California, United States - 0_2496_0518 | ecosystem: Host-associated > Mammals > Digestive system > Stomach > Rumen | place: USA: California... | reverse complement strand
ACTACCGGATGCAAATGCGCCTTACCGCCTCATGAAACGCGAACTGCTTGAAAAGTATGTCGGAAGGTTCGAAGATGATTATAATCTTCCCAATGTTATGTTGACCACATTCTTTGCCTGCTACCACGAGAAGATGATCTTTCTTCCGATTACATTTCTTCCGCGTCAGCACGGCACGAATTCTATTAATGTCAAAAATATCGTAAAAATCGGCTGGCACTCGCTCAGTGATTTCAATCGATTCCGAAGAGAAATTGACAGAGACAGAAGGAACAGGTGAAGTTCTTATTGACAGTATACAGCAGCTTTCGTGTCGCGAAGAGCGATCCGAAAGCTGTTCTCATGATATGGCATGTATACCCGGAGAATTGACATGAAAAAAGCGTCGGATAGAATACTTTTATTGGCAGGGTTATTTTTATGCCTTCTGGCAGCAGGCTGTCTTTTTGTCTCGCCGCGGAAGCTCACATTTCTTGAGTACAGGATGGAGACGGATCTGCGAACAATATCACTTGTGCAGTCAGGAACGGAGGTTTCAGCTATACCCTGTTCTGACAAAGACGGATTTTATGACATCCTCGAGAGCGTGACGTTTGACGTCACACCGGGAAAAGCTCTTCCGGCGACTGCGCAGCTTTGCGATAAGACCGGCAGAGTCATTGCCGAGATGGGTGCAGATGTTATCTCCGACAATTCCGATGCGCTTGCGGAAGAAGGCAGTCACGAGTCTGAGACATCGGATCCGGAGTTCAATTCCACCATCCGATTTCATATCCCGTTTATTAAACGGCCGGCGCATCCCGAGACCTGCTCTCTCGTTCTTCGTGATGCGGAAGGGAAGGTCACAGACTATACAGACATCGCATCCTACACCTGGTTCGGCGGATCGAAGGAATTCTTCTGGACGGGTATGAGCATCTTCGGAATTGCATTTTCACTGATTTATCTTTTCAGGGTCCTGTATCTCATGGCACGAAAAAGAGAGGTGCATACCGATATGTGGGTGGATGTCATGGCGCTCATGGCGGTGACATTTGCCGTTATGTGTGTCCTTGCTTCTGAATGCAATCCGACGATTATGGATGAAAATGACAACATCATCGGCGGTATTCTTCAGACCGGGAATCATACGGTGCTGTACAGAGACTATATTTCGCAGCATATGCCCGCAGTCTACTGGCTCTGCGCGCTTTATGCGTTGCTCGGTGCCAGGTCGGTCGGCCAGTTCCGCCTTCTCTTTATTCTGACTGTCAGTATCATCTGGGGTCTGGTTTATCTGCGTCACAGAAAGCGCAGATTTGTGCGTGCCATCGTCTTCTTTGCCATCTGTCTGGGGCCGTTCGCATTTTTTCTTATCGGTGTGAATGGCGGACAGATTCTGAGTGACAATGTTCAGGCAATTGCCATGACGATCCTGCTGCTCGAAATGATGGCTTATTACGAAGATCATAAACTCGGCATTGGGCGGTCTCTGATTGTCAGCGCCTGCGTATTTGCATCTGTGGGCTCAGCGTTCATCAGTATTTATGCTGTCTTTGCCTGCATGGTGGCTGTGATAGCTGAGGAGATACGATATCATCTGAGAAATCCGAAAACACCTTCTTATTTTATCGGCCGATATATGCTGCTCCTTGTCTGTGTCATTCTGCCCTGGGCGGGGGCTGTCGGCTATCTGATCGCGAACGGTGCATTGAAAGACGCTTTCGATATGGCCTTCCGCTTTAACATTGAGGTCTATCCTAAATACGGTATGCCCGGTGGCAACCCGATAGAGCCGCTGTACAGCGGAGTGATCAATATCGCAAAACTTATGCGCGAAACTTTTATGCCGGTAGCGGGGGAAGAGGTGGTAATCCCGCGCGTCGTTGAGTGCTGTATGATTATCCTGACAGGTATCCTTCTGATTGCGGCAATTTTCCGGCGCGGCATAGTGCCGGCACTGGGACTGTTTTTCTTTATTGAAACACAGGCAACGCGGACGGCGATCCAGTTCCATTCGATCATGCTCTGGTGTGTGGTTTTTATGTTCATGCTTATAGAACTTCCGGGAATGGATTCGCATTTCACTTACGGAGCTGAACGGGATTTAGATAAGTCCGGAGGTTCAGATGTGCTAAGGAGCTCCGTTCGTTCTTCCGGCATATCGAAACTTGTCATGCCCTGTCTCTATCTCGCCGTTATTATAGCGGTGACAGGTCTTCCTTACGCACATAATGTCTGGAATGTGTTCCGCTATCGGATCGCTCCGGTCCCGACTATTGAGATGCAGGCTGTCAATGATACGAAGGAAGGTGAAAAGCTGTTCGTAGAGTGCGGTATGCTGGAGACAGACTATATCTTTTATAAGAAACGGTATCCGGTCTCAAGGCTTTGCTGGACACTTCCGTGGTATTATGAGTGGTACGGTCATGAGACGGTTCAGGCTGTGGATGAAAACAAAACAAGGGTGGTCGTTTACAAGCTGAATCCGTATGTCTGGAAGATTCAGGATTTCGCAACGGAGATGGATGCGCTGATGCTGAAAGATTATGCGAGGGTCGGGTCGCTGGATCTGTTCGAGAGAATGGAGTAGGCGGCAAAAATTGGTGAAAGACTAAAATCCACTTCATCCCCCGTCAGAGTGGAAATAAACTTTTCACTTCAGCCAAAAGAAAAAATGCGAGAAAAATAAAAAAAGGCTTGCTTTTTTTAAAAAAGGTATATATAATACAACTTGTCGCTGCGAAACAGCGATAAAAAACGCGCTTCTAGCTCAGCTGGTAGAGCACCTGACTCTTAATCAGGGTGTCCGGGGTTCGAGTCCCCGGAGGCGCAGATGTAGACCCGATACTCTGTTGATGAACAAAACGGATATCGGGTCTTTTTATGTCTTCCGTTACGATATGAAAAGCCTCATCTGCAGAATGCTTCCATGGAGTATTTTTGCAGATGAGGCTTTTACACTTGCGGTTCTCTGATCTGTCAATATTCCAATGCATTTATGACTTCACGAGCAAACTGATCCGGATGATCCGCAATCATCATATGCGTGCTGTCCTGAAAAGCCATGGAGTGGAACTCAGAATGAACATGCTGTTTATACCAGCAGACAAGGTCCGGGGAGAACAGGGACCCGGGCACCGCATAGAAGTAGTGTACCGGTACGGTGATCTTTTCCACACACTGTCTGAAATCCTTCTCCTTCATGGAGCGTGAGAGAGACCGGAGGACACTTTCATCACACTTAGCAAGAATTTTCTTAAGAGGACGGCGCAGCATGAATCCCGGGACCTTTGCAAGCCTGGGAACAGCGCCTATGGCAAACTCCTTATAAAGCGAATAGAATTTTTTATTCGCATCTTTTTCCATATCTTCCTTCGTATATTTCCCTTTATACAAACCGAGTTTCCACGTATCGTCATTCATCTGCCTGGGCGTCATGTCACACAGGATGATCTGCCTGAGCGCCTCGCAGCCGTACAGGGCTGTGTAATTCATTACAACGCCTGCGCCCATCGACCAGCCGAGCAGAGTGACGTTATGCAGGTCAAAGCTCGAAATCAGCTCGTTCAGATCACTTGCCAGCGTGTCCATGGTCACATCCTCATGGTTTGCTTCCTTGCTCAGACCGTGACCGCGCTGATCGTATGTGATGCAGCGAGCTTTCTCGCTGATGGCCGGGATGGTCGGTGCATACACTTCATGCGAACTGGTCCAGCCGTGAAGCATGATGATGGTCTGATCGCCTTTTTGTGTGTCCTCAAAGTAGAGTTTTTCACCGTTACTTAATGTAAAATAGCTCATAATGGTCTCCTTCTTGTCTTAGCACTATCCGTTCCTCTGACAAAAGTATAGCCGTGGTCATCATAATATGCAATCCTGCTGAATTCCCGTTTTTACGGGTATTCACGGTTTGCAGCGTGTGATAACATATAAAGCAGCTGTACAAATCCGCCTGTACGGATGGATGCGTTATTCGCTTCCGTCCTTCTCATTCGCATTCATAAAACCGCGCATGAAAACCCCGTTTTCTGCAGCAAGCGTACAGGGGCAGACCTGTATATAGAAAGGAGAAGCAGAGCAAAATATGAAATTTCTTCAACAGGATACGTTTCTTACAAAGTTTCTTGCAAGGCTGATCGATATAGTTATAGTCAGCGCTCTGTGGCTTTTATGCAGCATTCCGGTCATAACGATCGGGGCGTCGACGACGGCGATGTACGATGTGACCCTTCATATGGTCTTTGATGACACAAGCGGTATCGTGCATACTTTTTTCACCTCGTTTCGGAAAAATTTCGGCAGAGCGACAGCCGGATTTCTGTTCTTTATTGCGTCAGGCCTGTTTCTGGCCGCGGATCTCTGGAGCGCGGTCAACTGGGACACGCCCTTTCGCATGGTACTCATTTTTATGATTCTGGCTGCAAGCTGGTTCTGGATGGCGGCCTTCACACATGCGTTTGCCGGGCTCGCCTGGTTCGAGGGAAAACCTTTTGCCGTAATCAGGATGACCTTCCTGATGGCGATGCGCAACGGAGTCTACACGATGTTCATCATAATCCTCAATGCTCTGCCGATTGTCTTCCTCGTGAAGAATTTTACTTCGGGCAGTTTCGGACAGTTTTTGATCACATATCTTCTGGTCGGAAGCGGCACAGTGGCGTATCTTTCATCCCTCCATTTGGCCCGCCTTTTTGCACCGGAGAAGATGGAGGAATTTATGAAAGATAAGGAAGAGTAGCGAAGGCGGAGCAGAATACCGGAAAGCAGGACTAAAAATAGTGGAAATGCATAATTTTTCTGTTTGAAGATTATGCATTTCCACTATTTTACTCTTGAGACATATAAAGCTATTGACTTTGGTTTATAAGAAATATACAATTTAAATGAAACATGGAACGGGTTCCATATTCCAATTTCATACGAGGAGATTCGCAGAAGAAACTCCCCATTTGCCGCAGAAAAAAACTGCGGTTGTTTTAAAACAAAATGTGGAATGGGTTCCACAAATAGTTTTCAGGTAAGTTCTCGATAAAGGGAATTACTAAGAGAGGAGGATTTAATGAAAAAAGTAATCAGCTTACTACTGGCATCAGCAATGGTCGCAGGACTCACCGCATGCGGCGGTTCCGGCTCATCCGGTTCATCCGCTGAACCCGCTGCCCAGACCGCGGACGGCGGAGAGGATGCAACAGGTGCACAGGCATCGTCAGGTGATGCAGTCGAGATCAAGATCTGGCAGCCCACTGACAAAGAGGCGGTGGAAAACTGGTGGACAGAAAAGATCGCAGCATGGAACGAGGAGCATCCGGAGATCCAGGTTTCCAGAGAGGCTATCGACCGCTCCGATTCCTATGCGTATGACAACAAGGTCGCAACAGCCGTCACATCCAATGACCTGCCCGACATTCTGTTCGTAGACGGACCGCAGGTCTCCTACTATGCAGCAAACGGCATAATCGTCCCGATTACGGACTACTTCCCGGATACTTCCGACTTCACGCCCTCTACAGTTGCACAGTGCACATATGACGGCCAGCTTTATGCAATCTCCGCAACAGAGTCTTCCGTCGCTTTCTATTACAACAAGGATATGCTTAAAGAGTGCGGCGTTGACGTAGATGACCTCGATTCCAGAACAATCGAGAATCCGATCACATGGTCCGAAATGACTGAAATCGCCGAGAAGTGCACAACAGACAGCTATGTGGGCACACATATCGTTATGGACCACGGCGAAGGACTTCCCTACGCGCTGGAGCCCATGTATATCTCTGAAGGCAAGGATTATATTTCCGAAGACGGCACAACAGCAGAAGGCTTTGTTAACAGCGACGAAGCTGTAAAGACCACCGCTTTCCTCGCAAACTTCATCGCCAAGGGCTATGCAAATGTAGACCCCATCACAGATGAGTTCCTGAACAAGGCATGCGCAACAATGATCGGCGGATCCTGGGAAGTTGCCACACTGACTGCAAATGCTGACTTTGACTGGGGCGTAACCTACTATCCTGTAGCGGATGACACTAAGAAGGCCGTCTCTCCCTGCGGCGACTGGTCTGCAGCAGTTACAAGAGACTGCAAGAACGTCGAAGCAGCCGGCCAGTTCCTGCAGTGGCTGATGGGCACTGAGAACGTTGCTTCCTATGCAGCCGCAATCGCAAAGCCTGCCACAAGAGCAACCGCTTATGATGATCCGGCTATGGCGGATTACAAAGAGTTCCCGCTGTCACTCCTTGTCGAGCAGCTTCAGAACACAGCGGTTCCGAGACCCCGTACACCTTCTTATGCTACTTTCTCAACAGATTATGCCGAGGCTATGACCAACATCCTCGCTGAGGCGGCTTCCAACGGCACAGTGGATGAGACTTATATTAAGGAGCAGCTGGACGGCGTATCTGAAAAATTCACCGAGGACTACACGACCTACTATGCAGAGTAAGTCTTCAAGAACGCCTCGGCGTTCCTGACGCGACGTGCGCGGCGCCAAGGCGCCTTCCATAGCGCACGTCTGCGATCTGACATCTCCGTTGCATGATTCGGAGTTTCCTTCAAGGCAAAAACCGGTTGTACCGGAATCCGATACAGCCGGTTTTTGTAATAGAAAGAACTCTTCCACAAAGAGAAAAAAGGAATAAACTATGGCAAAAACAAATCAACTCTCTGCCAGGAAGAAAGATGAGCGTATCGCGGCTTATATTTTCACGAGCCCTGCAATCGTGTTGCTGATCGCGTTCCTTGTTGTTCCGATGATCTATACTGTGTACTATTCCGTATTCAAGTATCAGGTTATGAGACCGAACGATATCTCTTTTATCGGACTGGACAACTACACAAAGTTATTTAAGGACGCGGAATTCTGGAAGGCACTGAGAAATACATTTTACTTTACCATCATCGTCGTGCCGGTACAGTGTGTGCTCGCACTGGCTCTGGCACTGTTAGTATCCAAACGTTTTAAAGGGGTTGCCGTTTTCCGTACGATGTACTTCAGCCCGCAGCTGACTTCCATGGTCGTTATCTCTGTATTATGGACGGTCCTGTACAATTCCAACCCCAATACCGGTCTTATCAACTCCATACTGGTCGGCTTTGGACTGCAGCCGATCAACTTCCTGACCAATGCCAAAACAGCGATGAACGCCATTATCTTTATGTCGGCATGGCAGGGCGCAGGCTACCAGATGATGATCTTTCTGGCGGGTCTGCAGGGCATTCCCAAAGAGCAATACGAGGCAGCCTCTGTTGACGGAGCCAACACGTGGCAGCAGTTCTGGAACATCACAATTCCCAATCTCAAGGGAACGATCAAGTATGTCATTATGATCACGATGATCCAGGCAATGAAACTGTTTACGCAGCCTTATGTCATGACACAGGGCGGTCCCAAGAACTCGACCAAAACCATGGTGTATTACATTTACACGCAGGGCTTCCAGAAAGGTAATTTCGGATATGCATGCTCTGTCGCTGCAGTATTTTTCGTCATTGTCGTTGCCATGTCGTTGATTTTGCAAAAAATCACAAATGCGGACTGAGAAAGGAGGAAAAGACAATGAAATCCAAAAAAGGATCAGCAATGCTCGGAAAATTCCTTTTCTATTTCGGCAACACTCTGATCGGTATCATATTCGTCTCACCCCTGATCTGGATGATTTCCGCATCCTTCAAACCTGAGGCCAAAATCTTCGCGAACATGAATTCGCTGACCACTTTCCTCCCGGTGGACGCTTCCTTTGACAACTATTTCGAAGTATTCCGCCGCATCAACATGGCCAATGTATTCAAGAATACACTTCTGTACATTGCCCTGATACTTGTTTTTGATCTGCTCGTCAACTCGATCTGCGGCTATGCACTTGCCAAGTTTGATTTCAAAGGCCGCAAGTTCATGCTCAGCTTTATCGTTGCGCTGATGGTACTCCCCATGGAAGCTATCCTGCTTCCGCTGTATATCGAGATGTCACAGCTGGGATGGGTCAATACGCTCAGAGCGCTGGTAATTCCCTTTATCGCAAAGTGCTTCTCGATCTACATGTTCTATAATTTCTTCCATGATATACCGGACGACCTGATCGAAGCGGCAGCAATCGACGGAAGCTCTCCTGTCAGGACTTTCTTCACGATCGTTATGCCTATCTCCAAGACAGTTTACGCGACGGTATTCATCCTTGACTTCGTCGCGCACTGGAATGACTTTATGTGGCCTTTCCTGGTCATGACCGGAGAGGACAAGAGGACGATTCAGCTGGCTGTTCAGTCCTTCTTCAGCACGAGCCCCGTGCACTACAGTGCTATTATGGCGGCATTGGTAGTTTCTGCGATTCCGATGATTGTTATGTTCATTTTCATGCAAAAATATTATGTGGAAGGTATCGCATCTTCCGGCATCAAGGGATGATTTGTATTGTTGCTGTATAGTCAACTGCAAAAGCAATGTGACGTTAAATGTAATACTCCGTGAAAATGCGCACGGATTTGCAGTGGAATTATGCCTCAGGATGAAGCGCAGATCCGGCACAGTAAACGCTAAGTAAATATTGCATTGTCGTCTACTATAAATTTGAAATGTTGCTTTTATAGCTGTATAATATTTCCATAACGTGCTTCCGTATGGACTTTTTAAGCCTTCCGGCCAAAAGAGTGCCTGCGGAAGCAATATTAACATATGAGACAGGAGCGCAGTTTATGACAACTATACAGGATGTGGCGAAACAAGCAGGTGTCGGAGCGGCGACAGTATCCCGGGTACTCAGCGGAAAAGGGTACGTCAAGCAGGAGACCAGAGAGCGCGTAACCAGGGCTATCGAGGCGCTGAATTATACGCCGAATGAGATGGCCAGAAACCTGTTTCACGGAAAGAGCGGCATTGTCGCAGTGATTATTCCGGAACTCTCACATCCTTTTTTTTCTGAGCTGGTCAATGCATTTGAGGTCTCTCTCTGCGAAGTCGGATATCAGACGATGGTATGCAACACGTTCTATGAGAAGAACTATGAGCTGCGGTATCTGGAAATGTTAAGGCGCCAGAGGGTGGACGGAATCATTTTCGGCGCGCACACATCGCTGGCTTCGGAGCAATATCAGAGCCTTCAGCGTCCGGTCGTCGGACTGGACAGAAAGCTGGCCGAAACGGTTCCGTACGTTGCTGCAGATCACGAGGAAGGCGGTCGACTGGCGGCCGAGGAGCTGATACGGAGCGGCTGCCGGAATGTCGTGCAGTTCGGCGAAGTGGAGGACAGCGTCATCACGCCTTCGAGCCAGCGTCATTTTGTGTTCCGTAAAGTTGTGGAAGCACACGGCATTACATGCGCCTCCTACCCAAAGCAGCCCAACTACAGTGCCTATAATACCTATCAAGAGTCGGCAGCGCGCCTGTTCGAAGAGCATCCGGATGTGGATGGCATCTTCGGCACGGATCTCTACGCAGCGGCATGCCTTCAGTACGCGCTGGCGCACGGAATCAGAGTCCCGGAGGACGTGAAGATCGTTGCTTATGACGGGACATACATAACAAAATTTCTCCACCCGGAGATGACAACGATCTGTCAGCCCATACGGCAGCTGGCAAATGAAGCAGTCAGAATGATCACGGAAATGATCAACGTAAATGAGATCAAAGAAAATAAGGTCATACTGCCGATCAGTATCCGAAGGGGAAATACAACAACATGAAATCAGGAAGGAGTACCCTATGAATATAGATCTGTTGGCAAAAGCCAGAGCCTATGAGACAGAATACGGAGACCGGATCACGGAAACGGAGAGGCCTGTCTATCATGTCACTCCGACAGTGGGATGGCTCAATGATCCAAATGGCTTTTCCTTTTATGACGGATATTATCACCTGTTCTATCAGTACAACCCCTACTCGACTACATGGGATACAATGCACTGGGGACACCTCGTGTCGGAGGATCTTCTCCACTGGAAACGCCTGCCGGCCGCACTTGCACCGAGTAAGCAGTATGACAATTTCGGTATCTTCTCCGGCAGTGCGATCACAGCGCCGGACGGAAGGCATCTTTTAATCTATACAGGAGTCGAGGAGTTTGAAGCCGGGGACGGAAGCAAGGAGATTCGACAGACGCAGTGCCTTGCCTTCGGAGACGGCGTCGATTATGAAAAATACGAGAATAACCCGGTCATCACGCCGGAGATGCTTCCCGACGGAAGCAGCACAGCGGATTTCAGAGATCCCAAGATCTGGTATGAGGAGAAGGAGAATTGCTACTACTGTGTGATCGGCAGCAGCACTTTTAACGATGGCGGAACAGTAGTCCTGTTTTCAAGTCCGGATCTGTACAACTGGAAGTATGTGTCCACACTGGACAAAAGCAGCAATGACTATGGCTTTATGTGGGAATGCCCGGATCTGTTCCGGATCGGAGGGACGGATTTCATTCCGCTTCTGCCCATGAAGATGTTCGCCAGGGGCATTGAGTTCCACTCGGGTAACAATGCCGCATATCTGGCAGGAATCTACGACAGAGAAAAACATACTTTCATGCGCAGGGGAATCTTCTCTCTGGATTACGGCATCGATTTCTACGCACCGCAGAGCATGGTAACGCCGGACGGGCGCAGGATTATGGTTGCCTGGATGCAGACGCCGGAGACCAAGCACGCCACTCCGCAGAATGCGAAGTGGTTCGGACAGCTGACTTTTCCGAGAGAACTCACGCAGAAAGAGGGACGCCTGATTCAGAACCCGATCCGGGAGATCGAAACGCTTCGGAAAGAAGAGGTATTTTACGAGGATGTATGTATTCAGGATCGCACAAGGCTGCCCGGTGTGTCCGGACGTATTGTCGATCTCACAGTGCATGTACGGCCCGGCGGGGGTGCACTTTACCGGAAATTTACGGTGAAAGTCGCCGAAGATGAAGAGCTTTTCACCTCGTTAACCTATGATCCGGCAGAAAGCATTCTGTATTTTGACAGGTCCTACTCGGGATTTATGCACTACATCTTATCTGAAAGGAAAGCACATGTGCGGTACCGCGGCGGCGAGATCACGCTTCGTTTTCTGATTGACAGATTCTCGGTCGAAGTCTTTGTAAACGATGGTGAACAGACGATGTCGAACACAATATACACCAGGCAGTCGGCTGACGGGATTTCTTTTGAAGCGGTCGGCGGAACAGCAGTTATCGACGTAGAGAAATATACAATTGATCTGTAAGATTTCTGTAAACACAATCGGAAATCGGAAGCTTATATTTCATTAACTAAAAATCAGAGGATGTGCCGTGAACGGTACATCCTCTGATTCTTTTTACGCTGGTATATTCTTCATCGTGCATGTCGCGTCAAGAACGCCGGGGCGCTCTTGAATACAGTCTGCCGCTTGTGTCAGGCTGCCGCGTTCTCCTCTGTCTGAGCTTCTGCGTCAGCCCCGGCGTCAGCTGCGCCATCTGTTTCAGTCTGAGCTTCCGCGTTAATGATCGTAATGCGTCCCGCTCCGTAACGTTCCGCATAAGTATCCGGAATTTCTCCGCCGAGCTCTTCCGTCAGGTATTGCTCCGCAGCCTGAACATCCTCAATATACGGCATGTCAACGACCTCACCCTGAAAAGCCGTCTGACCGTCTCCGTTATTCCTGAGTATGTAAGCTGTTCCGCCGACGGTATAGACGCGCTCATAATCGAGCGGCTCCCCGTTCACCATGATGTTCCCGACCCTGCGCTCGTCGCCGTTCCTCACGATCCGGTTTCCATCCTCATCCTGGAAATATGTCGGCGTCGACGAGCTGTAGGAGTCAGGAGTAGTCACGCCGATAAATGCTATTTTTTTCTCTCTGGCTTCGATGATCCGGTACGGCTCAAAAGGCAGTTTGCCCGTCCGTAAATCAACCAGATTGCAGCATAAATAAGTATATTTCGCTAAATCCTTCAGCTCAAAAAGCCGTTCCATACCATAGTCAAATTCGTGGTTGCCGATTGCAGCGAAATCATAGGCTGCCTCATTCATTATGTTTACGATGGTTTCTCCTTTTCTATCTTATCGGTATTTCTCTTACAAGATTGACTTGATAAGTCGTATCTGTATCACTTGTTAAGCAATCCGTTTGCGGAATCGGCTGATTGACAGGGTGCCGCACAGTGGAATAAAATAAAACCGTGAAGCATCTCGATGAGGACGGTAGAGATAACGATATGATGAATCTACTAAAACTTCCCACGTGAAGCATCATATCAGTCTCATCATAAAAAATGCACCGTCGGGACGCTTCCGCTCGGTCTCGCTGGTAGCGGTACTAATAAATTTTCGGCGCTTACGCTTGAAAATTTAAGAAGGAAGAGAGAAGTTTGGTATGAGAAAAAGAAAGATAGCAATGATACTGGCACTTTCATTGTTCTGTGCAGCCTCATTCGGAGGCTGCGGAGGTTCATCCGCGTCTGTCTCCGAATCTGCGGAGAATACAACCGGATCTGACGCGGAATCCGCAGCTGATATTGCTGAGTCTGCTGCAGAATCACAGGCCGGGCAGACGGCTTCCGAAGCGGAATCGGTAACGGATACGGTAACAGATTCTTCAGCTGATCAGATGAGTACAGAGACCGATTCAACAGTCTTTGCGACCGGAGAGGAGGATGTTGTCCTTTCGGATGATTCCTCGGACTTCGTACTGCTCAGCGAAGCAGTCCCGGATGCCATACTGGAAATACGTTATTATTCAACCTACAATTTTGTCGGCGAGCGCATAACCGGTTATGAGGAGCCTCTGGCGTTCCTGACAAAGGAAGCTGCCGCAGCACTTAAAGAGGTGAGTGACGATCTGGTCTCTCAGGGATACCGGCTCAAAATATTCGACGCTTACCGCCCGCAGATGGCTGTAACCCACTTTATGAACTGGGCGCTGGATCCGGATGACGTGAAAATGAAAGAGTACTTTTATCCGGAACTTGAAAAGGA
>Ga0326511_10003343_pt1 | contig 12897 bp, 10 predicted proteins | sample 0_2496_0518_D_FD_203701 | JGI IMG/M metagenome (GOLD analysis project Ga0326511, IMG submission 203701) | Bovine rumen microbial communities from UC Davis, California, United States - 0_2496_0518 | ecosystem: Host-associated > Mammals > Digestive system > Stomach > Rumen | place: USA... | reverse complement strand
ATCATCGTGATGCCCGACAGGCAGACCATCAGCGCCAGGATGATCCAGACGTTGACGTCGAGCAGCTCGAGCCACGTGAACACCTGCGGATAGGCGTCGTAGATGGTCTGTGAGGTATAAGTGCTCTTGTACTCGTCGCAGCGGTGCCTGGTGAACTCCTCCACGTTCTGGGCCGTCGTCTCCAGACGGTCGAAGTCGGCGGTCAGCAGCTCAGCGCCAGAGTACTGGTTCGGGAACCAGCCGTTGAGCTTTGCGGCGGTATAGAGGTCGGTGAAGCATATCTGCTCGTCGAAGCGCGTCATGTTCGTCTGGTAGATGCCGCTGACGGTGAAGCGGCGCACACGGACGTCGTCGGTGTCGATGAAGTAGGCAAAGACCTTGTCGCCGCTCTTCAGGTTCAGCTTGTCGGCCATCATGCGCGATAGCAGGATCTTCTGTCCGCTCTTTTTGTCGCTGAACTGGGGCACCTCGCCCTCAACCAGGTTGTGCTTGATGAACGTGGGGTCGAACTCAGGGCCCACCCCCTTGAAGACGACACCCAGGAACTCGTCGTCGGTCTTCAGGATGCCCTGTGTCAGGGCGTAGCGCTGCACATGGCTGATGCCGTCGATGTCGCCGAGGGCGCGCATGATGCTATCGCTAATGCTCACGGGGTAGGTGGCACCGTTGCTGACCGACAGGAGGTTCACTACCTGTATATGGCTGCCGAAGCCGATGACCTTGTCGCGGATGGTATGCTTGAAGCCCAGCACCACGCTGACGGTGATAATCATCACGGCCAGGCCGATGGCCACGCCGATGGTGGCGATACGGATGGCGGGACGGCTCACCTTGCGGCGGTCGCCCTCGTCACGGTAGATCTTCCTGGCTATGAATAGGGGGAGGTTCATGCTGCTAATGGGGCTTTATGGGGCCTATGGGACTAATGAGACCAATGGGACTTATGGGACCTATGAGGCTAATGGGACTTATGGGATTTTAGTCCTCAAGTGTTCTTCCCGGGTAGGCCTCAAGGGCCTTGCGCAGTACGACCAGCGCACGCTCCAAGTCCTGCTTCTTCAGCACGTAGGCTATACGAACCTGGTTGATGCCGGCACCCGGGGTGGTATAGAAACCGGCGGCGGGAGCCATCATCACCGTCTCGCCCTCGTACTGGAAGTCGGCCAGACACCAGCGGCAGAACTTCTCGGCATCGTCGACGGGCAGCTTGGCAACGGTGTAGAAAGCGCCCATCGGGATGGGGGAGTAGACGCCGGGGATGCGGTTCAGTCCGTCGATGAGGCACTTACGGCGCTCGACGTACTCGTCGTAGACGTCGCGGTAGTAATCCTCGGGGGCGTCGAGCGAAGCCTCGGCCACAATCTGGCCGATGAGGGGCGGGGAGAGGCGTGCCTGACAGAACTTCATGACCGCCTTGCGCACCTGTTCGTTCTTCGTAATCAGGGCGCCGATGCGGATGCCGCACTCGGAGTAGCGCTTCGAGACGGAGTCGATGAGGATGACGTTCTGCTCGATGCCCTCCAGGTGACAGGCGGAGATATAAGGCGAACCGGTGTAGATGTACTCGCGGTAGACCTCGTCAGAGAAGAGGTAGAGATCGTACTTCTTCACGAGGTCGCGAATCTGGTTCATCTCGCGACGTGTATAGAGGTAGCCTGTCGGGTTGTTCGGGTTACAAATCATTATGGCACGCGTGCGCTCGTTGATGAGCTCTTCGAACTTCTCGACCTTCGGCAACGAAAAACCCTCCTCGATGGTGGTGGCGATGGTGCGGATCTTCGCACCGGCAGAGATGGCAAACGCCATGTAGTTGGCATAGGCCGGCTCGGGGACGATGATCTCGTCGCCAGGATTCAGACAGCTGAGGAAGGCGAACAGCACCGCTTCGGAACCGCCCGACGTGATGATGATATCGTCAGCCGACACATTGATGTTGTACTTCGCGTAGTAGTTCACGAGCTTCTCGCGATAGCTGAGGTAACCCTGCGACGGCGAGTACTCCAGAATGTCACGGTCAATGGTCTTCAGCGCATCGAGACCTACCTGCGGAGTGGGAAGGTCGGGCTGGCCGATGTTCAGGTGGTACACTTTCGTGCCGCGCTTCTTGGCGGCGGCGGCCAGGGGGGCCAGCTTTCGGATTGGCGACTCTGGCATCTCGTGTCCGCGGACAGATATTTCAGGCATCTTTACTTACGTTTTGTCGATTTCAAGGCGCAAAGTTACAAAATAATTGAGAATTGAGAATTGAGAATTGAGATTTTTTTGTATTCGGGGGCTAAAAATTTGCGTTTTTCAGAATAAATGAGTACTTTTGCCCGCCAAAATCAACCTTTGAGTGTATGAACTACGAAGAATTGCTCGCATCGCGTAATGGTGCAACGATGAAGAAGGACTCGATGCCTTTCGGCTTTCTTTATAAGAAGAAGGTGGACAAAACCTATGCCAATGTCCTGGACCTTCGTCATGAACTGTCGGACAGTCTCAGGTTTTGTGAAATGCTGAAGGCCGAGGCTCAGACGACTGCAACAATCACCGAGCCTCATCAGCTGCATTTCCAGGTGAATAATGACAGCTCCGGCCTTTGTAGCGTCATCGTGGAGCGCGGCAACTGCCATACTTTCGAGAAACTGATAGAGGATAAGCCCGCCATCGTGGCGAAAAAAGGGTTCGTCGATGGTGTGATGAAGGAACTCGTTGAGGCCGTCACCAGCCTGAACGAGAACGGTATCTACCACCTGTGCTTCGCACCGTCAAACATCCTGGTACGCAAGGGCGAGGAAATGCCCCTGCTGCTGTTCCACGGTTCGTCGTACCTGCAGCTGAACGACCAGAAGAAGCTCTACGGCGATGCCGCAGGCTACGTGGCTCCCGAGGTGCTGGAGGAGGGAACGGCCGACGCTCGTAGCGAGGTGTACTCGTTGGGACTGTTCATGAAGTATCTCTATAATGACTCGGACGTTCCTTTTGAATATAAGTCTGTTATCAAGAAAGCCACACAGGCTGATCCCGCCATGCGCTACGCCTCACCGAACGATATGCTGAAGGCGATGAAGACACGACACTCCACGCGCTCGACGCTGGTAACAGGCGTCGCCGCAGCCGCCATAGCCCTGTTGGGATTAGGTCTCTTTACAGAGCTGTTACCCAACCAAGAGGCCGTCGAATTCGTGGAAGCAGCACCGAAGGAGGATTTCGGCGAGGAGATGTATCCCGATGAATTTGACCCCTCGATGTTAGTAGAAGCCGAAGAGCCCGACACTGCTGCCACGCAGGTTGACGAGAAAGAAATGAAAGTCTTCGAGGCCAAGGCCGAGCAGATCTTCCGCAAGCGCTATGCCGCCGAGGCAGACCGTATCCTCTCGAAGATCTATGACAAGGAGCACATGAACGTCTCGGAGAAGAAGTTCCTCTCGGAAAGTACCGCCGTCATGGCGGAACTGTCGAAGAAACAGATGGAGTTGGGCGAGGAAGCCGGGCTGAATGATACCAAGAGCCAGCGTATAGCCAGCGAGATTATTGAGCGTATCACCAACCAGAAGAAAGCCATGCTTGAGCAGCAGCAGAAGGAGGCCCAAGAGTAGAAACATTATTAATCAACAGATAACAAAAGAAACATGAGAAGCAGAACAGATCAGTGGTTTGAGTGCAAGATTCAGTATGAAAAGACCATGGAGGACGGACTCCAGAAGAAGGTTGTCGATGCCTATACCATCGATGCCCTCTCGTTCACGGAGGCCGAGCAGCGCATCTTGGAGGAGATGTCAGCATACATTAGCGGTGAGTTCACCGTCAAGGATATCAAGATAGCCCCCTATAAGGAAATCTTCTTTGCCGACAGCGACACCGCCGACCGCTGGTACAAAGTGAAGTTGCAGTTTATTACCATCGACGAGAAGACGGCCAAGGAGAAGAAGACCAGCGTGAACTACCTGGTCAACGCCGGCACTCTCAGCGGTGCCGTGAAGAACGTTGAGGAGGTCATGGGTGGCACGATGTGCGACTACGTCATCGCCTCGGTGGCCGAAACCCAGCTGCAGGATGTTTTTGAGTATGGCCGTGACAAGAAGGTCGTTGACGAGAAACCGGAATACGAATAGTAATGTACGACGTCAAAGGTCAGTTGAAGAAAGTGCTTGATACGCTGCCAGACGGTGTCCGTCTGGTGGCTATCAGCAAGTACCATCCCAACGAGTATATAGAAGCCGCCTACGCCGAGGGACAGCGCATCTTCGGCGAGAGCCACGAGCAGGAGCTGCGCCAGAAGCACACGTCGCTGCCACAGGACATCGAGTGGCACTTTATCGGCCATTTGCAGACCAATAAGGTGAAGTACATCGCACCCTACGTGACGATGGTGGAAGCCGTCGACTCGCTGAAACTGCTCAAGGAGATTGACAAGCAGGCAGAGCGTTGCGGGCGCGTCATCGACGTGCTCCTGGAGTTGCATATTGCCGAGGAGAGCACGAAGTACGGCCTGCGACTGGACGAGTGCAGACAACTGCTTGCCGACGGCGAATGGCGCCAGATGAAACACGTGCGTATCTGTGGACTGATGATGATGGCCTCGCTTACGGACAACCAGGAGCAACTGCGGCGGGAATTCCTGACTGCTGCCGACTTCTTCGACGAGGTGAAACAGCAGTACTTCGCCGATGCGCCCTGGTTCCGTGAACGGTCGTGGGGCATGAGCGACGACTATACGGTGGCCGTCGACTGTCGTTCGACGATGGTGCGTATCGGTACGATGATTTTCGGACCGCGTGTCTACTAAAACGATTATTCCTCTTCTGAGTCTGCGCTACGCAGGATGATGCTCGTAGCGCCGATGGTGAATAGCGTGCCGTCGCTGATGATGCGACGCTCCCGCTGCTTGATTTCCTCGTTGTCGACAAATGTGCCCGTGTTGCTGTTGTTGTCGCTGAGGGTGTAGCGCAGCCGACCATGCTTGTCGCGGCTGACATTGATGGTGCAGTGGTTCAGGTCTACGCTGGGGTCGACCGTCTCGAACGGCGTGTTGATGGGGTTGCCCTTCTGGTAGCGCCCGATGACGTTGTCGCCCATCTGCAAAGGCAACACTTGCTTGTAGTGGAAAACGTTCTCAATGACAACGATGGAGCCGAAGGCCTCGTCGGCCGTTTGGCGGCCGTTGTCCTCGTTCAGCGCGGCGTTCTCCTCCTTCAGGGTAGCCTTCAGCTTCGATACACCCAGGCGGATGCCGAAAGTCTTGCTGCAGGCAGGACACTGGAAGACGAGCGACTGACCGTCGCTGTACTGTTTCTCATCAAAGGTGATGTATTGCTCGCATTTGGGACAACGTACTCGTTTCATAGCGTTTTAATCCTTCGCTTCATAAACCCAGGCTTCGCTGAAGTCGGAACTGGTGGCGCGTAACTTTGAAAGGGTGTCGTGTGCCTGCGACCGTGTGGCGAAACTTCCATAGACAACACGCCGTGTGCCGTGGTGTACATAGATGCGGACGCCATGATGTCCACGCTCCTGCAGCTGCTTGACAAAGATCTCTGCATTGCGTTGGTTTACCTGACTGGCAAGCACGATGCAATACTGCGTGGTTGGGGTGGCAGGCTTCGACTCTGCAACGACCTTTTCAACTGGTGTGGCTTTCTCAGCAGGTGTGGCTTTCTCAGCAGGTGTAGCTTTCTCTGGCTCTGCCATTTTTTCCGGCTCTGTGACGGCCTTGGACTCTGTCGTCGGCTCCGTCACCAGCTTGACTTCTGCCGGCTTCTCAGCCTTCGGCATAGGCAACAGCTCCACGGCACTCATCGTCACTTCCGCATTGTCAGAATTGACACTATTGGCAACAGGAGGCGTCAGCAGGAAAAACAATAGGATGGCAGCAGCGATGGCGGCGGCGTTGCGTATCCACGACATCTTGATGACGATGGCACGCTCCTTGTCCTCAGCAGACTCCTCGGCAGCCTCTTCCGTAGCGCTGGCAATAGGTGCCGGAGCGTCGGCCGACTCTGTCTCAGACTTCATGGCTTCGACTTCAGCGAGCTTGTGCATCTCAAAGATGTCAAGGCCGTAAAGCAATGGTGTCAGGATGCCTGCTTCGTAGGGGTTGAAGACGATGCGGCCGTCTTCGTTCAGGCTCAGCTCGCCGATGCCGTTCATCTCGAAAACGCCCTCATTCTGGAGCTCCTGTTTCAACTCTGCCACCTCTTCCTCAATGCGGCAGACGGCCTCAGGGAAACTGATGTCGTAGGCTTCGACGTACGACTGCGCCAACAGCGAGTCGTTCATCGTCAGCTGCGGGTTGAATCCGAGTGTGCGCGATGGGGGTATGAACATATTGTCCTCTTCGTCGTAGCGTGCATCAACATGGTGCGTCACAAAGCCCCCCAAATCAGGGACTATGACGCAGTCGCTACTCAAAAGCAATATCTCGATATGTCTGTTTAATTCAATCACGTCTGCAAAGGTACAACAATTTTGCGATATTGCAAATAAAAGAAACTTAAAAAATGTGCTTTTTGAAAAAATTGTAGTATCTTTGCAGCCAAAATACGAGTGACAATGGAATATAAGGAAACCGCCATCAAAGGCGTCTACGTGATTGAGCCTCGTGTGTTCAACGACGAGCGTGGCTATTTCTTTGAAGCCTGGAAACAGGCAGAGTTTGAGGCGAACATTGGCCCGGTGCATTTCGTCCAGGACAACGAGTCGATGTCGAGCCGTGGTGTCCTCCGTGGACTGCATTATCAGAAAGGCGATGCCTCGCAGGCTAAGCTGGTGCGCGTCATCAAAGGACGTGTCCTTGATGTCGCTGTCGATATCAGACGCTCTTCACCAACCTTCGGACAGCACGTGATGGTAGAGCTGAGTGACGAGAACAAACGGCAGTTCTTCATTCCCCGCGGCTTTGCCCACGGCTTCCTGGTGCTAAGCGACGTTGCCATCTTTACTTATAAGGTGGACAACCCGTATGCCCCTCAGGCCGATGCCGGTATCCGTTGGAATGACCCCGACTTGGCTATCGAGTGGCCTTTGGAAGGGATGGAAGTCCTGACCAGCGAGAAAGATATGAAGCAACCCTTCTTCCGTGATGCGGAAGTTTTTGAATAACAATAGATTATGAATATTGCAATTGTAGGAACAGGCTATGTCGGACTGGTGTCCGGCACGTGTTTTGCTGACACAGGTGCCAACGTGACGTGTGTCGACGTTGACGAACAGAAAATTGAGAGGCTGAAGAATGGGGAGATCCCCATCTATGAGCCGGGTCTTGACGAACTGGTGAGGAAGAATGTCGCTGCTGGACGTCTGAAGTTTACGACAGACCTCGCTTCCGTGCTCGACGATGTGGAGATTGTCTTCTCCGCCGTGGGTACCCCTCCTGACGAGGATGGCTCGGCCGATTTGAAATATGTGCTTCAGGTGGCACGTACCATCGGACAGAATATCAACCACTACACCGTTGTCGTTACCAAGTCGACGGTGCCCGTGGGAACCGCTCGCAAGGTGCGCCGTGCCATCGAGGAGGAGCTGGAGAAGCGTCAGGTAGACGTTCCCTTCGACGTGGCATCGAACCCGGAGTTCCTCAAGGAGGGTAACGCCATCAAGGACTTCATGTCGCCTGACCGCGTGGTCGTCGGCGTGGAGAGCGAACATGCCAAGAAGGTGCTGACGAAGCTCTACAAGCCGTTCTTGATCAATAACTTCCGTGTGATTTTCATGGATATTCCCTCGGCCGAGATGACGAAGTATGCGGCCAACTCGATGCTGGCTACGCGTATCTCGTTCATGAACGACATCGCCAATCTCTGTGAGCGCGTGGGGGCAGATGTAAATATGGTACGCGCGGGAATAGGTAGCGACACTCGTATCGGTCGTAAGTTCCTCTATGCCGGCTGCGGCTATGGCGGTTCGTGCTTCCCCAAGGATGTGAAGGCTCTCATCAAGACGGCCGACCAAGCAGGCTACTCGATGGAGGTTCTGAAGGCCGTCGAACGTGTCAACGAACGCCAGAAGTCCGTATTGTACGAGAAGCTCATCAAGGCTTTCGGTTCGGAAGAGGCGCTGCGTGGCAAGACCATCGCTATGTGGGGACTGTCGTTCAAGCCCGAGACCGACGATATGCGTGAGTCTACGGCCCTCGTGATGATTGACAAGCTGTTGAAGGCGGGTTGTGTGGTACGTGCCTATGACCCCATTGCCAAGGATGAGTGCCGTCGTCGTATCGGCGATACGGTGACCTACTGCCGTGACATGTATGATGCCGTCCTTGATGCCGACGCCTTGCTGTTGCTGACGGAGTGGAAGGAGTTCCGTCTGCCCACGTGGGGAGTCATCAAGAAGGCCATGCGCCGTCCGTTGGTGATTGACGGACGAAACATCTTCGATGTTGAGGAATTGGAAGAGGGCGGCTTCGAGTATTACTGCATAGGACGATAACCTGTGCGTAGTACTTGGCCGTACTCCTAAACAGTATTCTTAGCTGTCCAGCCAGTCGTCGAGCAACATCCTGGCGATACTGAGTTTCTCGGGTATCGTCGGGAGGTTGTCGCGACGGAACCAGCCGCCTTTGGCTATCTCGCTGCGTTGCAGGTGGATAGCACCTCCGACGTAGTCGGCATGGAAGCCGACCATCAGGCCGCAGGGGTATGGCCAGGGCTGTGAACCGAAATAGCGGATGTTGCCGATGGTGACACCCGTCTCTTCCATCGTCTCGCGTGCGACGGCCTCTTCCAGCGTCTCGCCGGTCTCCACAAAGCCTGCCACCAGTCCGTAGAAGTCGGTGCGGAAGTTCTTGGCGCGTACCAGCAACACCTCGTCGCCACGATGTATCAGGACGATGACGGCGATGGCCAGTTGCGGCCACACCTCTTTGCCACACTCCGTACACCGCTTGGAGATCTCGGTATGCATCTTCATCTGGCCGCCACAGACGCCGCAGAAGCGGGTGTTCTGGTCCCAGTAAATCAGTTCCTGGCACTTCCCGGCTTTCAGGTAGAGCTCCCGCGACAGCTTGTAGTAGCTCTGTCGCAGGGGCAACAGCGTGAACGGTTGCTCCTCTGTCGGTGGGGTGTCAATGGTGTAGGTGACGACGGGCGTGCCGTCGGCCATCGGACTGACCGTCATCAGGTGCGTCCAGGCCTTGGTGGCTGTCGGTGGTTCTTCGCCGCAGGGGATGGTCATGCTGCCGTCGGGCAGTTGCTCGAGCAGCAGCCCGTCCTTGCAGAATACAAAATAATACTTTTTCATTTTCTTAAAAAGTGGCACTTATTTTCCAAAAGGTGGCACTTATTTTTCAAAGAGTGGCACTTATTTTTCAAAGAGTGGCACTTATTCTCCAAAAGGTGGCACTTATTCTCCGAAGAGTGACTTCCTGTCACGTTCCAGAGCCGGCTTGGTCCATGCCTCTGGGATGAAGCGCCAGTTGTGGTTTGGCTGTGGGTCGATGACTCCCATGCGTTGAATCTCTTCCGTCAGGTAGTGGCGCTGGTCTAACTCCGTATGGAACAGCACGCGACCGTCGAGGGAGTCCTTCGGTATGCCGGCACCTTTCGTCAGCAGCTCGCCACCGCCATTGGCACGGTAGCTGTTCATCACGACCTTGTACCATTTCTTCTCGTCGAACAGCTGGCCGTTGGACATCTGCAGAATGTGTACTTTCTGGCCGTCGGGCTTCGTCAAGTCTACCTCGTAGTCAATGCCACAAGCAGAGTCGAAGTTAAATGTATAGTATTGGAAACCCGTACGTTGCTGGTCTTCTTTCGAGTCTTTATTCAGGCGAAGGGCGTGGTCGTCCGGGCTGGTCATGATGTTCGTCCACATATCGTACGAAAACTCCAGATGCTTCCGAATTTCCTCGCCTGTCATGCGGAGCACATAGAGCAGGTTCTCGAAGCGGTAGAGCTTGAACATATCGGCTTGTGTCACGTCGCCAGCGTTGATGACGGTGTTGAACGACAAGGGTGCGTTGAACGAGATGTCGGCTTTCGATATCTGCATCTGCAGGTTGTGGATGAGGTCGGTAAAGGCGGAGTTGCCGAAGAAACTCTCGCGGGTGTAGATGGGATGTTCGAAACGGCCAATCTTCCGCGATACATATTGCTTGATCTGGTCTATCTTGGGCTGGAAGTGGGTCATCATCTGCTCGTCTATCTGCTCGTCGCGGACGCTGACGATGTGTCCCTTGATGTCTTTCTTGGTCAGGTGGCCGTTGGTGTAAGTCAGCTCCAGCTCTGCTTCGGCCACGTTCTGCACATAGCACGAGGGGTCAATGATCAGCACTTGCTTGCCTGCCGTGTTCGTCACCCACTCGTTGTGTACCTGGTGGTCGTGCCCGAAGAAGATGATGTCGAAGCCCGGCACTTCGCGGGCAACGGCGGCGGTGGCGTTCTCCTCGGCGCCGTTGTCGTCGACGATGCCGCCTTCACGACCGCTATGGAACAGTCCGAAGATGAGGTCAGGGTGCTCGTATTCCTGGATGTACTTCACCCATTTCCTGGCGCAGCTGACCATCTCTTCGAACTCCATGCCCTTCCAGATGCTCTCGTTGAGCCAGTGGGGGATGCTGGGCGTGAGCATTCCGATGATGCAGATTTTCACGCCGTCGACATTGTGCGTGGAGTAGGGGTGCAGGTTGTCGTAGACCTGATAGGGACGGCCGCCTAACTGTTCTGCTGATGGCTGCTTCTTCAGGACGATGTTGGCACCCAGCAGGGGGCAGCGCACCTCGCGAATCCACTTGTCGTAGACCTTATGGCCGGGTTCTATGTCGTGGTTGCCCACCGTCTCGGCGTCGTATTTCATGTAGTTCACGACCGATGCGGCGAGGTTCTCGTATTCCGGCATCACGTAGTTCGACCAGTAGACGCAGGGCTGTCCTTGCAGGATGTCGCCGTTGTCAATCAGTAACAGCCGCTCGCCGTATTGCTCGCGCTGCTTTTTAATATAGGCGTTGGCACGTACGAGGGTACCCTTCAACGGTCGGTTCTCCATGAAGTCGTACGGGAAGAAATGGCCGTGGACGTCGCTGGTCTCTATCACCTTCAGGCGTATAGTCCTTGTGTCCTGACGGGCTGTGGCCGTGAGGAAGGACATAGAGAGGATGGTTGCTGTCAGTATTGTCGTTTTCATGGTGCAAAGATACGAAAAAACGAGCGAAATGCAAAAGAAAAGTCAATTTTCTTTTCATTTCCGAGTGCCGTCCATCTTCGGCGAAGCCAAAGTGACGAAAAAACGAGCGAAATGCAAAAGAAAAATCGTATTTCTTTGGTTGAGTTGAGAATTTTTAGTACCTTTGCGCCCTAATAGAAAAAAGTAAGGAAAAAAGACTATCAATACGATGAGTAAGAGATTTGCCGAGCATAACGGCTTGAACCTGACGCAGACGAACAATGACGTGCTGCAGATGTGGAAGGAGAAGAATATCTTCTGGCGCTCCGTGGAGGAGAGGGAAGGCTGTCCGCAATTTGTATTCTTCGAGGGACCTCCCTCGGCTAATGGCCACCCCGGCATCCACCATGTGCTGGCGCGCAGCATCAAGGATACCTTTAACCGCTACAAGACGATGAAGGGCTTCCAGGTGAAGCGCAAGGCCGGTTGGGACACCCACGGACTGCCTGTGGAGCTGGGTGTCGAGAAGGAGTTGGGCATCACCAAGGCCGACATCGACAACAAGGAGAGCGACAAGTACATCTCGACGGAGGACTACAACAAGAAGTGCCGCGAGAACGTGATGATGTTCACCCAGGAATGGCGCGACCTCACGGAGAAGATGGGCTATTTCGTCGACCTCGACAACCCCTATATCACCTACGACAACAAGTATATCGAGACGCTGTGGTGGCTGCTGAAGCAGTTCTATGAGAAGGGCCTGCTCTACAAGGGCTACACAATCCAGCCGTATTCGCCTGCCGCCGGTACGGGCCTTTCGAGCCACGAGCTGAACCAGCCCGGCTGCTACCGCGACGTGAAGGACACGACGTGTACCGCACAGTTCAAGATGAAGAACCCGAAGCCCGAGATGGCGGAGTGGGGCACGCCCTATTTCCTCGCTTGGACGACGACACCGTGGACGCTGGCTGCCAACTCGGCCCTGTGCGTAGGTCCGAAGATTGACTATGTGGCCGTGCAGACCTACAACCCCTACACCGCCGAGCCTATCACCATCGTGATGGCTGAGGCCCGTCTCTCGGCTTACTTCAAGGAAGAGGGTAAGGACGCTGACCTGAACGCCTTTAAGGCTGGCGACAAGGTCATCCCCTGGAAGATTGTCGGCCGCTACAAGGGCAGCGACCTCGTCGGCATGGAGTACGAGCAGCTGATGCCTGCCATCAAGCCTATGGGCGATGCCTTCAAGGTGATTCCCGGCGACTACGTGACGACCGACGACGGTGCCGGTATCGTGCACATCGCGCCTAACTTCGGTGCCGACGATGCCTTCGTGGCCAAGAAAGCAGGCATCTGTCCGATTGTGCTGATTGATAAAAAGGGTGCCGAGCGCCCCGTCGTCGACCTCCAGGGTAAATACTTCGTACTCGAGGATCTCGACGAAGAATTCGTCGAGCGCTATGTCAACGTCGACGAGTGGAACAAGTTCGCTGGCCGTTACGTGAAGAACGCTTACGACGAGACACTCACCGACAAGGACGAGACGCTGGACATCTCGATCTGCATGGACCTCAAGGCCCAGAACAAGGTGTTCAAGATTGAGAAGCACGTCCATAACTATCCCCACTGCTGGCGTACCGACAAGCCCGTGCTCTACTACCCGCTCGACTCGTGGTTCATCAAGTCGTCGGCCTGCAAGGAGCGTATGTCGGAGCTGAACAAGACCATCAACTGGCAGCCCGAGTCAACAGGTACAGGCCGCTTTGGCAACTGGCTTGACAACCTGAACGACTGGAACCTCTCGCGTAGCCGCTTCTG
>Ga0326511_10003342_pt1 | contig 12899 bp, 12 predicted proteins | sample 0_2496_0518_D_FD_203701 | JGI IMG/M metagenome (GOLD analysis project Ga0326511, IMG submission 203701) | Bovine rumen microbial communities from UC Davis, California, United States - 0_2496_0518 | ecosystem: Host-associated > Mammals > Digestive system > Stomach > Rumen | place: USA... | reverse complement strand
TGCTGAACCAACTGGGCTGTCTGGACACCCCGACAAGTGGCGAATACTTTCTGGACGGGGTATCGGTGCGCACCATGTCGAAGACGCAACGCGCTCACCTGCGAAATCAGAAGATTGGCTTTGTCTTCCAGAACTACAATCTGCTGGCCAAGACAACAGCCGTTGAGAACGTGGAGCTGCCGCTGATGTATAACAACAAATACAATGCACAGCAACGACGGGAGGCAGCCATCAAGGCACTGCAAGCGGTAGGACTGGGCGACCGACTGGACCATAAGTCGAACCAGATGTCGGGCGGACAGATGCAGCGCGTGGCCATTGCACGTGCCTTGGTCAACGACCCTGCCGTGCTGCTGGCCGACGAGGCAACGGGTAACCTGGACACGCGCACGTCATTCGAGATGCTGGTGCTCTTTCAGGAGTTGCACCGCCAAGGCCACACCATCATCTTCGTAACCCACAACCCGGAAATTGCCGAATACTCAAGTCGCAACATCAATCTGCGAGACGGAAAGATACGCGAAGATACCATCAATACAAACATCAAGTCGGCAGCCGAGGCCCTGGCCGCACTGCCGAAACCTGTTGACGACTAAGTTTTTCAGAAAAAAACGACATGAACATACTCAACCTTTTCAAAGTTAGCCTCAGGGCTGTTGCCAACAACAAGATGCGCTCGTTTCTGAGCATGCTGGGCATCATCATCGGTGTGGCAGCCGTCATCATCATGATGGCCATCGGACAAGGCTCAAAGGAAAGCATACGACAAGAACTGTCGACGATGGGCACCAACCTGCTGACCATCAGGCCCGGTGCCGACATGAGAGGCGGCGTGAGACAAGACCCTTCGGCCATGCAAACGCTGAAGATGGCCGACTATCAGCGTATCATGACTGAGAAGAAATTTGTGACGAAAGTCTCGCCCGAAGTGACTGCCAGCGGACAGGTCATCTACGGCAACAACAACACCAACACCACCATCTACGGCGAAAGTCCAGAATATCTTGACATCAAACTGTGGACAATCGAGGAAGGCGACTGCTTTACGGAGGAAGACATCAAGAAGGCATCGAAAGTGGTGGTCGTGGGCGCAACCATCGTGAAAGAACTGTTCGGCGAAGGCATAGACCCCATTGGCAAGACCATTCGCTTCAAGAGCATTCCCATGCGCATCATCGGTGTGCTGAAGTCGAAAGGCTACAACAACTGGGGCATGGACCAAGACAATGTAATGATTGCCCCCTACACCACCGTCATGAAGCGCGTAGCAGCACAGACGTGGTTCTCGAGCATCGTGTGTTCGGCTGTAACCGAAGAGCTGTCGGATGCTGCCATCGAAGAGCTGACACAGATTCTGCGCAACAATCACAAACTGAAAGAAGAAGCTGCCGACGACTTCACCATCCGTTCGCAGGCAGAAATGATGGAAACAATGTCGAGCACAATGGACACAGTGACCATCATCCTAGTGGTTGCTGCCGCCTTCTCGCTGTTGGTTGCCGGCATAGGCATCATGAACATCATGCTGGTGAGTGTGACGGAGCGCACAAAGGAGATCGGCCTGCGCATGGCCGTAGGCGCCACGGGGCCTGTCATCTCGCTACAGTTCCTCATCGAGTCGGTGCTCATATCGGTCACGGGAGGCTTGCTGGGCATTTTGGTTGGCTGCGGTGCCAGCGAGTTTATAGTACCAATGGTAGGCATGCCCTCAAGTGTTCCTGCATGGTCCATCTACGTTTCGTTCCTCGTCTGCGTCTGCATCGGCGTATTGTTCGGTTACATTCCTGCACAAAAAGCTGCCAACATGGATCCTATCGAAGCTATCAGGCATGAATAGGCATATCTCGATAATCTTACAAGTGGCCGTGTGGGCAGTCATCCTGCTCACGCAGTTCTCACTTGTGAGCCACGACGACAACAACACATGGGAAGAGTTTGCCATGCTGAGCGTGCCGACGCTCGCCCTGATGCTTGTGTTCTACATCAACTACCTATGGCTGGCACCAAGACTGGTCTTGAACAGAGAGAAAGGATTACATCTGATAACCAACACTGTGCTCTGCATCGGCTTGGGCATAGCTGTACATTTCTGGATGGGCCATGTACACGATATGTCCGACAGAATGTCCAGATCTGCCCCACCCCAGTTGCATCACTGGTTCTTCATCATGCGCGACATCTTCAACCTCTATGTCACCGCTGCCACAGCCACGGCTCTGCAAATGCTGATGAGGTGGCAAAAGACTGAAGAGGCACGTCTGGAAGCCGAGATGGCCCGAAGCGAAGCCGAACTGCGCAATCTGAGGAACCAGATCAGTCCACATTTCTTGCTGAACACGCTGAACAACATCTATGCACTCACGGCCTTCGACCAAGCGAAAGCCCAGGATGCTATTCAGAAACTCTCGAAAATGCTGCGCCACATGCTCTATGAAAATCAGGAGGAGATGGTGAAGTGGGAGGATGAGATGCAGTTTCTGGAGTGCTACGTAAGTCTGATGAGAATCAGACTCCCACAGAATGTTGAGGTAAAATTCAATACGCAGAAAGATGCTACAAAAAAAATTGAGATTCCACCGCTATTATTCATCTCGCTCATTGAGAACGCATTCAAACATGGAATCAGCCCCATCGAAAAGAGTTTCATACATATCAACCTAAAAGCAAGCAACAACAAAATTGTATGTGACATAGAGAATTCTAACTATCCCAAAAACATTAACGACCGCAGCGGGCATGGTATCGGTCTGACTCAAGTTCAAAGAAGACTTGACCTGTCCTATCCTACTCATTACACATGGAAGAAAGGAGTCTGTACAGACGGTAAGACATATCTTTCGACCATAACTATCGAAACATAACCTTCACAATTTAAGCTTCAACCACCATTATGAAAGTTACAACCGCCATCATCGACGACGAACCTTTAGCCGCTCAACTACTTGAAAGCTACGTAAGAAAGACTCCGTATCTGGAACTGACGGGTGTGTACAACAGTGCTGTCCAGGCAATGAAGTTTCTGAGAGAAAAGCCTGTGCAATTGTTATTGCTCGACATCCAAATGCCAGAGCTGTCGGGCATTGAGTTTGCCAGGATTGTGCCAAAGGATACAAAAATCATCTTTACTACTGCCTTTTCGCAATATGCCATCGAAGGGTTCAAGGTATCGGCCTTCGACTACCTGATGAAGCCCATTGCCTATAATGATTTCATTAAGGCAACCGACAAGGTAATGAAATGGTATGAGAGCCAGATGAAACAGGAGAGCTACCGAAACGACCGCTTCATGTTTGTAAAAAGTGACTACAAACTGATTCGCATCCTGCTGGATGACATTTTGTATATCGAAGGGCTGAAGGACTACGTGCGCTTCTATCTAAAGTCGGGCGAGAAAATCATGTCGCTGATGAGCATGAAAAAACTGGAGGAATACCTGCCTCACCCCGAGTTCCTGCGCACGCACCGCTCGTACATTGTACACATGCCGGAGGCTAAGATCATCGACCGACTACGGATTGTGTTTGGCGACCAATACATTCCGATTTCGGAGAACTACCGGGAACAGACACAGAACTACATGGATGCTCATACATTATCGTAACGTAAGCTGAGCATAACTAACAAACGGGCAAGAAGTTTCATCGCACTTCTTGCCCGTTTTTTTATGGAAGGACAGTCTATTATTTTGACAAATCAGTGAAAGTTGCAACGCGGTTGAAGTCAATCTCATCGAAGAGTTCATCGGTTGCACCCATGCCCTTGACTTCAAGACGATCGGCACTCACGCCATAGCGCTTGACAAGCGTGTCCTTAACTGACTGAGCACGCTTCTCCGACAATTTCTGGTTCAACTCAGGATTGCCTTCGGGTGAAGCATAGCCTTTGATGAGCAGCCGCGACTCCGGGTGGTTCTTCATATATTTGGCAATCATGGCAACACTGGCCATCTGGGCAGCATCGACCGTGCTCTTGCCAAGACCGAAGATAACCGTGGGCTGCAACACGTTGTTGTTGACGTTGACAACCTGCTTGACAACTGTCGGAACAGGCTTGACACTCTTGGCAGCCTCAAGCTCTGCACGCAACTGCTCGATAGTCTTTGAATCAGCTGTCAACTGGCGGTCCTTCGTCTCGTTAGATGCACGCAGTTCATTAACGCGGGCATTCAACACATCGATTTCGTGCTGGTCGCGCAGCTCACCTTTCACAAAGTTATAGGAACCGTAAGAATTGCCGAACTTGAAGTTCAGACCTGCCATCAACTGAAGAGCAGAATGATTTACATTGAAAGTGGTACGCTCATAGCGATCCAGAGAATAAAGGATGGCTGGCTCAATGAAAAGCTGGATAGCGCGTGATTTGCCAAGATTGAAATTCAAATCGAAACCAGCCTTTGCGGTCAAATCATTATTGGGTGCGCCCTCCGGCTGCTTGAACACGTGGTTCCAGCCTGGACCAAAGATAGCAACAATCTCAGCCACGCGAGGTTTTCCTTTATAACCACCGAACCAGTTGCTAAGGTTGACAGTGGCCAGCAAGTGCGTATCGATATTCTTGACAATAGTGGAACTCTCTCCGAACATCTTGTCGTTGAAGTAGGCAGAACCTTCGAAAGCAAAGCCAAATACTGGCGTAAAATAACGTCCCAGACGAAGACCAGCATGTGGATTTGCATTTTTCATAAGATTTGAATGCGTGGTCTTCGTGCTCACACCACCTTCAATTCCTAAATACCAATTGTCAAATGTTGCCGATTCGGCAATAGCCTTCTGTGCGCTCACAGACTGTGCTGTCATTGCAGCTACAGCCATCATAAGTAAAACTTTTTTCATAAATTTGCTTAATGTTATCTAAAAACGCTGCAAAATTACGAAAAAACATTGCAAAAAACAAAGAAAGGCTGTAACTATTTAAACAATTTGCCACAAAAGACATGAAATTCGACCACATCATGGCAGTCAATCAACGAAAAAGGAGAAGCAACTTTGCCAATTGCTTCTCCTTTTTACTATCTCAACAAAACTATCGATTACTTTGCATAAGCCACCGAACGAGTTTCGCGAATCACCGTAATCTTCACCTGTCCGGGGTAAGTCATTTCGTTCTGAATCTTTGTTGCAATCTCACCGCTGAGTGCCTCCGTCTCGGCATCGTCCATCTTGTCGGCTCCAACAATGACACGCAACTCACGACCAGCCTGAATAGCGTATGTCTTCGTGACTCCAGGATAAGACATGGCTATTGCCTCCAAATCGTTCAAACGCTTAATGTATGCCTCCACAATTTCACGGCGAGCACCGGGACGAGCACCACTGATAGCATCGCACACCTGTACGATCGGTGCCAGCAACGTCTGCATCTCCATTTCATCGTGGTGAGCACCAATTGCATTGCAAATATCAGGCTTCTCCTTATATTTCTCCGCAATCTTTGCACCATAGAGAGCATGTGGCAGTTCGCTCTCCTCGTCAGGCACCTTGCCTATATCATGAAGCAGACCAGCTCGTTTTGCCTTCTTAGGATTCAGACCAAGCTCTGAGGCCATCACCGCACAAAGATTAGCAGTTTCGCGTGCATGCTGCAACAGGTTCTGACCATAGCTGCTACGATATTTCATCTTGCCAACGATGCGCACAAGCTCTGGATGCAGTCCGTGTATGCCCAAGTCAATGGTAGTACGCTTACCTGTCTCAATGATTTCGTTCTCCAGCTGTTTCTTCACCTTTGTTACAACCTCTTCAATACGGGCAGGATGGATTCGTCCATCACTGACCAACTGATGCAAAGCCAGTCGGCATACCTCACGACGCACAGGATCGAAAGCAGAAATCACAATGGCCTCAGGTGTATCATCCACGACAATCTCTACGCCACATGCAGCTTCTAATGCACGGATATTTCTACCCTCACGACCAATAATACGGCCCTTAACCTCATCATTGTCAATATGGAAAACGCTGACAGAATTTTCAACAGCCGTTTCGGTTGCCACACGCTGAATGGTCTGAATAACAATCTTCTTTGCCTGAGCATTCGCATTCAGCTTTGCCTCATCCATGATTTCGTTGATATAGCTGGCTGCCTGCGTCTTGGCCTCGTCTTTCATTGATTCTACCAGACGGTTTTTAGCTTCCTCAGCGCTAAGTCCCGAAAGCTCCTCCAGCTTTTCGCGCTCCTTCTGCTGCATCTTGTCCAGTTCGTCTTGCTTCAGTGCCAAAGCCTTCTTTTCATTATCAATGCGCTGTTGCTGATTGTCAAGCTCATTCTTTCTGCGCCCCAGTTCTTCCTGACGCTGGTTAAGCGAGATTTCACGTTGCTTCAACTTATTCTCACTCTGCTGGATATGCTGGTTGCGCTGCTGCACCTCCTTTTCCAACTCGCTTTTCTTATTGAGGAATTTCTCTTTTACCTCAAGCAACTTTTTCTCTTTGATAACTTCAGCTTCCTTGTTGGCGGCAGCTACACTATCATTGTATTCTCTCTTCAGTACATAGCGGAACACAAGAAATCCGCCCACACCGCCTAATACAATGGCGGCAATGGTTATACCGATAAATAATAAGACGTTTATCTCCATAAAAATATATAATGTTAATAATATTCTTCTCTTCTACTTCAAAGCATCCTCAATTTCAGAAGTCAACTGCGAGAGAATATTATCATAGGGAACCGTATCGTTCTTTGCTCGCTCGCGCTCATAACGCAAGGCAATTTCAATGAGCGTCATCAATGCTATGGTATGATCGCTTTTGCGCCCTTTGTACACCTGCGCATAAGCACCATAACGCTCTGAAATGAGCTTTGCTGCAGCACGATAATAGACCTCGTCCTCCCTGTTATGAAGAACGGCCATGATGTCTTCATCGTAGACATGCAACCTGATATTTAGTTTCTCCTTGTTTTCTTCTGCCATCGCCTGTCTCCTTACTTTTCGTCACTGAGGATAGCAATGCATTTATTAACGTCGCGAATGAGTTTGGCCAGTCGATCCTTGGCACCTTGAAGGTCGCCATCAGAAATCTCCATCATTTTGGCCATTTTCAACGACTGGTAGTCCCGATTTTTCTGCTCAAGCTTTTCTTGTAAGGTCTTTATTTCTTTTTCATTCTTATCGACCATACTATACAGTTCCTCGTTCTCCTTTTTCAGCTCCTGAAAACGAAGAATCATCTGCCGCACACGGGTCTGGAACGTTGCTAAAGCTTTCTCGCCTTCGGTCATGACTACTGTTTTAACGTTACAAAGGTAGGCATTTTATATTGAAAATTGAAAACAGAAAATTGAAAATCCGCAGCGCTTAACGCGTTTTAACTTTTACAACACGACAATTATTGATTATTAACCACTACGTTAACATCTTCAATCTTCATGTTTTTCTTTTCAATCGTATTTTTTGCTTATTCAAAATCAATTATCTGCACTATCTTGTGGCTGTTTTTCATTTTTGGCCAACATCACAACACGATAGACAAAGTCTGTTGCCCACTTCTGAGAGAAGCACAGACGTTTACTGTATTCGCGCACAGCCAATACGGTCTTGATGACACCAGCATCTGTAAAATCGTTCTTGTTGTAAATGTCAGCAACTGTCTTCTCCGTCATCTGATAAAGGGCTTTTTTGAAAAAACCCGGCAAGCGCAACTTAAATTTCATCAAGTTACCCGTCAGCATCATCAAATCCTGCACAAATGCCTGGAACTGCAACAGATATGGCTGAACATCTTGCATCGACTTGCAACGACGACGAATGCTCTGATCTATCTCCTTGAAGAATTGATCGTCCATATCATACATCTCCTTCAAAATTTTCTTACAGCGTGCCCGCTCCCCCACACCCAGCTTTCCTGCTTGGGTAGGAACTTTCAGGGTCGTTTTGAACACACGCAAATCTGGCAGGGCTGCCAGATTCGTAATATTGAGTTGCGCAGCCAACTCTGCCTGAAAATATACACGGATAAGTGTCATGAAATCTTCCATGCCACCCACTTTTGTTTCCGCATCATCGGTCGACTTCCGACCAAAAATTTTCGAAAAAAATCCCATAGTCATTAAAAATTTGTGCAAAGTTAGCTTTTTTTCTTCACATTCATGCAATTTTACCAACAAAAACATTATTAACCAGTTTTTTTTAGTAACTTTGCACCCTGAAATAACGTTATTTAAAAACATGAAAGGTATTGTTTTAGCAGGTGGTAGTGGCACACGTCTCTATCCAATTACGAAAGGTATCAGCAAGCAATTGATACCCATTTTCGACAAACCCATGATTTATTATCCGATATCAGCGCTCATGTTAGCTGGTATTCGTGAAATCCTTATCATTTCCACTCCCTACGATTTGCCAGGCTTCAAACGCTTGTTAGGCGATGGCAGCGAATTGGGTGTAAGATTTGAATATGCAGAACAGCCTTCACCTGACGGCTTGGCGCAGGCATTCATCATCGGTGAGAAGTTTATTGGCAACGATTGTGCATGCTTGGTGTTGGGTGATAACATCTTCTACGGATCAGGCTTTAGCGGATTGTTGCGCCAAAGTGTTGAAAATGCAGAGAAACATAACTTAGCTACAGTCTTTGGTTACTATGTAAACGACCCAGAGCGCTATGGTGTCGCCGAATTCGATGGAGAAGGAAACTGCCTCAGCATCGAAGAAAAGCCGGAGCATCCCAAATCTAACTATGCTGTGGTTGGATTGTATTTCTATCCGAACAGCGTGGTTGACATCGCCAAGAACATTAAGCCCAGTGCCAGAGGCGAGCTGGAAATCACAACGGTCAACCAAGAATATCTGAAACGTCAGGCTCTGAAAGTACAAACGCTTCAACGCGGATTTGCATGGCTTGACACAGGCACACACGACTCTTTGGCCGAAGCAAGCACATTCATTGAAGTAATTGAAAAGAGACAAGGCCTGAAAGTTGCATGTCTGGAAGAGATTGCTTTCAAGAAAGGCTGGATTAGCCGCGAAAGACTCGCAGAGCTGGCAAAGCCGATGCTGAAGAATGGATACGGTCAATATCTGGCAGAACTCGCAAAAGAAAAAAAGTAAAATCACACATTATTTATATATAATAAAGTAATATTTTTATGGAAGACATAAAAAAAACAGAATTTGGAGAAAGCTTTGACAACATGTCACAAGCTGAAGAATCATCTACATTCGACATTAGGACGATCTTTACGCTCATCATCCTGAACTGGCAGTGGTTCCTGCTGTCCATGTTCATCTTCGTCTGTGGTGCTTTCCTATATCTTCGCTATGCAGCACCTACCTACCAGATGTCGGTAAAGATGCTGATCAAGGAAGAGCAGAACAATCGTCGTAGTGGCAACCAGATGCTGGCCAACATGCAGGATCTTGGTTTCATCACCAACTCGGCTGGTATCGACAACGAGATTGAGATTCTGAAGTCGAAAAGACTGGCACTTGAGGCCGTGAAGGACTTGAAACTCTATGTTGAATACTACACAAAAGGCCGTGTCAAGGAGCAGCTCATTTACAATTCACAGCCCCTTAATGTCGACTTGGATCCTGAGAGCCTGGAGAAACTTGAGGGAAACAAGAAAGCTAAGTCTATCCGTATCAAGGTCACGAAAGAGGATAATGCATACCATCTGATAAGCAAGGACAAGGAAGTACCCTTCGAGGCTACTTTCAAGAGTCTGCCTGCCACGGTAAAGACCTCACTCGGAAGCATCACCTTCACGATCAACCCAATGTGCATTGAGGGCATGAAGAATGGCCAGTCATTCAGTGCTCATATTTTTTCACCAAATGCTGTAGCCGCAGCCTATACAAAGGCACTGAGCGTGGAACCCACTTCGAAGCTTACCTCTATTGCCAAGCTCACCCTGAACGATGTCAATGCCGAAAGAGCATCCGACTATCTGAAGCAGCTGGCTCTCTGCTATAACCGTCAGGCCAATGCTGATAAGAACGAAATAGCATTTAAGACCGAGGCATTCATCAACAGCCGTCTGGAAAAAATCAATGCCGAGCTGGGTATGACAGAAGGCGAGCTGGAGAGCTTCAAGAAGCGCAACAATCTGACTCAGTTGCGATTGGATGCCACACAGACTTTGGCACAGTCGAGCCAATATACTGCCCAACTGTCACAGGCAAATACTCAGATGCAACTGCTGGACTATCTGCGTGAGTATGTGTCACAGCCCTCTAACAAGTATCAAATCATCCCTTCGAATGTTGGTCTCACCGACCCTATTTCATCGTCTCTGATCAATACCTACAACCAGCACGTTCAAGATCGTAACCGCTTGTTGGAAGCCGCCTCTGAGACCTCACCCCAAGTGATGACGCTGACCAACACGCTGAACCGCTTGCAGGTAAGTATCAACGATGCTCTGATGCAAGCACGTAAGGCTGCCGATATTCAGCGCCAAGGTATTCAGGAGCAATACAACCGTTATCAGGTTAAAGTGGCTAACACACCTGAGCAGGAGCGTATCCTGACTCAGATTGGTCGTCAGCAAGAGGTAAAATCAGGTCTGTACTTGATGCTGCTGCAGAAGCGTGAGGAGAACTCCATCTCACTGGCTGCTACCGCCGACAAGGGCCGACTGATTGACGATCCCATCTTCGGCGGAAAAGTAAGTCCGAAGAGTGCTATCATCATGCTTGCAGCTATCGTACTGGGCTTTGCCCTTCCCCTGCTTTTCAGCTATCTGATACAGTTGCTCCGCTATAAGATTGAGGGCCATGAGGATGTTGCACGTCTGACGACCTTACCCATCGTGGCCGACGTTGCCGTTGCCAGCGAGAATGCCAAGACCGCAGCCGGTATCGTGGTTCACGAGAACAAGAACAACCAGACCGACGAGATTTTCCGCTCTATGCGTACCAATATTCAGTTCATGCTGAAAGAAGACGAGAAGGTCATCATGTTCACCTCATCATCATCGGGTGAAGGTAAGACGTTCAATGCAGCCAACCTGTCTGTCAGCTTTGCCTTGCTGGGCAAGAAGACCATCCTGCTGGGTCTTGATATTCGTAAGCCTGCATTAGGTCGCCTGTTCGAAATCGCAGACCGTCAGAAGGGTATCACAACTTTGCTTGTAAAAGATCATATCAGCAAAGAAGATCTGGCCGATCAGATTACACCTTCCGGCATCAATGCCAACCTCGATCTGCTGCTTGCCGGTCCTACACCTCCCAACCCAACAGAGCTTTTGGCACGCGAGAGCCTGAAGACTATCATCAACATGCTTCGCGAACAGTACGACTACATCATTCTCGATACCGCACCTGTAGGTCTGGTGACTGATACACTCCAGATCGGTAAGTGTGCTGACGTATCGGTATTCGTTTGCCGTGCAGACTATACGCCAAAGAGCAGCTTTGCTCTCATCAACTCACTGGCCACAGAGCAGAAACTTCCCAACATGTGTGTCGTCATCAACGGTATCGACATGTCGAAGAAGAAGTATGGCTACTACTATGGCTATGGTAAGTATGGTAAGTATGGCCGCTATAGCTACGGTTATAGCTACGGACGCGGTTACGGACGCTATGGCTATGGCAACTATGGCGCATACGGCAGCTACGGTGCGTATGGCAGCTATGCCGATAGTCACTATGGCAACAAAGAAGACGATTCAATCAAAAAGTAAAGCGTAATGGTTATTGGAGTTGATTTTGACGGAACGATTGTCGAAGACAAGTATCCAGAGATTGGCAAGGAGATTCCATTTGCTACCGAGACACTGAAGATGCTCATCAAGAATCACCACCGTCTGATTCTTTGGACGGTGCGTGAAGGCAAATACCTTGAGGATGCCGTCAACTGGTGCCGGGAGCGTGGGGTGGAATTCTATGCTGTCAACAGAGACTATCCTGAAGAAACGACTGAAAATAACGACCACTTCAGCCGTAAGTTGAAGGCAGACGTGTGGATTGACGACCGCAACCTTGGTGGACTGCCAGACTGGGGTACCATCTACCGGATGATTACGCGTCACAAAACATGGCACGACCTGATTATTGAAGAGGTTCAGAGTGCTACGCTTACTCCCTATGAAGAGATGCACCCCAAGAAGAAACCTTGGTGGAAATTCTAAAGCCAATAAAAAATCCGCAGCGTATTCGATTAAGCTGCGGATTTTTTATTATTTAATATCAAAATACTGATCGAGCAGTTTCACGCCTTCGGTCGTGCAGAAGCCTCGGAGTGACACTAAGACGAGGTTCTGAAAAATTTGTTCCATCGAGTATTCCTTATATAGCGCATGCTCCATGATGTAAGTAGATATGGCACTGAACATACGCGACACAAGCTCTAAGTCTACACCACTGCGGAAGAAGCCTTCTTCAACACCACGCTTCAGGAAACCAATGAACAGCTCATGAGACTGCTGATAGTCCTCATGCAAAAAATCGACAACGCTGGGGTACTTCGATATATCAGCATAGAACTCCGGACAAGTCTTATTGAAATCCTCAACCTTCTTTCGATATACATGCAAAACTATATCGATGACATTAGGACTCTGCTGATAAAGAGTCATAAGTTCCTCGTCCTTTATCTGCTTGAACTTTTTCACGCCCTCATACAGCAAGCACTCCTTATTATAGTAAATCTCATATAGTGTACGCTTCGAAATGCCCAGCATCTGGGCTATATCGTCCATTTTCACCGCCTTGATGCCCTTGGCTGCAAAGGCAGTCATAGCAGTCTCAAGGATACGGTCTTTAAGACCTACCATATAGGGAGTAATAATCTTAGAATCTTTCATAACATAAGGCCATTCTTAATTACCGTTACCTCAGCTTCAGGGAATCACCCACCCTGATCTGATAGTAAGGCGAAAGATGATTGATTTTATAGAGATACTTCAGACGGATTCCATATTTCTGTGCGATGGAGTACATCGACTCGCCAGCC
>Ga0326511_10003341_pt1 | contig 12901 bp, 12 predicted proteins | sample 0_2496_0518_D_FD_203701 | JGI IMG/M metagenome (GOLD analysis project Ga0326511, IMG submission 203701) | Bovine rumen microbial communities from UC Davis, California, United States - 0_2496_0518 | ecosystem: Host-associated > Mammals > Digestive system > Stomach > Rumen | place: USA... | reverse complement strand
TCATGTCAATGGCAAGAAGATAATACAGCCCATATCCAAGGAACAGAGAATGATTTTCAAGGATTTGGGGCTTAAGGCTCCTGTAGGTTAAAAATCTAGCGGGATTTTAGGAACCTTACCAAAGAGAATTAATGCCGCTTGTGCTGTTGTTTTGGGCGATTACCTTATAGGGCGAAGCAAAGCTTTGCCCCTCTTTATTATAGTCCGCAGATATGGTCAAAATGCGTGTTCATAGTGGGTCCTAGTCACTATACTTAAAACGAGGCGTTTTTACGGTTTTTTTCCACGGAAAAATGGGTAAGGAATTTTTCCTCATAGTTTTTAGGCTTAGATAACATTGCTTTCGATTTTTCCGCTTACCGTTATGGTGTCTAACATTACCATAAGACCATTTTTTCGAACCAGTCTTCCTCTCAGTAAAAATGTTAGTTTTTCCTGAGAGGACATTTGAGGGTATAAAAAATCTCCGAAGATGAACGGATTTTTGGGGGCAGCGAAGCCGCGGGGTTCCGATGGACCCCCTGGACGGAGGGACCGCCGTAGGCGGTGGGTGAGGTTCACGGAAGTAAATTTACGTCTGAAAACCTCATCCGTCAGCCTGCGGCTGCTACCTTCCCCAGAGGGGAAGGCTATCTTGTTTATGTATACTATTAACTTCTAACTTTTAACTTTTAGAAGTTAGAAGTTAACTGTTAATAATTAACTTCTAGAATTTCGTACCGCCAACCCAGTAAATATGCGGATTTCTGTATAGAAAACTGTCCGACATGTCCTTGCTCTGAAGGTGAACGGATTCAAAATCATTTCTCCGCATTTTTCCAAAATACGATTGTTCGCCATAACCAAACACGCATCCTCTCATAGAGTACACAGCTGGCTAACGGTGGAACAGTAAAAGCGGCGATTGCAGTTCAGTGCAGCTTATACGCCGCCTTTCCTCTGCTTCAATACATTGATTAGTGCAATGTATGTCTCAATCTCTTCAGTACTATCATCCTTTACAGTATCGAAAAGCTTCTGTAGTGCCGACCTTTCTTCTTCTGTATCCCGGCTCGGCAGCTCAAATTCGTCGGCCGATGACATTAGTAAGAAATCAGTGGTGACGCCATATAGCCGAGCTAGGACACATAAAGACTCGTATGGCGGTGCAGCGACATCATGTTCCCAGTTAGACAAAGTTGTGTTCTTTATTCCTGTTCTCTCAGCAACCTCAAGCTGTGATAGCCCAGACTGTTTTCTGGCCTTTTTTAGTTGTTCATATAACGACATGGGTAAAACTCCTTGAAAAAATATTATATCATATTACAAATATCTTGAAACACTATTGACTTTTCAAGATATTTGTAATACGATACACTATAAGAGATATTTCATAAAGATGGGAGTTGAAGAACGATGTCAAAGGAGTTCGAAATAAAGCTCAAAACCAGCGGTATTGGTGTATGGAAAGGGCTTGGCGGCCATCAAAATTTCCCTCAGTGCATCTTTGAGCTCATCGATAACGGCATTAGCAGTTTCGACGGAAACGGAACAGCACTAGAAATAATCACAGTTCAGCAGCTTCCCGACAGCAGTAATATCAAGGTATCCATCGAGGACAACGGCAGTGGTTTTAAAAATATCAACGCCGCTATGTCTCTTGGTAAAACAGCTAAGTCTGGTAACTTACTTAACATGTACGGAATGGGAATAAAACAAGCCCTCGCCTCTGTTAATCCCAATAATGACCATTGGTCTATTTGCACTCGAACCAAAGATGATTTAGAAAACGGTAGTTTTCGAAGAATCAAAGCTCCATACAAATCTGAATCATTTTATGGTGAAATTGTCGATGATGAGGCTTGGCCTGGCATCGGAACCGGAACGGGTACTATTGTCACTTTTGTCTGTGACAGTAGTTTTTTCAAAACACTTACTCAGCCACTAACCAAAGTGAAAGATGATTTTCGAACCATATCGGATATTCTCTTCGAAGAAATTGGACACACATATTCAAAACTTATTGAGGATGGTATTGTAAGGTTTATCTATAAAGTCAAACCTTATAACAAGGCAGAGGAAACGTATGTCATAGACCCATTAAAACCCATGTGGAATATCAATAGCCTCAGAAATGGATGCGAGGTTGTTGACCTTGGTCAAGGGCCAGTTGAGTTGAAGTTTAAAGTGGGAACCATTATAAAGTTACCAGATAGAAAGATATTCGACAATTCAACATCTAGAATTTATTACAAGGAAAAAGTAACATCCTCAGGTTGTGAAATAAGGCTCAATGGTCGAACTATATGCTCCAACATATTTCACGATATTTGGCCACAGCAGCGTCATAACAAATATAATAAGTTCTTGATGATTGTTGATGTCGTTGCTGATGATATCGATAAGCTTCCTCCGCCACAAACAACAAAAATCAATTTCATAAAGGGCGATAGTCGCTTAGAAAAACTGTATGAATGGATTCGTACAATTCAAATGAATCCTATTGGAGAGAAATCTAGAGAACCAATAGAAATACGATTGTTCAAGGAACTAGCAAAGCAGAAAGAAGATGATTCAAAAACCAAAGGGAATACGTGCATCATAAATCTAGGACAACCCGTTTTTCAATCGCTTGGAAATGGTGGTAATGGCGTATACGCAGATATGTATGAAAGAGATAAAAGTGGCGTAGTGATTTATGAAGGGAAAAGATGTAAGAGCCAGCCTATAGCCGCTTACCAGCTCCGGATGTACTGGGACGGGTTAGTCAAGGATGGTATTAAAACTATCAAAAAGGGCATCTTGATTGCTGCCAGTCACTCGCAAAATGTTATTAACATCATAGATTATTTAAATCAACTCAAAGATTCCAATGGTAATCAATATAATTTTGAACTCAAATGCTGGAGTGATTACGGTATTGATGTCAATTCATTATTGACAGATGAATAGTCTAGGGTGTGTTGATTAAATAAGCTCGTCACAGATTTGTGGGGATTGGATGTCCATTGTGAACCAGAGGCATAGCGATGCTATGTCGAGGATTTGTCAACGCAGTAGGGACAATCAATCCCCGTGAATATGGGCTAAGTTAATTAATCAACACGCCCTAAAAAAATGTCAGCAAAATGATGTTATTCATAACAAGCTAACGACATACATAAAGGAGCGTTTTGCATGGCATCAATAGGATATAAATTGGTCGGCCACTTTCATATTCAGTCAGATAAACAGTCCGAATTTAACGATTGTATTCTAACCGTATTAAACTATTTCGGAGTAAAGAAGACAACAACCATATCAATCGGTGACAAATCTTTTGTGGTTACTGAACCAGTTGCTATCGACGAATATGGGAATATTTCATTCAATTACTGCACTCTTGGAAACAAGCAGTGTGAGACTTCAATCTTTAGTGTATCGAACACAGCAAACAGAAAGAGTATCTCGCAGCGACTTTGCTTCTTCAAGAACTAGCTGATGAAAACAAATCTTCCGGCAAAGTAATCGAACACTGCAAAGGGCCATGGGATTTGTGCATTCGCAAGGTTACATTTAACCCAGGGCGTTTGCGAATTAAGCGTTATCTTGCTGTGATGGCAAACAAAAAACTTCGCAGAAAATATTTTGATTTCTAACATAGAACATCTACATATGGTATAATATAAATAATTAGACCACTATATACTGTAACAGTTTATGAATTCTTCCACCCTAATATCAATAATAATGGGCAAATATTGTATCGTCAAGCATATCCAAAGCAAAAATGAGCCTAGTGTGGATAGGCTCATTTGCTTATTCTGTTATCGCCATGCCAGATGATTAAATTGCTACAGAAACCAAGGATGTAAGCATATGGAAAAAAAATCATATATTGCCATTGACCTCAAATCCTTCTACGCCTCGGTGGAATGTGTGGAAATGGGGCTAGACCCGCTAACTACCAATCTAGTGGTGGCCGATGAGAGCCGGACTGAAAAGACCATTTGTCTGGCAGCCACTCCCGCCATCAAGACTTACGGCGTTCCCGGCAGAGCAAGGCTCTTTGAGGTGGTACAAAAGATAAAAGAGGCCAATCGTAAGCGTCAGGCCAACGCACCCCACCACACACTTGAAGGGGAATCGTGCGACACAGATGAGCTGAATGCCAATCCATCCTTGGCGATTTCCTATATTGTTGCCCCGCCTCGCATGGCTCTATATATGGAGTACAGCACCCGCATCTATGAAATATACCTTCGCTACATTTCCGCCGATGACATTCATAGCTATAGCGTCGACGAAGTCTTTATTGATGTGACTCCATATCTGGACACTTACCGCACCACAGCTCATGAGCTGGCTCTGCGGATGATACGGGATGTACTAAAAGAAACTGGCATCACCGCCACAGCTGGCATCGGCACCAATCTGTACCTCGCTAAAATCGCCATGGACATTGTGGCGAAAAAAATGCCCGCCGATAAAGATGGGGTCCGCATCGCCGAGCTGGATGAAATGAGCTACCGCAAGAAACTGTGGTCCCACACCCCCATCACCGATTTTTGGCGAGTGGGCAAAGGTTACGCCAGAAAACTCAAGGAGCACGGCCTCTTTACCATGGGCGACGTTGCCCGTTGTTCGCTTGGCAAACCTCCATCTTATCATAATGTTGACCTGCTCTATAAGCTATTTGGGGTCAATGCAGAACTGCTCATCGACCATGCCTGGGGCTGGGAACCCTGCACCATCGAGGCCATCAAGGCGTACCGTCCAATAGCAAGCACCCTCAGTTCCGGGCAGGTTCTGCAATGCCCCTATAGCCATGAGAAGGGGAGACTTATCGTCTGGGAAATGACTGACCTTCTGGTGCTTGACCTTGTGGATAAAGGCTTGGTGACTGACCAGATAGTATTGGACATTGGTTATGACATCGAGAATATGGCAAACAACTATATCGGCCCAGTTCATGTTGACCACTACGGCAGAAAGGTCCCCAAACCGGCACATGGCTCCGTGAATCTTGGGAAGCATATGTCATCAACCAAACTGATTCTGGATGCCGTAACCAGTCTGTACGAACGCATCACCCAGCCTAACCTCCTTGTACGCCGTATCACCGTGACCGCCAATCATGTGCAGGATGAGCGAATCCAGGCTAAGAAGGAAAAAGCCCCTATGCAGCTGGATTTATTCACCGATAATGTAGCCAGTGAGGAAAAACGCCAGCAGGAGGAGCAAAAAGAACGCAAAGAAAAATCCCTCCAGCATGCTGTGCTGGCCATCAAGCACAAGTATGGCAAGAATGCCGTGCTCAAGGCCGCTAACTTGCAGGAGGGAGCCATGACCATTTCACGAAATCAGCAGATTGGAGGGCATAAGGCGTGAACGAAGATACCAGCCGTTATAACGATATTATGCAACTTCCTCATCCTACCTTTCCTAATCACCTTCCTATGCCTATGGAGAAACGAGCTGCTCAGTTCTCACCCTTTGCCGCCTTGGTGGGGCATGATGAGGCTATCAAAGAGGCTGCGAATAAACACACTGAATCATATTCTAATAAGACGATGGCAGACTGACCATCGTCTTTGTCTTGTTGGAGCTTCTTTATTAATTATTTTCTTCTGATTTTATCAACGAATATCCATTGCCCAGCTCATTCATATAGTATTGCATGATGTAATCTCTAGCAGACTCTGTCATTTTCCAATTGTATACCTTCAAACAATTTACATGATGTCGACCAACATCTATGACTTCAGCCTTGCCGTCTTTTCGAAATTTTATGGTAACACATGTCCCCATCGGAATTCCACGATAGCTAGCAGGATAGTGTCCAGCTCCAATTTTTATCTCAAGAATGCAATCTTTAAGAGCATGCTTTGGTAGCGATGGAAGCTCTTCAATACAGTTATCGATAATTCTCTTTAAGTCATTGTAATCATCGATAATCCTCTCTCTTGCTTTCCCCTGCCTTTCCATAAGAATCTCATTGATTTCTTTCTCGTGATTAGCATCTACTATCAGCTTTTTCATTTCATTACAATCCTTTCATAAATAGAGGTCATAAATATAACTTACTGTAAGAGCAAATTGTTGATTTCTCTCTTACTCTTAAAACATAGCAAGAAAAATAGTCGTTTCTCGTATATTTCTATTAATTTTTTAAAAAAAGCTGGCCAGCCCTTGTGCGACAAGGGGTGCGGCTAGTCAGATTTTTATAAACTGACAGCAAGGCGGCTAATATTTTATTCCAAGGGTATATAAAAATCAGAGCATTCTGTAAAATTTGATTGAAGAGCATGCTGGTAGGAACCAATGATGCCAATGCAGTAATCATATACGCACAAAAAAAGCCACCATGCCGGTAGCTAATTTTGCATACTCTTATTTTATTCCTGTGGCCATTATTTTGATGTCAGATATGGAAATTGAATATTAGATGCCTTTCCTTCTGGAACTGGGTCATCATGGATTTTCCTGTCACCACTAGAATGCGTTTTCCTTTGCCACGAATGATAAGTTCGCTCATAAGAATGCCAGCTTCCAGCGTCTTGCCCAACCCCACAGCATCGGCAATCAAAATACGCTGACGGGGCCGCTCCAAAGCCACCTGAGCAGGCTCCAGCTGATAATTCATGGTGTCCATAGCAGCCTTGTTGCCCACATGGATATTATTGTCGGTAGGCGTCCGCTGCCGCCACTGACTCTCCAGATAAAGGAGCATGTCGCGATATTTAGGCGATTCGTCTACCACAAGCCTCATCTTAGCCGGGTCCACGGGGATGACATCTTCAATATCCGCCATGAAGATGGCATTGCGGTCCTTGACCAGAGAGGATACCCCAGTACAATGAAGGGCGTACACTCCCATCGTATTCTTTTCGGCTTTCTTTATCATCCATTCTTCATCACGTATGATAACCCTCATGCCTGGGGCAAAATCTATCATGATAATATCACTCCACGTTATCCAAAAACTTCTATCGTCATCACTGCGTCCAAAATCATTGGCGTGTAATATTCACTCTTAAACCTTTCCCTCTTCCCTTGCCTGCAATTCGGCCTGAATCTGCCTAAAGTCTGCCATGATGCCCAAAGCAAGGAAATCAGGTATGTTATCCAAAGTACTTTCCAACGTGCCCAGCTCTTCATAGTCATCATCGGTCAGGTCGTTCTTTCGGGCCAGTTCCTTATACCGTTCAAACTGGGCCTTTAGCTTGGCCGAAAGTTCCGATACTCCAAAATACCCCTCCACAATGCCGGAATAAGGCAGCTTGGACAAACCAGCTTCACTACCGACACGCAGCTTACTGCCCAAATCGTAAATAACCGCATTCTCAACCGAATTCAGCACAAATGGGGAATTAGTGGTCACGATAAACTGTATATTGGGGAACAAATCCGTCAGATTCTTGAAGACATTGCGTTGCATTGCAAGATGCAGGTGGGCAGCCACCTCGTCAATCATGACTATCCCAGGCAGGTCGTAGGCATCCGTTACCTTCTTCTCCATCCGCATCATCAGGTCGAGAACGACAGAAAGAATCGCTGCATAGCCACTGGCCAGCTCATTGAAACCATAAGGCTCCCTTTCAGCCTCCTTGATACGCAAGTTCATGTTGGCGATGTCAAAATCGAAATCTATGGCATCGTTGTCATAGATATTCCGCAGCATCGTCTTAACACGGTCCATCCTCTGCCGCAGACCGTCAGCCACGCCCGCATTCTCCTGCTGGTTGCGATACATATTTTCCTGAATGATGAGGGTCTTAATATACTCGACAAAATCCTCTCCCGGTGATTCGCTGACGGTATAGGCGTCCTTCAGCTCTACCTTTCTCGCCCCATTCTCGCTTGCAACCTCATAATTCCGCTTGTCTTTATAATAGGAAACTATGTATTCCCCTTGGAGATATGCTTCCCTCATCTTATCAAGATTGCTGAAATCTACATCTAGCCCAGACATTGGGGATACGCTGCTGTCCCGCTGGAGCATATTGGTAATATTTAGCCACAATGCCTCCAGCAGACTGGTCTTCCCACTACCATTGGGCCCGGTTACAATAAGGTTTTTGGCTTCCTTATCGGACAGCTCAATGACTGTATCCCTTATATCTCTTATGCTGTTTATGCTTATCTTCGTAACAAACGAATCATTCATCCATGGCACCTTCTCATCGCAGCTTCGAAAATCCGAGACACTGTCTCTGATTTTTCTCATGCCGCACCACCAAGGCTAGATTCCTCAGACAGTGTCTGCGGATTTTGTGGAGCTGTTTCAGATTTTATCTCCTATCGCCGCTCTTCAACATTTTCCTGACTTCCTTATCTAAATCGCAGTCAATACGCTGGTACTTGGTAAATTTTTTTCTGTCTTGGACAACTACCGAGATTTCCTCGGCAATTCCTATACCAGTTCTGTCATCGTCTTCATCTAATAGAACAAGACTGTTCTCTTGTTATCACAGCACTGTAGGGGCTGGCAACTTTCAGTGCCTACTCCGGTTTCTCAGACATTGCTACCTCCAGTGAATCAGTCGTTCGTTTTCCTGTTGCCGAACACCCGTTTCATCCCATCGACACTGATAAGCCATGTCTTACCAGACTTCCTTGCCTCTGTAGCCGTAAACTTTGCAGGTGCTTTAGCATATCCTGTACAAGCCTGTCTAACAGTGATGGGAGCAAGGTTCCATATCTGTGCAGCTTCTGTAGCAGTCAGCACTTGATTCAGTACGTTTTGCATAACAAACCTCCTGAAAAAACCTTTTCTACCATTATAACAGAACAGAGCGATAATTTCCATCTTTAGCGATTGAATAAAGCGACACAAAATATCATGCCATGTTATCCCTCTGAAGTTGTCTTAGTCTTTTTGATTCATAACTAAATATATGAAATTTCCTATCTCGTGTTAAGTGGTTCTACATCATCAGCTTCAAAAACAATGTACTGATGTTTATAGCCGTCTTCTGTGAACCAGCTATGCGAAAATTCATGAAGAATGTGATATCCCTTTGGAGCACAAATCTTATCAGAAAAAGTATCAGCCCGGGTGATAATTTCCTTTTTCTCTTTTGTTCTGACAAGGTTTTTTGATGTACAAATGTTTGAACGCAGTGAATCAATCTCTTGCCGTATTTTCATCAGTCGGTCTATGTCTGTTTCCCCTCTCTTCTTATATTCAGCGATAAGTTTGGTTTGCTCATCGAGCTTAGACAGAACCGTTTTTTCTTTAGTAATATAACTTGCTAATCTCTGGGCATCACCAAATTTTCCTTCATACATTCTAATATCACAGGCACCAAGGGTCCAAAATTTTTCCAGAATCTCTTTGGTCTCAGGAATATCAGCTCCCCAAGAGGGTATCAACATGTGTCCATGCAAGCGATCCTTCCCCTCTATGTTCTCATGAACAGCAATGTATTTTAGCTCCATCCCCATTTTCTTAAAAAAAGAACGTAGCTTACGCATAGCCTTCTCATACTCTTCTTTGTGCTCTTTATAACTGACATCATCAGCAATCGTAAACGTTACCCATAAGTCATCTTTCTTAAAATTGTTCAAAATCAGCTTCGTTAACTTGTCTATTCTATGTCTGAGATTTATCTTTTCCTGACACACAGATGTCTTCTGTTGTTTTGCAATGCGTCGTTCTGTGTTTTTTGTTTTCTTTGACTGACATCTTTGGGAATGATACATATAGTCTATGATGTACCTTTTAGATTCTGGCATCCATCTCTTATAATTGTATGACATATCCTTATCCCCTTTTTGTCGAAACTTTAATTCCTTTAACAAGCCCGCCCATACTGCAATACCCTACCACCTTAGATAAGGCACTGCAGTGTCTAATTAGATATTAGCAAATCGCTAACATTTTTTCCGAAAACGACAGCCCAAACTCCAAAATTCTTGTCTTTGCTTTCAATGATAAAAAGAAGCGGCCACTGGTAAACGCACCAGTGGCCGCTCAATGACGCCTTTACTGTGACGTGCGGTTTCCAGCAAAGATTTTTTGTTTGTGGTATAATGGTAGGCTTCTTCCAGATAGCTCATACTACATTGCTTGCCGCTTTTTCTTATACCTTTTATAGAGTGATTAACGTTATTGACTTTGTATGAGTTATATATAATCTATGGATGTTCACCTGCATCGTATAAGGTCTGTATATTATTTCCTCCAATACTGAAATCAGCCCGCCGCCCCTTTTCTTTTGGAATATACTGATGCCTTTTACAGAAAAACATGTGACCAATTTGGTTGATTGTATTTTATATAACAGCAACAACTCAATATAAGTTAATAAAGTTAATTATCGAACAAAAAGCGGAACCTTTCTTCTACTTTTTGTTCGGTGGCAGACGAACCGTTTTATATGCTTGTTCTGTATATACGGAAAACCATTCCCTATAATTTATACAATCCAATCACATGATATATATTGCCCCACCTCCCGCCCTTCTGGAGTTCTGCTTGCTCCTAACCTCCTAACGAAACGAAACCTCAGAACCGAAGCGTAACTTGTCGAGTTCTGGAAGCTATCGGAGGGAGCGGAACGGAGCGGAGCAGAACTCTGCCCTGCCTATACAGGACAAAGTTCAGGAAAGAAATGGAGCTACCATCGGTCGCATCACATCGCTTTCGCTTTCACTCTCAGCAAATGGGCATACTTAGCCCGTTGCTGACTGATTGCTTCATACCAGCGAGAATATCTGGTAAACATGCCCAGGTCTGTCTTTACCATGATTTGCAGTCAGTGCCTCACTTGCCTAGCGTCATCCCTTGCGGGCAAGGCATCACAGGACGGTTTTTTATCAATACACGGTGACGAAACCGTGTACCCCCATGAAGAGAAGTCACTCCCCATGGGTCTGGGAATACCCTGAGCCTCTAACGCCTCCACCCGCTATATCAATTCACGGGCATGTTTGTTTTAAGTGGTTTGCATCTCGACACTGTCTTCCACCCCGCGGCGGGTTCGCTATGAAATTTCATGAATGATATAGTTTGGATATAAATTTGCATAAATTTGTCTCTCGGTTCTCAATGATTCTTCTGAGTTCACGCGGTACACAACAGTCAGACGGAACTTGAACCAAAAGTCCCGGTGACTATTGCTCCTCCTCAGCCTTAACGCCACCATTATCATTCGGGCACGTGCGGGTCCAAAATAGCAATGAGTCACAGAACTCAACGCTTCTAAGGTGAACCAAATCTCAGAAGCCTGACATTGTCTCTTCATCACTATCTTTCTATACAAAACATAGCAAAAGCCAGCTTGTATATCTCTCTGCTAAGACTTTATCCATAACAGAAAACTGTCTCTACTAAAATATAGCATATTTATTATTCGTTTTCAGGAAACCACCCATTGTTTGTGATTTTTTCAAGGAATCTTTTCCAGTATAAGTATATAGCAAAGCCGGACCCCTCCATAAACAGAGGAATCCGGCTTTTGGATTGTTTTTGTCACTCAAAGGGTTAGCTCAATGCACTTTTGCTCACGATTTTAAACTTGCCTCCACATATAAGCATTGCAATAACGAAATGCTCTTCACTTTCGCTAAGAGACTCGCCATCAACAAACTTATTCAACAGCGTGTAGAAGTCAGTGCCGTCAGAGATGTTTCTGAAATTCTTATGATGTGAACGAGATGCACCATACGGGTTAACAGCCAAAGGTCCAATACCATCATCCGTACCAAAACCATCGTACCATGTGTCGATGGTGCGGATAGCATTGCCAATCTGCTGCGAATGCAAAGCCGCGACTTCGCCTAAATTAAAGAGAGCTACACTCTTGTTATTATCCTGATTACTGAGCCACTCCTTACTGGGGTATACGAGAGCCTGATAACCAAGCTGTGCATAAGCCTTAACTTTGATAGTGAGAAACGTATCTTTGCCAGCCAAAGCTTTAGCAATCTTCTCAACCAAAGGTTCCAGCTCATCACTGTGCTCAAAGTTTCTCAGCGGGTAATCGTAAGCATTAACGGTCAGCTTCAGGTCGTCTGCCTCGATAACAACAGCTATATTCTCTGCCCCAATCCGGTTTTTCCCGAGGAACCGAGCAGAAGCTATATTATGTGCATAGCGAGAAGCCAATTCCTTGACTCCTGTCCTCTCAATGTAGTCTGCTACATTATGGTTAATCTTGTTGCTAATCGCTATCACATTGCAAGTACACGATTCACCAATATTGCCTAAAAATTTAACATTGCATTTGACCACCAGTGTATCCATATCAGATGGCAAGGAGCAAATATCTCTTGCCGGACTAAACGGCTTGGTTACGGTAGACACTCTGAGGGGGACCTCTTCATTCGAATGTTCCCCATCCCATTTAGTTGCATACATAACAGCATCCGAGCTGTTTATCTTTCTCGTAAAAGATGCTGTAGCTTTAGTTTTCATATCTTTCTTCATTGCTTTAACCTCCTGTGAATCGTTTTCTACTGATTTTTTTGAGTTACCATTATGTTTCGTTACTACCATAAATATCAATCCTCCTCATAATCCCTGTTGATTATCACATCAACAGTCGTGACCCCAATACCTTCATTTTCTTCGATGCGGCTTCCTTGCCAATGCCCTCCTTTCCTCCAGACAAGCAATCGTCCTTGATTGCTCTCTATGAGTATTCTCATTCGGACATCCTTGTCCTCTCATACATTGCCAATTCCATTTGGCACTAACCAGGAGCACCGGAACATCTCCTCGGTACATTTTCTATAATACACCAATAAAATTTTCTAGGAGCAAAACGGCCAGCACCACCCAAAAAAAATTGAAATTTCCTTAATCAGGAAATCTTCTACACCAGCTTTCCTTCATTATATAGTCCAATATTTATTATCTCCCAGCCTTCATCCTGTATCTTATCTACTCCACCTCCCATGTGGGCTGTTGTCAGGAATAATCAGCCATGCACCA
>Ga0326511_10003340_pt1 | contig 12901 bp, 6 predicted proteins | sample 0_2496_0518_D_FD_203701 | JGI IMG/M metagenome (GOLD analysis project Ga0326511, IMG submission 203701) | Bovine rumen microbial communities from UC Davis, California, United States - 0_2496_0518 | ecosystem: Host-associated > Mammals > Digestive system > Stomach > Rumen | place: USA: California... | reverse complement strand
GATATAATGAATAATGGTGTTGAGAAGGACACCAGGGCTGGAAGGGTTAAATCTGTTTTCGGTAGACAATTGAGATTCGACCTTAAGGAAGGTTTTCCAATCCTTACCACAAAGAAGGTATTTACAAAGGGTGTATTACATGAGCTTCTTTGGTTCTTACAAAGGCCATATAATTCGCATGGTAGTATGAATATCGAATACCTTGTAAGAAACGGTGTACATATATGGGACGATGATGCATATCGTTGGTTCAAGACTGAAATTGCTGAAGGATTTAGCAAACGTCCATTAAGAAATGAGTTTTTTGTATGTACCAATGATGATGAAGGAAAAAATGCACATAAAAAGCCAACATATGAATACTGGATTGAAAATGAGCTAAGACATCGTGATATTGAATGGCTCAAGAATATTACCAAGGAAGAATTCATAGACTTGACCTTACAGAGAGTTGAAATACATGGCTCTTTCATGTCTGTATACAGATTTGGTGACCTTGGCCCTGTTTACGGAAAGCAATGGAGAGCCTTTGGTAATAATGAGGTTGACCAAATCCAAAATATCATAAATACCCTAAAGACAAATCCAAATGATAGGAGAATGTTATGTGTAGCATTTAATCCAGACCAATTGGATGATATGGCGTTACCACCTTGTCATGTTATGTTCCAATTCTATACAAGGGAATTAACAAGGGCTGAGAGAATGAGGATTTTCAATGAAAGACACATGAAGGGTGAAATCCCACAGAGGTGGTATGAATGGTTTGAAAAATATTCAAAAGACACTGAAGAAGGTATGGATGTTAGAATGCCAGATGATGGAAGTGATATGGATATAGCAGATATTCCAACACATGCGCTTTCTTGTATGTGGACACAGCGTTCGGTGGACACATTTTTGGGTTTGACCTTTAACATAGCAAGTTACACTATGCTAACTCATATGATAGCAAAGCTGGTAAATATGATGCCAGATGAACTTATTGCATCACTTGGAGATTGCCATATATATGAGCTACATTTCGATGCGGTAAGAGAACAATTGTCAAGAACTGGTTCTGACATTGTACCTAAGCTTATAATCAAGGGTAATCAAAAAACGATTGAAGATTTCAAGTATGAAGACTTTGAAATTGTGGATTATCATCCTGACCCTGTGATAAAAGCACCTTTACTAGTTGGATAATGGTAAAAAAAGAATTAAATGAAACTGTAAAAGAATTTTATAGAAAAGGGTTAATTGATGAAAGTTTCGTCATGGATGCTGTGAAGCATACACTTGGTGGAGAGGTTGAAAAGTCTTCAAGAAAGGAAGATGTGAAAGACCATATAGATTTCTGGTGGGACAGTCCAAAGAAGGGCAGAATCGGTATTGATGTCAAGGGAATCAAGAAGAATAGCAGGAGTGACAAGAAACCTGATGATACCATTCAATGGTTGGAACTTCAAGGTGTAACTGGTCATCCAGGGTGGTTATATGGAAAGGCTGAATACATTGCTTTTAGGACGTTTACCAAAATCATCTTTGTAAAGCGTGACACACTGCTTTCTTTTGCCCTAGAAAAGACGAAAGATAAGGAAACGGTATATGATACCCCCAAGGAGTGTTACGTGCCTTACAAGCGAAAGAAATGGGGCAGGGATGACCTTTCATTCAAGGCTCACACAAGTGATTTAGAAGAGATTGCAGATTTCTGCATAGATTGTAATTAGGGTGCTGATTTTCAGCACCTTTTTTATTGATTTAATATTTATAGGAAATATTATTTTTATATGTTAATACATTTAAATGAGAATAGATTTAATAAGTTTTTCCTAACTGAAAGTAAAAACAGTAAAAGGGCACACTATAAAACTAGGGAATTAATTGCCCAACATCTATCTAAAAGATTTGATGATATAGAGGAAAATGACTTTAATCATCCAGATGTTATAAATTTTGAAAAACATCTTGAAAAAACATTCTTTGGTGAAGGTAAGAATAAGGATTGGTTCATTGTTCTTGAGCCAAATGTTTACATGTGGTTTAATGAGTGTAAAAGCTATAAAGCAGTAGGAAGATGTGTTGATTATCTTTTTATTAAAGCAACAAAATTTGATAAACCATCAGAATTTATTAATAGTATAAGACAAATAACTAGTTATGACGAAATAAGTAAATTTGTTGAAGAAAATATTCAAAAAGACAGAGATATTGCAAAAAAGCAAATGGAGAATATGGATGTTAACTTAAATCAAAACTATCAAGTTCTAGGTCCACTTTCATTTAAGGAAGCAAAACAATATGGTGACTATAGTGGTTTGGATAACGGAACTGGTGGTGGTAGAATCTGTTATACTCAACATGAAAGCCTTTGGCTATCATCAAATTATTCTGACAGAGAAAGAAATGAATGTTATCTTTTATTAAGAAATGATTGGAAAGAAGTGAAAGCTGTACATGATGGTTCTGAGAAAAACAATAACATTCCAGAAATTAATTTATACAATGCTTATGATGATTATGGGTTGTCAATGATTTTTGTATGGATTACTCCAGAAGGCGAACTTCATGAATGTAATACTCGTTGGAATCACGAAGCAAATTATGCGCCTGGACATAGTGTTGACAAAGCCTTGAATGAAGTGGATATTGCTAATTTGATGGGCGCTCCATTTGACAAAGTATTTAAGATAGAGCATAAAAAAAAGTAATCCATAGAAGAGTATAGGAATTTGCCATTAAAAGAAAAAACGGAATATCTAGAATCTCTTTTAAGAAAGATGGATAGGCACGAATTAGGATATTCTTTTTATAGGACTATGTTTGATGAATGTGATAGTAGAATGGGCAAAATACATGCCATTGTTAAATTAGATGGATATTATAATATAATAAACACTTTGAATCCTAGAATAGAATTGGATTTTTGGTGTGATGGCGTGAAAGAAAGTTATTGTGACACTTATATTATTACAAAAGATAATAGACAAACATTTTATATTGATACTGGTAATAGACTAAAATTGGGTACTGATTTATGGCTTGATAAAATTTGTGGTTTTGAGCCAGATAATAAATTATCAATAGTCATTAGAAATGGACAATATAATCTCATGAATGTCAATGGCGATTTTTTATTCAAAAATTCATATGATTTTATTGATAGAGTTTGGCCTAACTCAAAAGTATACATAGTCGGTTTTAATGGTAAGAAACGTCTTATTAATGTTATGACTATGGATTATATAAGTGATGAATATGATGATATAAAAATTGCTAGTGGGTTATATGAAAATAGTATTGTTATACTTAATGATAAATATAATTTTTTTAATACATTTGAGTTGAGAGGAAGAGAATTTATCAAACCATTATTTGATATGTGGTTTGATAAAATAATAGAAAAAGAATACGGAAGAAAATATTTTGGCTTATGTGGTAATCAAGCTTATGTTATTAGTGGAGGAAATATATATCCAACATCACTTAGTAATTTTAATGAAAATAAGCTACAAATATAAATTATTATGATAAAGTTAAGATTGAATGAACAACAGTTTCTTAGAACTGTAAGGTTGTTAACAGAGGATAAACGTGGGGATACAGCAAAAGCTTTATCCATGCAATTTTTAAGAAATTTCTTCAGTACATGGTCTTTGTTTCAAAGGCCAGGACATCGTTTAGATGATATTTTCCATCATGAAGATAATCCAGATAATTTAACATATATAGACTATATGTTCAAATGTTTTGAGGAAATATTTTACCATGACCCTAAGTTAAGAGCTTCTCAAATCATGAGATTAGAGCCAGCTTTTATAAAGATTGCTTTTGATAATGGCTTCCAGCAAGGAAATGCCAATTCAAAAATTATGAATAGGCTTAGAAGAATTGAATGGAAAATGTATTATTTATGCAAAAGTGATAAACAAGAAGCAAACTTTATCACCAAGATAACAGATTTAAGTACTTTCACATTTGACTTTCTTAATAACAGATATGGCCCTTTGATTGACCAGGATGATGCTGAAGAAGAAGAGAGAATTAATACAACCCAACTCAACCAAAAGGGAGAGTATAAAATAATTGGACCTATTGATTTTAGACTCGCACATAGACTTGGTGAATATACTGGTAAAGCAGCTAGATATTTTGATGAAAACGGAAAGGATGGGGAAATATATTATAAAAAGAAGGCAAAGCATGATGAGAATCAGGCTAAAAAAGCTGCTGAAGCCGCTGTTCCTGGAGAAACTTTTGAACAAAAAGATTTTAAAACATTTGGTGAGTGGGCTAAAGACCAAGCAAAGGCTTCAAAAATGTGTTATACTATGTTCAAGGGGACTTGGGAAGACTATGCAGATGCTGATTTGAATAGACATATACAGAATAATAATGTGTATGTTATCCTAAGGGATGATTGGCAAAATATACCATCAATTCACGATGATAACGGATATAGTGCATACGATACATACGGCCTTAGTATGATATGGGTAATCGTTGATGATGAAGGTGGACTACAATATTGTAATACAAGATGGAATCATGCTGCCGAATATGCAGAAGGAAGAACAGTTGACTTTGCACTTACCAGAGAGGAAATTTCTGATATAATTGGAAGAAACTTTATGAATTCATTTAAAGGTAAGAGAGAACACCCAGAACCTTATCATGAGGTTGATATAGAAGCACTTTTAGATGAAGTAAATACTGGAGCAGATAATGAAGAAGTTGAGCAGGCTGGAGGATATCAAACAACAACAGACCCACACACTGTTGAAGAATGTATGAATGTTATCAGAGCATATTTTAGAAGAACGAGACCAGGTTTTAACCTTGATGCAACGTTTAATAATACTGATAATCATTATAATTTAACAATTATTGATTACATTTTCCAGCAATTTGAAGAAGCATTCTTTAATAATGATGAATTAAAGGCATCTGATTTTGGTAAACATTCTGAGCCTATTTTCTTAAGATTTGCTCTTGAAAATAGATTCCAGCAGGTGAATAATCCAAGTGATTCTTTAATTGAGAGATGGAATAGGATTAGTAAGTTTATATGGTACTTATATCACTTAGCAGAGGCTGGGGTTGAAGAATCAGAATTTGCACAGAATTTACCATACGATATTTCATTTAATGAACTTGAAAACAGATATGGGGCAGAAGTTGATGCCGAAGATTGGGGATATTAAATAAAAAAGTGAACTAGTACTATGATTATAAGGTTAAACGAAAATATATTTGATAGAATTTTCCTTTTCGAAAGCGGAAATAGTAAAAGGGCACATAGAATGACAAGACAGGTGATAGCTGATTATCTTGGAAAAACAGCAGATGACCCAGAAGTTATTGCGAAGGAACAACAATTTGAAAAGGATATGTTTGGTGAGGGACTAAGGCAAGATTGGTTCATCACCATTGAGCCGTTTGCTGCTAAATGGGTTTTTGTACAAGGTCAAAACATTACTGATGTTAAGAACATACTTAGTTATTTGGCTACAAAGGCTTCAACTGTACAAGACCGTACTGCATTTATGGCACAGGTTAAAAGTTTTGATTACTTTGGTGACTTGTGGTTTTTTGTTGAAAAATGTAAGAAGGAAGACAGAAAGATAGCAAGAGAAAATAACGTTGAAAAGTCTGTTGAAAAGCCGAAATTAAATCCAAATTATGAAGTTTTAGGACCATTATCATTTGAAGAAGCACATAAGTATTATCCTAAAACAGGTGGAAATGGTGCAAGTTGCCCAATTTGTTATACTCAATATGAAGGTACTTGGTCAAGCCCTTCTTATTCAAATAGGGGTACTAACAGTTTCTTTTTACTTTTGAGAAAAGATTGGGAAAAATGGGATAACACTAGAGCCGTACATGATGGTTCTGAAGCTAATAATGGTCTTGGAGAACCATATAACCGCCTTAATGGATATGATGATTATGGACTTAGCATGGTTCTTGTGTGGGTTACCCCTGAAGGTGAACTCCATGAATCTAACACACGTTGGAATCATGGTGGAGACTTTATTTCCCCTAATGTTGATAAAGCATTTACTGTTGATGCTATTCAGAAATTAATGGGTGGAAAGTTTGAAGACATCTTTAATGTTCAAAGTGCGTATGAAACCTTAGATACTGTTGAAGAAAAACTTGCAAGTGATGAAAGTTTAACCGATATCTTTAGTTCATGTAAAATGGTTCGCCAAAGTAAAAATGGTTATTCTTTATATGAAGTTAGACTTGGTGGGTATTATAATTTGGTGGAAAATTTATTTGATGAAGATGATAAACTCCATAGAAATTTAATTTTCAAAGACTATTGGGCTGAATCTATCTTCCCTTTAAATGATGCTACAGATTTGTTTTGTGAATTTGATGGAAAAGGTTATGTTTATACGATTGAAAATAATTTAGTGCCATTTTTTAACGAGAGATATATCAATGTACTACAAGAAAGAATAAAGAATGGTGCAAATTTGGAAAGTTTATTTACATATGTAAGTGACACATTTGATGGCTTTACTCCAGTGGGTTTTAATCAGATTGTTGGTAACACGCAATTCATGTCATACAATATAGTCACAAGTGATGGTAGTTTTTTATCTGATAGATGGGAGAGTACTGCTGGCTGTGGTGATGGCCCTTTAAATACTTTAAGAATTATTCTTGGTAATAGACAAAATCTTTTGAAGGAAGATGGTACTTTCTTATTTGAAGTTCCATTTAAGGAATGGCCTACTTATATTACCTTTAACGAGGCAAATGGTGGTATTTTTACCATTATTAGAGAAGATGGAATGCATACTATTCTTAGAAGCGATTTATCACCTATCACAGGCGAATGGTATAAAGACGTTGAAAATACTAATAACAAGGAAGGTTTTTGTATTGTGCAATTTTCAGATGGCTATTATGGTTATGTAAATTTGAGAGATGGAAGCACCCTAGGAAGAAATATGAAACCAGTTGAAATCCAATGGCATTTTGATGAAGGAAAAGACCTGAGATTAATTGGTGCTGATGAATTTGGTGGACAAGTCAGGGGTGCTGGACATGTAGCTGTCGAACGTGAAGGAGAAGATTTCATGCTAACAAAGGATAATGAATTATTTGATATTGATGATTTTATTGAGTACCACAAAAGTGCATCTCTTTTAAAGCTTGCAAATGGTGAAAAAATAGAAGATGTGTTCAATAATAGTACAGTAATCGGTGGAAATATATTTGTTGAAACAGTACATGGGTGGAATATGCTTAACAAAGAAAGAAATAAATTTGTTTTTCCATCTAATTTCTTACAAGTTTTCCCATTAACTAATGCAAATGAAATGGCTGTTATTTGTTTTCGTGATAATGGATATTACAGGTATAATTTTGTGCGTCCTGACGGAAGCATTTTGTTTAAACAATCAATTGATAAATTGCCCCGTTATTTATTATCTAGAAAGGATTTAGGGCTTGCTATAATATCCAGCGATTTTAACGGAAGAACCTATGATAATATTGTAACAGAAAATGGATTAATGTTTGATACGCCTGTGAGGGAATGGCCAAATTGGGTGGACGAACATGTTATTCTAAACAAATATGTAAAAATTAGAAAAAGCAACAAAGTTAATTTTATAAATCTACAAGAAGAAGAACTGATATGGAAGCAGCCACTAAAATATTGGTTTACTGATTGTATTGATATGGGTGGTGTTTTCCAAAAGGTTAGTATTGGAAAAAAAGAAAATGTGTTATCATTTAGAACTAAATCATTAATATGGGAAAAACCATTAAATAAATGGTTTGATAGAGTCTATCCTTCTATTAGTACTTGTAGTGATAAATTTACTTTCTTAGTTTATATGAAGGAAAAAAAGAATATTATTGATGACGCTGGTAGACTTATTTGGAACAAGCCTATTGAAGAATGGTTTGATGGTATTGGTAGCGGATGGAATAATAATAATCATACCATTCGTGTTTGGAAAGGTAGAAAGTGTGAAAAAACCAATTTATTAAGAATAAATGGCAGACTTGTCTTCAAAACTTGGTTTGATGGTATAGAAAGCACCAACCAAAATGATGGAGTGTATACTGTAAGGCAAAATGGTAAAGTTAATTTAATTGATATTGCTAAAAAGAAGTTGCTTTTTAAGTGGCCAATGGATAAGTGGCCAAGAATGTTTGAAAAACTTAATGATATGAATGCTTATCGTTTTTGGGTCGGTAAAAAAGGTAATGTAATGACCACATCTGGAAGAATAATATGGGATAAGCCATTTGAAGACTGGTTTGATGGCGTTGGCTATGCACATCATGGGTTTATACCAGTTTGGAAAGGTAAAAAGGAAAACCTTTTGCTTAAGGATGGAAATTTAGTTTTTGATGAATGGTATAATAATATTAATTTTCAAGAAAAAATTACCAAGGATTTTATTAAAGTTGGAGTTACCAAAAATGGAAAAACTAAATATAATATGATAAATAAACGTGGAGAACTTATTTGGAAAAAACCATTTAAGTATTGGTTTGATTCACTTGGTTCTTGGCGTACAACTGATGAGAAAATTTTTGTCGGGGTTGCGATTGGTAAAAAGAAATATTGTTTAACAAAGAATGGAGAATTATCTAAAAAAGAACGAATGTTTAGCAAAGAATAATTAAAAAATATGATAATACACTTAAACGAAAATAGATTTAATAAATTTTTTCTATTCGAGAGTAAAAATAGTAAGAGGGCGCATCAAAAGACTAGGGAAATTTTAGGCCAACATTTTAATGAAGACCCTAATAGTGAATTTATTGCTAGCTTTGAACAGACTCTTATAAAGAAGTACTTTGGAGAAGGAAAAAATGTTGATTGGTTCATAGTTCTTGAACCAAACGTTGCCATGTGGCTTCTTCAAAGCCCTGGCCCTCTGTTCGAGAAATATATAAACTATCTATTCAATAAAGCTACAACATTTAAGAAACCTTCTGAATATATCGCAAAGGTAAGACCAATTGAAAACTATGAAGAATTAAAACAATTCGTTAATCCACAAATGGAAGAGGATAGGATGAAGAAAAGGGAGGAAATGAAAAAAATGAATCCGAACCTAAACCAAAACTATAATGTTTTAGGTCCTTTGTCTTATCAAGAAGCTCAACAGTATGGAAATTATAGTGGTTATGATGGTGGGCTTTATGGAAAAATTTGCTACACCCAAGATATTGGTACATGGAACTCTCCTAATTATTCAAACAATGGAAAAAACAGTTGCTTTATACTGTTAAGAAATGACTGGAAAACAGTTAATACCACCCATGATGGTTCTGAAAAAAACAATGGACTAGATGAGTTAAGTCAGTATGATGGCTATGATGATTATGGTCTTTCAATGATATTCGTTTGGATTACACCTGATGGTGACCTTCATGAGTGTAATACACGCTGGAATCACAGAGCTAATTATGCACCTGGGCATGATGTTGACCATGCATTAGATGAAGTTGATATTGCAAGACTTATGGGTGTTCCTTTTGAAAATATTTTCAATATTGAAACAGTTGAACAAAGGGATGCAGATTTAAATCATTTATTGGAAAATAAACTAAGAGGAGCTGGTGGTGATTTAAATGCTGTATTTGAAGATGTTGGTAATACCTTTGGCGCTGGTATTTTTGTTAGATATGAAAACAGATGGAATTTGGTGGATGTTGAGACAAAATCTAAACTTCTCCTACCAGTTTGGTTTGATGACGTTATTCAGGAGGTAGATGACTATATGTTTGTTTTACATAATCATAAACCTAATGTAATAACTAAGGAGGGTAGATATCTTTGGAATCATCCTGTTAAGGAGTGGTTTGATGTAATTTCTATAAGCGAATCACCATATTTTATTGTAAAAAAGAATAACAAATTTAATTTCCTGAAAAAAGAAGATGGAAATATATTATGCAAAGAAGGTTTTTGGTTTGATGGTATAGATAAAACAAGATGGAGAAAATTTGGTAAAGACTTAGGATTATTTTATTGTCCTGTTTGGATTGGAGAAGGAAGAGCAAAAAGGTATAACTTATTATCTTATGAAGGATATATGCTTTGGCCATACCCAGTTCATAAGTGGCTTGATGAATGCTGGATTTTTGAAAATAACGATTATCTTGTAATCGGTACAGAAGGAAAGTATAATATTATAGCCCCAAATGGTAAATTTTTGTCTCATGAATCTGTAAAGGATTGGTTTGATTATGTTGAAGGTAACCCATTTAATCATGGTGGTGTTCCTTTTGCATTTGTTGGAAGGAAACTTGGGGACGAAAATGAACGGACAGATGTTGCATGGCAAACTCCAGGAATGAGATATAATCTTCTTAAAAAAGACGGAACATTATTATCAAATGACTGGTTTAAAGCGTTTGTTTCAGATGATTTAGACTTCTTTGGAAGAGAGGGTGGAAATTATTGCCGTGTTAAAAATGATGAAGGCAAATATAACCTTTTGAATGTAAATGGAGAATTAGTTTGGAAAGGTGAAGAGTGGTTCGAAAAAATTAGTTCACCAAATATGTTTGGAGTTTGTTTAGTAAAACAAACAACCAGCGATGGACAACTTTACAATGTACTCGTTGGTAATAAAGGAACACTAGTATCAGATACATGGTTTAAATACGCTGTTAGTGGCTCTAGAGGCTTTCAGCTTGCTAATGATACAACCTCTAAAGTTCTATTTGTATCTGGAAAAGGAGAAGTTTCAAGTTAATAAAAGGTATCAAGTCTTTGATACCTTTTTTCTTTTGTTAATATTTATAGAGAAATAACTTTAACAAAAAAAATATTATTATGAATAGCAATATTTTGGATTACATGTATGAAGGTTATGGTTATGACATGGATAACCCACTTCTTTATACAGATGTTGAAAACTACGATGAAATGCTCAGTGAGTCAGGTAAAATGTCAACAGCTGGAATGGAAACATTAGCTTATAATGATGGCCCAGTTGGTCATGAGCCAGCAATTCCAACTGAAGATGATAACGAATATAAGGAGCTTCCTTCTTTTATTTCAGAGGCTGGTGCTAAGTACACAGACCTTAGACAGGGCATTTGTGCATGTGATTAATTAAAAATTTTAAACTAATGTTTTGAATGAGTAAGACTATTCTAATAAAAGAAGATAGTTTACAGACAATAAAAGAAAAAGTGGTTGATAATAGCAATATTATCAACCCTAATGACGTTTGTATAAATGAAGCTGCACCAGAGGTAGACGAATATACAATTGGTGGCGAAACAGATTCTCCTGTTGGTGGAAGATATTACCATACATCTGATGAAAATAGCAATATGGTAACTGAAAGTAAAAATAGCAATAGAGCACATAGACAGACAAGACAGATAATTGCTAAATACATGGGTACTGATGAAAATGACCCTACTGTTGCTAAGGCTGAACAAGAGTTTGAGGCTAAGATGTTTGATGAGGGCAAGAGAACTGACTGGATGATTGTCTTAGAACCTATTGCCTATAATTGGTATCTTGAATCAGAAGATATTAATCTAGTTAAAAAGTATGTGAATTATATATACTTGAAAGCTACTGAGACTACACCACCTTCAGCATATATTGCTAACGTTAAGAAGTTTGGTAGTTTTAATGAGGTAAAACAATTCCTTGACCAGCAGAAAAAGGCTGATGATGATGCATCAATGGAAGCCCAAAATAACATGGAACATAACCTTAATCAAAATTATGAAGTTCGTGGACCATTGAATTTTGATGAGGCTAAAGCAATAGGAAAAAAGAGTTGCCCAGGTGGTGAAATATGTTACACACAGGATGAAGGCGTATGGGATTCAGAAGAATATGGTAATTATGACGTTAATAAGTGTTATGCTCTTTTGCGTAATGACTGGGAAAACATTCCAGCAGAACATGATGGTTCTGAAGCTAATAATGGTCTTCCAGCCCCATTAAATCAATATAATGGATATGATAGTTATGGCCTTTCAATGATATTTGTTTGGATTGATAGATTTGGTAACTTATATAAGTCAAACACACGTTGGAATCATAATGCCAAATATGCTCCAGGACATGGTGTTGACAATGCAATGACGGAGACCGACATTGCAATGTTGATGGGTGTTCCATTTGAACAAGTATTTGGTGTTAAGAAAGCTGATATAAATTCTTATGTTAAAAAAAGTTTGAATAGCCCAGGCGCATCCTTATATGATATTTTTGATGATGTTTTTCAAGAATACGATAATATACAAGCTATAAAACTTGGAAATAAGTATAACTATCTTGTCCATGAGAAACATCCTGATTCTTCAGATAGTTGGCATCTCCTTTGGGATAAGCCATATGAAGAATGGTTTGATTATATTTCTGGTTTCCTTAATGGTTTTGCTGTCGTTGGACTTAATTGGAAATATAATTTCATCAATCAAGAAGGTAGGATAATAAGCGACCAATGGTTTGATAATGCTACTGATTTCAATAATGGCTTTGCTGTCGTTAAACTTAATGAAAAATATAATTTTATCAATCAAGAAGGTAAAATAATAAGTCACCAATGGTTTGATGATGCCAATAACTTCTATGATGGTTTTGCTGTTGTTAGACTTAATTGGAAATATAATTTCATCAGTCAAGAAGGTAGGATAATAAGTGACCAATGGTTTGATGATGTTAATATTTTCAGAGAAGGCTTTGCTTGGGTTAGACTTAATGAAAAATGTAATTTCATTAACAGAGAAGGTAGAATAGTAAGTGACCAATGGTTTGATAATGTTGATAATTTCAAAGAAGGTTTTGCTATTGTTTTACTTAACAGAAAGAGGAATTTCATCAATCAAGAAGGTAGAATAATAAGTGACCAATGGTTTGATAATGTTGATAATTTCAAAGAAGGTTTTGCTGTTG
>Ga0326511_10003339_pt1 | contig 12901 bp, 13 predicted proteins | sample 0_2496_0518_D_FD_203701 | JGI IMG/M metagenome (GOLD analysis project Ga0326511, IMG submission 203701) | Bovine rumen microbial communities from UC Davis, California, United States - 0_2496_0518 | ecosystem: Host-associated > Mammals > Digestive system > Stomach > Rumen | place: USA... | reverse complement strand
AACCTTCTCTCCCATCTTATCCAGGAAGGTCCTCTGGTCCTTCTCTATCTTGGTGAGTTCTTTAAGCTGGTCATCAAGTCCATCTATCATTTCCTGATAATAGACAGACATCTGACCCTCTGTGGATTCCTGAAGAGTGGTAAGTCTTTCTATCTCTTCAGTGAGATTGTCTATCTTGAGGGTCTTGGACAAACCGCCATACTGAGTGAGACCATCATATATGGTCTTACTGTCGAAGCCAAGGTTCTTTACTCCATTAGGACCTAACAATGACATTGTACTTGAGAAGTCAAGTGAGGAGTTTGTCAGACCAAAGTCTCCTGAACTGATTCCAAAGTTGAAACCAGCTCCAGAAGTTCTGTCAGGTTCTCCATACTTTCTGACCCATTCATCAAAGTCAGACTCCCATTCATAGAAGGTCTCCATGAAGGATTGAGTTGTCTGAGCCCACATTCCTATGTCACCGAACATGGTGCTCATGTATGTGGAATCTGAAACTCCGGTACCCCAGTAACCCTTCAACATGGTGTTTCCAATACTTACACCTGTTATTCCATCAACGGTAATCGGATTATCGGAGAAAAATCCTGTCAGAGCGGAGTCTGTGGCTGACTTGAATATTCCACTCAGACCACCAGCAGCCTTGATTAACGCTGCATTCTGAGCCTGTATGAGCTGCTTATTCCACTCCTCCTCCTGCTGTCTCTGAAGTTCAAGAGCCTTAGTGATTGTTGAAAACTGATATCCGAAGTCTGCTTCCTCCAATATTCCCAGAATCCTTGGACTGTCACCAAAGAGTTCTGTAAGTATTCTCTGTTGTTCTTCAAATGACTGGTCAATGAAATCCTCTATTGTAAGGCCATATCTCTCATTTATAAGAGACATTTCATTGAAGTATTCACCACTCAGTTCCTTTACAGCACGATTATAGTCCTTACTTACTTCATTGAGCTTGCCAGTGAGGAAATCGGTGTCAAAGTTGTTCGCTAAGGTTGTGTAGTCTCCTTCAACCATTGCCTTGTTGAAGTCAACATCATTCTTGATTTTGTTGGCAAACCTTTCCAGTCTTGAGAGTGTCTTGTATATCCAGTCAAACACAGGACCAAGAACTGTAGTGAACACACTTCCCAAATCTTCCTTGAGGTCTCCCCAAACATTACTAATCTTGTCCAGTGTTGAGGTGTCTATTGAGCCTACAGATTCAGCAACTCCACCATAGGCCTTTTCAACTTTGTCAAGAATGACCTGCTGAGCTCCAAGTTCATCACCTGCTTCTCTGAGTTTCTTAATCATGTCCTCTTCAGCGTCTGTGAATGAAATACCTATGGTCTTGAGTCTGTTGAGTCCTTCACCAGGTTCTATGAGTGCCTTGGACAATGTTGAGGTAGCAGAAGTGAGGTCTGTTCCCATGGCCTCTGCCAAATCAGCTGACAGTTCAAGTGTTCTCTCAAGTCCTTCCTTGGAGAACTTCTGAGTTGCAACCAACAACTGTGCTGACTGCTCTATGACATCATCACCGAACCTTGTCTGCTCCTGAAGAGCAGATGCATATTCCTTGATGTCTCTTGTTGTATATTTGTACTGCTGACCTGTGGCCTTGATGACAGCATTCAGTCTTGTGTCAACTTCTATTGACTGTTTGAACTCATTTACGCAATCTGCGACTGCTCTGCTTAATTCCTGGATTCCTTTGATAATAGCAGTCACTGTGAAAGCAGTCTTTAGAGTATTTCCTACCTTGGAAGCAACAGATTCAAATCCTGTGAGTTCCTGTTGAGCTTGTTTAAGAGGGGCACGTAACTGGTCTTCGGCTTTGATAATTATTTTTGCGGTAGAGATAGTGGATTCCTCCGACTAAAAAAAATAGAGAGCTTTTGCTCTCTTAATTAGTTGTTGGTAGAAGTCAGGCATATTTCCAGATAGACCCACCTGCTGACCTTCTTTCTCCTTTACAACACCTCAAAATACTTCCTCTGATTATTCCTGTTTGCCTTTCAGCTTCACTTGCACTCGAATATTTGGCAACAAATTGACCATCTTTGGTGAATTGAAGAACCTCAGTACCCTGACCTTTATTCCATGGGGTTCTTCCTTTTCCTGTTTCTGATATCTTCTTCCTGGCTTCTTCTGTATGGTGTTTCCCTTTGAAAAAACCTTGTTTCCCCTTCATAGCTTCTGAATGTTTCTTTCTCCACTCATCAGAAAAGACCCTATGAACTCCTTTTGTACCATCTCCACCCAATGTCACATTATAACCATTAGGCCAAATAGAGTTCTCTTTCTCTATCCAATACTGTTCTCTGACCTCAGCTTCCTCTTTGGTCAGACCATCTTCAAGGACTTCATATTTGAAATTAGACCACCCATACTCCTTGATGGCTTCTCCGAACCTTGGACAATTTTCAACATATCTTTTCCCATTTTTTCCAGTTCTCGTTGACTGATGCTGCCTACAAGTCTTTCCGTGATACTTCATCCCATTCAAAATGTTTGTGTATCTGTAGATTCTGTAAATCTTTTTCATATCAAAAATAAACCCTCCACTTTCTAATATAAAGTGAAGGGCTGTTAGTTTATTTCTTTGCTTTTGCTTTTTGAAGGGCTTGTTCTTGTTTTTCTTTGCAAACTTCCCTATAAGTATTTTGGATTTCCTTTAATACTTCCATAGTGGAGTATGGCTGGTCCATCAAAGAACCTGGAAACGGAAGAAATCTGAAATCACCAGTTTCACTGTCCCTTATTGGAGCATAGATGTCCACTATGAAGGGTAACCATTCCTTATACTCCCTGAAGACCTCATCATTCCTTTGATTCAGGAATATCATCTTTGCCAGACTGTGTATCTCCATCCGCTCCGTTTCGTTTAGGGTGAAACATGGCAGCTGTGTAACCCCCTATAATTTTGCTTGTCAAATCAAGTTTCTCATATATGAAGTCTGTGACAGCCTGATTGGTCATAATCTTTGTCTCTGTCTCATACAGATTGTGGGTCACAATAATCTTGGGAAGGACTTCCTTGAAGAACTCCATCACATCATTCTGATTACCTGTCTGTGAGACATCCTTGAGTTTCAGAATGGTCATTGTGTCAAGCTCTCTGAGAGTGACATATGCCTCTTCATCTCTTTCAAGTCCCAGAAGTGTTCCGAACTCAATCTTCACTTTTCTGAGGGAGTTGCTGTAATTCAAATCTTTTCTATACATCTGTATTTTCTCCTATATGTATGGGGGAGGTTTACTCCCCCTTTGGTTTTCTCTTATGCTGGGTTATAGTCAGCCTTGATAATCTTGATAGGCTCAACACTTCCGATTGAGAGTGCTGTTCCAGTGAAGTTGGAGTTGATAAGGCCCTGTCCGCTGACATTGGCATCAGCACCATCTATGTTCACATTAGGAATGATGATGAAAATCTGATGGTCAGGAATATCCTTTCCATCTTCCTTATGGGTTTCCTTTGTGCAGAAAGCCAGAAGGAGTGCAAGATTGTCAGGATTGGTATTTGCATAATACTGCTGTCTGAACTCCTCAAATGAATCAGAGTAAGGAACTTCACATGCAAGTGTGACACTTCTCTGTCCATGTGATGGCTGGTTGGCATAAAGTCCTGAACAATATGTTGCAGGTGCATCCTCAAGTCCGTTGTCTATTGTGAGCTGGGCTCTTGAGACATCCCATACCTTATGAAGGACATCAGAAGGACATACATCCCAAGGGAAGTATCTGTTATCGAACCAGTCCTCAAGGTCATCTGTTCCTGCAGCCTTCTTGATAAGTCTTGCAGAGGTGCACTTATATGAACCTATTGAGGAATTGCCAGGAGCAGCAGGAGAAGGGTTGGCATTCTGAAGGGTCTCATTATGACCGTTGATGTTGATGTCAGCCTTGACGAAATCCTGGGCAGTACAATCAAATGCCAATGAACTGATTGTCAGACCATCATAAAGGAAGTTCTGAGGAAGGTTGTTCTTCTTGGGAAGTGATCTGTTGAGATAAAGAACTGCTGAAGGAAGGTCCTCATCTGGGTCAGCAAGAAGATACTCAGATACATCATAATCCACATACCATGAATAATCCACATAGTCATCAGCAGTATCATCAGTGGTATTGGACTTCTTTCCCATTGCCCACTCAAGGACAAAATCTGCGAAATCAGGCTTGAAAATTGTGGAGATACCACCAGATACTGTGACCGAAGCCAAGTCCTGGGCAGGTCTTGTCTTGGAAGCGAGTAGTGTTCCTTCCTCAAGTCTGTTGTAAGTTGTTGAAATGCTTTCAGAAGTCATGTTTACAAGACTGGTGTCTGCAGTCTGTGCTCCACTTGGGAATCCTGCTCCAAAGGTAGTCTCAAGACAACCCCAACATGAGCTTCCAGCACCTGTGATATATTGACTCATATTCTAAAAAGTCTCCTTGTAAAAGATTTTTTCTTGATACCTAATTAGTTGAAGAAGTCAGACATACTCTTTGGCGTACTGAATGGCCAATGAAATCTCCACTCCTGACACATTTATGTCTCCATTGACTGAGGGATAGTAATCACAAGAGACCACATCACACATATCAGTCAGACCATCAAGATTCTGATGGTGCCAAAGAAGGAGCTCAAAGGCTGATACATACCCCAGAACCCTTTTCTGTAATACGGAACTTTTCTCCCTCTTACATGAGATGAATACTGATACGTTCAATGTGGATAAATCACTTCCTACAGACAGCTCTTCGTTCTCACTGTATGTGGCCACTATATTGAACATATTTGGCATAGGCATACTGTCTGTATCCGGGAAATCCTGACTGACATTCCTTGTTCCTATTTCAGGGAGTTTCACATCCATTCCCTCAACAGCATCAAGGTAGTCATTGAGATGTTCAGCTATGAGTTTTTCAAGATTGTTCAAAATGGAAAGAGTAGTAATCATGTGTTAATTAGTCAGACCTGCCTTCTTGGCTTCTCTTCTGTCAATCTTGTCCACTTCCTTCTGAAGCTGGGTATCAAGGTCTGTTCTGTATTCCTGTGAATTGAGATATCTCTGTCCAGGTTCCTCAACCCAGTCTCTTGCATCAACATGGACATGATGTGAGCGGAACCATTTACCATCTATTTGGAATGTCAATGCCTTTGAGTTCTTGGGTTCAACATCATACCCATGAGCCAAGGCGAATCCATATCTGTACTTGTCTTCTTTTTTGTGTGCAGTGACAACCTGGGCTTTTCCGTTGTAATAGGTATAGGTCTTGATGCTTCTGTATAGATTCCCTGACCTCTTATGAAGATATGACCCGAAGGATTTCTTGATTTTTGATTTTGTTTTCCTTCCTGACATCTTGAGAAGGCTCTTCTTGATGGATTTTCTGTTCTTCTCATATCCTTCAAGTGTATCTGTGGCTTCTTGGATGTCTGCTTTTACGGTAATATACATGACCGTTCACCTCATGTGAGCTTGGTTGTTCTCAGAGGGTAAAGAGGGTCAAGATACTTGGAATATGAGGTGTAATTGAGATATGACCTTGTTCCGTCATTCCCATAAGTGCGGGATGTCAAGCCAATGTTCCCATTAGCTTCGGTCTTGAGGAGAGAACCAAGTCTGAATATGGTCTGTTCCACAATATCAGGTATCTTTCTGTATCCTGCACAATACTGGACCTCAATCTCTGCATCACATGGAATGCAGAAGTGTTCCTTGATTCTCACATGGTCTCCTCTGAGAGAGAAAGACAGAGCAGGAAGATGTTTCCCGTTGACTTTCACAGAATATACTTCCTGGACAGGGAACTCTCTGAGATAGATATCCCTGGAATGAATGGAGATATGCTCCTCAGTCACATCATGAATATCTATGGAGTATCCTAAATAATTCTCAACGATTTCCTTGGCTGTATTGAGATACTGGTTCTTCAGTGAAAGAGCCTCTTCACTATCTTCAAAATCATTCAGATACCACTGGAACTTGTCCATGAGGTCTTTCATATGTTCTTCGCAATTGCACTTCATACAGTAATTAGTTCTGTTTCAGTTGATTGAAAAAACCCACCCTCATTTGTGAAGGTGGGAATAGGAGGAAATTATAGATGCCTGAATACAAAAAAGCAGTATTCACCATAATTAGTGGTCAAAAAAAGCCTCCCTCTTGAAGAAGGAGGCTGTCTGTATCACTGTTTTCAGTCCTTACTGATTGACTGTCACATGAACAAGATATTCAGCACCCTGGAAGTCACCGTCATCCAAGTCAAGGTCTGTTCTCTTGTATCCATTGGTTGTATCAACTGCAGTCAGCTTACCAATGACATACATGATATCAAATCCTTGAGCTGTCTGTGCATTTCCGTTGATGGATACTGCACAGTAGCACTGGTTGGTTATGAACTCTCCGTTGTCAAACCTTACCTTACAGTTCCATTCAGGAACAAAGTTGGGGGTATTTGGAGTTCCAGTTTCACTGGTTACATATCCACCAAGGGCTGTAATGTAAGGTGTCAGGGAAGCCAAAGTCTGTGGTGTGTCATTCTCATAGTCATCCGCCAAGAACGGAAGGGCTACAATATCACCCACCTGACATTCACCCCGGAAGTAGTTCTCAATGGCTCCAATAGCGGCACTTCCAGTCTGACCTGTAATGCTTGTTGTATACCACTCAGGGTTCATATCAAAATAGACATAACCTGCTTCATTTGCTGACAGATTCTGTTCTGTCGGATAATGGAGCACTGCTGTCTTGGTTGCAGTTTTGGTCACACCATCCTCTGTATAGGAATAGGTGATTGTTCCACTTTCCAAGTTATTGGGGTTTCCATATTCCCACTTGCCCTGTCCATCAACTGGAGATGCTGATACAGTATAATCATCAGAAGTGAGTGTCACCTCACTTTCGTCTGAATAGACTGCCTTGACTGTCACACCAGATGCATCAGGGACAGAACCTCTGTCCTGATTTCCATGTGTAAGGTCACCAGTTAATTCAAGATGGTCAAGGACAACTGGAGCAAGAGCTGTTCCCTCAACTTCACAAGTCACATCCGTTCCTTCAAAACTGAAGGTTATTGTTTCTGTTCCGGCTTCACCCCATACAGAAGGAGTGCATGAAGCTGGTGTCACAGACCCTGTTGACTCATCATCATAGGTTGCCACAAAGGTCAAGCTTGAGTAGTCAACAGAGTCTCCTGTATATCCAGTTAAAGAATTCCCGGAAGTTTCCTCAATGGATGTGACGCTCAGGCTTTTTTTACCAGTGCGTAGACATTCTTAGGCTGGATAACAGCACCATTGAAGGCTGCGATGGACTGGTAGAATGTGTTGGAGCTACCAAGCTTCTTGATAGGCTCAATCTCAATCTGGTCAGCGATACCGAATGCGAAGTTCTTGAGGTCTCCACACCATGCGACTACATCACCTGCAGAAGCGGTGCTGAACTTCTTTGCCTTACCTGTGATGATAACAGGAACATCCTCAACCTTCTTCTCTCTTACGAGCTCTTCCTTGACGAAGTCATAGACTCCAGCTTCAGCGGCTGCGATTGCTGAGTAGATTTCCTGGTTGATGATGAGGACAGGCTCTGCGATATCTGTGTCCTTGACTGCGAGTGCGAGGTCAAGAAGGTCCTTGATACCGACTGCAGAAGCAGAAGCGGTCTCAATCTGGTTTGCAGATGCAACATTGGCTGCCTTGAAAAGCTCTGTGAACATAAGGTTGCACATAGCTGTTCTGTAAGACTCAGCAAGGAGTCCTGGGATTCTCTCTTCAAGACCGACAAAACTCTGTCTGGCTGCTTCGTAGGTAATTGGAAGTATGGCGACATGAGTGACAGGAGTAATCTTCTTTACTGAGATGTCAGCGTCCTTGTTTGCTGAGGGGTTATTGTTGTCCCAACCCTCATCAACATTTGTAGGAACAGCAGGTCTTGCTTCAAGAACAGGAATCTGTGTCTCCCAGTTAGGTCCGTTGAAAACAGAAACCTTATCCATGAGAGGCTCACGCTGCTTTATGAGGTCCCAAACATCTGCAATCTGACTGATTCTGCCAGTTCCAGTTCCGACATTATCACCAAGAACATTGTTCTGGATGGATAAAGCTCTCTTCTCCAACATAGCCTTGGCTACTTCAGTCCAAGCTTCTCTATTCTCGTTATGCATAGTGTTCTTTCTTCCTTCGTAAAAAGTCTGCTTTCTTTCTTCCTCTGCCTTTCTGGCTTCGGCTTTCTCTTTGAGTTCCTGAGCTCTTTTCTCAAGTTCCTCAACTTTCTGTTCAAGTTCTCTCTTTTCCATGTGGAAAATCTCCTTGATGTTTGATTTCTGTGGTTCTTCTCTATCCTGCCTTCTGTGTCAATAGGTACGGCATAAGGTGTTACCTACCCCTGATAGCTAATCAGTGAAGCACGGCCTTCTGTGTTGCCTGAATCACACATAGGTGGTCATTGAATGAACCTATATGTTCATAAAAGGCTCTCAGCCTTCTAATTGCTTGATTGTCTCCTCAGCCACCCTCAACCTCTCATAAAGGGCTTCCATCTCAGCTGAATCATCTTCTTCCTGTTCCTGCTGGGGCTCTTCCTTCTGTTCCTCTTCCTTCTGTGGAAGAAGTGCCTGAAGCTTGTCTATCTCCGCCTGAACAGACTTCTGCTCATCCTCTGTGAGTTCCTTTCCCTCAAACATTGAGGAAAGTGACCTTGCAGCGACATTTGTCTGAGGATAGGCAGGCTGGGCGACCAATGAGACCTCATATAATCTGGCCTCAAGAATCACTCTTGTCTCCTGGTTGTTCTCATATGTCCATTCATCCTGTACAGCTGTGAATCCGAATGAACAACCGCCGATAAGTCCGCTTCTGACCATCTCATAGGAGTCCTTTCCCAACTGAGTCTCAGGAAGGTCTATCTCGAACTCAAGACCAGCATCAGTGTCATTGAATCTCAATGACCCGTTGGATGTTCTGGCAAGAAGATTACCTGTGGCATGGTCATAAAGGGCGAGAATGTCCCTGCTCTCCTGAAGGGTCTTTGTGAAGCACCCTCTGGCAAGTCTCTCAACCCAAGGCAAACCCTCAGAGTTGCTGTTATAGGGGATATAACCATGTATGGTACTCTTTTCCCCTTCAAGGGCTCTGAGTTCTATATTTGAACGAATCTCAATATCTTTCTTCATGTTGTAATTAGTGAAAAAGAAAAGAGAGCAAACATGCTCCCTTTCAATCACATATTCTCATCTTTGATTGAACCGTCATTGTGGTTCAGCTGTTTGTCTTCCTGCAGTTCAGCAAGAGCCAGCTTGGACCTTGCCATGAATGCATCTATGGTCTCTTCATTCCACACCATGACATTTGAAGGAACTATCCTTGTCTGTCCCTCTGTATCATTCTCAACTGACTGAAGGTCAAGTCTGTGTCTGACCTCATTGAGATTGAGTATTCCACCATGGTACATCTTGATTAGGGATTCAACCTTCTTTGTGTAGTCAGTCTCCAGAAGCTCATCGAAGTTGAACTTGAAGAAGAATATCCCCTTGTCCTCAGCTGGAACGAGAGCCTTGGTGAAGGTCTGTGCTATATGATTGCACAATGGAAGTATTGCAAGTCTCAGGAAGTCCTGATATTTCTGCTCCAACGACGCGTATTTCTGAGCCTTGCTGTTTATGACCTCAGGTGGGATGTTGAAGAGCTGATACACCTGGTCACAGGTGGTTGAATAGAGCTCCATGACATTGGCCTTCACCATGTCAGGCATATCTATTGTGGAAATCTTTGTCTGAGGAGGTGTGACCAAAGGTCTCTGTGAGTTCTGCTGCCCGTAAACGAACTTCTGCATATATTCGGCAAACTCACTGACAAGCTGATTCAGTTTGGCGGAACCTGCCTTATAGGCATCAGGATCCAGTGTAATCAGGAATCTTGAACCTACACCGTTGTGGAATGTAAGGGCTATGTATTCCTGCAGGATATCATTCATCTGTATTATGTCCCTATGGGCCTGAACAGGTGACATTCCCTTGGTTCCGTTATACCCCTCTGAAGGGAAGGCTATGTGGATTATCTCTCTGTCAGAGAACACCCCGCCTGCCTCACCTGTGATTGTGTATTTCTTTCTTCCGTCACTGAACCTGCTGATAATGACTGCTTTGGGGTCAACCAACTCCAATGCAACCACCTCTCCCTTCTGGTTCCTGTGCTTGAAGATGTATGCGTTTCCTGTGATTGCCATGAACCTTACAAGATTCTGATAGAACAATTGAGGTGTCTCCTCCACAGCAGGGTCTGCAATAAGACGGGCCAACGGAGAACTCCAATCCTCCTGCAACCCTCTCCTTGTGTACTGATACATCTTGAGAGGGAGTGTTCCTATGGTGTTTGAGACAAGACTTACAGCTCTATCAACGGCTGCGTTCTTCTCAACCGAGAACAGACCGCTGTTATAGTATTGCTCTATATAAGGAAAGAACTGCCTTGTCTCCGTATTCTTCTGTTTCCTGAATCTGTCAAGAATTGACATTTGCTGTTTGCTCCTTGGGGCATTTGATTATCTATGTAATTAGTTCAATCGGAGTCTGCATACAAAAAAACCCACCTGCATTTGTGAGGTGGGAACAATTTAGAATTGGAAAAGATATATGGCAGATAACAACTGAGTAGTTGTTACATAATTAGTATAAGCATCAAAGCTTCAAATCTTTCAGAAAATCATGCAATTCTTCTGTGGATGTGTTGGTCATGACAAGTTCATCTGTGTCCTTCAATGACTGGATGTATCCCACACACATAAGGGATGTGATGATTCCATCAACCTTCTTGTCACTGTCCTTCTTGGGTTTGCAGACCTTGATGTTGTCATTGGGGTCAACATAGACCTCTGCGTTCAGCATCATCCATTGTATGATGGGATTGGAGTCCACAAGTGTCCTGCTGTAGATTGCCTCCTCATAGGCCTTGGCATATGGACTCAATCTCTTGATGCTCTGATTCACCTCAACCAGCTCACACTCACCATCGAACTCATTCAGCAGACTGGCGGCATTATAGGGGTCATACAATATCTCACTGATGTTGTATTCCGCCATCTCATCCCTCATGGCCTTGTAGATGAACTCATAGTTGATGGAGTCCCCGGGAGTAGGTGTCAGCAGACCTTTCTCACTCCATTTCATCCACATCTCATTGCTTTTCTGCAATTTCTCAGCCATAGCCTCCTTAGGGAAGAAGAAGTGGTGTTTCATGAAGAAATGACCTTCCTGATACATACATACTGTGAATGCTGACAGGTCCCTTCTCTTTGAGAGGTCTATGGCTCCCACGGCATAATATGGTTTCTTGGGGTCAAACTTCTCTTTGCTTTTCATGACCTTCTCCCATACCTGAGGTCTCACCCATGCAGTCTGTCTGTTCAGCCATTGTCCGAGGTTCTTTGTCCTGAACTCACTCTCAAGCTTGGGGTTCTGCAAGGCCTCAAGGAGCTGTTTCTCCAACCACTCCTTGGAGATTGACACATCAAGGTTGGGATTGGCCTTCATGTAGTTCTTGGGGTTTGTCCAGTCATCCTCCTCATCAAGGCAATAGAGGACACAGAAGAAGCTGTCATCCTCAATGGCTCCGCTCAGTATGTCCCTTGACCTCTCATACTCCGTCCTTCCAGGACTCTCCATGTTGTCAGAGCCAGATGTGATTTCAAGACATAGGCTCTCAGGTCTTGAACCTGTTCCGGACATGAGGGTCTTGATGATTCCATAGTCCTTCATGGCCGCCACTTCATCAGCTATGATGATTGAGGGGTTAAGTCCATCCGCCTTGTCCTCAAGGGAGGATATGGCACTTATGAACCCTGACTTCTGGGGATTGACTATCCTATATGTGGAGGTGTAGACCCTCAGTCTCTTTCCAAGTGCATCATTCTGACGCACCATGTTCCTGCATACATCATAGACTATCTTGCTCTGCTCCCTCTTGGTGGCACAGCAGATTACCTCAGCTCCATTGGTGGTCAGCAGGTCATAAAGGGCTGATGTGGACATAATGGTGCTCTTTCCGTTCTTCCTGGCCACAAACACAAAGGCCTTCCTGAACCTTCTGAACCCTGTGTCCTTCTCAACCCATCCGTATAGGTTGCAGAAGATGAAGCACTGCCAATCCTCAAGTTTCAGAGGATGTCCTGCCCATTCATCCTTATACAGTTTCAGACACTCAGCGAATCTGATGAAATGGTTTGCCTTGTCCTCATCAAAGACATATGGGTAGTCCTTCTTCCTGGACTTCCTCAAATCATTCCTGAATCTCTGGACTGCCTGTTTGATGAATCTGTTGACAAGTATCTTCCCCTTCTCAACATTCTCACAATATCTGTAGCATCTCTCTGTTCCTGTCATATCACCCCTGCACAATCACATCCAGAATATCCTCTTCACCTTCACCGGTATCCTGGGGAACAAGCCTTGTCCTCTCTGTGGGAAGTATGCCGAATCTGCAGGCAAGCCTTACCCATTCATCAAGGGCCTTTGACCTTCTCTTTGATGCCTTGTCCCTTTTCTCCCAATAATCCTCTTCGTTTGAGTATGTGGAATCCAGAAGTCTGATTGCCCTCATCTGAGCATAGTATTCCTCAAGACAATCAAACATGATTGACAGTGCAGGCAAATCCTGCTGACTCAGAACCTGCATGGATATGAGTGAGGGAACTATGGCCTTCCATGACTTCTTCACTTCCTTGCAGTAATGGGAAGGGCACCTCAGTGATGTGTCCCTTGTTATGACTGGTCCTGTCTCTGTCAGGTTGTAGTTCTTGTATCTCTGCGGTTTCAGTTCAGCCTGTCCTGACAATGCCAGTGCTGTCTGCGTCTGTCTTGGTTTTGTTGATGGCATCAGCCGAACCTCACATTCAATTTCATTACGTTAGGTTTTCCAAAAGAATCGGTTGAATAAAAAGAGCTA
>Ga0326511_10003337_pt1 | contig 12905 bp, 14 predicted proteins | sample 0_2496_0518_D_FD_203701 | JGI IMG/M metagenome (GOLD analysis project Ga0326511, IMG submission 203701) | Bovine rumen microbial communities from UC Davis, California, United States - 0_2496_0518 | ecosystem: Host-associated > Mammals > Digestive system > Stomach > Rumen | place: USA... | reverse complement strand
AAGCAGACTTCGGGCAGTGCAACGAGTTCCCCAAACGCCCCGAACGCCTGCGTAGCTTGGCTTTGCGGTCTGTTAGCCTAATCTAACTTTGATGTCCCATTAATGGTACATGTAGGGTTTGGCCTTATGTCCGGTGTACGACCAGGTCCCGGCCCTCCTCGCCGCTATGGCGGAAATGTGACATAAGAAAAGGCCCTGCCGGAGCAGAGCCTAATCTTAATGGGGTAATGGAAGAGTATCAGGTTGCAATGTATGTGCTCTTAGCATAGAGAATAGTTACATTAGCGAGGAATGTAACAGCATTGGATGATACATTTCTTACAATGCCGAATGACGATCCGCCTGTAGCTCTTGCATCAAAGTTCTTGAATACGACATCGTTGCTGTTTGAATAGATAGCAATAATGGCAACAGGTGTATAGCCTGCCGGTGTTGTGATGTTGAGCTGGTTAGCAGTAACATTGACAGCACCGTTTGCAGCTACGGAGATCGAAGCTGATGTAGGATGAGTAACGACCTTAAAGAGAGTCGTAAGGTCGAGCTTAGTAGATTCGGTATAGTCCCAAACTGAGAGAGGATCACCGGGAGCATAAGGAATACTCTTTCCGGTAAGACCGTCTACGATGCCTTCTACAGTTGCTCTGGTCCAGTTTGTAGACCCTGTCCATGGTCCCGGAGTCGTGACAGCTACCGAGCATATATAGAGCAGAGAGTTATAAATTACCTTGTCTCCGACATCATATACAGTCGTGCTATCGAAAGTGTCTGCAATGGATGCGCAAGCTCCTGCGCCCTTGGCATCTGCTGCAGCTGCATTGGTGAGAGCCTGAGTAGCATCGCTCTGAGCTGCGCCTGCATCTGAAAAAGCTGTGTCAGCCTTGGTCTGTGCTGCATATACGGCTGTATCAATGTCCGACATTGCATTATTTACATCTGTAAGCCATGCAGGCTTGTCGGATGTAAGGAACTGAGGCAGTGCGTAATGAGCTGTTGAATTAGTATGTCCCATAATTTACCTCCTTATGGATGAAGAATTGTCTTACCGCTGAAGTCATAATCATAAGCGGTGATATCATAAGCATCATAAGCTGATGCTGTCAGATCGAGTGCATCATACTCGCCTGCCGTGAGGGCATCGTTAGTATGGAAGTAGGTTACGATGTCATCGACTACATTACGGACATCCTCATAAACACCTGTGATCGGGTTGATCATCATGGTATAGTCGAGGACTTCTGCATCGACATAGGCCTTGGCATCAGCCAGAGCCGTAGAAGCATAACCCTGAGCGAGCTGGTCATAATGACTGTCCTGATTATCGATATATACAGTCAGAGCATTGATCTGAGCTGTGACATAACCCTTGTACTCTGTTGTGATCTGAGCCTTAAGGTCTGTCAGCTGCTGCGCCCAAACGAGATTATTTGCAGCAATAGCAGCATCTATCATCTCCTGGATATGATCTTCAGTAACAACGACTATCTGAGCCATCTGCTCCTGCAGGTCAGTAATGTTTGCTTCAGCTTCCTTGAGCTTCTTTATCCAGACATCCAAATTGAGCTGGTGAAAATCTGTGTAAGGGAACTGGTTGATAAAATCAGACATATCTTTTTTCCTCCTTCCTTCTTTAATATACCATAATGCAGAACTCCTGACAGAAGAGGTCTGCTATATGCTCATAGAGATTCCAGCGGGCAATGTCGAGCTCTGACTGCAGCATCTGCTGAGATGTCGTAACACCGATATTACCGTAGAGTCTTGCCTTATGGATGTCGGTATACTCATCAGAGCCGCCATTCGTTGCCATAGCGCTGTCCGTGACCGTGCCTGTATTGGTGACGGTACCTGTATGTGATTCATCCTGATCAACGACATCCTGAGTAGTGCCTACATAGTTTGAGTCATTGTAGGCCTTCTCTGAATGAGTCGTAGTGACATCATTAGAATCAGCGAGGTTATTCGTCATCGTCAGGTCATCAGTCCTGGTATTACCGCTGGTACCGGAGTTTTCAAACTTGCCGTTATGAGTATCGGTATATTCCTCGGTCCTGTCATAGTTGAAGAGAGGATCATAGGAGATATCGAGAGCCTTTACCCATTTGTCAAAAGTGCGGTAGTTCTTACGGCTCCAGATATTAACGGCTGAGATAAGGAAATCAGGATCTGAATACAGGAGAGCAAATTCCTGGCACCTGAGCATGATAGCTCCGATCAGAGTCTCCTTATCAATACCTTCCGGCATAGTCATGAGCTCGAATACAGAGTGCTCGGGATTAAGATAATTCTCAATTCCTATCAATGTTATCTTCGCCTGTGCCATTATCGATTCCTCCTTCCTTCTTTTCATAAGCCAGCTCGGCCTTGATATCAGTACCGAACATTTTATTGACGAGCTTCAGCGAGCTGTCGAGTGTAGCCTTCCAGACCATAAGACGAGCCGTAGCATCTTCCTGCCTTGATTCAGCTTCAGCTGTTACAAGTCTCTCCTTCTTATTATAAGGAAGAGATGTAATACCTATTTCTGCATCAAACGAGCTGAGGAGCGTACTACGGTCCATGAGCATGTCAGTTGTAAGATAGCTGTTCTTGACATTGGATCTGTCGAGGAATGTGAGAGGATTCTCATCCTTTGACTGCGGATCCATGCCGAGGAGCGCTTCATCGTAGACTACGGCCGGGTCCCCGGATGCAATCTTATCGAAGATGACTTTTAACGACTCTCCGGCAGCCTTGTTCTTTGCACCAAGGAGCCATACCAGCTTAGAATTGACTATTGAAGAGTTGATCCCGGAGTCCAGCATCGATAACAGCATGGAGTAGTAGCAGATTATGTCCCAGATACCTTTGTAATCAGGGGTTAGCTTGATCAGCTCGCATGTGTCATGGATCTTGAATCTTCCGGACATGCCCTTCAGCTTCGGGTTGGCTACGATGAACTCAGTAGGCTGATAATACCAGTCGAATCCATAGAGAGCTCCGGGCTGGAATGTCAGTCCATAATCATCAGTATTAAATACACCTACATATCCATAGGCAAAAAGGCACCAGTAGAAGAAATCTCTGACCTCACCCTGCCATGTATCGGGTGTACCCGTAAAATCAATGGTCGATATCGCCCTCTGGAATAATGACCTCTGCCAATATGCGTAGGTCACGGAATTACAATACTTCAACATGCTCGGCTGAAGATGTCCGGTTACATTGTTGATCTGTTCGTAATTCAGCGGTAAGTATCCAGTAGGTATAGGATATTTTTTAGCCATTAGTTTGTCCTTTCTATGAATCAGGCCCCGGCTCATAGCCGGAGCCCTCATCATGTTTTATAGGAAGTTATGACAGGTATCAGCTCATAACAAATACTACGAAGTTCTCCGACGGATCACCGACAGCGCCCAAGCCGAAGTCAAACCATGTATTTACATAGTTCTTACGAGCTTCGGGGTATGTTGTTCTTGCTGCTTCGAACTGGAAGTCAGTAAGTACAGCATCCTTATCGAAGAGAACACCGAGTACATAGTCAGTCTTGAACTCATAAGGTGTATCAACAGTTGTCTGTCCGCCGGAGATCATATCCTCGAGCCAGCCCGGAACTGTTACCTTAAAATCGATAGCAGCCTTATCAGAGTCAGCGAGAGAGAATGTCTGCCAGAAGTCTACAGACTCGAACTGTTCGGGCTGGAGATATTCCGTGTTGAAGATCTCGGGCATAACCTGAGCTTTAGCCTGCTCCCAAATAGGAGTATACATCATGAAGCGCTGCTCTGACTTGGGAGTATGACGGAGGATGTAATGATCACCGTCTGCAAGTGTGAGCTTAGGAGCTGCATGATAATACAGGGATCTCTTAGTCATCATATTGGATATGATCTTAAACTCAGAGATGAAGAAAGCGAGGAACTCCTTGAGGTAAGTAGTCCTGAGCTGTGCGCCTGTATAAGTCGTACCGAACTTTGCATTATATGCTGCAGTAAGGTCTACGACAGTACCAAGAGTCTTGATAGCAGAGTTAGCATCACCGATAGCGCCTGCAATAGCCATACGGGAGATCAGGGTTGTTCTGTTGTGAGCTTCCTTGCGCTGCTCGATGTCGTTACCCTTCTCTGTGAGTACACCTGCCCAGAACTGAGCCCATTCATCCTCACCGGAGAATGCGATCTTGATCTGGTCCTCATAACGGGTGATGCAGTCCTGCCATACTGTGCTGTTGGCAAAATTCATCTCGAGAGGGTGAACAGGATGCTGCTCATACTGGTCCTTAGTACCTGCAGGGTTTTCACCGGATGCGTCATTACCGTAACCGTCAGCAAAGTTTGTCATCAGGTCAGTATTGAAAGCACCGGAAGGAAGCGCCCATGTAGAGTAGTAGGAGATCTTCCTGATCCTGTTGTTAAAATAACCGGAGTTGATAGAATCGATAAGCCAGAGCGGAGCCTTGTATGGTCTTGTCGCTGTGAAGAGACGAGCACCTACAATAGTCAGCGCATTGAAGATCTCATCTGTCGAGTAAGTCATTGCGATCTTGCCGGCATCCATGAAACCCTGTGCATCGATAACAGAAAAACTATCCTGACCGGTCAGCTGAGCCATGACTGCGTTCATCAGCGCATAGCCGTCTTTTCTGTTGATAGACATTTTGTAGTCCTCCTTTAAGTTTTATATAAGTGCTTCCTTACATGAAGCTCCTTACCATGTCTGTAAGTGACTCCTGCTCTTTTGCTTTAGCTTCAGCAGCTGCAGGAGCCGAGTTGCTATGTACATTATCCTGCTGGAGCTTTGTTACTTTTGCTTCCGCTGCATCTTTTGCCTGCGTAAGCTGTGCGAGCTGTTCTTCCTTCTCCTTGATCTGAGACAGGAGCTCGTTCATCTGCTCCTGTAGCTCGGGTGTTATTTCCGGTTTTTCGTGCTTAGCAGGCTCTTCTTTTTTCTGCTCTGCCTGCGCTTCCTGAGCTTCATCTATTGCAGCGAGCTCATCGATGTCCTTTTTGCTGTACCCTTTTGCCAGGAGCGCCAGAGTATCCTTCAAACCTACCTTTGCCATAATGTCATACCTTCCTTTATAAAAATTAATAGGACTCTTTGCAGGCCTTCATGGTCTGTCCGGGATCAGCGGAACCTTGGAAAGCCTCCCCGGCTGTGTGATCCTCCTTGAAACTAATCAAGGCCCAAGGGATATATTACAGTCCTATTAATTGTACTATTATCATATTTTGTGAGTAAATTCAATGTTTACCAATATAAAACCCTGCCGGGGCTACCAACATTCCGACAGGGCCAGAAGGGTGCAAGAATCCTTCAAATAAGGCAATTAGATTATATCATATACTATTAAACTTGCGCTTATGCTGAGTATCGAGGATCTTTAATGTAACAAGCAGATTATCCCTGCCCCCGTAAGGCTCAAGTATCTGATATATCTGCTGCGCAAAGTTGTAACGGTCATCGAAGTTTTCATCAATGGTCTGATATTCCGGATGCGCTGGTGTTTTGTCAGAAGGTCCTTCATAGCATCCGAGGAATGCCATAGTTGCATAAGTCAGTACATCCATAGATCTGAACTCAGACATACTGATAGAGCCCCCGTACTCAAGGAGCATATTCTGAGTCATGGTATAAGTCCAAGGGTTTTGAGAACTATCCCAATATGGTCTCCAGCAGGAAGGTACCCATTTACCGAGACGGTCAGTATCAAATACATAGAGCTGAGCATAGCCGTCATCAGAAGTTGCTCCGGGTGTAGGATTATTGACATCTAAGCTCGGACCATAACCGGAAACATCAGAGCAGTTATTGATATAGCCTGATGCCGGAGTGAACTGAAAAAGTCCGTAACCCTTACTATAATTGACTTCGTTACCTTCCCAGAGCCAAGGGTTAAGTCCTGACTCCTTCATAACATTACCGAGCATCCCGGCTACAGCTGTCTTAGTGTAGCCGAGAGGTGCAAGGTAATCATAGATAGCAAATATGTTGTTGGTACCTTCTGTACTGGATATCGTATATCCTGACTTCAGCTTGGCATATAACATATAAATTCCTTATTCTATAAAGAAGCCGGAATTGAGCATGGCATTGATCTGCTCAGCTTCAGCTGCCATTGCTCCGAGCTGAACATCAGCGCCCTGGCATACTGTGAAGCCCGACAGACTGCTCAAGGTCTTTGTCTGATACAAGGGCCTGCCGAGCTCTGAATTATTCGTGCCTACACATTCATAGAACTTGGCATTGAGGTAAGAAGTTGAGTGCATGGACATGAATGAGCCGTTTGCACCTCCGCCTGATAATGTAGGATACTGAAGCCTTACCGCATCAAAAGCCATTGAGCCATAGTTCATTACGGTACCAAGTACACCTCCGGCAGCTCCTACTGCTGAAGCAGGATTCATTGCAGCACCTGCTATCTGCAGAGCTCCGCCTGCTGCCGTGAACTGCATATTGAGGTTGTTCTGGATCTCCCCGAGCATGTCTCTTGTCAGCTGTGATACCGTGACCGGAACACCTACTTGAGCCGTGCCTGCATATATCATGACATCAGTAGATGTCCCTCTTACAAAGAGCTGTGATACACCTGTTGCACATTCAGTCCTTATTGTGATAGTAAGAGTATTATCATCAATAAGAGATGCAGGATCCAAAGGAATAGTACCAAAAGGACCAAAGTAAAGCTCATAAGCCGTATAAGGAGCATTATTCATATACTTACCCCTTGATGCAGCCTGCGGATGCTTCGGAATGTTTACAGTAAGAGTATCGGTATGGATCATTGTACCCTGAGTCAGTCTCTTGACAGATCCTCCTGCTACCTCGATATCATAATAACCGAACTTGACATGGTTATTTGTAGTAAGTGATGAGTTCTTGGCAAACGGCAGAAGGATGACAGAATTGATATACTGCATCGGGTTTACCAGCGCCTTTTGTACAGCTTCAGAATATTCAGCTGTCTGTATGCCGTAATGCTGTACATCCATGAGATAGTTTACGAATGTCTGACTCTCATTGTCATCCATCCAATAGTAAACATTTGAGCCTATCTGCTCATTATTTGTCTGTGATCCGATAACATCTCCGGCAATACACCAGACATAAGAATGTCCGTTTGTATATGCAAACGGATCTATTATAGATACAAAAGTACCGGACTCCTTTACTTTCGAGATATAAGCTGTATCAAGAATATACTCATCATGCTGTGAAGCTGACCTCAATACATAATGAGATCCGGAAAGTATCGGAGTCTTAAATGTAGCCAGAAGGTCACATCTGCAGCTGATATACCAGAAATTCTGATGCGAGCTGATATCATCGATAAAGTAATACCTTCCCCATTCAGCTACATAGGCATAGTTATTACCGATAGGGTTACCTCCCGACAGCTTAAATGTCGGATGCAGAAGAGATGTATCATCAAGCAGGGTTACATCATAAGAAGATGCAGCTGCAAGCTGAGCAGCTGTCGGCAGCTTTGTACTGTTTACCTTCTTCTGAAGATTAAGCAGCTTTAATGTAAAGGCCATAATATATCTCCTTACTTAATATTCTCGAGCTTATCTGAAAGCCTGTTGATTGCTTCCGTACAAGCCTTGATAGCTTCCCGATTTTCGGCATTGCTCTTATCGTACATCTCGAACATCTTATCAACATTCTTCTGCTGCTGGTCAAGCATATGTTTGCAAAAGTATGCAAGTCCTATACATGCCACTATAGGGAAGCCGAGAGTCGATATCATCGTCATTACTTCATTCATTTTACTTCACCTCTTAAGATCTTATTAACAAGGCCCTGTATGCGGTTAAAGTCATAGCCTGCCTTGGCTAAGTTATTCCTACGTGTCTGTCCGTTGCCATACTTACCCTTGATTACATCCTTTGCTACCTTGATCTCCTGATCAGTATAGCCTGAGTTACCAGAAGGCGCAGGAGACGATGCCGGAGCTGATACCGATGCAGGATATGCCGGGCGGCAGATTCCATATACTGTAGAACTGAAAATACCATAATTGCCCCTTGCCACCTTATTGCTCTTATTGCCCTCTATCGTTATATACTTACCGTCTTTCACTTCATCGATTATTCCAACATGACCGCATGACGATTTTTTTGTATTGAGAAAAATAACATCACCGGGCTGTCCTGTTTTCTTATCGATCTTGTAGCCCTTGTTCTTCATGTAGCCCCATAAATACTTGACACCTGCAGCGCAGTTATCCTCAGGTGCAGGACATCCGAGAAATACCCTTGCAGCTTCCGGACCCATGATCATACAGAATAGCCAGCAGATGAAGACAGCACACCAGTCAGCGCCCTGCTTCTTGGTATTAAACCATTGCCATGCTTCCGTATCGAAGTATTTTGCATACTTGTTCCTATTACCGGACTCTTCCTTATATCCTAACTGGGACCTTGCCAATTCAAGTATCTTTTCTATCATGGTAAAATACCTCCTTTATTACCTGCATAATATCACAATTATTTATGGAATAATATAAGGCCCTCCCCCGAAGGAGAGAGCCCTGATAAGTAAGACATTTCCGGAGCTATAGCAAATACTCGAGGTGATTCAAGTATAGAAATCAACGGAAAAACATAGAGAATAATTATGAGGTTACTTCAGAAGCTCCTTTGTCTGTCTTACGATATCAGCTACATGCTGGTTGGTGATAGGAAACCATACACGGTTATAGTACTTATCACCAACCTTATCAGAAGGAAACTGTACCAGATAGATAACATCACCTGCCTTGTACTTGTCACCGTTCTTCTTGACTGTTACTTCCTTGAGGATGCAGCTCTTGATCTGCACACCGTTTACATCGAGGTCGATCATAACGATCTTGTCATTCTTCGTTGCTCTCGCTGCGAGGACCTTTACCTCATAGTTGCCATTTGCCTTAACTTCCTGATTTTCTGTACCAAACATAACCGGGTACCTCCTGTAAAAAATATATATCCGTCAGCTCTCGCTGTTAGGATCAACCTTCCAAAAAATCGAGATCGGCTACATCTGCCGGAGTTGCAAAAGTATGATGTATCATGTGCTCGACTACAATGCTGGGATCCTGCTCCTTATGACTCAGCTGAGTATTGAGCTGTATAATCCTCTGCTGAAGCTCATAATTGTCACCCTCTAAAGTTTTAACCTGGCATTTAAGGTTATAGATCTCCTGCTTTGCATCCTCGTCATAGTAATCAAAGATGACACGGTGAATAGCAAACATGATAGCTATACCAACAAAGAAGCAGCAAAAACCGAAGAGAAAGATCATCGAGTCATCATAAGTGAAAATAACATCGTTCATATCATACCTCCTTGCCGCTGACTACCTTGCAGTAGTTCTGATATGAGCAGTATCTGCATGCCTTCTGGTGCTCATCTCTGTATACGCAGCCCTGAATAGAGATCATAGCGATCTTATTTACCAGCATCTGGATATATGCTGCATCTCCGGGAATACGGTACATGATGCTGTCCTCTGTCTGGGACTCGATATAAGGAGTCAGCTCATCATACTTTGCTACTGCCTTAATGAAGCGGTCAAATTCCTCATCCTTGTCCTTCTGCATGTCTCTGCCGACAGCATAGTAAGATGTCTGCGTAAAGCTCGAATAGTTAATAGATGTTCTCATAGATTTTGTACCTCCTGTTCTCTATGTATTATAAAGATAACATTATACAATGAATAATGCAATGTATAATTTATTACAATTATATTACACGGCAAATATCTTCCTGTAGTTCATGATCAGGTCATACATGGAATACTTCTCAAACTTCATCTTATCTTCGATGCACTCTACCCGGAGCTCCTGACCATGATCGATAAAAAAGAGCTTCTGGTGATTCTCCTTATTGAGATCCCATTCATAACTGAACGGTCCCTGCGAGCTGCACATATAATACATGCCGTCTGACGGCCTGCGGTATATATACATATCCTTACTCTTATAATGTATCTTGTGCAGGCATTGCATATTTTTAATGGATAACTTCTTTACATTTGAAAAGTCATTATTTGCGAACTCTCCGAAAAATGCCTTTTGCGCCCAGCCTGTACCCCTCATGAGTCGATACATGCCGGAATGAAGCTCATCCTTGGTAAGCGGTATTTCCTGCTGGGTAATGTAATGCAGCAGCATACCTCGCTCATGGTTGTAATGATGAGACTGTTTTCTGAAGGCCAGCTCAGCCATGTCATCTACTATCTCGAGCTCATTCGTGACCGGAGTTGAGATCTCTTCCGAGTTGGCAAACAATGCAAGCCTTAATCTCTGTCCTCTCTTGATCTTGTCTCTCATGACGGTCATTACAAAGTTAAGGAATGTCTCGCCCTCTTTGCGCCTTACAACTTCCGTTGCCTGCGGTACGAACTCATCAAAGCATATCCAGGAAGCCTTGCTCATGTCGGAGCCCTTTACCTTAGATACACGGTTAAGAGATACGATGAGCCCGATAGGAGCTCCGATCGGCTTACCTTCCTCATCACAATGGTAAAAACCTGCTATGCCCTTATCAATGAGATGCGGTTTGATATTCCAGCCGAAGTCACGGTTAAGAGGGACAAACGGATCCGTATCTATCTTCATGTCAGGGTTAGATGCTCCGGTACATAGCAACTCTACATCGTCATTAGTCCTCTTCATATAGATGAAGAACTGCTCCGAATCGACCATATACCGGAGGAAGCTGTATGTCTTACCCGGTCCTCTTCGGGACCAGACTACATAGATGTCAGCATCCGGATAGTCAATTACATCCTTATAAAAATGATAATAACCGTCATCAAAGTCATATAAATAGATGTCATTCACTTCATCATAATCACAGCTTTTACCTATCATAAATGTCAAAATTCTCCTCTCCATAGTATTCAAAGTAATAATCATCAGACATGATATATTCAAACTTCTCTACTGCATCGAGCTCATAGTCGCACGGCTGCAGATCTATCGAGTCTCCGATCTCATTGCCAAACTCATCTTTGTATATGCCTTTATCTGAGAATATATAAAAATGAGTCAGCTTGCCTGTAGTCTCTCCGTCAAATATGAAGCCCCTGCAGAAGTTTGTAAGATCATCCTTGAGACATTTTGCGCCTGTTTTCTTCGGTACACCTGCGACCGTGATATGCAGCTCATGATCGTCAGCTCCTCTTCCGGCATATCTCTTGGATCCCAAAACGACAAATTCCTCATACTCGGAATCGGGTTCTGCTACTCCAAGCCAGTATTCTTTACTACCCACCTTGACAGCTCCGTAGCCGTTTGCTCTCAGGAGCTCCTTACAATGCTCATTATATTCTGCTATCTTGTCCTCATTCCAGTCATCAGAATAGCAGCTGTCGGTATCGGAATAATACCAGTGCGGAGGATAGGCCAGCTTCCCTTCATCATTGTAATAGCAGTTGACACACTTGCCGAGCTCGAAGAGATTACGGAAAGCATAAGCGGTACAATATGTGCCTATCGTATAGCTGAGCACGGTATTCGGGTTTTTGAGGAACTTTTCATACTCTTTTGTCATGTCCTGATCAAAGTCCTGCCTGTACTCCCCTGACTGATAAAATGCAGTATCACCTTCTTTATTTATCTTATACTCGCCTGCTTCCGTGACTTCAATAAAATTCTCACGGACAGGCTTCTGGACCGTAAGGCCGTACACACTATTGACACGCATCTTAGACAGGGCGTAATTGACCGGATCAGATTCCTTCGTTGCCTTCCTCTCGCACTTTGCAGCAAACAGCTCATAGACATAATCAGTAAACCAACGGGGCAGGTATTCCTTCTTGGCATACTCTACCTCGGTACATTTGCACTCATCCCAGATATACTGGTCAGCCAGTACCTCAAGGTCGATATCACATATATACAAGTTTACATACCCTGCCTGCAGGATCCTTCCGTTATCTATTCTCATATTGATAGTCTGCTCACACTTGGAAGCCTGAAGGGCAGGCATAGGAAAATATCTGTCTTTAAGCCTTATGTTGACAAAACTTATCTTAAAGATGAACGCATATCTGTCATTGTTACGCAGGATATATTCCGGATCTACTGCCTTATCCATTGCTACGAACTTACTGCACGGGTATTTATATGCCAGGAGACAGAACGGATATGAAGATGCAAAGTCACGACACTTTGTTATCGTATCTGCGAGGATATCGGAGATATAAAAGCGGTTTGCATGAGAATATCCGCCATGATAGAGCTTCATGAACTTGATCAGCTGGTCAAAGCTCAGGGACTGTCTCTCGAAATCTCTATGTCCGTTATGATTCTTTGCTCGCTCCCTGACCTCTTCCCTTACGATGCCAGTTGCCGTATAGACAATGGTATTAATATTCTTATGAAGAGATGTACAGAACGCATCAAGGCACTCTACGAGCGCCAAGGTATCATTCTCGATATACTTGAGCTCTTTTCTGGTGAACTTATGATCCTGATCTCTGATCTCATCATAGTCCCATGAGCCGACAGCCTTCTGATGTTTTACATTAAGGTCCTTAGCCCATTTCTCGAGCTTGCATTGAGATAATATAAGACTATCCTTTAATACAATACCGTTCTCAAAGCCGAACATGATCGGATAATGAGGTTTGGTATTGAGCTGCTTCTTAGGAGCTCCGAACTTCTCCATGAAGAAAAGACGCAGGAAGGTCCAGTCATACGCCATATTGTGCCAAAAAACATAGGTCTCATCTCCGGGGAGCGCCTGTTCTATCATGTCAATACATCTGATGATATCGGAAGGCTTAGAGCCGTACAATGTCACAATATTTGTATGATAGGCCCTTATCGAGATAGTCCATGCGCATACATGGTTAGGAAGCGGATCCTTGGAGATCTCATGACTCTTGGATGTTTCCGTATCTGCACCAATAATTACATCATTCCATGTACCCTTTT
>Ga0326511_10003336_pt1 | contig 12906 bp, 15 predicted proteins | sample 0_2496_0518_D_FD_203701 | JGI IMG/M metagenome (GOLD analysis project Ga0326511, IMG submission 203701) | Bovine rumen microbial communities from UC Davis, California, United States - 0_2496_0518 | ecosystem: Host-associated > Mammals > Digestive system > Stomach > Rumen | place: USA... | reverse complement strand
GGGGTCACAGGAGTGGGGAAATCTGATGCTCACTCTTGCACAAAACGACTACCACTGGTCCAGTACGATCATCTGGAACAAGGATAGCTTGATCCTAAGCAGAAAGGACTACCACACTAAATACGAGCCGATTTGGTACGGGTGGAAAGAGGGCCGCCGGCTGCATCCACTGAAGGATCGAACACAAAGCGATGTTTGGGACATACCAAGACCAAAAAGATCTGACGAGCACCCCACCATGAAGCCCGTAGACCTGGTGGCGCGGGCGGTTATAAACTCTAGTGACCGTGGCAATAATGTTTTGGATTTGTTTGGCGGCTCCGGGACAACGCTTATCGCGTGCGAGCAGCTGAACCGGAAGTGTTACATGATGGAGCTGGATCCGCACTACTGCGACGTGATCATCGACCGATGGGAAGAGTACACCGGAAAGAAGGCGAGACTGTTAGATGGCGAAGAAACCGACATGGAGACGGAGGATCAAAGCGGCCTGTGATGAGGCCGGGACATATCAGCCGTTCTTCGATCTTGCCATCGACCAGCTGGCGGGGATCATGGAGACCAGAGATGCGGCGCAGGAGCAGTACAAGGCTTCAGGCAGCCATCCGGTCATCATGCACACGAACAAGGGAGGAAACACGAACCTCGTGAAGAATCCCGCGCTGGTGATCATCAACGAGTGCAACCAGCAGGCGCTGGCCTACTGGCGGGACCTGGGTCTGACGCCGAAGGGCTTCAAGGCGCTGGGGAACGACACGGCATCGACAAAGAAGGAGGCGACATTCGAAGATCTCCTGTCGGGGATCGGTATATAGACATGGCGGGTTAATGCAGTGGTTAGCAAGCGAGTCTCATAAGCTCGCAGTCGACAGTTCGAATCTGTCACCCGCAACCAGGAGCTGACCGGCGGCGGCTGGCAAAGAATACCGCCGGGCACCACCTATGACAGTAAAGACTTACAGAGCGATCGCTGACCAGTACGCGGAGGACGTGCTGAGCGGCAAGGAGAAGAGGGCAGGCAAGGACATCATCGCAGCCTGCAGGCGATACCAGGAGGACCTGAAGCGGGACGATCTGGAGATCCGTCCACGGGATCCGGACATCGCCATCAACATCATACAACAGACATTGGTACATGCTCAGGGTGAGGACCTTGAGGGCCGGCCGCTTCTCGGGCGGCCTTTTTTATTGCAGCCCTTCCAGATCTTCATCGTGTATAACCTTCTGGGCTTCTGGTACAAGGGTACGAACAACCGGAGGTTTAAGGAGTCATTCATTGAGTTGGCCAGAAAAAACGGGAAGGCGCTGGCGCTGGATCAGGAGATCCCTACACCGGCAGGCTGGCAACGGATGCGGGACATCCATCCCGGGGATTTTGTCTTCGGGACCGACGGACGGCCCGTCCTCGTCACTGTAGAATCGGAGATCTTCCACAAGCCGATGTATCTGGTGACGTTCGAGGATGGCTCCACGGTCAAGGCGTCTGCGGATCATATCTGGACCGTGCAGACCCGATACAGCAGGAAGACGGCCAGACGAAAGAAGGTCTGCAGCGATGGGCGCGGCTGCGCGAGACGGTACGATCTCGAAGAGCGGGATGGTTGGTTCGAAACGACCACCGAGGAAATGGCCGGCAACTTCAGCCGGCGACGCCCGGACGGGAAAGGGATGGAGTATCTGTACCGCGTACCGATGAATGGGGCTGTCCAGTACCCGGAGAAGGATCTTCCTGTTGATCCGTACACACTGGGTGTGTGGCTCGGCGACGGATGCTCAACCACCACATGCGTGACCTGCAGTGACGCAGATCGGGACGAGATGATCTCCAACCTGGAGGCAGAAGGGCACACCTGCAAATGGTACACGTATAAAAATCGAGCCGGAGCGATCGGGCTCGACATCGCGGACACAAAAGGAAAAACCAACCGGCTGAGAGACGCTCTGCGCGCTCTCGGCGTGTATGGGGATAAGCATATACCGAGGATCTACCTGGAGGCGTCCGAAGCACAGCGCTGGGCTCTGCTTCAGGGGCTTATGGATACAGACGGATCCTGCGAGAAGCGCGGGCAATGCGAGTTTTCTCAGAAGTCAAAGCGGATCACCGAGGGCGTTCTTGAGCTGATCCGCAGCCTCGGGATCAAAGCGTCGGTCCACGAAAAGCAGGCCATGTGCGGCGGAAAGAACTGCGGCACGGTCTACCGGATCACCTTTTTCACAACAAAAGACAGATCCTGCTTCAGATTGAGCCGGAAGACAGCGCGTCTGAAGGATCAGCTTGCCGAGAGGATGCAGAAGAAAAGCATCACGAACATCGAGCCGATCCCTCAGGAGCCCTCGAAGTGCATCGCTGTCGACTCCGAGGACCATCTGTACTTGGCGGGGGCCGGCTTCACAGCCACGCACAACACGAGTTTTGTGGCGTCCCTTGCGTGGGCGGTCGCGATCCTGCAGAGGAGATCCGGGTCGAAGGTCTACATCGTGGCGGCTGCACTGAAGCAGGCGCTGCAGGCGTTTAACTTCATCCTGTTCTCGCTGCAGTATCAGCGGATCATCGGGAAGTTCGACGTGAAGAACAACAGCTTCGACCACTCGATCTCATACATCTTCCGAGATTCTGAAGGGCGTCCGGATGGATCCATCGAGATCATCGCGCTGGCATCGAATCCGGAGAAGCAGGACTCCTTCAACTGTAACTTCGCGATCTGTGACGAGGTCGCAGCGTACAAGAGCCCGGCGCAGTACAACCGATTCAAGGAGGCCATGAAGGCCTATCAGAATAAACTGATCGTCGGTATCACAACGGCCGGCGATAATGTCAATTCCTTCGGGTACGCCAGACAGGAGTATGCAGTCAAGGTCGCCAACGGGATCGTGGAGGACGACAGCTTTTTCGCCTTCGTGGCCCGGGCCGATCAGGACGAGAACGGTGACGTGGACTACACGGACCCGGCGCAGCACATGAAGGCGAATCCGAATTACGGCATCACGATCAGGCCGGAGGACATCCTGCAGGAGAGTCTGCAGGCGCAGAACGATCCGGTGCAGAGGAAGGATTTCCTCTCCCGGTCTCTGAACATCTACACGTCCAGCATGCGCAGCTGGTTCGACCTGGAGGAGTTCAAGGCGAGCGACGCAAATTATGACTGGAGTCTCGACGAGCTGGCGAAGCTCCCGGTCGACTGGTACGGAGGCGCGGACCTGTCGAGGATGTACGACCTGACGGCGGCGGCCCTGTTCGGTCATTACGATAAGGAAGACGTGGATATCATCATCACGCACGGCTTTTTCCCGGTGACACAGGCCGCCAGAAAAGCCGACGAGGATAACATCCCGCTGTTCGGATGGAAGGACGACGGCTGGCTGACGCTGTGCAACAATCCGACGGTCAACGTCTCGGATGCAGTCAACTGGTTCGTGGAGATGCGTAAAAAAGGGTTTAGGATCCAAGAGGTCGGTTTTGACAGGAAGTTCTCTGGCGAGGAGTACATCCCGCAGATGAAGGCTGCGGGGTTCCGGCTGAGAGAACAACCACAGATGTATTTCATAAAAAGTAAAGGATTCAGGCGAATCGAGAAGTCGGCAAAAGATGGCCGGCTTTTTTATCTGCACTCCGATGCTTTCGAGTATTGCGTGGCGAACGTCAGAGCGGTCGAAAAGACGGACGACATGATCAGTTATGAGAAGATCGCGCCGAACATGAGGATGGATATGTTCGACGCTGCGGTGTTCGCTTGTGTTCGCTGGATAGAGGCCCACACACGAGCCGAGAAGATCCGCCGCTGGTGGGGATAACAAGTCAATAACGGCAGAGATAGGCCGACGGGCCGAAAAGTGGGGTTCCTGACCACCTGCTCTGCCGATATTATCTCAGGACGTTTACTACAGGAGGTGGACGATGAAAAAAGAGATGTGGAGAAGTGTGCCAGGGTACGAAGGGCTTTATGAAGTCAGCTCATGCGGGCGGATCCGCAGCACGAGAAGACAAGGCGCTCCGGGAGGCATCAAAAAGCTGACGGAGAACGAAGACGGCTATCTACGGGTAAAACTCTGCAGAGATGGAACCGAAAAGCGGTTCATGGTTCACCGGCTGGTGTACGCCGCCTTTGTTGGTTCTTTGCCGGAGGGTACGGAGATCAATCACATAGACGAAGATAAGAAAAACAATCGCCTGGAAAACATCGAGGCGATAACGCATTTACAGAATGTTAAGCACGGAACCGGCGTGCGCCGGTGCGCTGAGGCTCATCACAGGCCTGTTGCTCAGTATTCGATCAACGGCGATCTGATCGCTGTGTATGAGTCGAGAAAAGAGGCTACACAAAAGACCGGTGTGGCCGGTAGCGGAATAAGTCTCGTTATACGCGGGAAAAACAGAACGGCGGGTGGTTTTATCTGGCGCCGTGCGTAAAGAGAGGATGACAGATGAGAAATCCATTTAAGAGAAGGGACGCAGCGAAGCCGGCGATCGGGTTGGTGGTGGCGGGAGATGACGAGAGCATCTGCGTCCCGGGCTATACGTCTCTGGATAAGAATCCGGAGATCATGACAGCCTGCAGGAGGATCGCGGAGCTCATCGGGATGATCACCATCCATCTGATGGAGAACACGAAGGACGGAGACGTCCGGATCGAAAATGAGCTGTCCCGGATGATCGACATCACGCCGATGCCGACCATGACCCGGAGGGCATGGATCGAGTCCATCGTCATGACGCTGCTGCTTTACGGACGCGGCAATGCGATCGTCCTGCCACACAGCAGGGCCGGGTATCTCCGGAGCCTTGAGCCGATCGCGGCATCCCGGGTCGGCTGGCAGCCGATCGGATACTCCGATTACGACGTGTACATAGACGGCAGGCGGTTCCGGCCGGATGATGTCCTGCACTTTACATGCAATCCAGACCAGACATATCTGTGGAAGGGGCAGGGCCTCAACGTGTCGCTGCGGGACCTGGCAGACAACCTCAAGCAGGCACAGGCTACGACGAAGGGATTTCTGCGGTCGAAGTGGAAACCTTCGGTCATCGTGAAGGTCGACGCCATGAACGAGGCGTTCAACACACCGGCCGGCCGCCAGAAGATACTGGAGGAGTACATCCAGACGGAGAACGCGGGAGAGCCGTGGGTCATCCCCGGAGAGCAGATCGACATCGAGACGGTCAAGCCCTTGTCGCTGTCTGACCTTGCGATCTCCGACACCATCGAGATCGATAAGCGCGCGGTCGCGGCGATCGTGGGCGTGCCGGCGTTCCTGGTGGGTGTAGGTGATTATGATCAGGCAGCATGGAACAGCTTCGTCCGCACGACGGTCCGCAGCATCGTCACCGAGCTGGCGCAGGAGATGACACGCAAGCTGATCATCTCCCCGACCTGGTACCTGCGGTTCAACGAGCTGAGCCTGCTTGACTGGGACCTGAAGACGATCGCGGACGTGTTCTGCACGCTGGGCGACCGGGGATATGTGGACGGCAACGAAGTCAGAGACCGGATCGGGCTGCAGCCGCGCGACGGACTGGATGAGCTGCGGATCCTGGAGAATTATATTCCGGCGGCGATGAGCGGCCAGCAGAGCAAGCTGGTCGGAAACGATGATGGAGGTTCAGGAGATGAATAAAAGGGATATCGGATCCAGGCAGATGCGTATGATCTGCACGGATTTCAAGACAAGAGAAGACGGCGAAGACATGACTATCGAAGGCTACTTCGCCGTTTTTAATTCTAACTACGATATCGGAATGGGTATGAGTGAGGAGATCGCTCCGGGCGCCTTTACGGAGGCGCTGGGCGGAGACGTGAGAGCACTCGTTAATCACGACACCACGCTGGTCCTCGGGCGCAACAAAGCAGGCACCCTGCAGCTGCGCGAGGACAGCCACGGGCTCTGGGGACAGGTGCGGATCAACCCGGACGATTCCGCAGCTATGGACCTTTATGCCCGGGTGAAGCGGGGCGACGTGGACGGATGCTCCATCGGCTTCGACATCGCGGAAGAGGAAACCGAGTTCCTCGACAACGGTGACATCCACTGGACGATCAAGAAGGTCATGCCCTTATACGAGATAAGTGCGTGCACGTTCCCGGCATATGAGGAGACCAACGTCAACGCGAGATCCGCGCAGGCGGAGGAGATCCGCAAACGGGAGAGAGAAGCGTGGCAGGCAAGGATGAAAGAGAGGTTACACAAGCATGGCACTGAGAGCACTGATGAAGCGTAGAGAGCTCGATCTGCTGAATAAGCAGCTGACGGCGCTCCGGGAGAAGGCAGCCGGATTCGAGACCAGAGAGGCGGAGCTGGCGGGCATGATCGAAGAGGCTGAGACCGACGAGGAGAGAGCGGCGGTCGAGGAGGAGATCACAGCCTTTGAGGCGGAGCAGGAAGAGGTCAATGGCGAGATCGCCGGCCTCGAAGAAAGAGTCAGCGGTATCGAGGCAGAGCTGGAAGAGCTCGAAAGAGCGCAGGATCCGACACCGGCAGAACCGACGCCGGCACCGGAAGAACATACTGAGAGGAGCAATATCATCATGAACAGAAGATCTATTTTCAGAGACCTCCCGATGCAGGAGAGGGACGCAATGTTCGCGCGTGAGGACGTCAAGGAGTTCATGGTCCGCTACCGTGAGATGATCGGCCAGAAGAGAGCGATCAACGGCGCGGATCTGCTGGTTCCGGAGGTCTTCCTCGGCCTGATCCGTGAGAACATCATGGAATATTCCAAGCTGTACAAGCATGTTAATGTTCGCCAGATCGGCGGAACAGGCAAGGCGGTCATCATGGGCACCATCCCGGAGGCTGTCTGGACTGACTGCTGCGGCACACTGAACGAGCTGACGCTGGGCTTCAACGACGCCGAGGTCGACTGCTGGAAGGTCGGCGGATACTTCGACATCTGCAATGCCACCCTGGAGGATTCCGACATCGATCTGGCATCCGAGCTGCTGACCGTTCTGGGTCAGGCGATCGGGCTGGCGCTGGACAAAGCGATCCTGTTCGGTCTGGGTACCAGGATGCCGCTGGGCGTCTTCACCAGACTGGCGCAGACACAGGCGCCGGCGGACTATCCGACGACAGCGAGACCGTGGGTCGATCTGCATACCGCCAACATCAAGAGCATCGCGGCATCCGTCAAGGGCATCGATCTCTTCAGAGAGTTCCTGACTGACACCGCTGCGGCAAAGGGCAAGTATTCCAGAGGCACGAAGGTCTGGGTCATGAATGAGACCACATACACCGCTCTGGTGGCTGCAGCCATGACCATTGACGCGGGCGGCGCGATCGTGGCAGGCGTCAACGGCCAGATGCCGGTCATCGGCGGCGTGATCGAGGTGCTGGACTTCGTACCGGATAACGTCATCATCGGCGGATACTTCGACCTGTACCTGCTGGCTGAGAGAGCTGGCACAAGAGTCTCCCAGTCCGAGCACGTCCGCTTCATCGAGGACCGCACGGTCTTCAAGGGCACGGCGAGATATGACGGTCTGCCGGCAATCGCTGAGGGCTTCGTGGCCATCGGCATCGGCGGCACCACACCGTCTGCGTCCGGCATCACTTTCGCGCCGGATACAGCGAACACCGAAAACTCGGGGGAATAACGACCGGCCCGCAGGCGAGTCAGCATAATCTGTCGACCCTGACGAAGGCCCAGCTGCTGCAGCTGGCAGACGATGAAGGGGTCGACGGGTTAAGCGGGTCGATGAAAAAGGCTGACATTATTGATGCGATCGAGGAGGCGCTCTGATGACCGACGAGACAAGACTGCTCTTACTAAAGACCGATCTCGGGATCATGACAACTTTATACGATGAGCGTCTGCTCCAATATCTTGAAGCGGCGAAGCGGGAAATCGCGCGGGAAGGGCATACCCTTTCCGCCGATTCCGCGGACGACAACAATCTGCAGATCATGTATGCCGCATGGATGTGGCGCAGGAGAGACACCGGTGAGGGCATGCCTCGGATGATCCGCTGGCTGCTCAATAACCGCTTGTTCGACACGTCCGGAGGTGATACGGATGGATGATTCCATCACGCTGATCAAGCAGACGGTAACCGGCTACGACGCGCACGGCAACGAGATCGTCGAAGAGACGAGCCGTGAGCTCATGTGCCGGGCCTACGGCGTCAACCGCAACGAGTATTACGCTGCGGCTGCGGTGGGCCTGCGCCCGGAGATCACCGTCCGGCTGTCCGACTTCGTGGATTACAAAGGGGAGCGCCTGGCGGAGTATCACGGAGAGCGCTACACCATCATCAGGACGTACCGGGACGCCGGATCCTTCCATTATCGCGGCGGGATGGATCCGAACGGGATCGAGCTGATACTGGAGAGGAGGATCGGAGATGGCTAAGAGCGTACAGGAGCAGATCAACGCGATCGTGAGCGAGTATATCGAGACCGAGCGTGAGAAGATCCACGAGATCGCCCAAGAGTGCGCGGAAGAGACTGCCAAGCTCCTGAAGAAGACATCCCCGAGAAGCAAGAACCGGGGCAAGCACTACGCATCCGGCTGGAAGGTCGACAGCAGTTCAAGCGCCGGATACAGATACATATCCTCGATCGTCTATAACGCGACGAAGCCGCAGCTGACGCATCTGCTGACACGACCGCACGACATCGTCAACCAGTACGGCCGTTACGGCAGGTCCACACCGGACCCGCACCTCGAGGATGCGGAGCAGTTCGGCATGGAGCTGTACCTGAAGAGATTGGAGCGTGAGCTGTGACTATTTTTGAGCTACTACAGACGCTGGACCTGCCGGTCGTATACGGCAGGCACACTAAGCGGATCACGCCTCCGTACCTGATGGTGATGGGGGCAGGGCAGGACCATTTTGAGGCGGACACGACCTACTACGTCACGCAGGACCGGTATACCATCGAGTACTACTACACCGAGAAGAATCCGGATCTGGAGGGGCGTATCGAGGCGCTGCTGCTGAGCAATGGCCACCGTTATGAGAAGAGCGAAGACCTTTACCTGGATGATCAGGAGGTCTTCATGATCTACTACGATATTTAAGGAGGTTTAGGATGGCTGAGAACAAAGTCGTATTCGGCGTCAGCAATCTTCACTTCGGCACCTACACGATCAACGAGCAGAACGAGGTCGTGCTGGGTACGCCGTATCACCTGCCGGGAACCGTAAACATCTCGCTGGATGCGGAGTCCGAGCAGAACACTTTTTATGCGGATAATGTGCAGTACTTTGTCGGATACTCCGACAACGGCTACACAGGATCCATCGAAAACGCAAACTTTACGGATGAATTTAAGACGCAGTTCTTGAATTACATTGCCCCGACCGGCGGCGGCATCGCGCAGATCAAGGGGATGCAGAACAAGGACGTATACATCGCATTCCAGGCGGAGGGCGACAAAGAGGCCCGCAGGATGATCCTGTACAACGTGTCTCTGGGAGCGATCTCAAGAGAGTACGCCACGACCGAAGACACCACAGAGCCCCAGACGGCTACGCTGGACTTCACGGTCTCTGGTGATAACGAGACCGGCATCATCAAAGCGGCGTACAAGCCGGCAGACACCGCTTATGCTACGCTGTTCACTGCTCCCCCGGTACCGGCACTGTAGGAGGGCGTAAACCATGAGGAGGACAATAAACATCGAACAACACTCCATCGAGATCGACACCTCGATGGGGTGGCTTTTTGTGTATAGGGGCACTTTTGGTCACGACGTGCTCCCGGACCTGATGCCGATGGTGGAGGCGGCCCTTGCAGGGGTCGCGGAGATCTTCGGCAGCGCTGTGGTCAAGGGAGACCGAAGCATCGACCCGGAGAGAGTCATGGATCTGATGAACACGGACGCGCTGGTGGATATGTTCATCAAGCTGGCGGGCATGGAGCTGACCACGGTGCTGCAGATCTTCTGGGCGATGGCGAAGAACGCGGATCCGCAGACGCCGGCGCCGGAGGCCTTTTTCCGGAATCTGGATCAGTTCCCGATGGATGAGATCCTGCCGGCCATGTTCTACGCGATCGTTGAAAGCTCGGTGAGCTCAAAAAACGCAGCGAGCCTTCTGGCGCGGATGAGAGATCGGATCCCGTCTCTCTCGATGTGGTCACAATCGCAGGAGTCGACAGAGGGCTGAGCGCAGACGCGATCAAGGAGATGGAGCTGGGGCATCTGGTCGACTATGTGACAGAGTACAACCACATGCACGGCTACAAGGATCCCGGCGCAAAGCCGGAGAAGGAAAAACCGAAGCGAAGGATGGCAACGCAGGCCGACTGGGATGCGTTCCTGGGGTGATTGGTTATGGCGGTAAGCAAGAACATCAAGGGTATCACAATCGAATTTAACGGCGACACGACCAAACTGGGCAAAGCGCTGGATGGCATCCGAAAAGATGCGCGCGGCGTCGACGCCCAGCTGAAGCAGGTCAACAGTGCCTTAAAATTCAACCCGGAAAATACAGAGCTTCTCGCCCAGAAGCAGCAGCTGCTGGGTCAGAAGGTCGACCTGACCAAGAAGCGCCTCGACGCACTGCGGGAGGCGCAGGCCAAGATGGACGCGGATCCGTCGGTCGACAAGACATCACAGGACTATACGGAGCTGCGGCGCGAGATCATCGTGACGGAGTCTCAGCTGAAAAACTTCACGAAGCAGCTGAAGGAAGTCGAAAACGTCAAGTTCAAACAGGTCGGCGAGCAGTTCCAGAAAATCGGCGGCAAGATGCAGACCGTCGGAATGGGGATGTCAAAGTACGTGACCGCTCCGATCGTGGGCGGTGCGGCGGCGTCTGTTGCGGCATGGAAGGAGGTCGACGAGGGCCTCGACATCATCGTGCAGAAGACCGGCGCATCCGGTAAAGAGCTGGAGGGCATGCAGGACTCCGCGAAGACACTGGCCCAGACTATCCCGGTCAGCTTTGAAGAGGCTGGGTCTGCGATCGGTGAGGTCAACACCCGGTTCGGGCTGACTGGAAAGTCGCTGGAAGATCTGTCGGGCCAGTTCCTGAAGTTCGCCCAGCTGAACGGGACCGACGTATCAACATCCATCGACCAGGTGCAGAAGGCGATGGCGGCCTTCGGGGTCCCGGCTGAAGAGGCCGGCGGCATGCTGGACGTCCTCAACAAAGTCGGACAGGACACCGGGGTCAGCATGGACACGCTGACGCAGTCGCTGGTGACCAACGCGCCGGCGTTGCAGGCGATGGGCTTCACGGCCAATAAGGCGGCGACCTTCCTCGGTCAGCTGGAGGTCTCCGGCGTCGATTCGTCTAAGGTCATGACCGGCCTGCAGAAGGCGCTCGTCAACGGGGCGAAGGCGGGCAAGACCATGCCGGAGGTCATGCAGGAGATCCAGCAGTCCATCGTGGGAGCATCCAGCGAGACGGAGGCCATGAACGCCGCGACGGAGCTCTTCGGAGCGAAGGCAGGCCCAGCGATCGCTACGGCGGCCAGAAATGGGTCGCTTGACTTCCAGTCGCTGGCGGCATCCGTGACGGACGCGGAAGGGTCCCTCGACAGCACGTTTGAGAATACACTGGATCCGGCGGACAAGTTCACGCTGGCGCTGAACAGCCTCAAGGTCACCGGCTACGAGATCGCGGATACGGTCTTTAAGTACCTGAATCCCGCGCTGGAGAAGCTGTCCGGGTGGCTGCGGGATCTGGCGGCCAAGTGGGAGACCTTGTCGCCACAGACACAGAAGGCCATCCTCGTTGCGGCAGGAATCGCGGCGGCTCTTGGCCCGGTGCTGATCTTTATTGGCAAGGTCGCCACCGGCATCGGCTCGATCATCACGCTGATTCCGAAGCTCGGGGCAGCATTCACGTTCCTGACGGGTCCGGTCGGCATTGTGATCGGGATACTGGCGGCGCTGGTGGCGGCAGGCGTTCTGGTTTATAAGAATTGGGACAAAATCAAAGCCGCAGCGAAGAAATTGAAAGAGTTCGTAACGGCGACCTTCAAAGCCATGAAGGACTCGGTAAAGAAGACATTCAGCGACCTGAAGGATGCCATGCTGGCACCGATCCGGGCGGCGAGGGACGCGATCAAGAAGATCATCGAGAAGATCAAGAGCTTCTTCGACTTCGATTTCAAGCTGCCGGATCTGAAGACGCCGCACTTCAGCATCGACCCGCCGGGCTGGTCCATCGGTGACCTGCTTCATGGCGTGATTCCGGACCTTAATGTCGATTGGTACGCCAAGGGCGGTATCTTCCGGAGTCCCAGCATCATCGGCGTCGGCGAAGCGGGAGCTGAAGCGGTCCTGCCGATCGACAGGCTGCAGGGGATGCTGGCCGGTATGGCTGACAGCATCGTCAACGGGATCCTGATGGGCGGACAGCTGCAGCAGGCCGGAGCCGGTGGCGAGATCAAGATTGTGAATTATTTGTACCCGAACGGTCCCGTGATGGGTGAGCAAACCGTCCGGATGTATGATCAGTATAAGAGGATTCTGGGATGATCGGAGTTTTTAACAGTATACGGATAAACGGCACGGAGATCTACCGGAGCAACGGCTTCACCCTGTCCCGGGAATGGATCTACGCCGGTGAGATCGTCACCTGTACCGGCAAGGTCTGCGCAGATGTCATCGGCTGGCGGTATGCCAACCTGCATCTGCAGTGGGACAATCTGCCGCAGGATCAGCTGACGGCGCTTCTGGCGCTCAGCGGGACTGCGGTGGATGCGGTCTTTTCCGACGAAAGCAACAACACCGTGACCGAATCGGTCATACCTATCGTATCGACGGCGACCGTGACCAGACTGACGGATCCGCATGGGGACGTCGCATGGTCCGGCGTATCCCTTGAATTGAGGTTCATCAATGCCCACCACGATTGATATCGAGAATGCAAAACAGATAAGACAGCCGATGGACGTGCTGATCACGATGCAGGTGCCGGACGATGATATCAGTCTGACCTTCAGTGGATACACC
>Ga0326511_10003335_pt1 | contig 12907 bp, 7 predicted proteins | sample 0_2496_0518_D_FD_203701 | JGI IMG/M metagenome (GOLD analysis project Ga0326511, IMG submission 203701) | Bovine rumen microbial communities from UC Davis, California, United States - 0_2496_0518 | ecosystem: Host-associated > Mammals > Digestive system > Stomach > Rumen | place: USA: California... | reverse complement strand
CATCCTGGAGCGTTACTGGGCACAAGAAGCAGGCATTGGCTTCATCGGTCGCAACCGCCAGCTCATCATCCCTGATGGCGGCTCCATGTTCTTCTTGGGCGAAATCGTCACCACAGCCGAAGCCGACCATTACGACGCCCCAATGACCAACCGTTGCGGCACCTGCCATCGCTGTCTGGACGCCTGTCCCACCAAAGCCTTGTCGATGGCTGACGGACAAGGCCCGTCGTTTGACAGCCAGAAGTGCCTCTCCTATCAGACCATCGAGAATCGTGGGGACATCGACGAAGACGTCAAGGACAAGTTAGGCCTCAATATCTACGGCTGCGACCGATGCCAGCAAGCCTGTCCTTGGAACCGCTTTGCCCGTCCCACCACCATTCCAGAGCTGCAGCCCAACGACTCGCTGATGCAGATGCATCGAGCCGACTGGCAGCAGCTGAGCCTCCAGACCTATCGCCAACTATTCAAAGGGTCAGCCGTCAAACGTGCCAAATACGAAGGCCTCATACGTAACATTCAGGTAGTATTTACCGCCAAAAAGTGAAATTTTTGTTGATTTATTTTGCCCTTTTGTGCCTTTTGTGTATCTTTGCAAGGTAATATACTACTGATGATGAAACACCTATTGTTCAAGATTGCCCTTGCGACTGCTGCTTTGGCATGTTTGCTGCCTTTGCGCTTGTCTGCACAAGCCAATGCATTTGCAAGGGAATATACCGAAGAGCACCCGTTGATCTATGAAGATGCGTGGGACTTATGGCCTTATGCTTATCTGAACGAGCAGGGAAAAGCCGAAGGATATAATATCGATTTGGTGAAAAGGCTCTGCGAAGAGATGGACATTCCTGTAAAAATTGTTCTAAAGTCAACCCAAGAGGCCGTGAAGGACCTCATGGAGGGTCGCTCTGACCTCATGTTAGGACTGGAGAACCGCTACAAGGACAGCGACCTCAGGTGCAACCAGAGCGTCATCCTGCTCTTTACCCACAGCGTGGTCTATCCCAAGAGCCTTGCCCAGAACGTAAAGGACCTTGCCGACCTCGCCAAGCATGTGGTCATCGTGCATCAGGGCAGCTTCAGCCACAACCTGATGCAGGTAAACGGATGGGGCCACAACGCCATCGCCATCGAAGACATGAAGGCCGCTATCCGCAAAGTCAGCGCCGAGGGGAAGGGACAGATCGTGTGGAATACGATGTCGCTGAAGTGGCTGTTGCGCAAATTCCAGATTGAGAACCTGGCCATCGGCTCCGTCGATATGCCTCACGGCGAATACAAGTTCATGTCTCGTGACACCATGCTCTTGGCAAACATCGACAAAGCCTATAAGAAAATAGGTGCCTCACGCAAGGACCTCGAAGCCCTGCAAAACCGCTGGTTCTACCCTGAGCAGGCCGACTCTGGCATCCCCTCCTGGATATGGGACGTGACAGGCGCCGTCGCCGTTGCCGGCATCTTCTTCCTGTTCTTCTTCGTGCTCTATCATCGCCAGGCCAACACGATGACCTCCGCCAGCTTGCGGAGCACCCGTTTGCTGGCCCAGATCCTGCAGATGAGCAACATGCAGATATGGACTTACGACCTGGCCACCAAGACGTTTGCCTGGCTCGACGCCAAAGGACTTGCCAAGCGCACCAACACCCAGCTGGAGTTCAGCCAGCACTTCACCCCTGACGACTTCTCCCGTCTCAACGAGGGACTGCGACAGGTATCGACGATGGAAAAGAACAGGGTGACGATGGAGCTGAAGGCCACAGGCACGTCAGACGAGGACAACAGCGAGCATGAGTTCTCTGTGGTGCTGTCCGTCCTGCGCTGGAACAACGACAAGCCCGCCATCATCCTCGGCACGATGAACGATGTGACCGCCGACCACACACGCAAGAAAGAGGCCACCACGCTGCTCATGCGCTATCGCTCCATCTTCGCCTCTGCGATGGTCGATATGATCTATTTCAACCCACAGGGCTATATCACCAACATGAACAAGCGTGCCTTGCGCACCTTCCATATCACCAAGGAGGAGGCCATCAAAATGAATGTCCACATGAGGGATTTCCTGGGCGACATCGACCTCGACCTGAACACCTTCGAACGCTTCCACATGACTCGTGCCCTCAGCGACTTCAACCTGTTGATGCCAACGGAAGAGCTGGGCAAGGCCAAGTACTACTACGAACTGCAGATGGTGCCCGTCCGCGACAAGGACCACCACCTCTTGGGCATCTACGCCACAGGCATGGACGTGACCGAGTTTGTAAAAAACTGGCACCAGCAGAAGGAGAGCATCAAGAAGCTGAAGAAGGCCAACGAGGAAGTGGAAGACTATGTGAAGAACATTGACTACGTGATGAAAGTGGGCGGCGTACGCACCATCAAGTACTCGCCCGTCACCCACACGCTGACCATCTACAACGAGACCGATGTAGTGCAGCATACGCTGACGCAGTCGCGATGCATGCTACTGGTGGCAGAGCAGTCGAAGAATCGCGCCCTGCGCCTCTTGGACCAGATGGACAACCTCTCGCCCAACGTCATCGAGGCTGAAATCGTGTCCAAGATACAAAGGGGAGGACACCCCATCTACCTGCAAATCAACTTCGTACCCACCTTTGACGAGGAGGGCCGCATAGAGTGCTACTTTGGCATCATCCGCAACGTCACAGACATCAAGATCACAGAGCTGCAACTGGAGAAGGAGACAGCAAGGGCTAAGGAGGTGGAGGTGCTGAAGAACTCGTTCCTGCGCAACATGAGCTACGAGATACGCACGCCACTCAACACCGTCGTGGGCTTCGCCGAGCTCTTCGAAATGGAGCACCAGCCTGAAGACGAGGCAGTCTTCAGCAACGAAATCAAGGAAAATGCCAGCATCCTGCTTCGCCTGATCAACGACATCCTCTTCCTGTCGAGGCTCGATGCCCACATGATTGAAATCAACAAGCAGCCCACCGACTTCGCCAAGACCTTCGAGGCCCATTGCCACAACGGATGGGGAAGCAACCAGAAGGAGGGTGTGCGCTATATCACCAACAACCACTACGAGCAACTGGTGGTCAACATCGACGATGCCAACTTGGGCCTTATCATCAACCAGCTGACAGCCAACGCAGCACAACACACCACCAGCGGCATCGTAAGGGCACGCTATGACTATTTCGACGGCAAGCTGATCATCATCATCGAAGACTCTGGATGCGGCATGTCAAAAGACGCGCTGACGCACATCTACGAGCGGTTCAACAGCAGCAGCTCCAGAGGCACTGGCCTGGGACTCCCCATCTGCAAGGAGCTGGCCGAACAGATGGGAGGCCATATCGACATCAGTTCCAAGGTGGGCAAGGGTACCACCATCTGGGTCGTCATGCCCTGCGAGGCAACGGCCATCGAACACAAGATTGAAGAGAATTAGTAGAAGAAACAGCTATGATATATATATATAATAAGGTGAAAGCCGCTGTCAGGCAGACGATCTTGTTAGCAGGCCTCCTGTGGTGCCTGCCAACGGTGCTCTGTGCCCAGTTGTCTGCCAAGTACACCGCCGACCACCCTGTCATCATCATGTGCGACTGGGCCTTTCCGCCATACGAATTCAGCAACGACAAAGGCCAGCCAGACGGCTACCACGTGGACGTGCTCAAGGCCATCTTCAAACAGATGGACATCCCCTACAAGATTATCATGAAGGAGTACTTCCTGATTACGGAGTCGTTTGAGAGGCATGAGGCCGACCTCATCACCGATTACTGCTCACAGTACCAGTCGGCGCCCTACTACCCCTCAAGCAACATCCTGGAATTCTATCAGTTGAAGGTAGCCTCGTCAGACAAGCAGCCCGTCCCTAACCCACGCCTGGGGACAGATGGGGCAGGCCCCGTCATTCTCAAGACCTACGACTATGCCACACGCAACATCCTCTCAGGGATGTTTCCTGATATCGAAGTGGAATTCCACTCACCCAACGAAATCCTCGCCATCATTGCCAAGGGTGAGGACTACAAGTTCGTGTGGGGCGAAGAACCCATCAAATGGGTCATCAGGGAGCTCAACCTCAAGGGCATCAGCATCCACAGCCTCGACATCCCCATCAACGAGATGCACTTTGTGGGCTATGACGAAATGCTGGTGAATGAGATTGACGACCGCTACTCACGCATGGAGCAGAGCGGCGAGCTGGAGAAGCTGCACAACAAGTGGTTTCATCCAGAGCTTGTCCACAACGACGAGTCGCCCGTCGCCATCTGGATTGCGCTGGGCATCGCCTTCCTGACCATCTGCCTTTTCCTGCTCAACCGTCTGGCCAAGCGACGCGCAAAGGCTGCCACGCTGCAGGCTAAGGAGCAAGACAGCATGATGCTCCAGGCATTGAGCATGAGCAAGTATGCCATCATCGAATATGACACAGAGTCCAACAGATTCTGCAACCGTCATGGTCTGGTCATCCCACAGGAAGGAGCCTCCCAGAATGAGATGATCAACCACATACACCCTGACGACCGCCACGCTGTCAGCAAGTATTTCTACGAACTGGTCAATGGTATTGCCTCCACCGCGAAGCTGAATATCCGTTGGCGCCCATTCGATATGGAGGGGCAGCCTGCGAAGCCCGCTGACACCCCCTGGCAGTACATCCAGGGACACGCCATCGTGGAAAAGACCAATCGTGGGAAGAAGACCCATATCCTCTGCACGATGAAGTACGTGACCAAGGAGATACGCGAGGAGCTGGCCAACAGCGAGCTGGGCAGCCGATACACCAAGATGTTCGACACCACCCTCGTGGCTATGTCGTTCTACGACAAGAACGGCCGCCTGCTGGACCTGAATCAGGAGATGCGCAACATCTGCAATTTCGACCAGGAAGGTGAGAAATATTTCCGCGAGACCAATCTCTTCGAAAACCCCTTCTTCCGCGACGATTTAGACCCCAAGTCGATGGAGCCCTTCCACACATGCCAGCACATGCATTATCCTGAGATGGGCCTTGACCGCTTCCTTGAGGTGATTGTGCGTCCTGTCGTCAATGAGTATGGCGAACTGGCCTACTACACCATCACCGTTCGCGACGTGACCGACGAGCGAGCCATCATGATGGAACAGCGCCGACACGACAAGGACCTACAGGAGGTGAACCAGCAGATCAACGCCTACCAGCGGCAGTTGCAGTATCTGCTGAAGCATAGCGACATGTATGTGTGGCAGTTTGACATCAACACACGCCACATCGGCTTCTCCCGTTCGCTCGATGCGCTCGATTTCTATGTGAGCCGCGATGAGTACCTCAACTGGCTGGCGGAAGGTGAGCGAGAGAGTGCCGACAAGAACCTGATAGAAACCATGATGCAGGGCAAGGACTTCAACACCGTGCACCACTTCAACCAGACCGCCGTCAACGACCATCCCTGCTGGTACGCCCTGAGTGGCATACCTGCCTATAAGAACAAGCAGCTGACGGGCTATTTCGGCATCGCTCGTGACATCACCAGCCTCATGGAGGCTCAGCAGAAACTGCGCAGGGAGACCAGACGCGCCGACGAGTCGGGCAAGCTGAAGAGCATCTTCCTGGCCAACATGACCCATGAGATACGCACTCCCCTCAACGCCATCGTTGGCTTCAGCGACCTGTTCCAAGCCGTCGAAGAGCCAGAGGAGAGACATGAGTTCATCCGCATCATCCGCAACAACTGCGACATGCTGCTGCGCCTCATCGACGACATCATCGAGGCTTCCAACATGAATCAGGGACCCCTTGCCGTCAACGCCCAGCAGGTGGACTTCGCCACCGCCTTCAACGACATCTGCCAGACGCTGGCCCAGCGCGTACAGGAGCCTGGCGTGCAGTTCATCGTGGACAACCCCTACCAGTCGTTCATCACCAAGCTGGACAAGGGCCGCATGCAGCAGGTCATCACCAACTTCACGACCAATGCCGTGAAATATACCAGGCAGGGACATATCAAGGTGGGCTACGACTACCTCTCGTTCAGCGAGCTGAAGTCCAAGGTACAGGCGCCCCAGCTGGAGTCTCAGCACATGCCGTTCTCAGGCATCTACATGTATTGCGAAGACACAGGAGCCGGCATTCCCAAGGAGAAGCAGGCAGCCGTGTTTGAGCGTTTCGTCAAGCTCAATGACTACGTGCAGGGGACGGGCCTGGGACTGAGCATCTGCAAGTCGATAGCCGAACGCTGCGGCGGTCGTATCGGCGTGACCAGCGAGGGCGAGGGACACGGCTCCACCTTCTGGATCTGGATTCCCTGTCACAAGGGAAGTGCCCTTGCAAAATCATCACAGAATGTAACACCATCCAATAGCTAAACCAAAATTATGCAGATCAGCAAATACATGCTCGCCAGCGAGCGGGACAATCTCTGGGGCACTACCGTGACCACCATTGGCTATGAGGAGATTGGGCCCAACGATTCCTACCCCACACGTGGACATGCCGATGGCTATTACTTCGAGCTCGACAAAGGGCGCATCTTGTCAGAGTATCAACTGCTCTATATCATCGATGGCGAAGGCATCTTCCACAGCCGCACCGTACCTGAGGCACGACTACACGCTGGCGACTTCTTCCTGCTCTTCCCTGGAGAGTGGCACAGCTACCACCCCACAGGGGCCAAGGGATGGACCAAATACTGGATTGGATTCAAGGGCGACAACATGGACAACAGGGTGCGAGCTGGATTCCTCCTGCCGCAAAAGCCCATCTACCATGTAGGCTACTCCAGCGAGGTGGAGCACCTCTACAAGCAAGCCTACGAGGTGGCCAGCCGAGAGGAAGCCTACTCGCAGCAGGTGCTGGCAGGCATCGTCAACCACCTCATCGGCATGATGTACTCCCTGGAGCGCAATATCGAGCTGAAGACGCGCAACCAAAGCCACGTGGAAATGATCGGCCGTGCCCGCCTGCGCATCCGCGAGTCGCTCGAGTCGGCACTCACCATCCAGCAGGTGGCCGAGGAGATGGGCGTCAGCTACAGCAACTTCCGCAAGCTCTTCAAGGAGCACACAGGACTGTCGCCCGCCACCTACCAGCAGGATCTGCGCCTGCAACGCGCCAAGGAACTGCTCTCCACCACTGACATGAGCATCAAGGAAATAGCCTATCGGCTCAACTTCGACTCGCCCGACTATTTCTCTGCCAAGTTCAAGCTGAAGACTGGCTATAAACCCAGCGACCTACGAAACGAAAAATCAGTACGATAAGGAGGATAATCGAGTTAAAAAATGCTAAGTGGATAGTAAATTCTTAGGACAAGCACTTATAAATCCTAACTTTTTACTACCTTTGGCCCAAATTTGCGAATGAACTAACCAAATCAGTAACTAAACAAGTTAAATGATGGACTCTCAAGAACAGGCCCTCGAAATGGGTAAACAAGAAGAGGTAAAAGCAGAGGAGACGCTGCAGCAGGCAGCCGAAACCGCTGAAGTAGTAGAAAACGCCGAAGCAGAACAGAACGAGCCAGCCGCCGAAGAGCGCAAGGTGTATCAGACCAAGCAGGAAGTGCTGGATCGCGTCAAGGAGATTGCCCATGGCGAAGAGGCCCCAAAGAAGGACGAGGTGGAGTATTTGAAGACTGCCTTCTACAAATTACACATCGCTGAACGCGAAGCCAAGCTGAAAGAATTTCTCGAGGCAGGGGGCGATCCTGAAACCTATCAGGTAGTGCCCGACGAAGACGAAGAGGTCTTCAAGGCCGAGATGGGTATCATCAAGGAGCGTCGCCAGCAGTTGTTCCGCGAGCAGGAAGCCGAGAAGGAGGAGAACCTCAAGAAGAAGCTCGACATCATCGAGCGCATCAAGGCGATGCTCACCACGCCCGAAGAAGCCAACAAGGCATTCCAGGACTTCAAGGCCCTGCAGCAGGAATGGAAGGATATCAAGAACGTACCTGCCGAGCATGCCAACGAGCTGTGGCGCAACTATCAGCTCTACGTGGAGCAGTTCTACGATCTGCTCAAGCTGAACAGCGAAGCCCGCGAATACGACTTCAAGAAGAATCTCGAAATAAAGACCCGTCTGTGTGAGGCCGCTGAGAAGCTGGCCGACGAGCCAGACGTCATCAGCGCTTTCCACCAGTTGCAGAAGCTGCATCAGGAGTATCGCGAGACGGGCCCCGTCTCCAAGGAGCTGCGTGAGGAAATCTGGCAGCGCTTCAAGGCCGCCAGCACCGCCATCAACAAGCGTCATCAGCAGCACTTCGAGAGCCTGCGTGCCCGTGAGGAGGACAACCTCCAGAAGAAGACGGCCCTCTGCGAGAAGGTCGAGGCCATCTGCGCTGAGGAGAACAAGGGCAGCGCCGACTGGGAGCGTCACACACAGGAAATCATCGCCTTGCAGCAGGAGTGGAAGACCATCGGCTTCGCTCCCCAGAAGATGAACGTCAAGATATTCGAGCGTTTCCGCACCGCTTGCGACGACTTCTTTGCACGCAAGGCTGACCACTTCAAGAACCAGAAGGAGACCTTCAAGGAGAATGCCGACAAGAAGCGTGCCCTCATCGAGAAGGCTAAGGCCCTGCAAGACTCTACTGAGTGGCGCTCGACCAGCGACAAGCTCATCGCCCTACAGAAGGAGTGGAAGACCATCGGTATGGTGCCCAAGAAGTTAGGCGACCAGCTGTGGGAGGAGTTCTTAGGTGCCTGCAACAAGTTCTTCGAGGCTCGCAACCAGCAGAATGCCGGTCAGCGCAACGAGGAGCGTGAGAACCTGGAGAAGAAGCGCAACATCATCGGCCAGCTGAAGGCTTTGGCCGAGGAGGCTGGCGACGGACTGCAGGAGAAGGTGCAACAGCTCGTCAGCGAGTATCAGCAGGTGGGTCACGTGCCCTTCCGCGAGAAGGACAAGCTCTACGAGGAATACCACAGCGTGCTCGACAAGCTCTACAAGGAGCTCAACGTCACCGTAGCACGTCGCCGTCTGAACAACTTCAAGCAGAATCTGCGTCAGGTGGCCGAGCGTGGCGAGCAGGCCTTGGACAACGAGCGTACCCGTCTGATGCGCCAGTATGAGCAACTGAAGCAGGAGGTGCAGACCTATGAGAACAACCTGGGCTTCCTCAATGCCTCATCGAAGAAGGGCAACTCGCTCATCGACGAAATGAACCGCAAGGTGCAGAAGTTGAAGGACGACCTGCAGCTGGTGAAGGAGAAGATCAAGGCTATCGATCAGCAGAATCAGAATCAGGAGGCATAGCCCTCCATTCCAATAAGACTTTTAAAGGACAGAAATTACACACCATAATTTCTGTCCTTTTATTATTCCGTTTTTATTTTCCCTAAGACCTATAAAAAATGTGAGAGACCCTGGTGCTTCACAGCAGCAGGGCCTCTTTTCTTTTTCTTTCTTCGATTTGTTTGATGTAAATTGTAGTCAGTAGTTGTTGTATGTAGAGAATCGGTATTATCTTGGCAGGTTGAAGGCGCGAGTCATCTCGGCCATCTGCTCATCGCTCATGCCCTCAGGCTCAAAGCCCATGCAGCGAGCATCGATGTAAATCTTGGCACTCTTCGAGAGCACGTCAATCTGGTCGAAAGCATCCATCACATCCTTACCCTTGGCAAAGACGCCGTGCTTCTCCCACATCACCACGTCATACTCCTCCAGCTCCTTGAGCGTTCCCTCAGCCAGCTCGTTGGAGCCAGGCAGGGTGTAAGGCACGATACCCAGACCTAACGGGCAGAAAGCCTTCGTCTCAGGAATCATCGACCAGAGAATCTTCGTCAGCACATCCTTGCCCAGGAACTTGCGGTTGTGGCTCATAGCCACCAACTCGATGGGATGGGTATGCACGGTGGCCTTGTAGCCAGACCCCGTCTCAATCTGACGGGCATGTACAATCAGGTGACTGGGCAACTCGCTCGTAGGCATGACGGGGTTGTCAGCAATAATCACATACGAAGCGCAATCATCCAGGATGCGGATGACACTCCCATTATCCATTGGCCAGCGTGCCAAGTCGCGCATGCGCTTACCAGTTCCCTTGCAATAGAAATAGCAACCTTTCAAGGCGGGCAGGGCAATGCCAATCTGCTTCACATCGCTGATGGCAGGCATCTGACGTATCTCATCGTCAACCAAGTCGGTCACGTTCACCGTGATATTGCCACCATTGCGCTCTGCCCATCCATTCTGCCAAAGATAGCCAGCAACTTCAGCAATTTTGTCAATCTCCACTTTGAGTGCAGGACGACCTTCTAATATGCTTTTCATTCTTTCGTGTTAAGTGTATTTTCTAATTTGGCTGCAAAGTTATACCTAATTATCGGTAACCGACACTATTATTTGATTTTTTCACCACAAATATTGATATTGCTATTGATTTATGTCAATCATCATATTTCTCATACTCAGCGCGACATTCTCTCTCGATTATTTTTTCGTGTCAGAAAAAATGTGTAATTTTGCAGCTATGAACGAAAACAACTGGTCAGAAAACATCATCATCGTCGATGCCGACTACGTGGACAGCGTGGCATTCGACCTCATTGTCAACTTCGAACGCATGCTGGGGCGCCGCATCCCACAGGCCGACCTCGCACGCTGGATTGTCTGCGTGGCCCTCGACGGTGGCCTGCGACAAAAGGAGCCTGACGCCGACGGCACGCCTGCTACTGACGGCAACGAGACGCACGTCATCCTGATACACGACAAGCAGCATCAGGAGCTGAAAAACTTCCTCCCCTCCAACTATGAGAAGGAGCTCAACGCGAAGGCCTTCAAGGACCATCTTGGCGAGTTCACCCTCAGCGCCTTGCCCGTCGAGCCGTTGACGACCAAGGCCGACTTCTTCATCGAGACCCTTCAGCTCGTCTGTTCGCAGAAGGAGGTCAAGCGCATCATGGTGGTGGCCGATGCCGAGCAGATATATAATAAGGTGAGGCAGACCCTCGACAAGATAGACGATGACGACCACAAGCGCATCACCGTCTTCGTCATGCAACCTATGCCTGGCGGCGCCTTCCGTCAGGAGATTCTCGGCTACTCGCTCATGTCGGCCTTGGGCATACACAGCGAGGAACTGGAAGAGAAGTTAAAGGGCTGACAGGCGGACATCACGTGACAACTCACACACATTAAAAAACAATACCATTATGTTAGAAAAGTTTTTATCCCCAGAGACCTACTCCCTGCTCATCGAGTGGGCACTCAGCTTCTGCAAGAACGCCATCGTGGCCATCATCGTCTACTTCATTGGTAGCTTCATCATCAAGTGGGGCATTCGCCTGATCACCAAGATGCTGGAGCGCAGCAAGGTGGACAAGTCGCTCTACACCTTCCTGACGAGCATCGTCAACGTGGTGTCGTGGTTCCTGCTGGTCATCATCATCGTCTCCATCCTGGGCATAGAGACCTCCTCGTTCATCGCCCTGTTTGCTTCGGCTGGCGTTGCCATCGGTATGGCATTGAGCGGCACGCTGCAAAACTTTGCCGGCGGCGTGATGATACTGCTGTTCAAGCCCTTCCGCGTAGGCGATTTCATTGAGGCTCAGGGCTATGCAGGCGTGGTCAAGGAGATCCAAATCTTCAACACCATCATCCGCACAGGCGATGCCCAGATCATCATCATCCCCAATGGCGGCCTCTCGACGGGCACGATGAAGAACTCGTCGAAGGAGCCTTACCGCCGCGTGGACCTCGACTTCCAGTTTGTCTATGGCGCCGACTACAACGAGGTGAAGCAAGCCATTGCCGACATCATCAATGCCAATCCGCTCGTGCTGAAAGGCCCTGTCAGCGACTCTGAGGTAGTGGCCGAGCCTTGGATGGGTTTGGGTGAGCTGGGCGAAAGTGGTGTCGTCATCAAGACCCGTTCGTGGTGCAAGGGTGCCGACTACTGGACCGTCTATTTCGGCCTCAACGAGACCATCTATCAGACGTTGAAGGAGCGTGGCTTCATGTTCCCCTTCAACCGCATGGACGTCACCATCCTCAACAAGTAGTCTTTCCCTGTTTCCAATCCATAAAAATCCCTGAGCCTGCCTCACGCAGATTCAGGGATTTTCACGTTAAAGGGGAGTTAAAGGGGGAGTTAAAGGGGGAGTTGAAGTGGGAGTTAAAAGGGGAGTTAAAGTGGGGAGTTAAAGGGGGAGTTAATGCCTTTTCTGATAAAACCGAGACGAATAATCGCTGGTTTTCTGATAAAACCGAGACGAATAATCGCTGTTTTTCTGACAAAACCGAGAGGAAAGACCCTTGCCTTTCTGCCACCTGTGCCACTTTTGTACCCTGTTGTCTTGACATCTGCCTATATAAATTATGTGAAATATGTAAGATTGTCTGCAACAATCTCGATTATTTTATGTAAATTTGCAGTATCTATGTAATAACAAGAGTTAAGTTTTGGAAGTTATAAAAATGAAGTCATATTGGATAACTCCCACGAGCGTAGCGAGTTAACTTCCATTTTAACTCCCATTTTAACTTCCATTTTAACTCCCTGTTTTACTTTCGAAAGTTCAGTTCATAAAGATGAAGGCAGTCATCGATTGTTTCAAGCAGATGGAACCTCAATTGGAGGACGAGAGCGTGCATCGTACGTCGGATGATGTGCTGGCTTTGGTTCGCCCTCATCTTGCGAACATTGGCTTTGCCGTAGAGACGGGCAAGGGCAACAAAGAGACCCTCTTTGGCGTAGCGACAGAGACTGAGACAGAGCCAGGCAGAGGCTTCAAATACAAATACGTCATATACGGGCTACTCCTGTTTCTATGCATGATGATAGGATGGTACGTGTTCTTCAGGCAAAAGACAACAAACAGCGATACGCCGTCTTATGAGAAGAAAGAAACCACGATTGGAGGAGAGGCCAAGCAAGTACCTTTGGAGGCAGAAAAACCTTCTCAGACAATAAGAGACAGCGAACCTACGGATGTCGATGCAGCGCCTTTGGCA
>Ga0326511_10003334_pt1 | contig 12908 bp, 11 predicted proteins | sample 0_2496_0518_D_FD_203701 | JGI IMG/M metagenome (GOLD analysis project Ga0326511, IMG submission 203701) | Bovine rumen microbial communities from UC Davis, California, United States - 0_2496_0518 | ecosystem: Host-associated > Mammals > Digestive system > Stomach > Rumen | place: USA... | reverse complement strand
TGTATTAAGGCTATGAAAATGTACAAATAGAAAGGACTGATTCCCATGAACTACTTATTCTGACAAAGAAAAAACGCACAGGGAAAATACTGTTGGTAGCAGTATCCCTATGCGTTCAGGGTGTTCGTGTATATACACAAACTATCATACAATTTCACTATATCACGAATACCCTTCCTTTGTCAATTCACAAATTACACAAAAATAGCAACAATAATAATTGACAGGGCATATTGCCCGGAAAGGAAGGTAAAATGAATTCTTTACAAATGAGAAATGATCCTTTGTTTATGAGGAACAGCTTTAAAGTAACTGGAAAATGGGATATTCCTATTATAAAGAATCAGGATATTCCTCTTGATAATGTGCGTCTTATCGCATATTCCGACACAAGACAGAACGACAGACCTGAGAACACTGCCTGCGGAGTTCATTTCTTTATTGATGATTATCGTTTTACGGGCATTTACAACAATCCTGAAAGAAGTATCGAGAAGCTCTCACAGTATGCTTTCTTGCTTACCCCCGACTATTCGACGTATTCCGATATGAATTACTGGAGACAGCTTGAAAGTGTTGCTCATAGTCATTGGGTAGGTGCATACTGGCAGAGTATGGGGTTGAAAGTAGTTCCTACTATGACATGGAGCGACAGCAGAAGTTACTCTTTTTGCAATGACGGAGTTGAAAAAGGCTGTGTTGTGGCTGTTGGCATGATTGGATGCAAGCACACAAAAATCGGCTTTTTGCGCGGCTATCACACCATGTTGGAGAGAGTTGAGCCAAGTGCTGTTATTTGTTTTGGTGAGCCTTTTGCAGAAATGCAGGGAAATATCATCGCAGTTGACTACCTTAATTCAAGAAAGGTGGTGCGCTGATATGGGCGGCAGAGGTGCATATACAGAAGGTAAACAGGAAAAATATGTTTATAGCACTGTTGGTGAAATTGAAGGTGTAAAAGTATTAAAACCTGTAAATGATAAAGCAAGTCATAGTATGCCGGCTGAAGCACATTCTTCAAGAGCATACATAGTGCTTGACAAGGAAAACGGAGTGTTCAGGCAGTATAGAGAGTTTAATGAGGGACATCTTCCTACTCTTGAAATAGGTTATCATTTTGAAAGCGGTCTTTCTGAGAATGGTAAAAATGTATTTCATATTCACGAATACTCACAGCCGGGCATTGAACATCGTCAGAAGGGCAGGCTAATGACACCGGCGGAGATACAGAAGTACAGGAAGTATTTCAAAAGTGTTTCGGAGTCACAAATCAATGACTATCTTGATTATTATAGGAGGCGAAACAAATGACAGGCAGAACTATAAGTGAGTTTATTACAGAACTGTATAACAATCCTGAAATGGAATTTATCTATCACAGCAACCGTTACATGATTTCGGGCTATATTAGTCCTTCCGGCGGTATATATACTTTGGAACTTTGGAATATAACGACGAACAGCCTTGTGTTTAAATGTTCAGACAAGCTTCGTGAGAATTGCGTAGAGCAGTTTGAGAATTCAATGCTGTTTGATAACAGAACGATTTATGAAGCGGAGGACGAGATAAATGTCCAGTACGGCTAAAAAGAAATACTTTGATCGCAACCTCAAGCGAACAAAAGCAGCTTATTTAGACCTTGAAACATTTAAAAAGTATGAAAAGTATCTTGTAGGAAGGAAGTGGTATAATGATTGACGGAAACGCAAGAGATTTCATCGAAAAACTTCATTATGAAGATCATTATGCAATTTACAATGGTGAGAAATTTTTCTTCAATGGTTGTCAGGTAAAAATCCTTGAGAATGGGAAGAAGTCGGTAAAACTTGAAGTATATAATCTTACAAAAGATTCAACCGTTTTCTCTGTTACAAAATCTACTGCAACTGACTGTGTAGAAGCGTTTCAAGATGCACCTATATGGAATGGCAAGAGCTTTTGGGAAATAGAGAACCAAATACAGTGGGTCGATGAATAATTAGAGGTGTTACAAGATGGAAGCCGGATCAGTAAAAGAATTTGCTTCTTTACCTCGCTGTGTATTTCGTATGCAAGATTTCTCTCAATCTCATCGAGCATATCATCATAAGGAAGTGGGGCAGGGTATACAATAAGCATCTCCGGGCTTGTACGGTAGTGCGTCAGGAGAATTTCAGGCAGCTTATATATAATGTCATTAAACATCTCCTCCGGCACATCAATGTTATCAATGATGAATAAGTCAAAATACTGATCTTCCGATAAAGGACCGCCGTTCTCCATCAAAGCGGAATAGATAAACTCTGTATTTGCACCGGCATCATCGCACTGATTATATACATTCTCTCCGAACTTCATCATCTCTGTGCCAAGTACAAGCTGCCCCTCGATAGTACTTATTTTTTCAGCAAGTTCGGGATTTTCATAAGCCGCATCTTCTTCATCTTCGTCAGCATCATTGGGTATACAGAATACCTCGATATGGCAGTTTATGACAAAATCAGCATCTTCACCGGCATTCATATCAAAATATCTACTTCTGCCGACAACGGCATGGGTAAATATATTTTCAAGTTCCATTTTATTTCAGCCTTTCATATTTTGTTCCATTATACTATCATAGTATAGTGTGTGTCAATCGTATAAGTCACATATATTCAAATACCGACCCATCCCAAGAAGGACAGGTCGGTATTTTCTGTTATGGTATTGCAATGTCAAACGTTGTTGTAAATTTGTTGTTATCGTATTTTGCGGTTACAGTGTAAACTTTTTGCTGGTGAGTTGTTGCATTTTGTATTGTTATTGTGCCATTGCTGTAGCTGAAATCTCCGCTTATACTGCTATCAAATTCAATCGTCAATTTGCTTCCAGATATTGGCGTTGTATCAACCGTACCGTCAACAAAAACTTTGTAGGCACTGACATTTACTGTACCTGTAGATTCAGATATTGTAACAGCATTTGACAGAATATTGCTTACGCTAATTCCTTTGACAGTTGTGTTTTTATTGTTGGTATCAAGCTGATAGAACGGGTTTATCTGCTCGTCAACATGACTGAATTTGTCATAGTACTTAACCTCATCATAGTAGTGAACATCAATCGTCTTTCCAGCTATCAGATCAGTAATAGTTACTGTTTCAAGCGGTTGGTTGCTGCCGTCTATGTTTTCTTTCTGTGTTCCAGCAGTTGTACCTGTGTATGCATCAGTTTTTGCAGCTGTAACAAATTCGTATCTTGAAACAGGAATACGGGTTATTGTATATTCACCCGGTTCTACTCGAATGCGTCCCTGACTGTCGATATGGTACATACCCTGATATTCACGCTTACCGTCGTCTATTTCATCGGTGGATTCTACTTTCCAACTGGTAAATGTTTTACCCGTAGTACTGCCTGAAAGAACATTATCATCTAAATTGTCATCATCATTTACTGTCAAAGCAACAATATGTGTTCTTTGTGTTGCTAAATCTACTCCACTTGCATCCTTTGTCTGCGTGATCCTGAAGATGAATGTCGGGTTGCCCCATGCGTCACGCTTTTCGTTGATATGCTCATACAGCTTAATGTATGCGGCATCCATCTCATCGGAACAGGTGATATTCTTGATCTTGGTGTTGTCGCCAACGGAGAAGTAAACTCTTTTGGGCTGTGCGTTTCCGCTGTCATCAAGGCGGTTGGAATCAAGATTTGAATATTCGCTCGGTGCTGTCTGCTCCTCAAGGTAGTAGTCACCGGGTGCAAGTCCTTTAATGTGCAGTCTGCCGTCCTCGCCCGTTTCGATCCAATTACTTGTACTTGTAATATTAAATGTACCGGTATCTGAAACTGAATATTCCTTTGTTTTTTTGCCTGATATTGCTCCTGCTGGATCTGTATCTGTTTTTTTCAGCTTTATATCAGTAGTTTGTGCATTAACATTTACAAGCTTGAATTTTGCACCTGCAAGCGTGTCGCCAATGTTTATATTGCCGACCTGTTCCTTTGCGGTCTTTTTCAGGATGATCTCGGTCGAAGATGTGGATTTACGCTTATTCTGAATAACCGCTTTATTATTATTGTCAGGTGTTTGGTTGCTTTCATCGCTGTAAGCTTTGACCGTACCGCTATAGTTTAAACTACCGCTGCTGTCAAATTCAAATTCTGATGCTTGTGCAGATATTTCAGTGATCGTGTACTTTGTACCGACAGGTATTCCTGTTATCATTGCTGTTCCAGTAGAAGATATGGTAAATTGTCCATCGTTAGTCAACTTACCATTAACATTGTTTGTGCCCGAAATCGTTATACCTCCGTAACCGTTATTGTCAACATCTGCACTATCCACCCCAAAGACATCTTCAAGTTTTATCTGGAAAGTAAAAGTTTCATTGGTGGTTTCACTGTTTGCTATCTGCTTATGCACGCTTATTGCACCATTTTTTACGGTGTTGGTAAAGGTTTCGGTGATGTGTATAGATTGGTTGGCATTATTGTTATCAAATGTGAAAGAGTTATTATCGTCAGGAAGAACATTATTAGTAAGAGAACTGCTTGTTGTACTTCCCTCAAGAGTTTTTGTTGTGGTGTAGTAATTTCCAAGAGATGTGCTTGCTCCTCTTTTGTTGTTGGCTTTCAGGGTATCCGGAGTTCCACCATTAGGTGAAGTCAGCGTGTCACTCTGCACAACAGTCATCGTAGAGTCTCTTGCAAACTGGTTGTAGAATGTTGCAGAGGATTCTTTATCCTGAGTGTATGTGACAGAGTTCTTGGCATATGCCGTTGTACCGTGCATGAGGTAGAATGAACCTGTGTTGTCGGTTGTGCCGGCAAGAAGATCATTTGCTGTTCCGCTCGTTTTTGAAGCAAATTCATCCACCCATTCGTAGTTTACATTTTTAACATAATGATCAGAATCAGATGAATCGTATATATAGTTGTTATAGTTATATATTACTTCAGATGTTGGAATTTGTACTGGTCCACTAGTATAATTTACTGTAGTCCAATTAGTAACCTTATAGGTTCCGTTAGCAGCAGGTATACCAGAATCACCACCTATCCTATTCCAGACATAAGGTTTATCTTTATCTGTTTGATTTTTCCAAACATAAAATAGCCAGTCATCCGGATGCTGTGTTTTGATATTTGGATTTAATCGCAAAATTATCATATTATTTTTGTTTTCCGGATAAATTCTATATAGGTATTCCGAAACCTTTTCAAACTCTTTCGCAGAACCTTCACTACCATCATTCCACAACCATGCGACAATCACAGCAGCATCATCATCCCAATGTTTACTGTAACTTGATGTTTCGCCATCCCACAATAGTTGTGACACATTAAAATACACATTCTCGGAATCTGACTCCATAACATACTGTACGGGTTGACCTGAAAGAACAGTACTATTATTGTTAGCTGTTCTTGTGTAAGTATCATACGTTGGAGTAGCTATACCGCTATTAATAGCATCAACATTACTGTCATTCTTCACTGTGTACTTGAATACATCATTCTCTGCGGCTTTTTTGGTATAGGTGAGCAGACCGCTGTTGACTGTCGAAAAATCTGTAACTTCCTTTATCGTCAGAGAATGAGAGAAGTTTGTGACAGTCGCATTGTTGTTGGAAACATTAGACAGATAATCGGGAGAATCTCCGGTAGTATTGATCGTGCCTACCGAAACATTACTGTTATTATTAACATAAGTTGGTGCATATTTCGGTTCCTCTTCATAAATGATATACTTGGTACCAACCGGAATACCGCTGATGGCAGCCCATTCGCCAACTTTCAACGAAATTATGCCACAATCCTTTTGTACTCCGCCGACAGTAACCTTGCCGGCAGCCATGTTGAGATTAGTTTTTTCTGTTACCACACCTGAACTGTCATAGACTGAGTATTTTATGCTTCTGTATTCCGCCGCACTGTCAGCGTTTACACCTTCAATACCAAAAACGTCTTCAAATCTTACTTTAACAGCAAATTCCTTGTCAGATGGGATAATAGTATCCTCTGTCGGCTTTTGTTTCTTGATTGTAATAGCTCCGACCTTTACAGTGTTTTCCACAAACTCTGTCAGCATAACGGCAAAGCTGTCACCGACTGAGGCATCATTATTAAATGAGAATGTTTTAGTATTATTCAAATCATTAATAGTTGTTAAATCGTTATTATTTCGGTCGATAAGGCGATAATTAGTGCTGTAGTAGTTGGAAACTGTACGGCTTTGGGTACTACCTGTTCCGGTCTGCTCTACTGCCTGAAGCTGTCCGGAATCGTTAAACAATGTTGTATGACCGTTAGCGTCTCTGTCAGGCAACCTGTAAAGGTTGGTGCCTTGCACAACTTTCATCGTAGAATTTCGGGTAAACTGTTTCTCAAATTCAGCGGAAGATTCTACACCTCTCTTGCTGTCGCCATACAAAATATCCGCTGTACCGTACATCAGCCAAAAGTCACCGCCATTGTCCGATCCGCTTTGAGGTGTTGTCTTTCCTACCAACCAGGAACCATTTGAAAAACCATCGACCCACCAATAAGCCGTGTCTTTAACGTAGGTTTCGACACCCGCATTTCCGTTTACAAATAATTTGTCTTCAGCAGTTCCTGTTCCGTTTGGTGTCAGCGTGGTTGTCCAACTTGAATTACCCTCAGCTGTTCTGGTATATGCTCCTAATTCAGGATATTTTGCACCACTGGAAAGCGGTGTCTCTATTTCTGCCGGCAAAATATTTGACGGCAGTGTATTCGTTACGGTATATTTAAATACATCGCCCTCAGCTGCCCGCTTAGTTGCCGGTTTAAGACCCTCATTTACATCGTCAAACTTGGTTACTTCAGCAATCTTCATACGGCTGTTATTTGGAATCGGAGAGTAGTTGAAACGAATCAGAAGGTTCGAGTCCAGCATACCTCGTTCCATGTAAAATACAGTCAAGGTGTGTGTCGTAGTGGTATCATATTTACCGGGGTTTGTTGAATCAAAGTTATGACCGGAAAGCAAGCTGAGAAATGTCGGCGATGACGAAGAATTGACATCGACATAGGAACTTGGTGTAGCGCCAAGATCGTCATATCCGCTTCCTGCATTAAAATCAATCGCACTATCTACTGTAGCAGTTTGATTATAGAAGTCGATTTTTCCGTGTGACTTAAAATGATCGCCGCCCATGTCAAGAACAAGATTACCGTCAATGAATACCCAAAGATCGTCGTCACCGGTGAACTCGAATATGGTCGGAACTCTTTCCACACCATCGCCTTCAATGTCTGTCAGCTTATCATTACTATCCTTATTCATTACCTTTACGCGGCCATCTGCTTCGAGCTGGAAATCCATTTCCATCTTCATGCCAAAACCGAGATTGTGATTATTCCAGTTAACACTCTCTGGTATATCATTTGTTGCATTGAACGGAAAGAACCCAACATTACTTCTATCAGATTCTGTTTCTTTAAATGCTATATCATTTTTATAGTAATACCTTACAATATCAGTACCAGATTCTGAAAAGTAGCCTTTATGATTGTTAATATCATTAGTATCTTGAATATTAAATTTCAGATTTGCTTCTCTGGAATCAAACTGATAATATCTTTCATATCTGCCGGTACTATTATGTTCCTTATACACTTCATAGAACGGGAAAGTAATGTTTCCTCCAACAACATCTTCGTCATAGTACCTTATCAAAGGCTTATTATCTGAGGTCTTATTATTGTCTGCCCATGTCTTGCTGAAATATGGAAGTTCTACTTCATCATTCGAAGCAGGGTTTTCATTATACGTACAATGATTAACATCAAGGAGATTGCCTTTTGCATCCTCATCATCTGGACCTGAAAGGTTGTTTCCTACCAATTTTTGTGTTGATGCTGAACCGTTAGTATCGTAAGGCTTCAAGCCCATATTTGCCTGCCAGTAAAAGTTATTATATGGACCATGAGTAGATTGATTTGTTCCAGATTTTACATCTCCAGGCTTTACTGTGTATCCGCTTGCATCGTTGTCTTCCCAGAAATTTCCAAAATATAACGGTATAGAATAACCATTTATTTCCTCAGCAGAATCATTAGAATCAAGGCTAACAGTAGCTCCACCATTGTAAGGTTCCCAACCACTTTCAGTATTCCAGCCACTACGAGTTACTTTATAAGCTTTTCCTTTTGTTATGGAAGAAATATCACAAGCATAAGTATACCACTTACCACTGACATCTTTAAATTTAATATATTTACAAGAAGAAACATTTGGTATATCATCATATTTTAACGTAACCTTATATTTTCCAGCAGAAATAATCTGTGTAACATATTTTTTAATCAATTGCTTACTACTATTAAAAAGATATACTTCACACCCTTTTTCACCAAAAATATATGAACTATTATCATACATGAATGTAACATTTTCAGCGGGGGGAGATTCAACATAACCGGCACTTGAGCTTATTTTATCATTTAGTTTTGTATATTCGTCAGTATAACCCGCTTCTTCATGCCAAAAATTATTATAGCTATTAATGCCCTCTTCATTCAATTCAATATCCGAAACATAGTCAAACATTGTAATTGCGTTGTCATTGGTATAATTTCCGGTGTAGGTATATTCACTTCCGGTACTGCCCTTATTATTGTTCATGTTTGTTTTATACTGACTGACTTTATTGGTAGTATTGTTGTGAATATGACCGATGGTATCATCTGCCTTGACCCTGATGCCTAACTGTCCAATCAAATTAGTAAAAGTCAGGCTGAATATAAGCACTGCCATAAAAGCGGACAGAATACGCATTTTCGGAGTACGCTTGCCTGTGTTTACGTTTATTTTCATGATACTACGCTCCTTTTTTAGCTTGTAGTGTAATTACTGAAGTGGCATATCCCTAAATATAGGGACTTCCTGCTCAAGTACACTATACAATGCACAGATAAAACGGGCTTTCGCCGTGTGCCCCACGGTCAGAATTCGTATTATACAGCCTGTACGCTGTAAAGCATTTTGTTTAACAGTATTCCTTTCGTCCTGATAAAGCTCTTTCCTTGACCTGCAAGTTTGTATTTCAGGAAAAATTTAAACATCGTCCAACCAAAGTCATAGCTGACACCCTGTGCCGGGTCTTTGATGCACACACAGTCATAGGCATTGGCTATCTGCCGTGACTGCTTGTGAACGAAATCTTCTCTCTGACTGCATAATTTCCGTTCGATTTTCATTACCCTGATACGCTGTTTTCTGCGGTTCTGCGAGAGCTTTTTCATATGCGACAGCCGCCGCTTTTCCTGCCGCAGTTTTTCGGCGGTTTTGCGAATGTATGACGGATAGCAGACTTCTTTGCCGCCGCTGTCGATATACAAGCCGTTTTCGCAATATGCCAAGCCGATAATGTTTTCCGCTGTTTCATGTTCCTGCGGCGGTTCATACTCAAACAGAACGCTTGCATAATACCTGCCGCTGATATCACGGCTCACCGTAACGGATTTCAGCTTATATTCTTCGGGGACTTGCCTGTGTTGCTTCATGCGGATAAAACCGACTTTGGGCAATTTTATCATGCCATCCCGAATGACGATATTACCGTATACACAATTTGTCGTGTAGAATTTTTTGCCCGCTTGCGTGTCTTGAACTTCGGAAAGCTTGATGACGGATCGCTGATATACTGATCATAAGCCGCCTGCAAGTGCAGTTGTGCATTGGCAAGAGCAAGGCTGTCAACCTCTTTCAGCCACGGAAAATCATTTTTGTACTGTGCCGGAGTATTGTTGAGCTTTTGTCCTGTTCTGCCGAAGTACTCAATTTTATCTGTGAGCATTTTGTTGTAGATAAACCGCACGCAGCTGAAGGTTTTTTCTATTTTTTCCTTCTGCACCTCGTTCGGGTATATTCTGAATTTATACGCTTTGTTCATGAAATCACCACTTTATTGATAAACAACATAATCGGCATTATGTAATCATTTTTTTAATAACGAATTAAAAATAAACACTTATACATATTTATCTTATCATTTTTTTGCCTTTCAGTCAATATTTTTTGGCGAATTTGTTCAACCGAGGGAAATAAATTTACTTTACAGCATAACAATGAAAGCTCTGCCAACCGATTTTTTTCAAAAAAAGGTTGATAGAGCCTGATTGTTATGCTTATTTTTATTTTTAACGCAAAATGCAAGTCACCGCCTTTACAACGATTGATTACATAATGCCGATTATTTTATAAAACGAGGTGCATATTCTCCATACGCTGGCGGTGTTCTGTGCCGGTGGAGATGATGTAAATACGTGTAGTGTTAATACTGCTGTGACCTAGGATATCCGCAAGTTTGGCGATATCCTTTTCGATGCCGTAAAATACGCGAGCGAACAGGTGACGCAGATTGTGGGGGAATACCTTGTCGGGGTTTACATCTGCCGCCTTGCACAGATTTTTCATATCCCGCCAGACATTGGTACGGCTGACGGGTCTGCCCGTGCGTGTGATAAAAATATATCCTGATTCAATTTTCTGCTCTGCTGCATAGCGGAGCAGTTTTTTCTGTAATGCCTTGACAATAAACATGCTTCTTCGCTTGCCCTTGCAGAGAACCGCCGCTTCGCCTTTTTTGACTGCTTCAACAGTGATAAACCGCAGCTCACTCACACGAATACCCGTACCGCAGATGGTTTGTATAATCAGATTCAGCCGTTTGTTGCCCTTGCTTTCGGCAGCGGCAAGCAGGCGGCTGTATTCATCCTTCGTCAGCTCCTTTTCCTCCGGGCAGAAGATCTGCCTTTGTTCCTTGATGGTCTTGATTTTCAGCCCCTCGCACTCCGCAAAAGCAAAAAATTTATTCAGTGATGCGATCACAGAGTTGACTGTTCGCACAGCATACTTTAACACAAGCTTTTCTTTATATTCAATTACTTCCACTTTCGTAATAGTGTTTTCACCACTGTATATCTGAAACGCTTTCACATCACGGATATATTTTTCAATCGCGCTGTCGCTTTTTTACTCCAGCCGCAGAAAATCCCTGAACCCCTCTATCAGCTTTTCTGTCATCATCAATTCACACATCAAACCGCCTCCAAAACAAAACTGCTTGTATCTTAACCCGACATAACGAATTTGTCAACCAGCGTGACGCTGGACCCGATTTTATCTATCACTCAGTCCGGCAGAAAAGTCAAGATAATTTTCTGTTTTTGATGCAGTTTTATGACGATATTTCACTAAAAATTTTATGCAACATTTATAACAATACAGCTAATTTCACTTTATATTCCAGTATTTTTGCACATGATTTTTCAGCATATTTTTTCAGTGCATAAAAAAACACTGAAACACCCTCAAAACCCGCACCACAGGCGGCTTTCAGGGCATTTCAGTATTTTTTGTCGCACAACATTCGCATGGTTCACATCAAAAGATGAAGTTACTAACCGTTTGACAGCTAACGCAGACTACGGCGTAAGTATCATCGAGTCCTTTACGCCACCGAAAAACTGGATTCCTGGACAGGAAGTTAACAAAGATGTATACGCAACAAACACAGGCAACATTGGTGCGTATGTTAAGGAAACTGTTTCAGGTGCATTGACAGTTACTGCTGAAAAAGATACTACTACAAAGACAGCAAATTCTATAAAACTTACAGAAGAAGAAAGATATGCTGTTGAAGCAGGTGCATATCTTGCATATAAACCTGCTACGTCAACAAAAGTAGTTGGAAACGCTGTAGTTGTAAGACCAGCTGATGAAACTTTTCCGAGAATGGAAGACTTTACTCCAGATGCTGAAGGTCTGTATGTATTCAGAAGATCAATAGGTGTTAATCCAGCAACTCCCGGAACAGAGACATTTGAATATGATGGTTACTATTTCGATGGTACAGACTATTATAGAATCAGCAATTTAACATATACACTGGCAAGTGCTGCTAATCAGGCTGCTGATGGTAATAATCATGATGGAGACCTCGCTACTGCAACAGCTGGATTTGTTGAGTTAGAAACAAAAACAGTAGATCCTACAAAACTTGAATATAAAACTCTTACTACTGGTGTAGCAGCTGACGAGACTGAGGCTGCTGCAAATGTTGAACTTGATAAGCAATATCTCGTAGCTACATATGATGTTGGCAGTGCTAATTCTGAAACAAAACTTAAGGCTTTGGCTGCCGCTTATGACAAAGCAATTCATGATTTCGAATATGCTCAGGAAATGGTGGATGCTGCTACACGTGCGAACACTGCATCAACTGGAACAACAGCAGGTTTACTGACGACTTTAAATACTGAAAAAGATGATTATGACGCTGCTATTGCAGCTTACGATGCAGCAGTAAGAGCTAAGGCTGCAACTGCACAGACTAAAGCAAATGCACAGGCAGCAAAAGACAGAGCTGTTGCTGCTAAGAGTGCAGCTGATGCAGCATTGTCGAATGCAACAACAGAACAAACAAATGCAGCGAATGCTATAACTGCAGCAGCGTATTCCACTGATGATACTGCTTTTCTTGCAGAACTTCAGGCTTGGTGGACATCCAGTGGTGAAGCTGGAGCCCTTGATAGGGCTTCATTGACAGTTGCACAGTTAAACGCTTTTAAAACGTGGATTGACACTAATGTTGCAACTGGTGAGACACATACAAATTATACACTTGCTGCCAACAAACTTATTGCTGATAAAAAAGTTGCTGATGCAACAGCCGCTCAGACTGCTGCTCAAACAGCTGTCACTAATGCTGAGGTTGCTTTGACTGCTGCAACAACAGCTTATGATAATGCACAGACTGATCTCAATACAGCGACAATTAGAGCGTGTTAACATAAATATTTACAAATTCGCATGAAAGCTGTATAATAGAAGTATGAAACTGACTAAAAAACAATATCGAAAAATCGAGCACTTGATGCCGATCCCCCGCAAGCCACCCGAGATCTCAAAT
>Ga0326511_10003333_pt1 | contig 12913 bp, 10 predicted proteins | sample 0_2496_0518_D_FD_203701 | JGI IMG/M metagenome (GOLD analysis project Ga0326511, IMG submission 203701) | Bovine rumen microbial communities from UC Davis, California, United States - 0_2496_0518 | ecosystem: Host-associated > Mammals > Digestive system > Stomach > Rumen | place: USA... | reverse complement strand
ATGTGGGTGGGGGGTGTGTTTTCGGGGACCCCCCTCCGGTGTCAGCAATTACTCATAGGTGTCTTTAAAATAGATTGTTGCTATGTGTTTACAAATATTTGGGATTGTTTGTAATAGATTTAAAGAAAAAAATATAGAACATGTTATCATCATTTTTTACACATTAAGAATAAACCTCCTAATAAATAGTTAATAACAATACAAATTGATATCATTACTTATTAAGAGGTTTAATGGTTTTAGATTTTAGCTTTAGTATTTAATCGTAAATGATTAAATATTTCCAACAAAACTCATAATATTTACGGTTTATAAGCTTTAGTATAACCAATATTGAAACCATATTGTTGATCTATACGTATGATTTCTTCTATTGCATCATTTATTATCTGATTGTTCTCTTCATCAGACAATTCATCAGAAGTGACAGCAATTCTTGCTTGATATGAAGGCGAATGATAACCTTTATCGCGATCATAAGCATACCAATCATCATAATCTGTCCAAGGATTAAAGGGATTGTCTTTTGTAGTTAGCATGAAGTCTCGTTCGTCTTTTTCAATGTCTATTGTATTTTTCATGACTTATTATCTCCTTTAATCATTCATTAGCTATTCTAGTAACTGTTGAAGTAGATACATTTAATTCATCAGCTATTTCGGCTATAGTATATGAACCAGATGCTTTCATAGCTTTTATTCTCATCTTCTGTCCACTTGTTAAGCCTTCAGATTGAGAAGTTTTTGGTGTTGCAAGCTTCTTAAGCATATCTGAATCACAATTATCAAATATTTCTTTTTGCTTTGATGCTGAAATTGCTCCATTTTGTATAGCTTTCCATTCATTTTCTGTAATCTTTATTTGAACAGCTTGTTTATCAGCACCAAAACGAGAACGAGCATTTGATAAAGCAGAATTCTTTATTTTCTTTAATTTGTCATTATCATACTTTAAATCAGGATTATCGTATAATTGAGCTTTAATAACAGAATTAGCATATCTTTGTGCTGCTCTTTCTCTTGGAGCGTTACGTTTTGCCTCTATTAGTTTACTCTCTAGGGACTCTACCTCTTTAGCATAGGTTTTAGCCGCAGATTGAGACATAGGGGTATTCTTAGTCTTGATATACTCCTTTCTTGCCTCATTAGCAAGGGCCTTCATAGAGTTAGCATAATCGGCGTATATACGCTCCATTTTATTAGGGGTAGATGACATGAGGTCTCTAGCATCCTCTGTTACGGCCATCTTAGTAGTCTTATGGGTACGTGTGGTAGGGGTTAGATGCACCCCGTATTTACTATCTGGTGCCCCTGGTTCCTTTATAGTAGGTGTCCTACCCTCTTTGTCTGCGGCTGCCTTCTCTTTTAGATAGGTGTTCATATCCGCTCTATACTTATTAGATGCTTCTTTATAGAAAGCTAATTGTTCATCAGTCATATCACGAACTTTAATATTAGCTTTGAGATATTTCTCACCCGTCTTCTGGGTTATCTTCTTACCAGTGGCTTCGTCTATCTTATAGTACTCCTTGGTATTCTCTTCATGGTATTCCCCTTCTGCTTTTGATACTATAGTAGAAGCTCCACCAGTCTTTTTACCCTGCCATTTCAAATGTAATTCTGAAATGTTATTGTCTTGTGCACATCTCTTATAGTCTAAGTGATGTTTTTGGGCATCGATTATTACCTGAGCATACTTAGTTGCTCTCTCAATTTCACCAAGGTCAGCACCTTTAAGAGTCATGTCTGTTATCAGATTAGTAGCAACACCCATCAACTGATTCTTTTTCTTTGTATCTAGTTCTGGTGCGTCATCTGGTAATTTGTAGTCAGTCTTGGGATCAAAGTTTTTAAGACCTGCCAAAGGCTCAGCAGTTTTAATACCGACCTTTCTAACACCACGAGCATCTTTAACCGGTATAACAACAGCAGTATCACCATCGAAATCAGCACCAGATAATCTTTCAGCTACATTATGGTTAATACCTATAGCATCTATAGGAGTTTTACCTAGAACTTTAATGGCTTCTTTGTTATGGTTATTAACAACTAGTTCTGGTATCTCGAAAATGCCCTGATGTGGATATCGAATAAGAACTACTGATTCACCATCTTTATATGACGGAGCATAGACTTCATTATCTTTAAGAGAAGTGACTGGCAATAATACCTTAGAAGACTGTCTAGGTAATGCAGCAGCTTTAAGATGTGCGGCATCAGCGTCAGCACCATTAGCATATTCTTCCAACAGTTTTCTTTTAAGTACTGGGTTAGTTAAATGAACTATATCATTTAAATCAGCTTTAGAATATTCTTTAGCTAAGTCTAACTGTTTCTGTGCGAGTTCTGGTTCCTGTTTTGATAAGAACTGAGATGCTAACGTTTTAGACCATGTATCCCATTTACCTTCTTCTGTTACAACATTTAATGCAGACTGTTTCTTTTCACCATTCTTATCGTAATAAAACTGGCTAATTTTAGTTAACTTGTCATCACTAAGAATTGTAGCACCGAATGGATTCTCTGGATTACTGCTAAGAGGTTTCAATGCATCCATACCTTTACTAGAATTCTTACTAGTATTGAATATTAGATCGACTCCATCTGGCATATCTTTTGGGTCTCTGTATACAGCCATTCCCTTAAGATAGTATTTGTTGTCGATGGCTATTCTAACCTGAGCATAGTTTGCTTTGCCGAGGTTAAGGTCTTCAACACCACGTCTTATTTCAATGACACCATCTTTTTCACTACCAGTTCCAGTGTCAGCATAATTTATTTTCAATCTTTTTGAATCAACACTAACTGGTGGTAATATTCCTAATTTTGTTGTACCATCAGTATCATGTATAGTGTACTTTCCTAATGGTTCAACTTCATTAAGATTTTGATAAATTTCTTTAGCTGTTACACCAGGAGCAGCCAGTATTTTCATAGTTGTATACTGTCCTGTTGCTGCTTGTTCAACCTTAATATTCTTTACAGTATATCCTTGTTCTTTTAAAACATTTAAGGATTTTTCTAACTTATCTTCAGTAATTCCCAACTCATAGTTAGTACCCTTACCTACATCGACGTATTTCTTTTTGTCAACTTCGGCTTTTAGCTGGTCAAATATAGCATTTCTTTCTTTCAATTTTTCAGCCGCATATGGTTTTAGATAATTACGAACTTGGGTTTCAGATATACCCAATTCTTCAGCTATTGCAGCTACAGACATTTTTGCTTTGTACTTTCTATCGTACACAGTCTGCATATCTTCTTTTATCTTTTCATTTTTGGCTGATGATATTTTGGCACGAAGCTCTCGCATAGACATGCCCATGTATTTTGCTACATCTTTTTCAGGCATTGTCTTTCTGAGTTCATGGTATCTTTGTAAAAATCCTTTATTATCTCTTTGATACGGATTTTCACCAGAACCCCAAGGATATCGTCCAGAATGCCTTTTTGTACCATAATGCATTAAAGAGTCCATTATTATTCTCCCTCATCAATTTCTGAATATAATTTATCTGCTAATACGATTTGTTCCATAATCGGAACGATGTTTTCCGCTGTTGGATGTCCATATAATATATCATCAAATTGATATATACGTAATTCCATTTCAATATCAACCGGACGTATATCATACTCCAAACAAAAAAGTGCCGCGTAAACTTCTAATTGTGTTAATTTAGCAGGCACCTTTATACCAGTCTTCAAATCGTGTATTCTAAGAAATGATTCTTTTTCTTTAAAGGATATTGCATCGGCAGTTCCAAAACAATAATCAGAATAATATAATGGCTGTTCTGGTCTCATTTTAAACCCAATAGCATCATTAACATACATATTAAGTGTTTTATTGGATCTTGGTAACTTTTGATTCAATAGTATGCATTCTTTTGCAAACTCATGAATTCGTGTGCCACGTTCTGCAGCATCTTTTGTCATTTTATAATCTATTAGTCTATCTTTATCGTATTTTGTCCAATGATAACTACTCGGACTTAGAAGAGCGTGTAGACCTTCTAACTTTGAATGATTGTTCCATTGCATCTAAAACAGCCTCCTTATTTTCTGGGTTAATAAATGCAGAATAAGACATATCATTCATCTTATCTACATAATAATCTTGATTCGGTCTATGTTTAGCATTTTCCGATTTCTTACATTCTAACGTAGCCCAGTGTTTTTTATAAAGTATTGTAAGGTCAGGAATCCCTTGAATATAATTAGGGTCGTTCTTCATAACGATGCAATTTGGAAATCGTTCTTTGATTTCTTTTATTAAATTCTTTTGGAATTGTGACTCTTTCATATGACCTCCAAAAGCAAAGAGGATATGGGATTTGTGATAGACCGTAATCTATTCATTTATCCTTTCTCCTCTATTAAAGGCTGTGTTATTTTTGTAGGGGTCGCTGGAATGCGCATAAATAAAGGCTTTCTCGTTAAAATTCTTTTTCATTTGAAGGGCTCGTGATATAGCAGCGTCTATTGGAGCACATGAAACAAAGTGATAATAATATAAATCAGTGTATGGTGTATTCAATCTATCAATCCTACCAGATGCTTGTTCGCGAGTTCTATAGCTATAAGTCTGAGAGTAAAATATAATTACGTTTGTCTCTATACAATTCCATCCTTCAGAACCAGCAGTATACTGTACGAGGTAAACCCATTTTGGGCCCGTGATAATTTCCTCATGTTTGTGACCATTCCATTCAGTATACGGGATATTCCATTCTTCCAAATTTTTTCTTAATAGTTCCAATTCGTAATCGAAGTTATAAAATATAATAGCTTTATCTATTTTATTTAATAACTCATGTAATTTATTTATTCTAGACTCGTCACTGTTAACTACTTGTCTAAGCAGATAAAATAATTTACCAGTTTCTTGAATAGGTTCGCTATCATATGGATTCCATCTATCTTTCCATACTGATTTATATAAATCTTTATCATATAACATTGTACATTTTATATTATAGCGTTTTGTTTTCCTTTGATCTTTCATACGGACCAAAGTAATAGCGATATAACGATTTAATTTTCCAACATTTACATATCGTTCTACTTCGGGATATGGCACATAAGGATTTCTTATTATGTGTTCGTCCCAAAATTGGGTTTTGTTTTTATAATATCCGTTAGCTATAAATACAGGAATGTAATCTTCGTACTTATCACCGGGTGTTGCCGATAACAATATCCAATGATTAACTTTAGCTATTTTTAAAAACGCTTTTACCCATGCTCCTGAACCAACTACTCTTTGCTCATCAAATATAAAAAAGGCATCTGTAACATCTTTATACTTTTTTATGTTATTCCATGAATCAATACTAACTTTTATATTGTTTTTATTTAGAGATGCGTCTGTCGTTATATTAAAGTTAATAAGTTCATCAACCCACTCGCCTTTATCTCGTTTCTTTGCAGTCGTTATTATGTATAAATCCCTATCACTTTCGTTTTGGGTATAATAAAAGATGCTGGTAGCAGATTTACCACTACCAACATCTCCAACTAAAATAGAACCGTTTTTTAATCTTTTTACAGCTTCTTTTTGATGATCATATAATTCAATCAAAAGGTGTCTCCTCTTCTGGGTCTGGTGTCTCATCATAGATACCATACTTCTTATCAAGGTCGTCTTCTAAGATATTAATATATATCTTATCAAGATATGCTGAATGATATTCTCTTCCCTGATATTCGAAAGTACTATTTGCCTGATGGAACACTACGTCGACATTAATAATATTTAATCTATCAATTCTTTTGAACTGTCCTTTATGGAAACGAATAGGCTTCTTATTTTCACCAATAACATATACAGGAGGCTCATCTTTCTCACCGATTCTAACTTTTATAGTATAGAGTTCATCGTCTCCATCATTCTTTGGTGCATTAACTTTTATAAACCAATCATCTTTATCCATCTTTTTGGCTGTTTCTGCATCAATAACAACATGGAAGTTTCTATCACCTTCTCTATTGTACTGAGTCTTTGCTCCCGCAAAGTTCCTAAACATTAATCTTGTTCCTTCAATTGTTACTTTCTTAGCCATTTTATTTCTCCTTTCATTTTAAACCGCTGGCATACTCACATATGGTGAGTCAAACGGTATTTCATCATCGGTTACATCGTTTGGTATTGATACTATTTTTTCTAATTCTGGGTCGTAGTCTGGGTCATTAACAAATCTATCAAAGTTTCCAAATTCATTAATGTGATTAATTGCCGAATTTAATAAGTTTTCATAGTAATTCATATCAACATCATTTTCCCTATGATTGTTCTTAATATATTCAGCTTCGAGCCATCTATAATCTTTAGTGCCAGACACACTATCATACTTATCTTCATCTCGTTTTACAACTAATTTTGCTCCGCCGCATCCTTGTTTTATCGGTACGAATGATGACACTTTACCAACAAATCTATAGTCATGCTCATTTTCCGGAAGGGATTCATTGAAATCTAAATATAATGCTCCTTTTTCCGCATTCTTTGTTTCAGACATATCATCAGTATTTATTTCATCACCGCTAAATAATTTCTTGAAAATATAAGGATGAGCAAATTCAGCTCCAGTTGCAGCCCAATCTGTTACTATCTTTTCGCCTGTTGATAACTCAAAATCGTGAGCACCATCTTCATACTTGGCGATGTATACAGCATCGTTAACCAGACAGAATCTATCATAAACAGATTCAACTTCAAACTCATATCCGTATTCTTTTCCATAGGATACAATAAACTCTTCGAGTTCTTTTGTTGGATTTACAACTTTTATAGAATCTGTTTTGAAGTGGACAGCTAAGCCGCCTCTCTTCTCAACCTCTTCTTTAAGGTTAATCATAAAGAGTGCACCACGCTTTGCTACAATGTTGTCTATGTTTCTAGGGTCTCTGCATCTATTATCGAACTTAGCTGCTGTTAGACCATAGACAGAATTAATTACGGTTTTAAGTGCTGTAGCCAAATCGCCTAATGTGTATTCAACTCCATCAACTGCAATATCATAGAATTCAAGAAGCTGACCGCCAAGAAGAGTTTTTAGTGATTCTCTATCTTTATGCTTTACAGCGAGTCTAGCATCTTTAATTTCTTTGAATCGCTTTGTATATCTATCACCAAACATATTCAGTGCTATGAGTGATGACGGATGCATTGATGCTACATCAAATGTAACTACATGTCTATACATACCAGGCTTTGCCCATACAAATCCGCCTTCACCTACAGAATATCCTTTATAAGTACTCTTATTAGCTTTTGCAGTTGGGTCAAATTTATAACCCGGGAATATTTTAGATAAATCTGTATAGATAAATTCAGTCTGAGGATGTTCGTCATCTCCAAATATAATTTGCATAGAGTGCTTATTTGTTTTATCATTTGGAGTAAGACCACTAAGTTTAGACAATAGTATTCTCGCTACTACATCACCTTTAATATGATCATAAACCGCTTCTGTAGACAGAACATCGTTTACACAATACTCCGCTACTTCATCCCATTTGCTTTCATCCAAATCCTCATCCCACGGATATGAATTTTCCTGATGATGCATCTTAAGTTTAATTTGCCATTTCTTAAGTGACATCTTATGTGGATTTGATGCTAAGTCATAAACATCTGTATATGATAATCCATATGCCTGCCATGCTTTCGCTGACTGATCTTTCTTGTTTATTATTCTGTTAGAAATATCATAACACATGTATGGAGTATATCCCTGCATGTAATACCAGCAAATATGATTATCGTAATCTCTGTTATTAAATCCGACCATTCTGTTATTGTCAAACAAATCTTTAATCATACTTGGTGGTGGATTTATAAGTTTCGTAACTTTCTTATCTGCCCCTTCATATTTCCAGCAAATCATAAATACATTTGGGAATACTTCGATATCAAAGAATACCAAAGGCTTTTTATCATCAGTTTCGCCAAATCCATTAACTTCGGCGTGAGATTCTCTATCTTCAATATCCTTTGACCTGAGATGCATTTCATCAACCAACTTCATACATCTTTCAGAATTATTAGTTGAGTTCATGGCAAATTTAAATATATCATCTTCCATGTCTGATAAATCATAACTAACATTGGAATGATATGCATCGTCGAGATGCTGTTTTATTAAACTCACACATTGACTAGTACTTCCAGCAGACTTCTTTGTGAGACATCTAGCTATCTTATTCCTAAGATGCTTCTCATTCTGTAATTCTATTGTCGGTACCATATCTTCGCTCCTTTCTTTAAGTTTTAATTGTCCTTTGTGCAATGTGGCCATAGGTATGTCATTACATTTAGTAAGCTTCCTCCTACATCCTTGGTCACCCTTATCTGTTTTTATTTCAATATCTTCATCCATTTTATCTGCTAATTCTAATATGTCACCATCATAAAAATAGTGAAGATGAATACCATTTCCACTTTGAGAGATTTCAGCATATGTTGGAGGATATAATGATGCGGCCTCCATATTTAGATTTAAATCTTTTTCGCCTTTTTCATTCTTTAAATCAAAATCAATACGGATATGATGTTCTTCAATCGGAATATTAATCCAATGAAGTTTTGTACTGTCTATGTTTTTCATAGTTGTATTGATTTTAGACCAAGCCTTTATAGGCCATACTTTATTCTGAGTGTCATACTGAGCTTTAAATCCTCTATCTTTACACCAATCATCAAATATACTTTTTGTACTTTCAAATGTGAGCCATGTATCCGAAGAATTATCTTCTTCTTTTGCTGGTTCTGGTTTATCATTGTCTACTTTGTATGTATCCATAAATAATTCTGCTCTAAAGCCAGACAATACATGTCTATGTGAACTACCTTTATACCAACCGACCTCTGTATACTTTTTATAATATGGTTTTATCTGATCACAGAAGTCATTTCTTTTAGGCACATACATAAACCCACTATCATTACAGTACTCTTTAAACTTTAAATAAAGAGCATCTCTTGTTATTGGATCATCTTTTACGAATTCTTCACATTTATCGAAAAGAAAATTGTAAATATAATTAGTCTTCTCAATCATCTTATGCGGTACATACTTTGCGTAGTATTCTTTACCAAGTTTTGAATATACTTTTAAACAATGACTAGCAATCATTGGAATTTCGAAGTTCATCATTTGATGTACTAATTTTCTATATTCTACTACTGGTATCAATTGCTCAGTTGGATATACATCTAACAGTCGTCTTGTTATACCAAGATTAGTATCATGCATGTCTACTTTATCATTCGTGGCTAAGAATAACATAGCTTGAGGTTTAAGAGTATATTGCTTTGTATTCTTCTCATTAATTTGTAAAGGTTTATGAGATACTATTTCGTTTATTCTCGGAGAATCTATTTTTGCCAGACTTCCATCATCCTGAATAGCTATTAATGGATTATCTTTAAATGATGCTGTAGCGAATTGGTGAGATTTTAAAGCTAATTCCTCAGCTACAAATACAGACCAATACCCGTCAAATATCTTTTCAATCAAATCCAAGATTGTACTTTTACCAGTTCCGCCTTTTCCGTATAGAACTATAAATTTCTCAATCTTCTTAGAATCACCCGAAAGAATTGCACCAATCGCCCATTCAATCTTTTCCCTATCTATAGGAGAATATAATGTACCTATAATCTTATCATATGCTGATATATCACCATCTACTAAATCATAAGATAATCTTTTACTTCTATACATATCGGGGGTAACTTCATCTGACAAAAATGTTAAATCAGAATCTAACGGTTTATAATTATGATTTGGTTCTAGATTATTAAACCATTTATTAAAATCGATAAGAACTCGAGTCGATGAATCATTAATAGTTTTTATGATAACTTCATTACCATTGTTATCTCTTCTTATACCAAATCCATCTTCTTTGAAATGACTTTCAGCATAAGAATATAATTCTTCATCAATAATTCGATATACATCGTTCTGATTTGTTGACCACATTCCAGTATCAGGGTCTAATATTGCATAAAAATTTCCACCTTTACGCATAATATCTTTTCCATTTATCATGAAATCTGGATAAATTACATTAACTTCTTTCTTTTTTTGTCCGTTTCCAACAGTTCTTATCTCTGATTTAACTTTTATGAACTTCCTCATGTTAACATTTTTACCTCCTTTCTATTTTTTGTCCAAAAATATAAAACTCGCATGAAATTATAAAACCTTACATCCTTACGTTTTTAAAAAAATTCTCTTTTATTTTTATTAAATTTTTAAAATATAGAAAAAACATAAAATAGGTGTAAGAATGTAAGGAATCTATGAATCCCGCACCAGTACTGGGCTTGCGGCCTTACAAAATCCTTACACCCTTACGTTTTTTTCGTAAGGATTTGCATTTTGCTGCGAATTTTTGACTTTTTTCACAATTTTTATCCCCAGTTTTCCATCAAATATAAGTTCATTTGATCCCAAATTTGTAAGGTTCTCATATCTTTTGAACACTTTTTCATAGGAAAAATAGACCCAACTCCATTCTTTTTATACTTTCTTAGCATCCAAATTCGCACTTTTTCTTTAATATTAAGTGGTTTATAGTTCGCAGAATCGTATTTTTCTATATCTAAATTACGTAAAAGCATCCAAAATCGGTCTGCTGTATGGTCTCCATTCATTACACTACCAACATCAAACTCAACTCTTTCAGCAATACCTATCAAAACTTCCAAAACTGACACCTTTTCGCCGTCAAATTCATACAAATATTCGTAAATTCCTTCGTTTTGAAGCCATCTTTTACGCAAATATTCGCCATCACCAGCTCGATTTTCGTCCATTTCTATACTCCATTCAAATGGTATGCTATGAAGTAGGTCTAAAAGTGGTATATAATCGACCTTATCATGGTCTTTATCGCAAACTTTCTCTATAAGATAACTAAAATATTCCTTTTTTATATCAAAATTAACAGGCATAACCATATTTTTGCCTCCTTTCTTTCATAATTACCCCTCAAAGATAGTATTATATGGCTAAATTTGTCCATATTTCGCGTTTTTAGCCGTTTTATGCATGTCTACATACACTTTATCCATGAATATAATAAGCCCCTAGAATCGCCAAATATTGCGTTTTAATGGTATTCTATACAACGAGGTAAGAAAAAGAGGACGTGTTATAAAAGCACATCCTCAATCTTCTTAAACGTCGTGAACTCTTATCCAATACATTCCACTATTAATACCTGCATTTATAGTCTCTCCAAGTTTTTTAAAATAGTTTAAATCCTTTAACCATAAATCTTTGTCATAATAATAAAATCTTAAGTTTTTCATAAGTTTCACCATCCTTTCTATTATAGGATGTGTAAATATTGCTTACTACTCAACTTCATATTCATTCCGCCTCATATTCGCCGAACACTTTAATAATTTCAAAATCTTTCTGAATCTGATAATTTCTTACATAAAGAGCACTATCATTCATGTCATCATCTCTCCAGCCATATCTATCGAGAGCATCACCAATAAGGAATTCCTCATCATCAACAAGTGACTGGTCCTCATGTACAAGAGTCTGATCTTCTACAAAATATGTAAGAGATTCTGTCTCATAGCTGACAATTTCACCGAAATGCTCGCCCTTTATTATCTTTGGGTCTTTATGAATAGATGCCAAAGTATCGTGCATATTGTTAATAGCTTCAGATTCAGCAATAAGATCTTCTTCTGTAGGTCCTTCAGATTCAGCAGGGTCATAAGTATAATGATTATCATGTATAATCTCTTCCGCCTGCTTTCTCTGTACATACCTATCTGATGATTCAACTGGCTTATCAGGAATAGCAGAAACATGATTAGCTATTGCTTCATCTTCCTCGGCCTGTTTCTTTTCATAATATTCTTTGTATTCTCGTCTAATTTTCTGTCTTTCTTCGACGATAGTCTTTTCAAAACGAGACTTACAAATATAATAAGTAATACCACTACCAGCCGCTCCGCCGAGTAGAAGTCCTAATATAAAGTTTCTCATATAAATTCCCCTTTCAAATATACAAAAAGCCCTCCAGAAAGAGGAAAAGGAGGTAGGCGAAACCTTTCCAGAGGGCAAGTCAATAAGCAAATATAATTAAGCGACTACTTCTTCCTTCTTATAAGGCTCTTTCATCTGACGAACTTTCTTTCTAAATCCTGACGGATTGAAGTGTAACCATGTTGATTTCTCAATACCATCCATGAAGTCCTTATTATCTTCAAGACCGAAGTCTACATAATCACCCTTCTTCCAAATGATGTCAAAATATAATGCTGGAACATCACTTCTATAATCATATGCCTCAACGTTCATAAGAACTTCAGCAAGAGATATTTCGCCCCAGCGATTAAGCTGGTCATTGCACCACCACTGTCTCTGTAATAGATAATCCCTATTTGCTGTACCAACCTTCTTCCAATTAGCATTAGCTTCATCAAATAAGTATGAATATGGTGACTTAGGACCTGCCTTTACTTTCTGTTTTGTTTTCTTTGTTTTACCCTTTTCGTCTTTAACTTCTACTTCTACCTCTGAAGTATTATTGAAAATATCATTTTCTTTCTCAGCTCCAACAGTTGCTTTAACTCTTTCGCGATATTCACGGAATGAAGTGTCAAGCATAGTATAAGCTGCCTGGCAAGAAGCAAGACGCTGAGTTAAAATATGATGAGAGCCAATAATGCAGGCAATACCTGTACCTGTTAACAGAACGCAAGGACCAAAAGTCATTAACATTTCGATTGCTGTATCCTTATAAACAGTTATCTTTGCCTGACCTCTCTCTTTCTTATCTTCAATATAATTAGCCTGTTCAACGGCCTTTTTGTGATTTTCTATAATATTAGCTATATTCTTTGATGATACAACTGCTGAAACTGTACCACC
>Ga0326511_10003331_pt1 | contig 12918 bp, 9 predicted proteins | sample 0_2496_0518_D_FD_203701 | JGI IMG/M metagenome (GOLD analysis project Ga0326511, IMG submission 203701) | Bovine rumen microbial communities from UC Davis, California, United States - 0_2496_0518 | ecosystem: Host-associated > Mammals > Digestive system > Stomach > Rumen | place: USA: California... | reverse complement strand
GGGACTTTATCGCTCAAACTGGGACTTCTCAGGGAATTTCATTTCCAGCATTTGTGACAGATGAAGGTTGATGTACTCAAAATCTTCATCTGTACAGAAGGGCGTGTCGTTCAGACAGACGGAAGAAATGGCGGGATTGAACAGTACCTTCTCTATCTCGTCGACTACGCTCTTGTCGGTAAAATGGAAGGTGCCAAATCTGCGTTTCATGGGATAGAACATGTTCTTCGCAAACTGCCAATAGCGGAACAAGTAGGGGTTGGCAATAACCTCCTCGCGAAAACGGGTGCAGCTCTCTTGCAGGAAAGCAGGCTCTGCTGCCCATACCTCCTCGAACGTGGATTTCAGGTAGGCCTGCTCTGTGTGGAAATTAGAGAAGCCCACAAACAGCCGTTGCTTCATCAGAACGAGACTCATGATGAGCCCTTTCAGTCCCAAGTGCAGTCCGAACCAGCGTCTTGGCGATTGGGTGACGGTCTTCCACCGGTCAAAATGGGCGTTGACGATGCCCAGGTTGGCAAGCATCGACATATAGATATTGAACCGTTCCGTTTGGGTATATATAGGCACGTTGAAGCAGGTCTCCTTATTAAAGTCGCAGGGCAGTCCGTTGCTGAAATAGTATTCCGGTGCGACAGGACCGTTCAGCATCATATCGTCGTTGAAGTAAACAAACTGTTCCGACAGTCCCTTGATGCGATGCAGGTGAAGTTCGATGGCGCAAGAGTTAAAGGTAGGCAGACATTCTGCAGGCATGTAGTCGGCGTGACTGACAAGAACCAGTTTGGAACAGTCCTTATTGATCCAGTCAGGAAATTTCCCGTTGGTGACCAGATACACCTTATTGACCCAGGGAGCATATTTCTCTACAGCCCTGAACCAATAGTTGAAGATATGGCCATCCCTGAACCGAGCTTCCGACTTGTCGCCTTTAGCACCAGACTTGTAGTGCTCGTACTGCTGTTGCCACAGCGGGTCGGAGGAGTCTAACCACGCTACTACGAAATCAATCTTTTCCATGAACTTTTGTTTTAGGTCTTTGAACAGATTGGTAATTTTTGCAAATTTACGAAGAAATTTTGATATTCCAAAAAAAATCTCTATCTTTGCAAAAAAAGAACGGCAACAATGGCAAATTGGTATGATAAATACATGACGGTCTATGGGAAACCTTTCAGCGAGGTGCCCCAGGATGTTATAAACGGTACGCGTGAGAGGCTGGCTCGTCTGCAGAGTGCTGAGCCGCTGGCCAGCATCGTCCTGATAGCATATAATGAGGAAACCCACCTGCAGGCTTGTCTGTGGGCTATCAGCGAGATCAGTTGTAAGTATCCTGTTGAGATTATCGGTGTGGATAATGACTCGAAGGACCGGACGGCAGAGATCTATGAGAAGTCGGGCATTCCTTACTATACGGAATATCAGCATTCCTGTGGCTATGCCCGTCGCTGCGGGTTACAGCATTCGAAGGGACGCTTCTATATCGACGTGGACAGCGATACGCTCTATCCGCCCCGTTATTTCGAACTGATGATTGAGCAGTTGCTCAGACCAGGCGTATCATGCGCTTCTGCCACTTGGAGCTATTTCCCTGACGAGAACCACTCCCGACTGGGGCTGCGAATGTTTGAAATGGCGCGCGACCTGTTCCTGTGGGTGCAGCATTTCAAGCGTCCTGAACTGTCAGTACGCGGACTGGTCTTTGCCTATAATGCCGACTACGGTAGGAACGAACCTTATCGGGTAGACATTATCCGTGGTGAGGACGGTTCGATGGCATTGAACTTGAAGAAGTACGGCAGGATTGTCTTCGTGCGTGATCGTCGCTGCAAGGCCATTACGGGTTATGGCACGATTGGCAACCAGTCGTTGTGGAGCAGTTTCGTAGACCACGTGCGGATACAGATGCGCGGCATTACCCGCATCTTCCATCAGACGGATCACTATGAAGACTCAGAAGATAATCTGGTGAAAAAGAAATAGAACGACCACCCCATACAGAACGACTATCCCTCATCTGCTGACGGATGGTCTTCTTTTGAGCCAGAAGACGAGGGTAGACTTCAACCCGATAAATCTCAGATAGCCGGAGAAAACAGCACGAAGGAACACACGAGGCTTCTCGCGGAAGGGTAGGAGATGACCCGTGTAAAACACTTTGCTGAGGGTGTAGCGGGCATACTTGCGGGTAATGCTTGAGTTCTGGAAGCGTAGCAGCTCATCGATGACGGTGAGGTAGCAGTTGATGTTACGCTTTGAATAGCGGGCTCCCATCGTTGAGGCTGAACGTACGCGGTGTTTCACATAGCTTTCCTTCAGACAGTAAATTGCATTACTGCGTAGCATCAGGATAGCCGTGAACAGTTCGTCCTCGTGGATGATGCCTTCATAGAATTTCAGATGCGTAAAGTCGAGATAGTCTTTACGGATGAACAGCAACCATACCACACAATTATACTTCATCTTGTCGAGCATCAGGTTCATCAGCTCCTCGCCACCGTAGCAACGATGCTCTTCTACCATGTGGGTGCGCTTATAGTTCCACGTGAGGGGAGCGGCTCCTTCCTCCTGCATGATGTCGCCATCGAAGAACACGATGTCGGCATTCATCTGTTCCGAGTAGTCATAGCAGCGCTTCAGGGCACAAGGGTCTAACACATCGTCGGCATCCATGAAGTAGATATATTTTCCGCTGGCATACTGCAATGCGTGGTTGCGGGCAGCCGATTGTCCCTGATTGTTCTGGTTGTAATAGGTCAGTCGACTGTCGGCAGCCTGATACTCGCGCAGAATCTCTTCGCTGCGGTCTGCCGACCCGTCGTTGACGGCGATGACCTCGATATCACGGAGCGTCTGGTTGAGCAGGCTGTCGAGCGTTTCCCGCAGGTAGGGCTCAACATTATAGATGGGCAGGATGATGCTTACTTTGATCATGATTGTTGTAGCGTTAGTTTGCAAAGCAGATGATAGGTAGCCGGTCGGCGCGCTACGAAATATTTCATGCCACGTGTGCAGATGAAGAGGGTGAGGAAGTAGAGAACGAGCAGCAGCGGAACCGTCAGCATGCCGTAGCCGATGAGCGTCAGCCAGGAGTCAACATGGGCGTCGAGGTACAGATGCTTCATGCAGACAGCTGTTGCCGTAAACAGGAAGAACAGTCCGTAGTAGATGGTCATAGGACGCCAGAATTCCCATACGCTCTTGTGGAATCCCTGCGAGAACAGATAGTAGGGCTTCCAGAACACGTTGAAGAAGAACACGCTGACAATCTTACCCAACAGGATGCCTACGATGCCGAAGAAGGGCGCAAGGGCAAGCGTGACAGCCAGGTTCAACACCAGCTCGGCCCATGATGTCCACACATCACCATAGAGACCTGCCGAACCTACAAAGACATAGACGGTGGCATACTGCAGCCGGAGGAACAGGTTGGTGATGAACAGGTAGGCGATGAGCGTGCTCAACTGGTACTCCGGTCCTACCCAACAGGCAATGAGGGGCTGCAGGAACAGGATGAGCGGATAGATCACCATTCCCATGATGAAGAAACGGGTGGCAGTCATCTCCCAGAACACTTTCATCGTGTTTCGTTCGTTGCCCTCAGCCAACAGGTTGCCTACACCGGCACTCATGCCGTCGCCCAGGATATTCACCAGATAAATCAGTTTGTTGATAATCATGGTGTAGTTGCCGTAGAAGGCTACCTGCGTAACGCTGACAAAGGCACCCACCAGCAACTCATCACTACGGTTCAGGATGAAGTCCTTGATACGCAGCACAAAGATCTGTCGCGTCTTCTTCAGTATCTCAGGATATTGCTTCAGGTTCTGCTTGCCTGCCTTCAGGTCAATACGCAACCAAGGGTATACTTTCTTGATACGCTGGTTGAAGACAATGCAGCCGATGATGGTAAATACGAGTCCGACGACAACCCAAAGATACAGGTTGCGATAGTAATAGGCCAGAATGATCTGGGTGATAATCTGAACGATGTTGATGGTCTGGAAGTAGGCGTTCACCACGTATTGCTTCTGATTGGCCGATACCAGCAGTTGACGGTAGTTGAACACGTAGCCCATCATGGACGAAGCCAGGAAGGAGTAGAACGCAAAGTAGACCAGGAACAGGCCCGTGGAGAGATTGCTGAACCACCAGGGGAAGAACAGGCTGACGGCAAATCCGCCAATGCCGATGATATAACCTATACAACGGTACAGGTAGGCCAGCATCGACATGATCTCGTTGATCTTCTCGTGGTTGTCTTCCTGCAGGGGCTTATAAAGGAAGTATACAATACTGGTGCCAATACCCAGTTCGGCCACGCTCAGGAAGCTCATGATGTTCATGAGCATGCCTGTCAGACCGATGAACTCAGTACCCAGACATTCCAGGAATACGCGACGGGAGAAGAACGTAAGAATGATGCCGAGCACGTAGAACAACATGCCCACCTTGATATTCATCACACTTCTGTGAACGCGTTCTCCCATCGTCCGTCAATCGTTAATGGATTCCAAGGCGTCGAAGAATTCCTTGGCATAGCGATCCTTGTCGAATCGCAACGATGCTTCCTTGGCGGCCTTTCCCATTGACTCGCATTGTTCGGGATGTTCGTATAAATGCAGGATGGCATCTTTCATCCGGGGGACAATCTTTATGTCAGCAGGAAGCATGAGGGCGTAGTCGGGATGTAGTACCTCAGGCATTCCGCCCTGCGTTGTGGCAATGATGGGCAACCCCATTGCCATCGCCTCTAAACAAGTCAGACCGAAGGGCTCTTCCCATATCGAGGGAATGACGGCTACGTTAGCCAATCTCAGATAGATGGGTATGAGTTTGTAGCGTAAGTAGCCGGTAAACTTGATACGTTCGCCCAAATTGCTTGCTATATGCTTCAGTTCGTTGATGAAGGGGTTGTCAACCTCGTCTTCGCCATAGAACGAAGCGCCGATTACCAGCAGCTTGATCTTCGGATGACGCATGAGCGACGTTATGGCCAGGATGAGTTCCCAGATACCTTTCTCGGTGTTCAGGCGTCCGCTGTAGACAAGTACGAAATCGTCAGGGTCTAATCCCAGATGCTCTCGCGTAATATAGTGAACAATGTCTTTTTGGAAGATACTCAGGTCGATACCGTTGTGGACGGTGATACATTTCTTGCTATAGGGATCAATGGTCTTCACCCGGTTGCCGATATAGTCGGAAACGGTGATGATGCGGCTGGCTAAATCATAGATTTTGCGGGCATCGCGAGACTCGCTATTGAGGAAATCGTTGTGCAAATGAATGACAATTTTTGCTTTCGAACACTTTACCACCTTCAGGGCATAGCCCACGCGGTTCTCCAGGATAATCAGGTCGAAGTCCTGCTGACTGATATCGCGGAGCGCCCGATCCAGATAATACTCTATCGTGTAGTGATAATAGCCTTTGCGGTGGGTCAGCCTATACCAGAGCTTACGAAACTTTGCGCGAATAGTACCAATCTCTATGAAATAGTAATTGGTAACATATTTTCCCGGCTTTCTCGGTAAGATGTATTTCAAATCGTCAATGACGCTATAGACCACAATATCGTGAGTCTCCTTCTCAATATTATAGCCCACATAGAAGTCGACGAGATTCTCAACGGCTCCTCCTTTCATTGCGGGGACAGGCAGTATGCCCGATGTCAGGATTGCTATCTTCATTAGCTTGAATGGGTTTTTAGTGACTTGTTGAAGCGTGTATAGCCTTTAACAATTGACAAAGGTATGTATTTTTTGCTGATTCACCAAATTTGGAGCGCAAATAATTAAGATTTTTGAAAATAAATCGTAACTTTGCACATGATTAAGAACCAATATTCTACTAAAAACAATGAACAAACGATTCTTTATTGCGTTGTTGGTGTTAACTTGTGCCACAACTATGTTGGCTCACCAGCGGGCTGTGTTGAACTTGAGTTTTGGCTGGCGTTTCCATGCTGGCGATGTGAAGAACGCTGAGCAGAAAGCATTTGGAGATACGGATTGGCGTACTGTCAACGTGCCACATGATTTTCAGATTGAACAGCCGTGGGTGGCTCCTGCTGCCGACGAGAAGGCAGACAATAGTGATGCTGCCGCAAATATCAAGAGCCGACTGAGCAGTCGCGGCTTCAAGGAGATGGGCAAGGGCTGGTACCGACTGCATTTTACGCCCGCTGATTCTCTTCGCGGACGCAGGCTGCTGTTGCAGTTCGATGGTATTCTTTATACCGCTGATGTCTACCTGAACGGTGAACGTATCGGCGGAACCGATTATGGCTATGTGGGCTTCGAGATTGACGTGACGGATAAGCTGAAGTTCGGACAGGAGAACGTGATTGCTGTGCTGGCAGATACACGTGAGCCAGGCAACTCCCGTTGGTACACGGGTGGCGGTATCTTCCGTGATGTGCGCCTCGTGGCCACTGGAAAGGAACTGTTCTTTGAGCGCCATCCGCTGTATATCACGACGCGTGAGAATAAGTTTGTCAACGTCTCTGGCGAGTTTACCAACCGTACACGCAAGCCGGCGAAGACGCTGGTGAAGATCTATGCTCCTGACGGCTCACTCGTCTTTGAGGGCGGAAAGACTATCAATCGTCATCGCATGGCCCGTACGGTCGAGACTGCTCTTTGCAACGAGGTGACGATTGCCGATGCGAAGCTTTGGGACACCGAGCATCCGCAGCTCTATCGGGTAGTAGCTCAGCTGTTCCGTGAGGACGGCAGTTTGGCTGACGAGGTGTGCTCTACCTTCGGTATCCGTACGGTTGAGATAGTTCCCAACAAGGGTCTGCTCCTGAATGGCAAGAAAGTGCTGCTGCAGGGATATGCCAACCATCATACGCTGGGCGCTCTGGGTGCAGCTGCCTATCCGCGAGCCATCGAGAAGCGCATCCAACTGATGAAGCAGTTTGGCATCAATCATATCCGAACTTCTCATAATCCCTACAGTCGCGAGTTTATCGAACTCTGTGACAAATATGGTATCCTTGTCGTTGACGAACTCTACGACAAATGGACCCGACAGCACACGGGTGGACGCGTTGGCTTCACCCAGCTGTGGCAGAGCGATATCCCTGAATGGATCAAGCGTGACCGTAACTCACCCTCAGTGGTGCTATGGAGCTTGGGTAATGAGTTGCAGCAGGATCCCAATCAGCCCTTCAATGACTTCGGTGTGACGATGTACCGACTGATGCGTCCGCTCGTGGCTCGCTACGATTCTACCCGCAAGGTTACTGTCGCCATGCATCCCCGCTATCGTAACTGGGAGACCGATTCGCTGCCGTGTGAACTGGCGAAGATTACTGACGTGCAGTCGTATAACTATCGCTATATGTACTTCCCCGGCGATGGTCGCCGATTCCCCTGGATGACGTTCTACCAGAGCGAGGCATCGACACAGGCTATGGGACAGAACTTCTTCGAGATGGAACTCGATAAGGTGATCGGACTGGCTTATTGGGGCGCTATCGATTATCTGGGCGAGAGTATGGGATGGCCCGCAAAGGGATGGTCACAGGGCGTGTTCTATATCGACCTGGAGCCGAAGCCAAAGGCCTATTATATGAAGTCGTTCTTCTGTCCTGATGAGCCAGTGGTGCATCTCGCTTTCCTGGAGAGTGAGAATGCCGAGATGTGGAATGGCGTGAAGATGGGCAACGACCGCATGTCGGAACTGTGGAACCGTCCTGAAGGGGCGAAGGTTAACGTCTATATCTATACCAATGGCGATGAGGTGGAACTCTTGCTGAACGGTAAGAGCCTGGGTCGCAAGGAGAACCCCAAGGGTGCGAAGCTACGCAACCAGATACGCTGGGGCGAGATTGACTATAAGGCAGGACGACTGGAGGCTGTGGCTTATCGCAACGGAAAGGCTGTGGCCCGTCATCAGGTGGAGACAACGGGTGAGGCTGTGCGCCTGATTGCCGAACCAGACAGACAGAGTCCAAAGACAAAGTCATCAAAGAAAGGCTCGCAGTTCTCAGCAGAAAGCGCTCAGCTCTGGCAGGCTGATGGTATGGATCTGCAGCACGTGCGTATCGTGGCTGTCGACAAGAAAGGCCGCAAGGTGCTGACGGCTCAGCAGGAGGTGTCGTTCAAGGTAGAAGGAAATGCAGAGATTGTGGGAGTCATCAATGGCGATATCACTTCCAACGAGATGACCGTAGGCACGAAGCGCTCACTGTTTAACGGCTGCTGTACGGTTATTCTTCGCTCCACTCGTCAGGCTGGTCCCGTCACGCTGACAGCATCAGCACCGGGAATGAAAGAAATCAAACTGCAAATGGAAACAAAATAAGTGATTCCCAAGAACGCTTAGTGTAATCCACTGAAACACCAAAAGAAATCCACTGAAATGCAGGCAGCGTTTCAGTGGATTTGCTTTTGCTTATCACTAAAGTCTAAAAGCTATAGAACTTACAGTTTATACAGATCGTTGGCAGCAATCAGTTCCACCTTCATCTCTGAGAGGATACGATCGCACTCTTCCAGGTTGGTAGGACGAATCACCACGTTGGCCTTGTCGCCATTGGCAAACGAATACATGTACTCAATGAATACACCCTTCTCTGAAAGACGCTTCAGTACGAGTGCCAGCGAACCGCTGGTGTTGGGGCACTGGAAACCGATGATGTCGGTAACCTTTACTGCGAAACGATTCTCCTTCAGAACCTGATAGGCCTTGTCGGGATCACTCACAATACAGCGCAGAATGCCAAAGTCGCTGTTCTCGGCAATACTCATAGCAGAGAGGTTCACACCTGCCTTACCCAAAATGTCGGTCACTTCTGTCAGGCGGCCCGACTTGTTCTCCAGGAAAATAGATAATTGTTTTGCTAACATAATTATTAATGATTTAAGTGTTATTTGAATTGTCTCTTGTCGATGACGCGCTTTGCTTTGCCCTCGCTTCGCTCAATGCTCTTCGGCTCAGCCAGACGCACCTTGAAACCGAGTCCGATGACGCTGCGTAGTTCGCTTTCCAGCTTCTTCTGCAGACCCACCATCTGTGCCATCTCGTCGGTGAAGAACTCTTCCTTCACCTCTACACGCAGTTCGCTGGTATCGGTGTTGTTCACGCGGTCAACGATGAGCATGAAGTGAGGCTCAAACTCAGGCAGACTGCAGATGACGGACTCGATCTGTGAGGGGAATACGTTGACACCGCGGATGATGAGCATATCGTCGCAACGACCCAGGATGCGGTCCATGCGTACCAATGTTCGTCCGCAGGAACACTTGTCGTAGTGTAGGGCGGTGAGGTCGTGGGTGCGATAGCGCAACAATGGCATACCTTCCTTGGTCAGATGGGTAAACGTCAGTTCGCCCAGTTGTCCCTCTGGCAGCGGCTCACCCGTGTTGGGATCAAGGATCTCAGGGTAGAACAGGTCTTCGTTCAGGTGGGTTCCGTGCTGACATTCGCACTCGAAGCCCACACCAGGACCGGCAATCTCGCTCAGTCCGTAGATATCGTAGGCCTTGATGCCCAGTGATGATTCCAGCTTCTGGCGCATCTCTTCTGTCCAGGGCTCAGCACCGAAGGCTCCTACACGCAGTTTGAACTCATCACGTTTCCATTCGCATTCGTTGAGCGCCTCACCGAGGAACAGTCCGTAGCTGGGTGTGCAGCAAAGAATGGTAGAGCCGAAATCATGCATCAGCGTGATCTGCTTCTGTGTATTTCCGCTTGAGATGGGTATCACGCTGGCACCAATGTTTGTAGCACCATCGTGGGCTCCCAGTCCGCCTGTGAACAGTCCGTAGCCATAGGCCACCTGGAAGACGTCTTCCTTGCCGGCACCATAGGCGGTAAAGGCACGCGAGATAGCTTCCGACCATGTGGAGAGGTCCTTGCGGGTATAGAGCACCACCACTGGTTTGCCTGTGGTACCGCTTGAAGCATGAATGCGCACAATCTGACTCATAGGTACGGCAGCCAGTCCGAAGGGGTAGTTGTCTCTGAGGTCAAGCTTGTTGGTGAACGGCAACTTCACGATGTCATCGATGCTCTTGATGTCGCCAGGCTCTAAGCCCATCTCCTGGAACTTTTGTCGATAGAAGGGCGTGTTGTGATAGACGTATTCTGCCATCTTGACCAGACGGCGACTTTGGATTTCGCGAAGCTGTTCGCGGTCCATACACTCAATACTGGGATTCCAAATCATAATTGTTCGAGTCGTTTTGTGGTTGGTCTTTTTTAATTTCTATATCTGAATGTTTACTTCTGATTACCTGCTTAATCCTCTCATAGATAGTGAGATACGATTGCGATGCCTGTCTACTTCAATGACGCGTACTGTGACGTGCTGGTGAAGCCTGACCACCTGGTTGGGGTCTTTGACATACTTGTCGGCCAATTGGGAGATATGCACCAGTCCGTCCTGATGAACACCAATGTCGACGAAGGCTCCGAAGGCGGTGATATTGGTCACGATGCCAGGCAGTTCCATTCCTTCCTGCAGGTCATCGACACTCTCAATGCCCTGGGCAAAATGGAACTCCTCAATCTGCTGACGGGGATCGCGTCCGGGCTTCTCCAACTCCTGCATGATATCTGTCAGCGTGGGCAGTCCGGTCTGTTCCGTCACGTACTTCTTGATGTCGATGCGGCTGCGTAGTTCCTTGTTGCTGATCAGGTCGGCAACGGTGCACCCCTGATCCTTCGCCATCTGTTCTACGACGGCATAGCTCTCTGGGTGTACGGCGCTGTTGTCGAGCGGGTTCTTGGCGTTGGGGATGCGTAGGAAACCGGCACACTGCTGATAGGCCGAAGGACCTAATCGAGGCACCTTCTTCAGTTGGGCTCGTGAGGTGAAGGCTCCGTTCTCCTTGCGGTAATCCACGATATTCTTCGCCAGCGTGGGACCCAGTCCGCTGACGTATTGCAGCAGATGACTGGAGGCTGTGTTCAGGTTCACACCCACGGTGTTCACGCAACTCTCAACCGTCTGGTCCAGCTGATGCTTCAGCTTTGACTGGTCTACATCATGCTGATACTGACCTACACCGATGCTCTTGGGGTCAATCTTCACCAGTTCTGCCAGCGGGTCCATCAGTCTTCTGCCGATAGATACGGCTCCGCGTACGGTTACATCCTCGTCGGGGAACTCATCGCGTGCCACCTTTGAGGCAGAATAGACGGAAGCACCGTCTTCGCTGACCACAAATACCTGGATATCACCAGCGCGACCAATCTCTTTCAGACAGTCCTCTACAAACGAGCGCGTCTCGCGGCTGGCAGTTCCGTTACCGATGGCAATCGCCTCTATGTGATAGTCCTTGAGCATCTGCTGCACGTGGACTGTTGCCTGCATACGGCGATTCACAGGAGGGTGGGGGAAGATGGCTTCGTGATGTAGCAGGTTGCCCTGAGCATCGAGGCAGACCACCTTACATCCTGTGCGGAAGCCTGGGTCGACACCCATCACGCGCTTCTGTCCCAAGGGAGCTCCTAACAACAGCTGGCGCAGGTTCTCGGCAAACACGCGGATGGCTTCATCGTCAGCCTGCGACTTGCTGAGGGCGGCAAACTCGGTCTCGATAGAAGGTTCCAACAGTCGTTTGTAACCGTCGGCAACGGCTTCTTCAACGAGTTGTCCGCATGGGGTATGTCCGTAGACGTAATGACTGCTGAGGCGATTGATGCATTCCTCATCGTCGACAGATATCGAGACGCGCAGGATTCCTTCCTCCTCGCCTCGGCGCATAGCCAGCAACCGATGACTGGAACAGCGTTTCAACGGTTCCTGCCAGTCGAAATAGTCGGAATATTTTGCAGCCTCGTCGGTATCGGCCTTCGACTTCACCACCTTGGATGAGATGACGGCTGTACGACGGAAGGCGGATCGCACCTGCTGTCGGCTCCGTTCGTCCTCACTGACTTGTTCGGCAATGATGTCCTGAGCACCGCGGATGGCTGTGGCTACGTCGGAAACGTCGCCCACAACAAACCGCAGGGCGGCCTGTTCGGGGTCGCGCTCACGCTGCATCAGCAAGATGGCAGCCAGCGGTTCCAGTCCCTGTTCGCGAGCCACTTGAGCACGCGTGCGGCGTTTGGGCTTGAAAGGCAGGTAGATATCTTCCAGTTCGGTAGCGTCCCAACAGTCGTTGATGCGCTTCTCCAGTTCGGGTGTCAGTTTCTCCTGGTCGGCAATCGTCTTCAGGATGGTCTCCTTGCGTTTGGTTGTCTCTTTCAGCTTGTCGTATTGCTCGTTGATCGATGCTATCTGTACCTCGTTCAGTCCGCCGGTACGCTCCTTGCGGTAGCGCGAAATGAACGGGATGGTGCATCCCTCATCCAGGAGTGAGAGTGTGCTGGCCACAGCTGTCTCGCTGAGGCTAAGGCTTTTAGCTATTATCGAAGAAAATAACTTAACACTCATGTTTTCAGGATGTTATAATTCTTGCTCGTTATTATTAGGAATGAGGTGCGTGACTGGCAGTCTGCGCTCGATGGCTGAGTGAAACGAGATGATACTCTCACTGCGGGCCAGGCCCAACGGCTGCAGTTTGTCGTGGATAATATTGAGCAGATGATGATTGTTGCGAGCGTAGATTTTGATGAAGAGGTCATAGTCGCCCGTGGTGTAGTGACACTCCACGACTTCGGGAATCTCCCTCAGCTTCTCCACCACTTCGTCGAACGAGCCAGGATTCTTCAGGTTCAGGCCGATGAAGGCGCAGGTCTCGTAACCCATCTTCTCCGGATCTATGACAAACTGTGAACCTTTCAGTATGCCCATGCTGGTGAGTTTCTGAATACGCTGGTGGATAGCAGCACCGCTGACGTTGCATGCTCTTGCCACTTCGAGGAAGGCGATGCGTGCATCTTCAGCGATGAGCTTGAGAATCTGCTCGTCGAGTTTATCTATTTTCTGAGTTGCCATGATATGGATAAGAATCT
>Ga0326511_10003330_pt1 | contig 12930 bp, 17 predicted proteins | sample 0_2496_0518_D_FD_203701 | JGI IMG/M metagenome (GOLD analysis project Ga0326511, IMG submission 203701) | Bovine rumen microbial communities from UC Davis, California, United States - 0_2496_0518 | ecosystem: Host-associated > Mammals > Digestive system > Stomach > Rumen | place: USA... | reverse complement strand
ATTTGGGGAACTTTGGTGGTCGGAATAAAAACAACCGCCCCGGGGTCAGTCAGTCGGGTGCTTGCGAGGTCTTCCGCGTGGTCGCTTCGGTTTCATAGCTTCGATGGCTCGTCGTTCCTCTGCCTTACGTTTGCGGGCGGCTATGCTTGCCTCGATAGCCTTGCGACATAGCGCGACTCCCTTCTGACGTTCACTTACATCTGGACGCTTCCGCCCTTTGAGTGCCTGTCTTATCTTCTCGCGTTGTTCAGTTGTAATGATCTGTCCTTTGTTGCGCTCGCTGATATGCTTGCGCTCTTCGGTTGTCCATCGGTGGGGATGAGTCAGCCCTGTGCGCACAGCATGTTGCATGTTGTCCTGATAAGTACACCATTCGAGGTTGCTCACATGATTGTTCTCTTTGTTGCCGTCGATGTGGTTGATACATGGAAGGTTGTCAGGGTTCGGCAGGAAGTGTTCAGCAACCAGCCGATGTACTCGGCAGTTCTTCTGCTTGCCATTGCTCAGTTGTATCATGGCATAGCGATAGCCGCTTTTCTGCTTGGTCAGCGTCAGCAGTCCTGGGCGTTTGCCGTTGGTGCGCACACGTCCGAGGTTGCTCACCTCATACTTGCCGTCTGTTCCTTCAATCTGTTTCCACTGTTCCATTGTCTTCTGGTTTATAATTAGGGTCGTTCAGTTCCATGAAGCGTTGCCTTGCCCTCTGCTTGTTTTCCTTTACCTTCTCCTTGCAATGGCTCCGCATGTCCTGATGCACCTTGATATGATGTTCAATACACAACAGGCGCACGTTGTTGACGTCGTAGCATAGCCGCTCCATCTCCTGAATGGTGCGGCCTGTCTCGACGGGTACAATGTGGTGGCAATCAACGCCAGGCGTTACAATGCCCTCCTTCATGCACTCCTCGCATAGTCCGCCAGCCCGTCGCCACACCTGTACCTTCACGCCTCCTTCGCCCCACCACCGCTTGTCGTTCAGCAGCCGTTGGTATCGTTTATCTCTACTCATACCGTCACCAGGTCCACGTATATGACCGACATCTGACTTGGGTCTATATCTTGGAAGATTTCATTGTCCTTCACTTTCATCACGGCTTCGTGCTGATTCACTGCTGCCACATACACCTCGGGGGCGTGCTTGGCGGATACCTTGTACAAGAATAAATCATTTGAGCCCATAATTCTTTGTTCTGTCATAGTTCCTAAAATTTAATTATAATAATTATGATAATTTCTGTCAGTTACCACTCACTCCCAAACGGCCGGAACCCCATTTCTTTGTCCATATCCTTGCCGCTGTCGAGCTCATCCTGTGCGGTCTGCTTGTCCTCTTTCGTGAAGCGGATGGTCTGCTGACTGTTGGCCAGTGAGTCAGGTGTGCGGTGCTTCTTGCGCTTCGTTTTCTGACCATACTCGATGGGCTTGCCATAGTCGTGGAAGTTCCCATAGCCGGGCAATTCTGCCTTGTCGCTGTTGTTCAGGTTCTCCACTTGCTGTGAATCGCAGAGCAGCGTGAGCGTTTCACGTAGGGATTGACTATCAAGGTCGATTCCGATCTGCCGCAGCTGCTTGTAGAGTCCCGGCATACTGACTTCGGCCACTCGCTCCAGTATGTCATCAACGCAAGTGGTGTAGGTGGCATTGCCAAGGAACGGCTTGTCAATCATCATCAGGCCAAATCCCTTTCGCGGCTGCTTCCCGTCATGCTGTTGTAGCACCAGGATGCACTGAGCCACGTCCATCTGCGCATCCACCTTGCTGAAGTTGAAGGCATTGCACCACGCGGCATCCATCTTCAGCATGTTTAGCAGCGTCTGGAACTCCGGCGCGACGGGGCCGTTATGCTTCGCGCTCTCGACGATGAACTGAAGGCATAAGGCCAGCAGGTGGTTGGCGTTGATGTTGTCCCCTCGCGTGCGTGCAATGGCGTTCAGCTGGTCGGCCATCCATATCGGGATTTTCACAGAGAGGGTGACGGTGCCGCCCTCTTCGCGTTGTTTTTGTTCTCCTATCATTTTGCTATCTCTAAGTTGAATTTATCGTGCAAAGCCTTCAGTTTGGGCATATCCTCGACCACCTCTTCAACGGTCTTGTAGGTCTTCGAGTTGTTTATCATGCGGATCACCACGTCGGCAATGTCGGCCTTCTCTCCGTCTTCAGGTTTCCACCATTCCGTCACCGGCTTGCTGTCAACGGTAACGCGGTCATAGTGTAGGTTTTCGGCCTTCGCTTTCCACTTGTCTATGCCGTCGCGGTCGGGATAGATAATGATGTCTCGCTTCTGCCCGATGATGGGCATCAGCTTCTCGCGGTTCAGGTTCTCCAGCCCACCGCAAGCCATCCACACTTGCCCGGCATGGTTGCCGTAGGCGATAGCCATGAGCAGCGCGGTCTTTTCGCTTTCCACAATGCACACCTGTTGCCGTTGAAACGATTTGTAATGGTTCAGCAGATGAAGACCGAACAGGCAAGGCTTCACGTCTGTCTTGTCGGCTGAATAGCCCGTGCGTGGGTCTCGGTAGAGTGCGCTGTGAACCCAGTCGAAATTGTATGGCGATTCTTTGTCGCGGTGCCCATCGGGCTTATACTTCATCATCTTTCCCGTGCGCACCCTTTGGCATTCATCAATCTGCCAGAAGATGATGCGGCCTTGTTTGTCCACGCCTATGCGGTAGTCGTTCAACATCTCGTGGAGTCGCGCGCGCTGAGCGGCACCCCATTTGATGCTTGTCAGCCAACGGTAGAAGGGATGTTCAGCGGGTAGTCCGAATTTTACCTTCCACATCCATTCGGGCAACACCAGCATGGGCAGCGGCGGCACTTGCTGACGGGGTATGGCTGGCTTCACCTGAAAGTTCTCGGAACCTTCCACATCGATGCAATACTTCTTGCCCAACCATCGCAGAGCATCCACGAAGGAAAGCCGCTCATGCTCCATCAGGAAGTCGATGGGACCGCCCTGCCAGCCGCATGAGAAGCACTTGGCGTAGTTCTTTTTGGGCGAAATCTTAAACGAGCCGTAATGTTGCCCACCGTGGAATGGACAAGGCAAGCTGTACTCGGTGCCGCTCTTTATCATTCCGCCTTTTGTCCCTATCGGGTAAAAGTCGCCAATAACATCCACGATGCTGGCCGCGTCCTTAATCTTCTGAATCGTCAAATCGTCAATCATAGTTTGAAAAATTTAAGCTATCTCTAAAAGCCTAACGCGCGCGCGTCACGCATGTGTGGATTCGCTGCCGCCAGCCCGCCCCTTTCAAGGCGGGCAGGCATCGCATCCCGCAGGCGGTTGGGCTTTGGGTCACAGTTCTTTATCCCTTTAGGGATAAAAAGAATTTGGGTCACAGTTTTAGAACGGCATCTCTTCAGGTGGCTGGAGCATGTAAGAACCGTTGCCGGATTTAACCGTGGATTCCTCCAGATAGTGCATATTGATCGCGGCCATGAGGTCGGCCTGTTGCTTATCCTTATTCTTCTGCCCACCGATCTGCCCAAAGATGAGCTTCTTCACGTCTAACCTGGTCATCGGCCAGTTGAACTGACCGCTCGCCTGCTCTATCCATTCACGGATAATGGCCACGTCATCGCATTGCGCCTCCTCCTTTGACTTGCTCGGGAGATTGAAACCGCTGTTTGTAATGCGTGGAATACCAAGGTTTCCGGCATCGTCGGTCACCTGGAACTTCCAATCGTCAAGGTCTTTGCCTCGTGCATCCTGTTGTTTCACCGTAAACGTCACGCCGCTTGCAGTCTTCGACTTGATACTCACCAGCGTATCGCTCACCTTGTTGCCCAGCTCTGTACCGATCCATCCGCGCATCTTGGCATCATCATCGGTCTTTCCGTTGGGATTCTGGTGCAAGGCGTTCCAAATGCACATGTTCCGCTCTTCTGCCATGCTTGCCAGTTCATCGAGTATCTGCGTGCCGCTTTCCTCATCGTTAATTGAGGCGAGCAGGTCACGCAGACCGTCAATGAATACGATGTCGGGTTCCAGCGTGTCGATTGCAAGCCGTATGAGGTCATATCGTTGCTTGTACGGGCGTTTATCGCCGTCCTTGGGCATATTCTTCAGCCATAGCACATGAAACCGCTCATTGGGGTATTTCATGTCCCAATCGCAAAGCCAGTGCACTCGCCTCAATACCTTCGCGCTGTTCAGCTTCTCCATCTCGGTGTCCACATAGAGCACGCGCGGATCATGGCCGAGGTATTCAAGCGTGCGCTCGGGTACCTTCAGCCCTGGCAGAAACAGGTTGGTGCGCTCGCATCCATTGCCGAGAACCGCCGCCATCAGCTGGGTGAGAACGAATGACTTACCATTCTTCTTCTGACCGCTGATGGCTCCCAAACCGCCAATCGTTGAGAACGGCACCCCATTGTATTCGAGCATATAATAAGGCTCTGGGTAGTCCTCCCTTGGGTCGAGCAGGTAAGGCCGTAGTTGTTCAAGTCGTAATTGTTCAGCCGTCTGAGGCTGTGGTAACTGCTCGCTCATAGTCCCCTATGGTTTTAAAAAGGCAGATCATCATCTTTCTTCTCTTGCGCTGGTTCTGGTGCCGGTGCTGTCGGTTCCTCCACCTTCACGGTAGGTTGTGGCTGTGCCGCGACTGTCTCAAACTTGTAGATGTGAAACTCAGGATACCATTTTCCCTGGTATTCCCTCACCCCGTGCGAGAATCCCACACGCACCTCTTTGCCTTCGTGTAGGTCGTACTCATCAATGCGCTCGTTCATCGCACTCAGCACCACCTTGTCACTCCATCGTTGGTCGGGTGTCTCGAAAAACTCGACTATAAACTCCTGACTTCTCCATTCAGAGCCGTCAGACCTTTTGCCCTTTCTCATGGGCAAAATCTTGCTGATTCTTCCTTGTACTTCCATTTTATATAATATTTAAAGTGTTTCATTTTCCTCCCAGAATCGCACCGGCCAATCATACAATCCATTGGTCGCCACGATTTCAGGAATCGTCGAATAATCATATATCGCTGGCCGTGGTATCGGCTGCTGCTTGAATCGCCTTTCCTCCTCAATGCAATACGACAGAGGCAGCCCCCGCGAGTCTTGCGGTTCACTTAGGCATTCCAGCTCATAATGGTCAAGGAGTAAGATTTTCTTAACCTTCTTCCGCTCGCATGCCTTCACCAGCTTCCTGAAGTTCGCCACCCACTCCTCAGAGTAAGGACAATTCCAAACCCCATCGCCAGAGGCCCGACTGCCGTCGTATCTCATATCACAGCGTTTCCAGCCATCCGGCAAATGCCATGATGCCAACCAGCACTAACGGCGTAAGAATGCCGTAGATCACATACTCGCGTGTGGTGAAGTTCTCATCCATGATGTCCTTCCCCATAATTCTCAAAAATTCCTTCATAGCCTTAATATTTTAGTGAATAAATGTCCCGTTAAAAACCGCGCAATGAGTGATGCGCGGCGGGGTCTTTCCCTCCTGCCAAAGTACAGCCGACACACCGTAATAGGTGGCTATATAAAAATCGTGGAACAGCATTGTGCAATTATCCTTCATGTCCTGAGGGAAACCTCATTCCAAGCCCGAATCAATAGTGCCTATTGCTCTAAACGGTTTTTCACCGCCCTGCCGTCCTTTGCGGCAGTATTTAAGATTCGTTGTTCAATAATTGTCAATTCACTCATGGAGATTGCTCCCCGCTGTTTCTTAGCCGCTGCTAATAGTGGAAGCGGGCGGAATCGGACCGCTCTCATGCTCAGTGTTATAATCCTGTTGCTCCTGTGGACGGGGTAGATAAAGTTCATCCACTTACAGGCTTTCCGCTTCCGTGTGGCGGTCTGTTGCCGCCTGTCACCGGTTTAAGCCTTGTTCCGTTGGCTCCCGAGCCACAATCGCAATCGGAAAAACTGCAGCCCGTTAATAAAAGCAACTAAAAACGGGGGCTCACACCCCACGGTGTCCTTTACACCGGCTTTAGTATTAATGACAAAAGAAAAAAAAGCCCTTTCAAAAGTGGGCGGATGGCGTTACCCATCCATTAAGGGCCATGCCCGCCCAATGTTTAACCTATTATATTTTCGACGTTTCACCCTCACGGGTTACTTTGTTGCCGCGGCGGGAATCGAACCCGCAATCTAAGGTTTTTACACCGTCGCCACAACCGAAGTTGCTGCTTTTACCAATTTCGCCACGCGGCATACCATAATTCAATATCTATTCATTGTATAAGTTTCGATTTTAATCTCACTGCCTTATACCCCAGCTCTACATATCGGGCACACGTGCCCACAGGTCTCCTTTGAAATGGTTTAGGCTCTACACCTCGTCTGGCATCTCACGATGCTTTCGCGCCCACCCGGTCTGATTACATTCTTGCGTTTCCGCAAGGTCCTTCATCAGTCGCCTCTCGTCCGGCTATGTATTTTTTGAGGGCTGTGCCCTTGCCGTTTCTGAGTACCCAGCAGTGCTGGTTGTATAGTCATTGATTTGTGAAAGGTGGCGGATTCGAACCGCCGCTCATCCGAGGCTTTTCGGGAACCCTGCTGAACGCCAATGTGGTCGGATGTCCCCTTATACCATTTGCCGGTTTGCACCATTATTCCGGCTTTTCCCTCCCCTATTTCACTTGCAGCTGCTTAATCCTACCGTCCATCAACATCTCCTGAATCTCATGCAGCGGATACAGCCAGCTGCCCGTATGGTGCCCCGTCTCATCGTCCCACTCCACCCTTGTCCTGTTGAAGCAGCTCCCATTCCGCTTCAGCCAGTTCGGGTTCAGCGTTTCGATGTGCTCCCCAAGCGTTTCCGCCGTCACCCATTTCTCCGAGTAACGCCGTGCTGCCTGGCTCACAGCACCCAGCACCTTCTGCTCAAACAACTTCCAGTTGATGTTCATCACTTAATTCTTGTTACGCTTACTGCACAAGCATCATAGTCCTTTCTATGAGTCCACTCTCCCCGCCCTATCTTCTTCAGATACGTCAGCGTAGTGGCAACGGATTGTATCTTCGTGCTATCCGTAAGAGTAAAGATGCGCGTCTGGCCGATGTGCATCTCAAGCAATTCTTGGTACGTTACTTTTTCTTGCGCCATTGCTTAAAGTTTATTAATTATATAACACTTTTGTAAGATAATCGGGAAGAATGCCGTATATTTGTAGCCCATTACCTCTGCAAATCGGCTCGTTCGGTTTGTTTGAAAAGGCGAACTTCGCCTGACGGCTATTCTTGTGCCCGATTGTTTGTTTATTTATTTCGGGTGCAAATATAATACAAAATTGTTATGCTGCATTACAAAGTAGTAATTTTTTAAGAATTATTAATAAATAAATTGTATTGTTTGTATGATTTCAAGACAAGAAAGATTACACGAGGCGTTTGAATACTTAAGAAATAATTGTGGTATTCATACACAAACAGATTTTGCCAATGCAATAAAATATTCGAGGGTATATGTATCCTCGGCTCTAAATGGAAATGAAAACAATCTAACCGACAAACTATTTGAAAGTGTTTGCAAAGCATACCCTGGTACTTTCAACCTCGACTACCTGCTGACAGGCAATGGCGAACTGATAACAAAAAAGGAGCCCGAAACGGCTCCCATCGACAAACAGCAAGACGCACTCACCTATGCCGCCATTCAAGTCGGCAAGATGATGGCAGACCTCTCCAACTCCATTGCAAGCGTCCGCGAGTTCCAGAAAAAGTTAGAAGAACGTGAGGCACAGCTCGAGCACATGACCGCCACACTCACCGACCGCATTGCCCAGCTCGATAAGCTCACCGCCACCCTCGCCCGTCAAGACCAGTACCGCATCCCCGGCCTTGAACCCATCGACATGGCCGCCGAGCCTCTCAAAAAACATGCCGAATAATACAAATGTTTCCCCAATGCTAACCCTCTCCACCTACACTCCCCCCGCATTTATCGGCATTCCACCAAGATTGCCGATAACCCCAAGCGGATCACGGATGATGGAGGCGGGGGTTGCCCGAAAAGCGCGGGAACCACCCTAAATAAAAGGAAAACACGAGATTCTTTGAAATTTATGGTTTTACCATCTATGGGGCAAAATGGGGCAAATTTGGGCAAAAACGCTGCCAATGTTTCCCCACCCCCATTTTAGGGTGGGGAAACAAACTAACTTTAACGAAACATCAAACTATGATAACAAATGCAATTACTTGGAATCATCGGGGCCGCACGGGGGCTGACGGGAAGGGTCAGCTGGAGGTGCGAGTGACCGTTGACAGAAAATCATATTACTTTGGTACGGGTATCCGTTGCCTGCAATCGGAGTTCGCTGCCGGGCAGGTGGTGAACTGTCCGGGAGCCAGTGAGATGAACAGGCGGCTGGCGATAATTTATACTAAGGTACTTGCGTGCGTGAATGCATGCGTGAATAATAATGTAAGCATTGACGTGGAGAGCATCAGGCGGGATGTGTGGAAGACCGTGGAGGCGAACAGCGATGAGCCGACATTCCTGAATTGGGTGGCTGAGCAGATTCCCATGCTGTCGGTGAGCGAAGGGACGCGGCGGCACTACGAGCCATTGCAGACGAGACTGGAGGCTTTCGGGAAGATTCGGCGGTGGCAGGATATTACGGTGGAGAATATCGTGGCGTTTGATTCCTACCTTCATACGGTGACGAAACCGATTAGTGATGCCGACAGGAAGCGTGGCATGAAGCCGAAGAAACTGTCTGATGCGGGGATTTATAATTATCACAAGTGCCTGAAGGCTCTGCTGAATAGGGCTGACTCGTTCGGGAAGATTGACCGCAACCCATACGAGCGGTTGAAGGGGCAGTTCAAGCGTGGCGAACGTGAGAACGTGGAATATCTGACGGAGGATGAGATGCGGGCATTTGAGCAGCTGTCGCTTCCGGCTGGCTCTGCTCTCGAGGTGGCGCACGATTTGTTTGTGTTCCAGATGTACACGGGGTTGCCGTATTCGGATGCTCAGGCATTTGATATTGGCGATTACAAGTGGGACGGTCAGTCCTGGAACCACAACGGCGAACGTATCAAGACAGGGGTGCCGTATGTGTCGCGGCTGCTGTCGCCAGCGGTGGCTATTCTTGAAAAGTACGGATGGGAAATCCCTAAGATGAACAACGCGGACTATAACCATTACCTGAAGGCCCTGGGGCAAATGGCTGGGATTAAGACCAGACTGCACACGCATTTGGCTCGGCATACGTTTGCCACGTTCATGCTACGGAACGGGGCGAAGATTGAGAACGTGTCGCGGATGTTGGGGCATACGAACATCGTGCAGACGCAAAGGTATGCGAAGGTGCTGGCAAAGTCTGTGCATGATGATTTTGAAGCTATTGAGATTTCACTAACCAATAAAAAATGAGACTATGAAGAAAATGTTATTAATGGCGGTTGCTGTGGCTATGCTCACGGGCTGCTCAAAGGATGTGACGGAGATTGAAGCAGGGGCCAAGAAAGTAAGCTTCGACGTGCAAGGGAATTGGAACTCGCCGGTGTTTACGCGCGGATCACTGTCGGCTGATGGTAAGGAGATGACGGACTTGTGGCTGTTTGACTATGTTGACGGGACGCTGGTGCAGACGGTGCATCAGGTGTCCACGGATGCGGACTTTGGTACGCCTTCTCCCACACTCAGCTATGGCGAGCATCGGATTTATTTTGTGGTGAGCAGAGGTGCGAGCCCGATGATTAATGGGACGGTCATCAGCTGGGGGTCGATTAGGGACACGTTCTGGAAAGCGATGAGCGTGACTGTGGGCGGGGCTTCGGCTTCGGCTTATTCGGTTGCGCTGGATAGGGTTGTCACAAAGCTGAAGATTACGGCTACTGATGCCGTACCTGACGGGACGGCCACGGTGGTGGTTTTGCCTGAAAGGTGGTACTATGGGCTGGATTATCTGACGGGGGAGCCGGCTGACATGCACGACAGCGAGGAGATGAGCGTGGCGGTGCCAGATTCTTATGTTGGCACCACGGGGATGGCGGTGAGCTTCTTCGGGTTTTCGTCTGCTACGGAATGGACAACGCCGCTGACTGTCTCTGCGCGGGATGAAGACAATGATATAATCGGGATGGTGAATGTGGCTGCTGCTCCGTTCATGGCGAACCGTGCCACGGAGTTCAGCGGTTCGCTGTTCAGCACTTCGGGAACGTTCACGATCACGCTGAATGATGAATGGGATGCGCCCTGGACGGGGACATGGTAAACAAAAAAGAAGCCGCTGCCTGAATGGGCGGCGGTTTCTTATTGGAGGGGTCCGTTGCCTCGGAAGGTGAAGGAACCCTGGCATAGACTGTTAACAGTATGGGTCTGCTTGCAGTCGGTGAGCAGGGCTTGGCCGGTTAGGGTTACATTCTCGCTGATGTGGCGAATGGTTATGTCAAAGTATTGGCCTACCTTCAGGACGTCGGTGAGCTTTGCGGAGGTCAGTACGAGGTAGTTGCAGTTGAGCGTCCACCGCTTGCGGCCTGGGATGACTTCCTCCCAATCTTGCTGGGTGGCGGATGCTTTCTCAATGGCATTGGCCTGCGTCTGGATGTCGTCACTCTTGATGCGAGTGCTGGCCATCGGGGTTCCGTTCTGTGAGAGTATCACGATAATATCTTTGCCTGTCATATTCTTAGTGTTTTATTATTTCCAAGTAACTAATTCGCCTTTGCCCCGACGCTTGAGTGAGCGGTTCACGGCCAGATAGATGGATTCGCCACTCAGTTCGCCCGTTACATGGACGTTGCTGCCGCTGCCTTGAAGAGCAGCCGCCACCGAGCCAGCCTGCGCTCGCGTAAGCACGATTTCGCCTGCATTGGCCATGATCGGGATGTTGTCACCACTATACGAATTGCCCTTGATTTCACCACCGTTTTCGAAGCCGGTCAACGAGTGGATGGTGCTGATGGTGGTTGCCATTGCTGCGGCACCTGCTGCCAGCCATGCGAGCCATCCCCAACCAGTTCCGGCTGTATTGGCATTGGTGGATGCGGTTGCAAAACCGAGGGCAATGCTGGCAATGGCTTGCATCACCATTCCCGCTGCCTTGGCTGACGGGTCCTCTATGGAGGCGAAAGCGTCGCCGATACTTGAAACGGCTTGGGCTGCAAGTCCGGCAGCCTTCTGGAACTCTTGCATGTCCTTCTTCGTGTCCTTGATGACTGGCTTCACAGGCAGCTCGTAGGGATCATCCGTAGGGTACATGGCATCAAGTTCGGCCTTCATTTCCTCGGGGCTCTGCTTGACGATGGTAGGCTTGACGGGAAGTTCAATCTCTTCACTTCTGTTGGATATGGCCGTATAGAATTGGGAATAATCCACGCGGTTGGTGCGCTCCTGCAATAGTTCAAGTGGAGTCTTCTTGGGTGGTGTATTGCGGACTGTTCTGCCTCCTCCTCTTCTGCCACCGCGACCGCCTAAACTGGCACGCCATGCGTCCACGCCCGACAAGTCATCGAAATGCCTTTGGCCTAACACATTTCCGTTTCCATCACTTACGACCACATAGCCACCGGGAGCATGCACGGTTTGCAAGTTGTTCAAACCTTGATAGCCAATCTTCTGAAGAATCGCCTGTGTACTCCCCTTCCCTTGCTCTTGCCTCTTAATGGCTTCCTCAATCAGCCTGTTTGCATAGTCGTCAACATCAGGACCAGAGTTCAATATATTTTGAATGCTTCGTAAGGATTTGGCAACAGGCCCGAGAAGCGTCTGGGCGAAACTCATTGCACCGCTTTTAAGCACAGCCCACGTCTCTTCCCATTCTTGCGCAATAGGCATGGCTTCACGCCCGAATGCCTCTGCCTCGTCGGTGGCCTTTGCGGTGGCGCGTGCCGCACGATCGGCTGCGGTTTCCACATAGTCGCCAGCCTTGGCCATCTCTTCACGAATGATGTCGGCCACGGCTTGCGTCATGGTGGCACCTTCATCCATGCGCTTGGTCAGTTCGGCTGCACTGATGCCAAGGTTGTCGAGAATTTGCTTTGACTGTCGGCCAAGTCCATTGACGATGGAGTTAACAAGGTAGTCAATACTCTCGCCCGTGTCCTTTGCCTTCTGCTGGGCAAATCCGAGATAGGTGGCAAGGTCTTCGACTGGCAGTTTGAAATTCTCAAACTTGATGGCCTGCTTCATCAGTTCCACCTCGCTCACGGTTCCATGAGTGGCTTCCTTCAGGTTGTCAAGCAATCCCGGTTTGTTCAGCCTCTCGAAAGCAATGCGCACGCCCTCGCCTTCCCTTGCCAACTCGATGCTCTGCTGCACTGAGCCAACAAGTTCAGAGGTAAGATTGGCCACGCCTTGCGCCAGCAGATTACCACCGAATACTTGCATCATGCCAGTCATCTTGTCGCCGAGACCTGAGAGGAGACCGCCACCGCCACCGCCTGACGAACTTGCTTGACTCAGTGAGCGATTCATTTCTTGTATCTCTTCGCTGACACCACGGTATTTCTCCTTCAGTTGGTCGATGGCCTTCAGGTAGTCCTGGCCGACGGTCTTCTTCTGCGCGTCGGTCATGCGGTTGAACTGCATGGTCAGTTGCTCGATGGCCTGCTTGTAGTCGTTCATTTGTCCCTTGCCAGTCTTGGCCGTTGAGTCGGCCTTTCCCATCATTTGGACAAACTCACCCATTTTCTCCGAGTCAGCGTCGAGTGCTTTCTGCAATCCTCCGCTTGCATCGGTGAATTTGTCGAGTGCTGATTTCGCCTTTTTCAGACCGGAATCCCATTTGCCGGTCTCGACGGCAAGTTCAAGAACTGATTTGTTTGCCATATCTTATTCTGTAAATTCTTGTTGTACCCATTTTTCTACGGCTCCAGTCAATGTCTGCCCAAGTTGCTTTGCAGCCTGTTCCATGTCGCTCATCATAGAGTGGAAGAACCAGTTGCGCGGTGTTATTGATCCACGCTTTCCGTAGGTGGCTTGCGAGCGGCGACCTGTGGGGCCTTCAGGTGTAGCCA
>Ga0326511_10003329_pt1 | contig 12931 bp, 21 predicted proteins | sample 0_2496_0518_D_FD_203701 | JGI IMG/M metagenome (GOLD analysis project Ga0326511, IMG submission 203701) | Bovine rumen microbial communities from UC Davis, California, United States - 0_2496_0518 | ecosystem: Host-associated > Mammals > Digestive system > Stomach > Rumen | place: USA... | reverse complement strand
CACTGCTTCTGCTGTCACTGGCTATAATCTTATTGAAGAGCCAGGTTTACATCGTACCTTACTTGGTGATGGTCTTGGAAGTTTAGTTGGCACAATTGTTGGCGGACAGCCAAATACAACTTATTCTGAATATACTTCAACAATGGCAATTAGCGGTGTATTCAGTACACACTTTACTCTATATACGGCATTGGTACTCATTGCTCTTGGATTTATTGCTCCGTTTAACGCCTTTTTAATGGCTCTACCAAATGCTGTATTTGCCGGTGTTTCAATCGTTGCATATGGTATGATCGCTCTCGCAGGTTTGCGCACAATAGTGGCAGATTTTACTCGCACAAAGAATCAGACAATATTCGCGGCAATGATTACAACTGGTGTAAGTGGATTGGCTATTACCGCAGGTGCCTTTAATCTTACTGGCATCGCACTTTCTCTTGTAGTAGGTATTATTTTGAATTTCATTTTGCGCGATGAAAAAAGTAAAAAGATTTCACGATGGCCTGAACCAAATATAACCGCTGGTGAATATTTAGATAAGCATGTTAATACAATTAACGAACAAGCAGTTTCATCTCCAGTATATGAAACAAAGAATTATAAACTTGATCTTAAGTAATAATAAGGGAGACTAAATAGTCTCCCTTGATTTTTTTTATAATTTTTGATATAATATATTTGTAAAGTGAAAGGAGATGGAAAACTCATATGAAAACCACTAATGAATTTGCTCTGCGGAAGGTATTCGAGCACGCTGAAGCGGTAGATAATTATTGCCGTGAACACAACTGCATCCGTGTGATGACTGCTTTGTTTGGTTCTCAGAACTACGGTCTGGATGAGGCAACCAGTGATGTTGATACCAAAAGTATCGTAATTCCTGCTGCGGATGATTGGCTCTGGAGTACTGAGGGTGATAGCAATCATTTAATTACTATGCCCGATGGTAGCCATGCTGAAATGCGTCCTGTTGTTAGTATGTTTAAACAATTCCTTAAAGGCAATATCAACTTCTTAGAAATTCTTTATACACCTTATGTTGATATTGCTGAAGGTTGGGAATGGTTTTATGAACGTTTGCTCGACCATGCTGATGATATTTGTCGCCATAATATGTACCATCAGGCTTCTGTGTGGCTTGGCTTTGTCGATCAGATGTCTCGACGCACTGTTCGTTCAAATCCTGAACAGGGTTACAAAGATGAGTTGCACTATAATCCTAAAGCATTTATGAATTTCTTACGACTCAAAGAAACTTTTACTCGATATTTTGAATTTCATCGTCCTTTTGAAGAAGCTCTGGATATGACTGATCGGCGTGAAGAACTGCTTGCTGTTAAGCATGGTTCTTTAGATTGGGACTATGTAGATACTCTTATTGAAGATGGTGATATTTGGATCGCCAAAAAAAAGAAATATGTACAAGAGCATTATGAAGATAAAGAAGTTTGGAACGCTGAAGGTTACTTGCGCGGACTCGCTCTGCAGGCATTTTTGAGCGTCATAAAGGAGGATGTATAATATGTGGCTAATTATGTTTACACCTGCCAATACCAATACTTTTGTTCCGCAAATCCTGTGCAGGAGCGAGCAAGAGGCCAAAGATTGGATTAAAAAGGCTCCATTCTCTGTCGTTGGCTCTTACTCTTATATGTTCGTACCTATGGCGTCCATGGGCAATTATTGGATGCGGCAAGAGCCTTGGCAGCTTCCAGGCTATGATTGGCCGAATCCATATCCTTATTATGTACAGCCTGAGCGCAAACAATGGCAATATGAGATTGGCGATTTTCCTGATTCGACTCCACGAATCACTTGTTGATTTTTATTAAAAAATTTGATATAATATTTATAGAAAGTGAGGGGATAGTAAATGGCTATGAGATTGTGGTTTGAAAATTCTAATGGTGAAGAGCGCGTTATCAAGAATATTGCCAATACTTGGGCTGAAGTAGATCAAGCAATTACCGAGTTCATCAATAGATGTAATATGAATAAGCACGCTGCGGCTAAGCAGATCTTTGGTGATCAATATGACCCCTCGAAAGTAAATGAGTTTAAGCGGTATTACACCCGGGTATGGGAGCAAGAAGATGGAAGAATCAAGATTGACGTTGGTTCTCATACTGAGTTCTTCATCTGGGAGGGCAAATATGCGAACTGATATGATGACAGCAGAAGAATATAATAATAGTCTTGTAAAAGAAAACTCTGCTCTTAAAGCAGAACTTCAAGAGCTTAGGACTGCTTATGCAATGCTTCAAGACGAGTATGATCATATCAAAAAAGATGCAGATCTTGGGCAAATTACTCGTCAATTCCTGCGCGAAATCAAACAAATAATGAGGTGAGAAATTATGGCATATACTGGTTTTGTTGTAAAGGTTGAACATCTGCGCAAGCACTCTAACGCTGATCGTCTGCAGATTGCTACCTTCTTCGGTAATGATACTATCGTTGGTCTTGATACTAAGATCGGTGATATTGGTGTGTATTTTCCTGTTGATGGTCAGCTTTCCGAGCGTTTCTGCGCAGTGAACGATCTTGTTCGTCGTAAGGACGAAAATGGTAAGCAAGCAGGTGGATATCTGGATCCTGAGAAGCGCAACATCAAGGCGTTGAAGCTCCGTGGTGAAAAGTCAGATGGTCTTTATATGCCTATTACTTGTCTGGCTGACTTCTGTAAGATTTCTGATCTGAAGATTGGTGACACTATTGACACTGTAAATGGGGAACTGATCTGCCAGAAGTATATCCCTCATAAGTCTCGCATTCCTGGTGCGCCTGGTTCTAAGGGAGTCAAGAAGGCAAAGGCTAACATTGCTCCTACCTTCTATGAGCACGTAGATACTGCACAACTCGCTTACAACTTGAACGCGTTCAAGCCTGGCGACACCGTACAGTTAACCCTGAAGATGCATGGTACCTCTGGTCGTACTGGGTATCTGCCTCTGGTTCATACCAAGCAGTCTTGGTTTGATAAGCTGTTCCATCGTCATGGCAAGGATTACAAGGAATATGGATATATCACCGGAACTCGTCGTGTAGTCCTGGATGGAAAGCGTTCTGGTGGATTCTATGATTCTGATGATTTCCGTATGGCTATGGCGGCAAAGTTTGAAAACAAGCTCCACAAGGGTGAAGTAGTTTATTACGAAATCGTTGGTTTTCAGGGACCTAAGGGCGCGCCTATTATGTCTCAGGTTGACAACAGCAAGGTAAAGGATCCTGAGTTCACTAAGCAGTATGGATCTACTACTACCTTTTCTTATGGATGCGATCAGGATTCTACTTATGTGGAGCCTGTGCATGATACTGGAGCATGGTATCCTTGCTGTGAAGTATATGTCTATCGTATGACCATGGTCAACGAAGATGGTGATGTGGTAGAATATTCTCCTACTCAGATTAAGGAACGTTGTGAGCAGATGGGCGTACATACCGTTATGGAATTTGAAACCTTCATCATTCCTGATATGATCCAGCTCCCCGACGATGTTGGATCTCTACAGGAAGTAAATGCAGGCGAGTATGTTCTCCGTAAGGTAGAGCAGTACTTCGATGGGCCTGATCCTATCGGCAAGACTCACGTGCGCGAAGGTGTAGTTGCCCGTATCCTTAACCGCTCTAACTTCGCTGTGTACAAGCACAAGAACTTCTCTTTCAAGGTACTGGAAGGTATCGCGAAGGATGAAGCAACTGCGCCTGACATTGAGGAAGCCCAGGAGGTACTTGATGATGACACTTGATGAATGTCGTGTTGAAACACAAAAACATATTGAAAAAGTTCGTAAATATATTCGGTTTTTCACTGACAAATTGACAAGCCGCGGCGTCAATCATGACGCCGCGAAGCTGGAGTCCCCGGAAGTTGAGCTTTTTGCCGAATATACTCCTAAACTTGCTACAACTGAATACAATAGTGAAGAGTATAAACAATGTTTAGCTGGTTTAAAACCTGCGCTAGATCATCACTATGCTACATATCGCCATCATCCAGAGCATTTCGCTAATGGCGTCAATGATATGAATCTTATTGACCTTGTTGAAATGCTGGCTGACTGGAAAGCGGCAAGTGAACGTCAGCATAATGGTAATTTATTGACTTCGATTGAAGTTAATGCAACCCGTTTTAAAATGACCGATCAGCTTAAACAGATTCTTTTGAATACTGCGAAAACTTTAGATGAGGTCGAGTAATTATGAAAATGGTTCATGGTTTTGAAAACGAATTTCAATTTTTAAGCAACTTTGCGGCAAGTGATGTACTATATGATGGACATATTTATAAAACCGCAGAACATGCTTTTCAAGCTGCAAAAGCCACGAATGAAAAAGATCGTGCTTATGTAGCCGAAGCGCCGACACCTGGTGAAGCTAAGCGGCGTGGTCGAGGAATTAATTTACGTCCCGATTGGGATATGGTAAAAGATAAGATTATGCTCGATATTGTTCGAGCCAAGTTTAAGAATGGCGATTGCCGCTATCGTCTAATGAAAGCTTTATCAGAAGGCTGGGACGGTTTTTGTGAAGATAACTGGTGGCACGATAATTATTGGGGTAATTGCAATTGTGACCGCTGTAAGGATATAGAAGGTCAAAATCACTTAGGTAAAATTCTTATGCAAGTCGCAAATGAAATTGTGACAGAATTGAGGGAAGGTAAGGATGCTTAATCGAGAACAGCGTCGAGCATATGCGCGTAAAATTAAAAACAACCCAGCGGCTAGCATTTGTCCAGAATGTGGCCATAAAGCTCTATTTTATACTACACAGGTAAGTTATCCTAACATGGACACTGGTGTTACAGTAAATTTTGAAGTGAGATGCCAGATTTGTGATAAAACTGTTCTTGAAGGTGAAGATGTTAAACGTGTGGCCCCGCCTGGTATTACTCTTCCTGTTCCACTTGAGCAGTTTAAAAAAATTGTAATTTATGAGGCAGAACGTGCCGCAAGAGAGGAAGCTGAAAAGAAATATGAAGAACGAACTGAAGATACTGTTATTGCAGAGCCGGATCAACCTTCTGATGTCGAGGGGACCGCATAACACGAATCTGTGTAATAAACTTCAGAGAAAGATTAGACAACTTGAAAAGGAGAATGCGTAAATAATGGGTCTGATGATTCTTGGTATTCTTGTTCTAATTGGTGGTTTTATTTTCGCTGCATATGTTGGCAAGCAATATAAGGGCAAATCATTCGCTGCTATTGCAAGAGCAGTAGCTTGCCTTGTGTGTGCGATTGCTGTTGCGGGTTCATGTATTTCATATGTACCGACAGGTTATACTGGCATTGTAACCACTTTTGGCAAAGTTCATGCCGAAACGCTTGATGCAGGTATTAATTTCCATGCGCCCTGGGATAACGTAATTAAAATGGACAATCGTGAACAACGTATCGCATTCCAGCTTGAAGCATTCTCGAAGGATATTCAGCAGGTATCTGTGCAGGGTTCTATCAACTACAATATTGATAAAGCCACAGCTATGAATCTGTATCGTGATGTTGGCGTAGAATATGCAACTATTCTAATTAGTCCTCGTATTCAAGAGGATGTAAAGATTATAATTGCTAAGTATACGGCTGAAAATCTGATTGAGAATCGGCAAGCTATGTCTGATGCCATTTATGAACTGCTAAAGACTGAACTTGCGGATAAGGGTATCAATATTATTTCTCTCGCTGTTGAAAATATTGATTTTACTGATGCTTTTGAGTCTGCCGTTGAAGCCAAACAGGTTGCTACTCAGGAAAAGCAGCGTGCTAAGACTCTGCAAGAGCAGCAGACTATGGAGACTGAGCAGAAGGCTGAGCGTGATCGTATTGCCGCGCAAGCTGCCGCAGATGTAGCACGTATTGAAGCTGATGCTGAAGCATATGCGCTCCAGGTTCATGCAGAAGCTGAAGCGAATGCCAATGCTAAAATTAATGCTTCTTTGACTACACAGCTGATTGATTATAATAAGATTCTGCGATGGGATGGTAAGCTTCCTACCTTTATGGGCGGCAGTGAAACAATTCCAGTGCTAAATCTTGGTAATGAAGAATAAGAGAAGGGTGGAGAAGAATCTCCACCTTTCTTTTTCTTATTTGAAAATTTTAAAAATAAATGATATTATATATATAGAAAGTGAGGGGTGAGGAAATGAACGACAAGTATGCTGCACTTTATGACGAAGCTTATGCGATGGCTTGTCAGCGAGCTAATGAAGAAGGCGATGTTGATCTTGACTATGACTATGAACTTATGGAAGCCTGGATCGAAGAATACTTTGTTGATTTATGTAATGAAGAAGGACTTGATCCATATGAATCAGATTATGTGACGAGGTGAGATTATGATAGTTAGAGCAGCAGTTAAAATTTATGATTGTCGCCAAGAGAAAGAAATCATAATCCCTTGTCATCGTCATTGTGATGCTTTCCAGATTCTTCATGATTTTGGATATAAAATCGGAGAATTTAAAGAACTTGGACAAGGATTTTTGGATGAGCACGACAATTATATGACTCGTCTTGAAGCAATGAAAGAAGCAAAGCGCTGTCGGCAAGTATCTGATTTCACTCCTGTAAATACCGAATTATTTAGTGAGGATGTGTGGTAATATGAAAAATAAGAAACCGAAAGTGCCTGATTACATTCGTAAACAACGTGGTGATTGGGGAGCTATCTCCCCAGTCACCAAAGTAATCCCGAATAAAAAGAAAAATCCAAAAGTGAAACACAAAGGAAGGGAGTTTGATTAGGATGAAAAAGCTGTAAAGGATGAGTAATATGTTCCTAGGTATCGCTTGGTATTGGTGGATTCTCATTGTAGCGTTTATTGTTTGGTTTTTAAAAACAATGTAAGGAGTGATACACATGCATGATGTATTTTATTTCACTGACCTTCATGGTCAGAAAGATCTCTTCATCGCAATGCGTGCATGGTGTTTGCGGCAAGATGAAGAGTGTACAATAATCTATGGTGGCGATGCTTGTGACCGTGGTGAGCATGGTTACGAGATTATGAATATGCTTTTGGCAGATCCACAGATTGTCTATCTCAAGGGCAATCATGAGGATCTGTTTGTTAAGGCTGCACGGGAGTTGATTGGTTATTATGCTCGTGATGATGAGTCTTATAATACTTTTCATAATTGCCACGACGAAGAGACCGCCGACCGCTTAATCCGTGATGGTGGAGCACACGAAGTAAGTCTCCATTGTTATAATGGCGGTTTTCCGACTCTACGCGACTGGATTCTTGATGGCGCAGATGACGAGTTTGTTGATAAGATTGATGAACTGCCTGTAACCTTTTCTTATGAGGGCGTTGATTTTTGCCATGCTGGTGGCATTTATAGTGCTTTCAAAGATGTAAATGATGCAGAATATTTGAACACGGTACCAAATCATTATGCAATAGACAAGTGTATTTGGGATCGTAATTGTATTGCACTTGGTTGGGAGACTGGCCGCATTTGCGTTCATGGGCATACTCCTACTGTTCTTCTGCCTCGTGGTATCTATGGTAATGACCAGAGTGAAGCACATGCGCATCCTTGCGCTTGGCAAGACCATATGGGCGGTAAGGAAAAGCGTAGCGGCTGGAAAATTGATATGGATACTGGCGCAACCTGGACTGGTCGTGCATATGTACTTAATGTGCTAACAATGTATGTAACCGGTTTCTTTGATCATCGCGTACCTGAAGGTCGTGAGCCTGATGGTATAGCTATGGAAGAGGAATTTGAAAATTACAAAATTATATGATATAATATATATGTAAGATAAAGAAAGGGGAATGATATCTATGCCATCCATTTGGATTTATATGTTGATGATTCTAATGCAGAGCTACTGTCAATACCCGATTCTTTGGAAGAACGCCTGGACTTGGCTTCGGCTGAAGGTTGGGCGGTGAGAGAATGGGCAAGAGAGCAAATGCATTCGACACTCATGATTTCTACTGTATCAACTGTGGAGAAAAGGGTATTCCACTTACACGACAACAGTCAAAGAATAAGGGCGCCTTTCATCGCAAGCTAATGTATTGTTGGCATTGTAAGCACACTGTAAATCACATTGAGTGCCGCAATGATGAAGAGCGTCAAGAATTCCTCACCAACTTTGTAGCTGGCGTATATAAGGATGAAGCAGCAGAAGAACTAAAGTATGAAGAGGAACATCCTCGATTTCAAAATTATCTAAAGGAGCTGAAGTAAGATGACTACTTTGTACGTAATGTGTGGTGCCCCTGGTTCTGGCAAGTCTACTTGGGCTCATGAGTTTCAGAAGGGACGCGATATTGATTACATTTCGCGTGATAAGATTCGGCTTTCCATCATTACGGACGAAGAGCATTACTTCTCTCATGAAGATGAAGTATATGACAAGTTTGTGGATGAAATCGCTCTTGGTCTTCAGACCTCTGATGTGATTGCCGATGCCACTCATTTGTCTCATGGTGCTCGCTTTAAGCTGTATTCGGCACTTGCGGCACGTGGTATGACTCACGATAAGTATCAGATTATTTTCGTACAGATGGGGACTGATGTAGAAGAGTGCGTGCGGCGTGATGAACTGCGCGAGGGTCGTCAGCATGTGACTCGCTCTGTGGTTCGCCGCATGTTCTATCAGAATACCCATCCGACTATTGATGAATTTCCAAACGTGAAGGAGGTGTGGATTATCAATGGCCGAAACATTCTTCACCAGTGATACCCACTTCTATCACGAACAGGATTTTCTATATAAGCCACGCGGTTTCGAGAGTACTGAAGAAATGAATGAAGCCATCATAGAAAGATGGAACAGCGTGGTGCATACTGGTGATCTTGTTTATCATCTTGGTGACGTGGTTATGGGGCATTATGATGTTAATATCCTCAAGCGCCTGAATGGCATTATCGTACTTGTGCGCGGTAATCACGACACGGATAATAAGTTACGCGACATCTACGCAACTGGTCGACTGGCAGTAAACACTTGTAAGACTAGCGAACTAATAAAGTTCGGCAAACTATCGCTATTCCTATGCCACTATCCAGTTCTTACTGCTAACTTTGATGATAAGCATTTCAGCCAGCATGTGATTAGCCTGCATGGTCACACGCATCAAAAAGGGAATTGGCTTTTTCCCGATAACCCATTCATCTATCACATTGGTATGGACTCTCATAACAGTACCCCAGTTCATATTGACGAGATAGTCACAGATATACGTAATCGTTGGAATGAAGTGGGTAGGCTTCATATCAACCCCACTGGCGTATATAATACCTACCCTTCTTGAAACCTCCTTTCATATAGCCCGGCAATTAAGCCGGGCCCTTTCTTTTTTATGATCTACGTTTACGGTCGGCACTGCCCGTGCGATCGCCCCAGCAATTTTTTTTACCAAATGCCCCAGTTTGACCTTTTCCAAAATTTATTGTATAATATCTGTATAGTGAAGCAAAGGAGAATTTGAAATGATGACTGACTCAAAAATTACGTTCACATATGACCCAGAGCTGCACAAGACGATTTGTCAGCGCGCAGTTCACAACAAGATTTACATTGGTACGGCACAATGCCATCCGCATGATTACGATTTTGAAAACAAACTAACTGGTCAGCACTATGCATATACACGTAGTATGATTAAGGAAATGTGCCAACTACGCGATGAATATAAAATCCAATTAAAGGCTTTGAAACACTTGTATAATATTTATGAACAGAGCCCTAATATTGACGTATATAATTCTGAAGAATGTTATTATCTTCGCCGCCAAATGCAAGTGGTACAAAGGGATATTGACGAAATGAAAGAACTAATTAGTGCAACTCGTGGAGATCTTCGCACAACAATAGCGGAAAAGGATAAACTATATGCTAAATTGCGTTCCGCAAGAAATAGCAGTAACAGTTAATTATCTTTTAGATAAATCTGAAGCAGGTTTAAAACGCTTGTTTGAAAAGTATCCACGTATATATGTACATTGGCCAACGCTATATGAAAAAATCAAAGGCGCATGGATTTCTAATGAGATTGTTCACTATCTCCTTGAAATGTGGGAAGAAGATAAATTAATCCCCATTCCGCACGGAGATGATATTGCTGAACTCCCAGCAATAGTCAGTCTTGATTATAAATATCCAGACAATGTGAAAGTTTATTGTCAGACCGCTGGTGAATATATCGAATTACGAAAAAACTTTGGTAAAGAAGATATAGGAGGATTTTAACTGATGTTAGATGATTTAGTAGCCCTTCTCGATACACAATCTATTGATCCAGCAACATATCAATATTTTGATAAGTTAATGAATCAAAGAACTATTATTTTTAATTAGGAAGTGGATGAGCGGATTGTTGAACGAGTAGCAATTCCACTTTTGGATTTTGAAAAGGATAGTAGTAATGATCCAGTGACACTTATATTTTCCACAGTAGGCGGATCTGTGAGCGACGGTTTTGTACTTTGTAATATTATTGACACTTATAAAAAGCCATTAAATATTATCGTTCTTGGATATGCCGCATCTATGGGGACAATTATGCTTGCCGCAGGATCTAAAAATCCTAACGTCACACGTAAATGTTATCCATTTACATATGCCCTCCTACACGCAGGATCGACCGCCTTTAGCGGCGAGTCACTCACCGTGCAGGATACTCTTGAATTTAACAAGAGAGTTGACGAAAAAGTAAAGCAGTTTGTTATTTCCCATACTAATGTTTCCGAGGATGAATACATGCAGCATGAGCGTAAACAATGGTTCCTTGACGCCGACGATATGCTCAAGTATGGATTTGTTGATGAAATTATTGGTAAGGAAGATGATTCACTTGCAGAAGACACAACAACAACCACCGATTAAGTTTTTTGATACCAGTGCATTACTCGCAGGTTATAAATTACAAAAAGAAGATTGGAATTTTATAAGTAATACTGTATTTCAAGAATTAGAACATATAAAAACTTCTCAAAATAAAGATGATGCTATTAAATACAAAGCCCGTTCACTCGTGCGCTATTTGATGAAACATCGTGAGCTATGGAGCTATCAATCAAAATTTGCTCCACGACAGATAGAAAAACTCCTTTCTAAAAGTCATAACTTAGCTGAGAACAATGATGGACTTTTAATTTGCGAGGCACGTTTATTAGCAAAATATTATCATTGTGATTCAGGATTGCCAGAAGATTGTAATCGTTATCCATTCTTTTATTTCATTACCTCTGATGCATCGCAATATTTCCTTGCGGCAAGTTATCCAGAATTACATGCAACTTATTATACTGAAACTGCACCAAAAGAAGATCTATGGAAGGGCTATAAAGAAATCTGGTGGGATGATGAAGATGAGCAAACGATGGCTTATTATTATGAGCATCCCGAAGAAAATACTTTAGAACTACAACCTAATGAATATGCTCTTATATATGTCAATGGCGAGTTATCTGACCTAGTAAAATGGGATGGAAAGCGTAATGACGTAATTAAGTATAAAGAACAAAACAGTGATTTTTTTGGTAAAATAAAACCTCGGAACGATCAACAGAAATTATTCTTTGATCTTCTGCAGAACCGTGATGTTCCAGTAAAACTTGCAAGAGGACAATACGGCTCTGGTAAAACATTCTTAGCACTTATTCACGCTTGGAATTTAGTAAAATGGCATAAGTTTGACAAAATCGTATATGTGAGAAACAATGTTGAAGTTTATGGGTCACAAAAACTGGGTGCACTACCCGGTGAACAAGAGGATAAACTGATGCCATTCCTCATGCCGTTGGCTGATATCTTGGGCGATGTTGAAGCATTGCGGCAAGCCATAGAACAAGGGTTTATAGAACCAGAGCATCTTGGCTTTATTCGTGGACGTAGCTTTAATCACTCAATTATCTTTGTAGATGAAGCCGAGAATCTCACAACAGATAATGTGAAACTTATTTTAGGTCGAGTTGGCGAAGGGAGTGAAGTGTGGTTCCTTGGTGATGAATCACAAACTGACTCCGATCTTTTCCGTAAAAATAGCGGCATCGCTTCACTAATTAGCAGTTTGAAGGGAGACCCCGCATTCGGCACGGTTGAACTTCAAAAATCTGAACGCAGTTCAGTTGCACAACTTGCCGCGAAGATTAGGGAAGCCTCTTAATGAGGCTTCCTTTTTTGCTATAGCTACTGTTAACAGCAAAGTTGATAATTTTGAAAAATAATGATATAATATATGTAGTAAATGAAGAAAGGATGAAAAAATGGCTGTTACGATTGATTATGGCGTAAAAGACATTAGAACCCTCGAAGGAATGGAAGCCATTCGAACCCGCCCCGGCATGTATATTGGTGATGTAGGGCGTGAGGGTATATGGCAGATTACGCTTGAAATTATCTCAAATGCCATTGACGAGTACCTTGTTGGAGCATGTGATAATATATCTGTTACTCTTGATGGGCCTCGTGTTATCGTGGCTGACAATGGACGCGGTGTCCCCTTTGGTAAAAATGATGAGGGCGAGGAAGTCCTGGTTAATATTTACACTAAGTTGCATACTGGCGCTAAGTTCGATAGCGATGGTAATACTGGCTATAATACTTCTGGTGGTATGAATGGTGTTGGCGCAAAAGCAACCAATGCACTTTCTACCATTTTTAGAGTTGATAGTTATCGTGATGGAAAAGTAGCTGAAGCCACATTCGCAAAAGGCGAACTAATTGATTTTAAAGTTCGGACTCAGCGTTCAACTGATCGTCAACATGGAACAGTAGTTCAGTTTGTGCCAGATGAAACTATCTTTAAAGATATTGACATCAATCCCGATTATACTCGAATTAAAAAGCAACTTTGGGAATTAGCATATCTGTCTCCCGGTTTGCATTTTACTCTTTCAAATGGTAGCGAGAAAGAGGAAATTGAAAGTAAAAATGGACTTCTCGATTACTTGGACAACCT
>Ga0326511_10003328_pt1 | contig 12934 bp, 11 predicted proteins | sample 0_2496_0518_D_FD_203701 | JGI IMG/M metagenome (GOLD analysis project Ga0326511, IMG submission 203701) | Bovine rumen microbial communities from UC Davis, California, United States - 0_2496_0518 | ecosystem: Host-associated > Mammals > Digestive system > Stomach > Rumen | place: USA... | reverse complement strand
TTTCAAATTACTGAAAATATAGGCAAAAATGACTTGCTCAATCCTGATAAGTTTGAACGTGTTACGGAAACAGAAAAAGTGATTGAAACTCCAGAACCGGAGAAAATTTTCCATATCACGGACGATGCACTCGGTGAGGGCGGTCAGAAAGCAAAGTTTCAGGCAAATATTCAGGCAATCCAGACTTTAAAAAATTTGGAGAAAGAAAAACGTCCTGCAACAGACGAGGAAAAAGAAACACTTTCAAAGTATGTCGGCTGGGGCGGTATCGCTCAGGCTTTTGATGAAAATAATTCGTCATGGTCGAATGAATATCAGGAGTTGAAATCCCTGCTCACTCCGCAGGAATACAGTTCCGCAAGAGCAAGCACACTGGATGCCTTTTACACAACTCCAACTGTGATAAATTCAATTTATGAAGCACTGAAAAATTTCGGCTTTGAAGGCGGTAACATTCTCGAACCGTCCTGCGGTGTCGGCAATTTCTTTGGCTGTATGCCGGAAGATATGCGGAAAGAATCAGCTTTATACGGTGTCGAGATTGACAGTATTTCGGGCAGAATCGCACAGAAAATTTATCCTGATGCAGAAATTGCAATTCAGGGCTTTGAAAAGAATGAGTTTCAAAACGGCTGTTTTGATGTGGCAGTCGGAAATGTACCATTCGGAGATTTAGGCTTCAAAGAGTAGAACCCTACAAAAGTACACCCAAATATTATTTACTGCTCATTCTGCGGAAGCAAAATGTTTCTTTTCTCCGTAAGTCCCTTATCAAGGAATTTGTAAAAGATATGAATCTGTCTGTCCTCATCCTTGCTTTCAGGACGATCTCCGATTACGATGTACTCGATAAGCTCCAGACAAGTTTCACGGGTAAGCTCCTGAATATCGACATACCTTTTGATGTTTTCAATGTATCTGTCAATATTTCTTTCAGCCTGTTCAGCGTTTTCGCACTTTTCTTTCAGCACAGCGACTTTCTCTCTCAGCATCTTCTGCTCATCAAGATACTGATTCAGCATTTTCATACAGAGTTCTTCGGGGACAGTGCCGAGGAGTTTTTCCTCATAAGTCTTGCTGATAAGCGTTTCGAGCTGTGCGAGCCTTTTCTCACCCTCACGAAGCTCTTTGCTGTTACGCTGACTTTCCACATCATCAGCAGCCTGTCTGCGTTTGCGAACGGCTTCACGGAGTGCATCCTCGTCCTCAACAGCCAGCCTTGCTTTTGCTCTAATATCATCAACAATGATTTGTGAAATCACTCTTTCCAAAATCGAGTGGGGAGTGCAGCCAATCATTCCGCTTCGGAGATACGTTCCACAGCGATAGCTGACCGTTTCATAAGTACCACGCTTCTTGGTAGTGTGCTTAGTTTTAGTGCTTTTCATTTTGTAACCGCAGTCAGGGCAGTACATGAAGCCCGATAATGGGCGAATCACACCCTCCTTTGTTACCTTGCCGACACTCACTGATGCATCAACCTCTCTTACCTTGTCCCACAGTTCTCTTGAAATGATTGACTCGTGATTATTTTCAATTACTACCCATTCCGACCTGTCCTTTCGTATCTGCTTGTGATTTTTGTAGGATACCGTTGTCACTTTCTGCTGTGCAAGATTACCAATATAAATCTCGTTCTTCAAAATGTCACGCACCATACAGCCATTCCACAGATGTGAAGTTACAATGGGATTTTCCTTGCCTTTAAGCTGATAGCGATGGTCAGAGGGAGTTGCGATGCCGTCCTTGTTAAGCTGTATCGCAATCTGATTTGGACTGAATCCTCTTGCCCTCTGCCCGAATATACGTCTGACAATGACGGCGGCTTCTTCATCAATCAGGGGCGTATGCTTTTCATCCCCTGCCTTAATGTAACCATAAGAGGGTGAAGCAGCCATATACTTGCCCTGCCTTGAATTTGCTTCTCTGACACTGCGTACCTTTTTGGAGGTATTTGCAGCGTGCCATTCGTTAAACAAATTCATTACCGGCATAAGTTCCATTGCCGAGCTGTTTCTGTCAAGCGTATCCACGTTGTCACTCAGGGCGATGAAGCGGATATTGAATGAAGGGAAAATGTAATCTATATACTGACCGACCTCGATATAATTTCTTCCGAAACGTGAAAGGTCTTTACAGAGGATAAGATTTATCTTTCCCGATTTTGCATCTTCAAGAAGCTGTCTGACACCCGGTCTGTCGAAACTTGTTCCGGAATAGCCGTCGTCCTCGCATATCTCGATAAGATTCCATCCCTCCTGCTTGCTGACATATTCCGTCAGCATCTTCTTCTGATTTTCGATTGAAAGGGATTCGCCTGTACGTTCGTCCTCCTGCGACAAACGCACATAAATCCCGACATTGTAAGTAGTTTGCTTTGCCATGATAACTCCTTTCCAATCAAAGCAAACCATATTCGATGTTACAACTATTATAGCGCAGAAAACCGAATATGGCAAGTCTTTTTTCAAAACTTTTTTAATTTTTTTCGGTTTCCTGAAACGCTCTTTTAAAAGCAAGGTCATAAAGCACTTTATCAAGGTCTTTATCACCAACGAAATGGCTTGTCACAGCATAACGCTGACCGTCCACCTCATACACGGCTTTACTGGTTGGTTTATCTTTATATTTTTCATTCAGTTCAGCCAAAGTTAATCTTGTATCCTTTTTTGGCAAGTATCTCCTTTCCGCCTGCGATTATCTATCTCTACACGCAATGGCTCAATGTTGCAGGGATGCTGCTCCTGCACATAAACTGTGCGGAACGGCAAATGCCATCCCTCTCACAGCTATCATTTTGTTGTCGGATTAGTCCGAGTAGGGATTTGACTTTTCGTCAAAGAAAGAAGTCTGTCTGATTTCGTTACCTCCGTTGGCAAGTTCTTCGATTTGTTCAAAGGTCATACCGCTTGCAGTTAATTTCTGAATCAACTCATGTTCAGCGGTCACGGTATCAATAAGCTCCTGCCCCTCTTTGCCGTACAGTCTGACAAGGGTATCATAAGCAATTTCTTTGCCCTGCACAATAATCCTGCGTTTACGCTCCAGAGCCTCTTTGATAGCCTTGTCGATGTTGTCAAGTTTGGCTTTATTATCGGTTAGAGTTGCCCCCATTCTATTCACCTCACTTTGATTTGGATTTTTCAGGCTCATGCCCTATGATAATATTATAGCACAGAACATCGCCTTTTGTCTATTCGCAGAGCACACGAACTTTCTGTTGCAGTAGCGTTTTTCCGTTCGGCAGTTTGTCGGAGGAAAATAAAAATCCCTGAATTGTCAGAGCAACTCAAGAATAGGAATCTGAAAAATATATTTCACCAAATTGCCGCCCAGACTGCGCAATAACTGCACCGAACCAGATTAGAATATCAGAGTGAGTGAGAAAAGGAGCGAGTAAAGAAAATGACCGCCTGCAAGTCGGCGGAAGTAAAGTCAATCGCTGACAGAGCAGCGAAAAATGCACACAGTGCAACAAAAATAGCAAGCAAAGTATTTTGTGCCACAAAGGGCGAAAATACATTTGCTTGTCGGGGACACCCCGAACCCCGTGAATGACCGCACAGCGGTCATAAAAAAATCGGCTACCGCCGAAATCATCACAAAGGAGATAACACCATGAAAACCGAAAAAAGAAAGCGTGGCAGACCGCCCAAGCATAAGGTTACTGAAACTACCGGAATGACCTATGACGGAGCAGTCAATTACACGCTCAACAAAGAGGTCAAATCGGAGCTTGACAAAAGTCTTGCCGACAAGTCGGAAAGTCAGCTTACCAAGAGCCAACAAAAATACCTGAAATCCAAGAGAGAAAACAAGTCCTGCACTCTCAATATTCGCTTTACAGAATCCGAAATGCAGGATATTGAAAACAAGTGCAAACAGTTCGGCTACAAGAGTAAATCAACCTATGTCAGAGATTGTGTCAGGGCAAGGGTTGACCTGACCGCCAACAATACCGACATAGCTGAAACAAATCGGTTGATGAAACGAATTGGGAGCAACATAAACCAAATACTAATCCGGCTTCACAGCACAGGTCACATTTATGCCGAAGATATTAGCGAGATAAAGAGAGGGGTAAACGAGATTTGGCATACACTTCTATCCATTCAATCAAAGCGACAGACTGGGCGGCAATCCGCTACATCACAGACGGAGATAAGACCGTCGACGGTTTATATGTGCAGTCTTATGCCTGCCGAACCGACAGCCGAAGTGCTGCCGCCGACTTCCGAGCCGTCAGAGCCAGCGGAACAGGACGGACAACAATTCTTGCACACCACATAATTCAGAGTTTCGCTCCTAATGAGGTCACACCCGAACAGGCTTTGCAGATTGGTGAGGAATTGTGCGACCGTTTTCTGAAAGGCGATTATCAGTATGTGCTTGCTGTTCATACTGACCATGCCCATACCCATTGTCACATCATTTTCAATAACACAAACCTCTACAACGGATTGAGTTTTACTACTGAACATAATCAAGGCAAGGTAAGCGAAAGGTCATGGGCGAAATTACGGAAAATTTCTGATGATATTTGTCAGGAACAAGGCTTGTCTGTTATCGAGCCGAAAGGCAAGGGAGTTTCGCATTTCGAGCGTGATATGCAGATACAGGGCAAGTCATGGAAAGACAAGCTCCGAGCCAAGATTGCCGAAGTCGCATTTTACAGCAAAGACTTTGAAGATTTCCTCCGAAACTGCACCGCCAGTGGGATTGAGTATGTGTACAAGCCACAGAATAAAGTCAAGCTGAAATTCCGTCTGAAAGATGAGGGACAGCAGAAGTTTACAAGAGCCGACACTCTGGGCGAGGAGTTTACTCCCGAACGCATCGCAGAACAGATTGCACAGATACAGAAATCTCAATCCACTCTGGAAAGGCTTTCTGAAAAGAAAAATCCCGAAAAGACCTCTGCACCGCCCAAGAGTGATGTGCTTACTGATGAAGAATTTTTCGCATGGCTGAGCGAGCAGAAAACTCCTGACCCCGAACCGATTGAAAGTCAGCCAACTGAAAAAGAAGATATGTGGGCAGAAATCAGGGGTATGCGTAATTCTGATAGGATGATTGCCGACCTTGAAAAAGGCGGTATCAAATCGCTTTCCGAGTTCAAAAAATTCATGTGGAATGTGCATCACGATGATGACCACACAGACGAGCTTGCAAATCTGAAAACCAGAATCAAGGCAATTGATAAACTCATTGCTAAACTGAAACAGCGTTCCGAACATTCAGCCGTTTACAAGGAATATCAGGAATGCTCTGCACTCCGGCGAAAGATTTTTAAAAAGAAAAATTCGGACGCTATTGACAGTTATGAACAGGCAGACAAGTATATCAAGAAACACAGCAAGCCGTTTTATGTGGACGGAAAACCGCCTAAGCGGAGTGAATTGGAAACATTGTCAAATGATTTGAAAATCAGGTATAACAGACTTGTTCCGGAACATAATGCTTTCCTTGCCAAAAAGACAGCCGCTATGCCTTATGTGCGGACGGTACGCAGTTATCTTGAACAGCGACACCAGCAGGAGCGTAACAGGCAGTATCAGCAAAGAAATATTGAGCAACTGAAAAAGAAAGATACACTTGAATAAAGAAAGGATAATTTTATGAGCAAAATCGGATATATTCGTGTCTCAAGCGAACATCAGGAAACCGCAAGACAGCAGGAAATTATGAACAATTACAAGGTTGACCGTATTTTCTCCGAGAAAATTTCAGGAGCGACCGCCGACCGCCCACAGCTCAAAGCCATGCTTGATTATGTGCGTGAGGGAGATACCCTCTATGTGGAGAGTATCAGCCGTCTGGGACGGTCAACAAGGGACTTGCTGAACATTATCGATACTCTCAACGATAAGGGCGTAACACTTATCAGCCACAAGGAGAATATCGACACCAATTCGCCAACGGGGAAATTTATGCTGACCGTCTTTGCAGCTCTCTCTCAGTTGGAGCGTGAACAGCTTAAACTCCGTCAGCGTGAGGGCATCGAGATTGCCAAAGCACAGGGCAAGTACACAGGGCGAAAGCCAATCCCGATTGACTGGAGCAAATTTGAAACACTCTATGGGGAATGGAAGTCGAGCCGTATCACCGCAAGGGACTTCATGCGGAGAATGGATTTGTCGGCTAATACATTCTATCGCCGTGTGCGTGAATATGAAACCCGAAACGGCATCACCGAGCCGACTTCTGCCTGACAATGCCCCTCAGAGCCGTCCGAGCCTGCCGAACGGAAACTTACCACCCAAAAAAAGCACCCCCTCTGAAACGTCCAGAGAGAGTGCTATATGGTCAGCGTGTGCCGTTAGGTTATCTGCTTGTTGGGGTGTGTGCCAGAATGATGATTCTTTTCATAGTGTACCTTTCTGCAAAAAACAGCAGATGAACCTTTGCTCATCTGCCGCTTTTGGCTGTGATTAGCCGAATAAATCGCCAAAGTCGTCTTCGTTACCGCTGCCTTCTCCGCCGTCCGTCAGACTGGTGGTAATGACATCTTCTGCATCAAATGCAATGATGTCAAGCTCTGCTTCCATGTACTTCATAATTCCTACTCCTTTCTTATTTAATTTTTAATCATATTGGCAATTGTGAAGGTATTTGTTTTACCATCCACAATAGTACCATCCTGTGTGGTGTAATAGGGGGTAACTGTAAATTCCTTGCCGAATGCATTATTTGGAATATTATTCAGTGCATAGGCTTCCATATAGTGGGAATCTGCTGAGAATACGCTTGGATAGACCTTTTTGCCGTTAGCAAGAAGTACAGTATAAACTGTTGCGGTCTGCTTATCAATGGTTTTGCCATTGTAGGTAATCTTAAAGCCGACATTCTGGTATTTCAATGAATCCACTGATGTGATGAAACGAATGGAAGTTGATGCACTATCTGCCGTTGTTTTGCTGGAAATTTGTGCTTTTACAGTCAAAATCTTCTCATCAATAAACTTGGCATATGCTTTACCGGAATCTTCTGTGTAAGGTGTTGTGCAGGTTGAATCAGTGAACCATCCAGCAAAAATTTTACCCTCTGCTTCAGGGATAATATCATTACCTTTGAATACTTCAACACTTGCCATGCCGTTTTTGTCAATCGGATTAGTGATAGAATATTCTGCTGTCTGAATTCTGCTGTAGTAGGAACTGCTTCCGCCTGCGTAAACTCTTACACGGTAATTGCCAACCTCTGAAGGAGCTTGATCAAGCAGTTCGTCTGTATCAGCATTGTAATAAGTGTAAGTCACTGCACCATATGCTGTTCCCTTGATAGTTGGAGTATGAGCTGTGCCGTCAAATTCATAGCTTTCCATAGTGAGCGTCCAACGCTGACTTGACTTTGTAGAAACGCCAGGAGTAGACGTAGACTGTGAAGTTGTTACTGTGACTGGTATATAGTTTACAGCTACATCATTATAGTTATCACTGCCAGTTACTTTATACCATACTTTGTAAGTACCTGCACTATTGGCGGTAATTTTAGTCGCATCCGATTCCCAGCCGTCAGCATCAAAGGCTGGTTTAATATTGGATACCACATAATACATAGTGCATCCTTTCGGAACTGTTCCGGCATTGATAAGCTGAACTGCACTGTTGGAATAGGTTGGATTTTTAGTAGTAGGAGGAGTTACTGTCGGATTCGCTTTGTTAATCTTTGCTTCTGCAAGTGCTGCTTTTGGTACGCTGTCGTTATAGTTTGCATTGCCAATTGCTTTGCAATATACCATGTAAACTCCTGCCTTGGTAGCTTCTGGTGTATCTTTCCAAGCATTTTCATCAGTGGGAGCATCTGGAATTTGTATACTTCCCGTTAGTACGGAGGAATCACTTGCATCAGGCATGTCAGAAAGGTTAATCACGGCATACTTGAATTGCGTTCCTCCGGGTGGTAATTCTGCATTTTGTGTACCAAGGAGATTCTGTGACTGTCCGTTGTAAGTGAATGCGGTATTATTAAAGCTTACACCGCTCATATCAATATTAGCTTTGTTGATGGTGAATTCTTTTTCAAGTGCGTAGGTTGTTCCAGAGATATTTGCGGTAAATACTGCCTTGTAATCCCCTGCATCTTTAGGATTGCTTGTCATTGCATCAGAGGAATAAATATTTCCAGTTTTTTGATAATACTGAATACTATCCGCATTCAAAGTAAGACCTGTTGTAGAGTTAAACTCATTCAGTCCTGAGAGAGTTGCCACTTTGTCATTGTTGTCATAAGTTGTATTTGCAGGCGGTGAGAGTGTAATGGGAATTTTACTGTCTGTCAAATCACAGCTATTAGTTGAGCATGTTGCAGTCAGTGTATCTTTTGCCGAATTAACTGCATAACTACTAAAAGTATGTGTATGTGTCGGGAGTGTAATTTCAACAGGCTCACTTGCATAGTCGGTTAGCTTTTTATAGTTGTTAGGTAAAGGGTCATCACTGTATTCTGGATCTTCAGCATCGTTGATATGTTCTGCAAGAATATAAATATAACCGCCGTATTCATTCCACCACCAAGGCAACTCAGGCATTGTAAATGTACCTGTTCCGCTGGCTGTGTCTCCGTCGAAAGATAAATCACCATCCAAATCCAAAGGTGCATAATACAAAATATCATCAGAAGACTCAAAGCGACCATACTCTTTATTGTATTTTTCGCTGACAAACAGTACAGAAACACTGTTTGTTTTAGTGCTATCATCTGAACTATCAGTCACAGTATACGGCACAGTGACAATATTTCCGGATTTTGAAACGGATTTATCATCTGTAACTTTTATTTCCTTTTTTGTGTCTTTGAGTGTGAGCTTGTATTCTGCCCCCTCTTTTATATGGTCATAGTCATAATATTTTTCAGATTCCTCCTTTATCCGAGTAGAAAACAGAATATCTGACAGCTTGACATTGAATGCAGGGCTTACACCGCTATTTTCATTAGTATCATTATCACGTTCATCAATATTACCGCCACTGAAATAGGGGTAATCGCCAATCCTTTGAACAGGAATAAAGCCGGAATGGGCATCTTGTTTATTGTAAGGCGACCGCAGCCACCAGCCTGATTCTGGTACGAAAATCGAAGAATACTTAAATCTGGCGTTATTATTACTATAAGAATAGCCATACTGACTATTAATCACATCTGCTGTTTCTAACAGGAATATCTGTTCACCGTTTAAAGCAGCACCGTTAAAAAAAGCCGAATAAGCCCCCTGATTTCCTGCTCCTTTTCTGCTTTCTGCAATCGCATTTTTTTCAATGTCTGTGAAAAAGTTAAGATTATTCAAAAAAGAGCCGCCATTTAATTCATATTTAAGATAACTATTTTCCCATGAATCGCCATTGAAAGCAGAGTTGTAAAGTATATAATCGCAGTCAAGGAGCATTGAACCGCCCTCAACATTGTACTCATTAGACTGAGGGGCAAGCACACGGTATTTTACAGGCTGCCTCTTCTCATTTATTGAATATTGCCCATAGTAGACATAGCTTCCTTCCCAAAGACTGGATTGGTTGTTCTCATTCGGTCTACGAATACCGCTTGTGCCAATGCATGTGTTTTCTGCTGTCTTTAAAGGAGCATCTACAATTTTGAAAGTCTTTGAAACACTTCCGGTATAGTTTCCTTTTCCGGTGACTGTCACTGTTCTTGTGCCAACATCAGTATTATTATCATAGCTCACATCATAATCATCTGTAGTGAGCGTTTTTCCTCCAAATTTAACGCTGTCAATCACACCTGTAATTTCGTCTCCTGTTGCAATGAAACTGCTTCGTTTGAGAGCGATTTCAGCCTTGTAAGAAGTTCTCGACTTGAAAGTTACTTCATTATCATCACTAACACGAAAGACATTTGCAAGTACATCTTCTTTAGTGAAATTTTCCAAATTAGCTGTTTGATTACTTCCACCATCATTGAAAATGAAGTTCACAGGATTTGTTGACTCAGGATAAGCAATCGTATACAGACCGTCTACGCCTGTTACAGCATCCATTTTTGTGCCAGGCCAGTTGTTGTTGGGTTCTGTAAGAGTATCACCACTACCAGTCCATGTATAGAGATAAATATCATCCCAAGTATCGGGCTTGAACACATAGAAGTTATCGGACTTAAGCTGAACCTGATTTAAATCAAGACCATTGCCGTTAAGGTCAGCTGCAACAATATCAAACGTACCTGTAATCATTTCATCAGAGTCATTCTTCTGAATCGTGACGGTGTGTGTACCAACTGTGGTTGCCTTATTACTGTTATCAAGAATTGTATAACCTGTAAACGGCTCACCAGTTTGCTGACCTTTTGCACGAACTGTAATAGAAACAGTCTGCTCTTCTCCTGTGTAATCAAGGGTTTGGGGAGCAATTGTCATGTCATAACCATCAGCAAAACTTGCATCTGCAATGATTGACAGCTCGCTTGTCAAGCCTCCTGTTCCAACGTTTGCAGGCATAGAAGCCGCTACTGTGAGCATGGCGAGAACACCGGCAAGCACTCTCTTTGTTGTATACAATTTTTTCATACTCAGTTCCTCCTCTTTAAAAAAGTATAAAAACAAAACACACCCAAACAGTTACAATTATCTCGTAACTGCCTGAATGTGTTCACTTAACATATTCAAATCATAGGCATGACAAAAGAAAACAGAATTAACCTGATTCTGTTCTGTTCTGTTCTGTTCTGTTCTGTTCTGTTCTGTTCTGTTCTGTTCTGTTCTGTTCTGTTCTGTTCTGTTCTGAGTTTAGCAGATTTTAACACTTTTGTCAAGCCCCTTTCTTCAAAATTCACAAAAAATTTACATTTTGTAAATGAATGTAACTTCTTACTTTCCAGTATAGCACACTTTTTGAAAAAAATCAACCCCTTTTTCAAAATTTTTTATAAATTCTGCATGGGGGAAACTCCTAATTGAATTATACTATTTGTATCATATTGCAATCTGGATTTATAGGGGCTTAAATCTGAGGGATTATTTCAAAAGTAAAATTGGCTATGCCTCCATTTACTGATTACGGAGGCATAGCCTTATGATATGTTATTATACACTCATCGAATATGGTTAATTGCCTGATTTAACAGTGGGTGTCCTTTTAAGTGCTTCACGGATACTAAACTAAGGTCTCCCATCATTGCATAATAACTCATAATCTTCTGTTCTGGGTCAATCCAGCGGAAAATCGCTTTATCGGGGGCTTCTCCTAATAAAAGAATTGCATAAGAACCAATATTTTCAAAATCATCACTGCTTGTCATGAGATAGCTGTTATAGAAATATACATATTGTTTTGCAGATTCGCTGTAAGCATAGGAAACTAAATCACTGTCACCTTGAACAATGGTAATTTCTTGTCTTTCGTTGACTTCTTTCAAAATATCTTCAAATCTGTGTTCATTCTCTGACGGCTGATAAAAAGCCGGTACTGGTTCTGCTTCCGGAATGTATTCTGATATGGATACTTCTGTAATTGTCGTTTTATCCGGCTTTTTACCGGCATTTTTGACAGCTGCACCAATGAGGACAACTGCAAAAACTCCCACAACAGCAACAATAATTTTCACCATATTTTTCTTTGAAGAGGCATTATTGATAACAGAATCAGAAATATTTATTTCTTCCGTCAGGGGAGTTCCGCATTTTCCACAAAATTTTGCGGTTTCTGCATTCTCTTTACCACATTTCTTACAAATCATATATTCATTTCACCCTTTATTTTGACTGGTTAAAAATCTTCCTGTTTTACCAGCCCTTATTTTTATCTGCCCATTGATACTTTTCGGAAGAAGTATCTCCTTGACTAATACATTTTTCATAAGTATATTCCGCACCTTGACGAAATTCTTCATTTTTACGCTCAATTTCAGCTTGTTCAGCCTTATTTTCCTCTTCTTTTCGCTCACGCCAAGCGTTCAGTTCTGCCATTTGCTGTTCTCTGGAAGTACCATAAGTAACGCCATAATTCGGGTCTTCCGCAGTAAGGCTGTCCATTGCATCACAGAACATTTTTCCGAGAACAACCGTTCCGATAATCATAGCATCTGTTTTAATCTGTTCTTTCAGCTGTTCCATTGTCATTTGTTCAGTCCATGCAGCACCATTTCCATAGCCGGTCATTTTACCGAAACTATACATTTCTCCGTCCAGATATTCAACAACACTTACATTAGAAACAAGTTTTCCGTCCTGCCATTCTGCTTCATCATAGAAACGGTCTTTTCCGTTGACATATTCATACATATAGCCTTTGCCGTTCCGTTTTCCGTTGACCATCTCACCACAATAGTAATAATCATGCCCGTCAAAGCCCTGTTCTCCGTAACTTACACCATAGCCATTGGGAAGACCGTTAGCCCAGCTTCCATTGTAGGAAAATACAACTGAACCAAATCTTGAATCGACCCTGTTCAAACCTTCAAATTTTCCTGTTCCGCATGGTCCTGTACCCTTCCAGTCTCCGGTATAAAAGCCAGAATAATGCCCGACAACTAAGGGCATATCTTCCACATGGATAACAGGAGCGATGCACTGATGATTCATCACAGACGGAATCCGTTCTTCCACTTCGTCAGCAACTTCAAGATAAGTTTTGCTGTTTTCATCATTATTATTGATATGCTGATAAGCTCCTAAAAGAGCATTATAATACTTAAACGGTTCTGCACATCCGCTGCATTGTGCAATAACAGCATCAGGGTCAAAATTGCTGAAATTGACAGCACCGGAAGAATCAGAATGATTTCCCTCATTTTTTACATTCTCCACCACAGAAGAGACATTATAAGTCTCTGTAACTTTTTTCTTTGTTTCCGGTACAGCTCCACAAGCCGAAACATTGCCGAGCATGGACAGAACACAGCAGACAGCAACTGTTTTTTTCAGAAGATTCATAAAAAACACTCTCCTTAGCTTTCAGGATATTGATAATTGAAAATCTGTTTC
>Ga0326511_10003327_pt1 | contig 12936 bp, 18 predicted proteins | sample 0_2496_0518_D_FD_203701 | JGI IMG/M metagenome (GOLD analysis project Ga0326511, IMG submission 203701) | Bovine rumen microbial communities from UC Davis, California, United States - 0_2496_0518 | ecosystem: Host-associated > Mammals > Digestive system > Stomach > Rumen | place: USA... | reverse complement strand
ATATGCCTTATACTCGTCAAAATTCTCCTCTATATAGTCATAGAGGCGGCGGACATCGGCCCGGGTGCTGTCCTGACTGATGAATCCTCCCCGGGAGAGGAGCTCGAATATTTCTTTGGTCCTGATCATGGTCTAACGCGGATAAATGAGTGGATACAGGAAGCCTCCCGCCTCACGGTACTCCCCGGTGATGCGGAAATCCTCGTCGAATTCCACCGCCAGGCGGCAGAAAAGAGTGAGACGCTCCTCGGAGAGAGAGGGTGAACTGTCTCTCTCCTGCAGGAAGGTCATCAGGTCCTGCGAACTGCCTAGGAAGGCATTTCGAACCTCGAAGGTGTTCAGGGTGTCCTTTACCACGACGCCACGGGAGAGTTCCTCCGGGGTAAGAGGCTCCGGATCGGTCTTCCGCCGGGCCGTGGGGCTTTTCAGCGCCGTGTGCGCCTCCTTCAGGGCGGCAATGCCATCCGGCGTATTGGTAAGGGCCTCCAGCGACGGCAGGCAATAATATATGGGGCGTTTTTCCAAAAAGGCGGGTCGATGCGTCTGCAGCGTCCAAATCACATCCGTTCCGCTCTCCCACACCAACTGGTCCTTAAGGTACTTGATGCGCCGGATTTTCTCCACCAGCCGCTGCTCCGCCTCAATCTTGTTCAGGTACACGATAATTTGGCGGTCCAGTTCAAGTAAACCATGGTAAGCCTCTGTGAGCGAATCTTTTACCATGGACACCGTTTCCTTCAGATGGGCATCCATGGTGGAGCCGAAAAACACCCGCTGACGCTCGTCAAAGAGCTTTTCCGCCTCCTTGATCAGGAGGGCGATATCGGCCCGCTTGCGGTCCAGGTTCTCCAGGCGCTTGCGCTTGACGGCATAGTCCCGCTCATTCTTGTAGGTGCTGTCGATGGCCCGCTTGAGGTCAATGACATTGCGGTGCGTGGAAAGGGCGATGCTCCGGAGGATCCGGAGGATCTCCCCCATATAGCGATGCTTCCGCGCGTCCGAACCCACCGTGAGCCAGAGCTCGATGTTCTCGTTCAAGGCATCGATGTGCTGCTTCACCGAGAGCACATTGATTTCTTCATTCACCTCCAGCACCTCCTCGAAAAAGCGCAGGTAGGTATCCTCCAGCACCAGCAGGCCGTCCGCCTCGCGGATGACCCCGTGATCCAGAAGATAGTCCAGCCGGCGGCTGTCCTGGGATAGGAAATGCTCCAGCGCCTGCTCCGCCCGGAGCGACGGCGCCTTCCTGCTCACGAACAGGAATCTGAGTATGTCTTTTTCCCGGGAGATGACGCGCAGCAGCGAATCGATATCACTGAAAGCGTTCATAATTCCAGACGGGCGCTGTGGTTAGTTCCAGCACCCGTGTACAAATATAGAAATGATTGTTGAAACGTGAAAGAAGAAATGAGATTTTTATTACTCAATCTCCTTAGCAAAGATCCTCAGTATCGCCAGCATTGCCTCATTGGCCGACAGAAACGTCTTATCTTCAATCTCTATATCTCTGCCACTTTTTCGACCATATAGGTAACAGTGCTGATAGTCATCGTAGTTGCTGATCCCAATGCCTATCCCGTATTTCTCATCAAGCCGCTCCAATATCTTGCAACCGTCATCGGTTAAGAAGCAATTGGAGAAACAGTAATCAATGAAAACCATTTAACTACCCTTTATTCAGTTTGGCCGGAATTATGCGATCCACTATTACAAAGCCATCCTCTATGTGAAATACATAATCCCAGCGCCGGTTATGGGAGACCATATGCCTGGCTTCGGGATGAATCTGTAAGAATGTCTTGGAACTGGTCTTCTTGTAAAGATCTGCAAAGACGGAGAGCATCTTAATCTCGGCTCTCATATTGTTGGCATAACGGATTGCATTTTCCTCAGAAAGCATTTCATCAAGGAAACGTTGCAAAGAAGCCATGTCCTGAAGGGCGTCATGGCTAATGCGTACTTCATAGATTCGCATAGTCCTGGCGCACCTTTTCAATCAACGCGTCAAAGTACTCGTCTACAGATACCGTACTTGCCATCACGCGCTCACGGGCAGAGACTCCGTATGCCACCGCCGGTTCTTCAAGAACCTGCGGCTTCTCCTCATTCACTGGATATCTCTTTGCCATAAAACTATGCATTATCATGAGCAAAAATAGTGATTATCGTTCAACAATGCAAATCAATCACCATAATACTCGGCTTCCGCCAAATCGTGTTCCAGCAATTCGGGTAACAGACCAATATCATAAATAAACTCTTTGTCGTATGACATGGGCTCAAACCGAAACTATTCCATCATCATTAAACCTAAACGCACACCGCACGTCCAGGCACATATAGTAATCGCAGATAACAGGTTGGGACATCTGCTGGGTGTGCCCGAAAACTTGAACGAAACCCGGAACCTCCTCATGGTCTGTCGCCATGTCATCAACGTCATTCCACACCGGGCTTCCATAGGGCCGATTCCCCCATCGACTGTATGGAATGTCTCCCATCATCTGAAGAAGCAAGGGACGCATTCCAATGTCAAGCCACATCGAATTCAGGCGCTCTGCAATGTCTGCCGATTCAGGGTTTCCAAGTTCCTCTCTGTGCGCCTGCAGCCATGCCGCTCTTACTCCTGCGTGCGTGAAAAGGTAATTCTTACCGCCAATGGCTGTGGACTCTGCAATACGGAACAAATCAGCATTATCGGTGATATCCTTGATAATCTGCTCACGCCTCTGGTAATCCAGCCGGCCGCCCTCCATATCAGGATTCAAATAATGCAGGTCATGATTCCCCAGCAACAACGTGATATCTTCTGGATGAACCTTCTTTAATTCGATGATTTCATGGAATACCTTATACGCATCCGTGGGAGTAATGCCTTCGTATGTATATGGATCCAAATAGTCTCCCAGGAATAGGATGTGCTCCTTGCCAAGATATTCATTAACTGCTTGACGCCAAAAAGTACGTCCGTGAACGTCGGGTATAACTATCATATTTACTTAGTATTCATAGCGTATAATATTATTCGTGGCCGCGGTGGGATTCGAACCCACGATATCGACATTACTAGTGTTGTCCTTTAACCACTAAGGTACGCGGCCTGGACCGGATTTCTTATCCTTCTTTTCCGGCCCCCAGGTTGGCCGATAGGATTCAGAGTATTTCAAGCTGATGCTTTATAGCCCATGATCTACCATTTGATCTAATCCACCGTGTATTAAATTGATTTAGAGGTGGATGCAGGACTTGAACCTGCAACCTTGGGCTCTCTTGTCGAAACACTTAACCTCTGAAGAGCCTATACTTTAAACCATAAAGCAGATGCTTTGGCACGATGCTGAAGCTGACGCGCATCCCACCGGGACGCTAATTAAGCTGACACATAATGCTTATGCTGATCTGCCAATCAGGAATCATTCGTTCCCGTAGAAAATATACTGGAGGAGCTTGTCCGTGGCAAGATTCGGTTCGATAGTGGGAGTATCATTGACGGTCTTAGTTGCCTCAATTACCGCATTCATCAATTTGCTAATGCGCTCCTGAACCAGTTGTTTCTGCCTCAACGTCCATTCTCCAGAGAATTTCTGGGACGTATATGATCCTCGTTTTATAGTAGTCTTAACCTCTTTAGTAATAGGCCGATAGCTGGACGGCAGGTGATCCTTGTCGATATTGGGGTCCAGCAGAATCTCCGTGTCCGTGATGGTAGTGAAGCTGTCGCCCTCCAGGCGCGGGGTCTCGAAGATATCGGGCCGACCCTGATAATCCTCGTTCGCGCTGGCCTTCCAGATTTCGGAGTCCGACCGGACCGGGATGTTCGCGACCAGGTTCTTCAGGTTCTCATCGGTCAAAATGTTCTTAAGCCGAAGCAGTTCCGTTGCCGACAGGCTGCCCAGGTTGAGCCCGTCCACCACGAACGGCACCCTGGCCGACCCGGCGGCATTCGTCGCCTCAATGGCAAACTGATCTTTTAGATAAGGTAGCAAAGCCTTATCCACCAGCCGCTTAATCTCTTCCGACACCGTAGTGGCCACTACCGTGTGGCCCATCTTGGTAGGGTCCTCCAACTGCCCTTCCGCCGCATGGAAAGTCTTTTTCTCACCCTTGAATGAAGTGGAATTCCGTTTGAAGAACTCCCCCTGCTTGCGCAACGATTCCGTATAAACCGCCCGCTCGTGCTCGGCCTTCGCCAGCGTTACGTTCATCTTTTCCTGTGCCATAATATATAATGTTTAGTATCCCCCCAACAAGCGGAACCCGGTGGGGACATCCCCGGCATTTCCAAGGGCAAAGATACGGGCCTATTTCACCCTCTGCAAATCTTTGCAAGGTTTGCAAGAATTTGGAAATCAACGAAATATATCTTATAGAAAAACCTTAGAAAAAAAGCAAATCTTTGCAAGGTTTGCAAAGATTTGCAGACCGTGTTGGGAAGGGCGATATTTGCAGAAAAAGAAACAGAAACAACCATGGAAATCAAAGCACACGACACATTCTGGCAGCGGCGGAAACTCCGCGGTCATGGCCTGCAGCCCATACTTATGGAAGTGCTGGAGGTGGAAGAAGTCATCGGTACGCGCAACATCTGCAAAGTCCGCTGGCATATCCTCGGCAAGGATTCCGTCTCAACGTCCGTTTTCCCGATGATGGCTATCACAGAAGGGCATTTTGCCGACTTTGTCCCCATCCCCCGAGAGTTATTTCTCAAAGCCATGGACATCCCGAGTATCCGATACGCAAGCGGAAGATCCTGTACCTTTTGAAGGATTATCACTATACCGACGATGAGCCGTGGGGCTCAACACAACAAATCTAGCCCCTACGGCTGGAACGTCCTTAAGCGCCTGGGAGCGGAGTTTTGCATATTGCCTAATTGGCCGGAATACTAACATTAATACAACGACTATGAGCGGAGGAGCATTTGACTACCGGCAATACCACATCGAAGAGATTGCCGATGATATTGAGCGAGCGATCATCGAGGCGGGACGAGAAATCCCCAAGGAGGTCTATAACCGTTGGTATGGGCGCTCCTCTGATGATTCAGACAGGATCTATCCAACCTACGATCGAAAAACAATCGACATCATGAAGCGGGCCGTTTACCCTAACTGGATCAACGACTTCTGGCGCATCATGGGACTAATTCACTTTGGGGACAAGTTGCATTTCTGCGTGCCGGGGGAGAAGCGGTTTGACGAGGCTGCGATTCGGCAATTCTGCACCGAGGCCGGCCTGGCCTTCTACGACACTGCCACCGAAGTCCGCCGCCTCCGCGACAATGCATCCGATGCCTTCCTGGAAGTCGTCACCCCCACCGACATCCCCGCCCTCCTCGCCCGCATCCCGAAGTGCCGCACCCTTGTCACCACAGGCGAAAAAGCCTCGCAAATTGTGGCCGATTCCTTCCGCTGCCCCGTCCCGCCCGTGGGTGGATATGTTGACATCGTCATGCCCGGCTTCGACCGGGAATCTCTCCGTTTCTGGCGCATGCCATCCACCTCACGCGCCTATCCCCTGCCGCTTGAGAAAAAGGCCGAGGCCTATCGGCAACTGTTCTGACTATAACTCATAGTACGCCTTTCCGTCAAAGTCCAGGTGCTCGGTATTATCATCAGCAATTACTTAACTTCTCCCCTATAGTTATTCTTTGCATATTCCGCAAACGAGTTACACTTGTACTGCGTAATCTTCTCCGTTGCAGCGTTATAGATATCCTCCAGCGTCAAAAAACGCAGATTGGCCAGTTCTCCGTCGATGCCCACATCGAACCGAAGGTCCATCGACTGAGCGTTATACTCGTCCAGTTTGCCGTGGCTATGCCCATGTAACATCACCGAACCATTGGGTTTATGATTCCACGTCACCATCGGATAGTGGCACATCACCACACTGAAGTCCTCCTTCAGGAATGGCGCCACCGTCGGCTTGAACCGCATCTCCTTAATCAGATAGACCTCCTTGAAATAGTTATGATACGCGCGTATTGACCCATCGTGATTCCCTTCTATCAGGAACTTCTTTCCCGGCAACTTCTCCAGCAGCCGACGCGCTTCTTCACTCTTCAAAAACGTCAAATCACCAAGGATATAGACAGTATCCCGCTTGTCCACCGTACTGCACCACAGGTCCAGCAGCCATGCATCATGCGCCACGATATCCACCGTGTCCGAAAACGGCCGCTTGGGCGAATGCTTTAAGATATTTGGATGGCCGAAATGCAGGTCGGCCGTGAAGTAGATTTGGTCCATCGTTCCATTTTTCGGCAAAGTTACTTGGCCTCTTCTCCCCCTGCAAATCTTTGCAAGGTTTGCAAAGATTTGCAGATCTCAATTCTTTTTCTAATAGACTTATCTTCCTCATTTCCAAATTCTTGCAAACCTTGCAAAGATTTGTTCAGCACTTGGAACTGCCCTAACTTTGCCGAAAACGAAAAGAACTGATTTAAAAACCATGGCACACAGGATCACCCTTCCCATCCTCGACAGCATCCTTCATTGTACCCTTGAGGATGACACCTACTTAGATAAAAAGTCGTTCGCCCTTCTGCTCGACATCCAGAATACCCTCTCGGTTTTCGAACCCATAGACGATGACGAGGCACGAAAAATCTGGCTGGAGATCCCGCGAGGCACGGCGGAAGGGTGGAAGGCTTTTGATGACGAACGCAGTTGGTATCATAACCCCGAAGAGGACAACCTGGCCAGTTATCAAGAGGCGCTGGCGAGTGAGTTCCCCTATGAAAAGGAATGGTTCTTCCTGGTCACATCGACCTATCGGGAGAATACCTTCCTGAAGATATCGGACCGGGACCACCGCTATGTCATCCTCACCAACAGGCATTTCCACGACAACTCAGAGCCCACGGATATGTGCTGGTTCCTGGAACCGCTGCTCCAACAGGTGAAGGAGCGGGTGGCCGACATCGTCAAAGACCCGGATGCCTACAATCAATATATCGAAGAGAATCTGCCCTATCGCCAGCGCTCGGGCGTCATCAAGAGCAAGGACCTCAACCGGATTATTCCCAAGCGCAAACTGAAGGTCAAAAACCGGGCGTATTGCATCAAGGCTATGAAAGAGCTGATTCGAAGAGAAGAGGTATACGAGTCCGGGAATACCGACTGGGAGGGACAGAATGTCCCCGCTCCTTTTGAAACGATGAGCATCCGCCAGTTCTGCAAATACTATCGGATTGCCGACACTGCCTGGTTGTCCAAGCCGGGGAAGAAGCGCGCGCAAAAGGTATCTGACGATAGAGACGATGTGGAATGCTACCGCTACCGCAACAGCCTTCACGGGCCACTGGACCAATTTGACCTCGACAGTGAAAAGGACTACCTCGAATTCGCCCAAGACCACTACGGTGAACTCGGCCTGTCCCGGATGAACGTTGGCGCCACCCGCCACTACGCGGGAGGCAAATGGCTCATCACCTTCGGCATCAGCTATTCCGCCCACGATGAAGCCGGCTTGAGAATAGCCCTGGCGCTGTATGAGACCGGTGCCCCCTTCATCTTCTACGATGCCGAAAACCTCCTACACATCCTCGAAGAGACAGGCACCGTCCGCATCTCCCCCTTCACCTTCCACGACTACCTGAAGGGTGGCGACGACGAAGGAATCATCGATCTGCCGCATATACAAGACTGCGACAAGCCAGGCGAACTCACCCGTGCCCAATACGATGAAATCGTAAGCCTGGCCAAATGGGAACCTGACGTGAAGCTGAAGCTGGACCATAGCTTCCCTCTTGAGGATCCCGTCTATGACCTGATCCGTGAGGAAGCCGATGCCCCCATGACCCTCAGCGAAATCCGTCATCGCATTGAAAAGAAGTTCGACACCTCTCTTTCTGTATACGAAGAGGATCGCGATTCAGGCTACTATTATATCTCTTATGAAAGTGATAACCGCCTGTCCTCTCACAAGAGCGAGCAATACTACCCTACATTCAACGAAGCGATGAAAGCGTTAATACTGAGCATGAAAGGAATCAAAAAAAGCAAATAATATGACATTCAACGAGCTAGACGCAAAGATGCGCGTCTACGAGCAGTCGCTCGACCAGATCATCCCGCCGGAGAACTACCTGCTGGCCCGCATTGACGGGCGAAGTTTCACCCGCCTCACCAAAGAAATCTGCCAGTTTGAAGCGCCATTCGATGAGCGCTTCAACCGGATGATGGTGGAAACCGTCAAAGCCCTGGTGGCAGACACCGGCATGGAAATCACCTACGGCTACACCCAGAGCGACGAAATCTCCCTCCTCTTCGCCAAAGACGCCCAGGTCTTCGGGCGCAAAGTCCGCAAACTCAACTCCGTCCTCGCCGGCACTGCCAGCGCGCGCTTCTCGCTGCTCATTGGCCTGCCCGCCGTCTTCGACTGCCGCATCATCCCCCTCCCCAACCAGGAACTGGTGGCCGATTACTTCCGCTGGCGCATGGAAGACGCCCATCGCAACTGCCTCAACTCCTGGTGCTACTGGACCCTCCGCAAAGAAGGTCTGAGCGCCTCAAAAGCAAGCAAGGAGCTCAAAGGCAAAAGCATCGCCTTCAAGAACGAACTTCTCTTCCAACGAGGCATCAACTTCAACGACCTCCCCGTCTGGCAACGTCGGGGTGTGGGCGTGTATTGGCGAGAGTTTCAGAAGATGGGGCATAATCCCATCACCGGGGAGGACATCCCTACCACAAGGCGGGAAGTCTTTGCCGATTACGATTTGCCGAAAGGATTCGTGCCGATTGCATAATAGGTCAATCTCGACGACGAATTAGAAAAATATAATTACAACACTTTGTGTTATTCAGAATATTTGCTATCTTTGCAGTGGAATAGTAACACTTAATGTTAGATATATTGTGATAGATGGATGTTACCTACAAAAATAAAAAGCTCCAAAAGTACGCTGAAGATGAAAGATACAGCGTACAGAAGTTAGGGCCAATGCGCTCTGAATTATACTTAAAACGGGTCGGCGATCTCATCGGTGCAGAAACGCTGGAAGATGTCAGATATTTGCCCGGCAATTATCATGATCTAAAACATAATAGGAAAGGACAATGGGCATGTGATCTCGACCAGCCATACAGACTAATTTTTGAGCCGCATGAGAATCCTATCCCGACCAACCCTGACGGGCAATATATATGGCTGGAGATAAAAGGCGTTGAAATACTAGAAATAGAAAACTACCACGGAAAATAAAACCCAAGACACAAGCATAACGCTCCATTTCATCATTTGATATGGGGTAATAACAACACCACTATGAGTATCAAAGCAAATGCATCCAAACTGATCACCGTTTACCATCCCGGCGTAACACTCGCAGAGAAGCTGAAGGAGATGGAAATGAGTGTGAAGGAGTTTGCAGTACGGGTCTCCAAACCCGAAAAAACCATTTTTGCCGTCATTAGCGGCAACAGCTCAATCACCACTGAAATGGCTGTCTCTTTCGAGGCTGTCACAAAGATTCCTGCATCCTTTTGGTTAAGGAAGCAGCAAATGTACGATGAATTTTTAGTTAGGAAGAAAAGAGAAGAAGAGGCAAAGGCATCCATTGCCTGGATGAAACTCTTCCCCTATTTGGAAATGGCAAAACGAGGCTGGATCGCCGCCGTCAAAACACCCGAAGAAAAAGTCCGCAACCTATTTGAGTACTTTGGCGTCAGCACGGAGAAAGCCTGGGCAAACTATTATTTGAACCAGCAACTCAAGATTGCTTTTCGTATTTCATTGTCATCCGCTAAAGATCCCCACGCCATGTCCGTATGGCTCAGGCAAGGGGAACTTCAGGCACAGGCAGAACAACTGAACACTCCTTTTGATGAGAAGAAACTGAAATCTTCCCTGATAGCGATGAAACAACTCATGGTCGCAGAACCGGATGATTTCTTCAGCCAACTTCAGGAGCTTTGCCGTTCCTGCGGTTTGATTCTGGTAGCCACCCCCACTTTGCCCAAGGCTCCAATCAACGGAGCAACCAGATGGATCAGAGACACGCCAGTGATTCAACTGTCCGGACGATATAAAGGATATGACAACCTGTGGTTCAACTTCTTCCACGAGGTTGGGCACATCCTCCTCCATGGGAAAAAAGACATTTTCCTCGAGAACGCAGGAGTGACCGGTTTGGATGAAGCGAAAGAGAAAGAGGCCAATGACTTCGCTTCCGAAATCCTTCTCTCCAGCCATGATGAGCATGAGTTTCTCCGCAACTCTTCATTCTCCGAGGCGGACGTCCTCGAAGCCGCCAAGAAATACAATACCCACCCCACAATTCTTGTCGGGCGACTCAAGCACCTCAAGGTAATGGAGTACTGGCAAGGACAAAGCTTTAACAAACACGTCGAGATTTGCTCATGAGCACAAAGAAAGGAAAACGATTGCGAATCACCGAGCGTGATTTCCTCCTCGCGAACAGAAAAGCCGCACGCGAGGAAGAGATTCTCGCGCACGGCAAGCCCATCACATTCCGAAGTCACCTGCAAACCTCCAAGAAACAATACAATCGCAAGCAAATAAAGAAAGCCATCACCCAATCGGATGATGGCTTATTATTTTCGCGATAGCCTTGACCACGGTCGTCTCACTCAGGGTGATGGGACCTTCGTAGAGGGTGCTCTCAGCGGTGGGTAAGCATCCGAGCAACTGCATATTGTAGCCGGGAGAGATCCTGGCTACATTTGCAAAAAGTTCATGAGATATGCTTACAAGAGAACAGGTTCTAGAGATCCAAACGTATTGTGCAGAACATATTCCGGAGCATACCCACCCAAGAAGAGTTTCATACATTCTTAGTCGCAGGTTCGTATACTGCCCAATTGGCCGGAAAACTAACATCTATGAGAGATGAGCCTCCTCACCACTTGAAATCGTATGGGGGCTTGTCATAATCATGACTCAGCCGTTCTATCTCGCAGTTTAGTCGCTTGGCATTCTTTTGCAGGCGCTGAAGTATCTCCTTGTAATTATAGGAGTTGTACACCGCCCCTGACATATATCCCACAAGATAGCCAAAGGCCGACTTCGGAGACGAAAAACGCACCCAATACAGATGCTGATAATTGATGTCTTCCATATACTGCATCAGATGTGGATTGGCACAGTACACCGCACCATCCAGGAAAGGCATCATCGCCTCGGCATACCGACTCGAATATGCTCGTATCGCATCCCGAAGCGCATCCTCGGCCAAGCATATCATCTTCACGTCCTTTTGGGTGCAAGGGCGTGTATGCATGTTGTATCGCAAGACAGCAAAGTAGAACAAAATGTGAGTCCAAGTAATCTCAACAGCATAGTATTCCCCGGGGGTCTTATGTACAGGATGCGTCTTGGCAGTAGTGCGCATCCCCATAAACCCGTGCCGAATATCATAGCAAAAACAAGCAAGGATATTGTCCCGCTGATATTCATTCGAATCCGAGGCCTCCTCAAGAGGATTCCAGAAACGCTCTATGGTTTCATAGAGTTCGTGCAGTTCTTTACGAGTCCCCAAAAGCCGGACACCGGCGCCGTGAGGAGTTGGGATGAAGTAAACCATAAGTAGTAAAAATTCATAAAGTAATTATCCAGCAATATCATCGGTATACATCTTCTTCATATCCTTCAACCACCCACCGATCCTGGGGCAACAATAGTCCTGAAACGCTTCCGTCTCAGAAAGATCAATCAGCCCCTCCTCCAATTCATCAAACAACTCCTCCGGAAACTTATCCAGACAGCCACGAACCTGTTTCCAGCATCGATCTGCGCCATATTCGGGAGAATAGAAGTCATCGAAATAGTTCCAATGTTCGTCCGCAACAAAGTGATAGCACATGGAATCAACTAACTGCAGGAACATTTCTACGGCACCCGCGTAATCACCATCAAACAGATACAGCTCGATGGCATTCTCAACCGGCAGCATCAGACGAGAAATAGTATCACAATCCGTGTCTATATTCTTCGGCGAGAATATAGACTCAATAGCCTGATTGACAGGGAAGAGATGGGGGGTGGGCAGACTATGTAGCGGCATAGTACAAAGATAGACATAATACCGCCAAAAACCAACAAGGGCCGACGCCGATGCAAAGGGGGACACACAGCCCAGGCGTTTATTGCTCCTCCCTTGGGAGGCTGGCACAGTTTCTTGACCGCTCCCCCCTATGGGCGCGGGAAGGGAGCATCAGCGACCGGGTGGGGATAAATCCGGCCTAAGGCCGACCGCTTTATTTGCTCTTCTGCCAAGAAGTTGCTATCTTTGCTTCTGACAAACAAATGGAACGGACGATATGCCTGAAATCAGCACATTCTACGGAATCATCATCTCGATGTTCTTCAGCGACCACAACCCACCGCACTTCCACGTGAAGTATCAAGGGTTCGAGGCCACAATTGACATCGCAACCGGTACCGTGAAGGGACAACTTCCCCGCAGGGCCCTCAATATGGTTTATGAATGGCTGGACCAGCACAAAGACGAGCTGATGGCCAACTGGGAGAAAATGAAAAAATCTGAGCCGTTTGACAAGATTAAGCCCCTGGAGTAAACGAATGAATGCGGAATTCTTACACGTCACCGCCGCCGAGTATATCTCCGGCTACCTGCTGAAGCTCACCTTCAGCAACGGTGACGTGCGTACTTTCGACTTCTCCAGCATCTACAACAAAGGCATTTTCACAAAGCTCCAGAACCCAGAGTACTTCCGAAACTACACCCTCGACGGCTGGACCGTCGATTGGAATAACGAGATTGGATTTGCGCCCGAATACCTCTACGAACACGGGGTGCCGGCAGCGTAAAGTAGCCGCCAGCGGCGCGTAAAGACAAAACAATTCAGGGCCAGTTTCAAGTATGAACTGGTCCTGAATTGTTAATAAGATGCCAGGTCGGGACCGAGCGGCACTCAATGATACTGATTCACATGCTTGTACTTCTCCCAC
>Ga0326511_10003326_pt1 | contig 12937 bp, 12 predicted proteins | sample 0_2496_0518_D_FD_203701 | JGI IMG/M metagenome (GOLD analysis project Ga0326511, IMG submission 203701) | Bovine rumen microbial communities from UC Davis, California, United States - 0_2496_0518 | ecosystem: Host-associated > Mammals > Digestive system > Stomach > Rumen | place: USA... | reverse complement strand
AATGCCAGTCTACACGGATCAGTGTCATCCGGCAGTACGCCATATATCTGACAGGACTCGGTATAGAAAGCTATTTCCCTCCCTTGGACATACGATACCCCAAAGCTATAATCCACCTACCAACTGACGCAGAGATCAAGGCACTGTTTGACAGAATAGATACATACATTCCCAAAAAAGGAAGCTGTGATACAGTGCGCGTTGCGAATGAATATCCTGTTCTGTTCAGGCTGATCTATCTGAACGGAACACGAGCAGGCGAGACATGCCAGATCCACATGGAAAATGTTGACCTTGACGAGGGGACCATTTTGATCTTGGGAGGTAAAGGAAACAAAGACCGTCTGATTTATTTATCAGAAGATATGATGGAACTCTGCCGGGATTATCATTCATACCTGAGGGAAAGCCTGGGTCATGAACCAGAATGGCTTTTCCCCGGTATAAAGCCAGAAAACCATCTCAGTTATGGCAGTGTAAGTGCCATGTTTCAAAAATGCTGGCAGGAAACTGCTTTTGCGGGACATTGTGACAGAAATCCTACGACCCATTGTCTGCGGCATGCGTATGTTGTGAAAAGGATAGATCTCTGGCGTCAGCAGGGACTGGATTTTGAGCATATGCTGCCATATCTTAGCAAGTTTCTCGGTCATAAGAGTTTTGATGAGAGTTACTATTATTATCACCTGGCAGAGGAGTCCTCACGAACTATCCGAGAAAAAGATACGGTAATCAGCCGTGTCATCCCGGAGGTGATGCGCAGATGAAGGAGCAGGAAGTTCTTTTCTTCAGTAGAACATATGATTTTCTCCACGTATATCTACCAAAGGAAAAAAGTGGCTCAAATCATACGCTTATAACCTATAAACAAGGCCTGAAAACCTTTCGTTCATATGTAAATGATGTAAAGGGCATTGCTTCCAATAAGTTTCTGTTCAAGGACTGTACCTATGATTTCCTGCTGGATTACCGGAATTATCTGCATGACGATCAGGATCTTAAGAAACGAACCGTAAACAATAAAATCGCATCAATAAAATCGTATGTCGGATATGCAGCAGCCAGGGACATAAGCCTCCAGCAGTTCGCTTTTGCTATTGGACAGGTCCCTTATTATAGTGAACCAAAAGTCCAGCAGCCGATTATCGAGAGCACTGAGGCGCTTGCTGCATTACTTGGCATGCCGCCGAATACAAAAAAGGGACTCAGGGATAAGGTTATCTTATGTGTGCTTTATGATAGTGGAATACGGGTTTTTGAGCTTGTTTCCATGGATGTAAGAAATGTCTGTACCGATTATGAAGACATAAAGATCCGTATCCACGGGAAAGGAAACAAGGAACGATGTCTGGTTCTCGACAAAAAAACATCAGCGATAGTGAGGCAGTATATGAAAGAATTCCATCCGGACGCCTATCCTGATGAGCCTTTTATTTATACGGAGATAGGCGGCACAAGAAAGCATATGTCAGAAAGAAATGTCCAGAAACTGATCAGGAAATATGCTGATAAAGTACGTGAATCATACGATCTGCCGGCATCGGTATCCCCTCACACTCTGAGGCGTACGCGTGGAACAGGGCTCTATCGAGATGGTGTAGACCTTGCGGCAATATCCGTCTTCCTGGGGCATGCTGATATGAAAACAACAAGAGATCACTATACATCCCCCTCGTTGGAACAGTTGAGGGAAATCGCGAACCGCAGAACAGATACTATACCAGACGAGGAGCAGCTATGGCCTGATGATGAAAATGAAATAACAAGATTGCTTGGATTGGATTAAAGGTTTTATGCGAACTTTCTGTGGCAGGAATACTGGCAATTAGGGGTTCCTGCCAATAAAGTTCGTATAAGAGCAGGGTTCGTATAAATTATCCCATCTCTGGCTATGGTATAACTCTATTATTCTTTCTGTCGAAAAATCTGACTTCCATAGATTCGTCATATAAATGGAATCTACTGTTATTGGCTCCGTCTTTCGCTTATAGCCGTCAAGAGTGTATTCGTAATGATTTTTAACTACCCGGATATCCAGATCAGGGTTTTTGCTCCCATAATCCCTGCAGTCATCCCTTTTCAGCCTCTTCAGCCAGGGCTTGTTCAGATTGAGATGAATCAGGCCGTCCCTTTCAATTTCTCTGACCTTATCCTTATACATATATGATTTGGCCCTCACCAGCAGCTTGTAACCGAATAGCATACAGTATAAAAACAATTCTGCCGAACCGTAATATCTGTCACACAAGATCATGACTTTTTTACCACGCAGAAGTTCCCTGCAGTTCTCAAGATGCCTGTACAAAAGAGGAAGTTCCGAAGTCATACAGGGCTCGATGCTGGCGTCAAGGATTACATGATTAAGAACATCTACCAGGACGGAACATGTGGCCTGAGGTCTTTTGACCTTACTTTTATCAGTCACTGTCTGATTCAGGTATCCCCCAAATATTTTTTTCAATTCCTCCGATCTGGGAAGATCCATTTTCGCTCCGTCACATGCGAGAACTATCCATCCATCCAGAGTGTTATAGCATTGATGTTCATAAAACAGCTCTGCATATTTTCGTATCATTGCCGGAAAAACTTCCGGATTTGTTTTATTCAGTGCCTTGAACATGGCCTGTTTGGAAGCCCTGGGTCTGCTAAGCTTGGAAAAATATGCAGCAATGTCCTTATTTGTTGTCTCGCCGTACCTGAAGATATAAAATAAGAGTACATCCTGAAGGGTGATTTTTCTGGACTGTGTAAATCCCCTGATGGTAGTTCTGGCAGCACTGGAGATCTGATCTGAATGTATGATGGAGATCAGATCATCCAGTGCTGTTTTTATATCCATCATATCTCTATACTACATATCCTCGTCGTCATACACGAGACGAGGCTTCTTTTTTGCATACATTGCCTTCAGGAAAGGTACCTGATCATCGTCCAGAAGACCAAAACTACGAATAGTCCGGTGTTTGATCTTTTTATCTTCCCTATAAGACTCAACAAGATAACAGAAGAATGTGCCTGGTTTCCCTTTTGTATTGGGTACTACTTTAACGAACATGACAGCCTCCTTTCTATACTACATTTTAAGAATAATATAGTATTTTTAAAGGATTCTATCAATATATATCTATACTACAATCAGGGCATGAATAAAGGCACCAGACGCCTTTACGGATACTGGTGCCTCTAACTGGTTGATGCCATTGGCCCGGGACTTTTGTCCCGGACTCTCAATAATACTTCCCCTCTGAAGTATGATCCTCCGATAAGATCATCGGGAAAACGGTCCCCGGATCTTAACGGCCGTAGGATGCCTTGTAGGCGAGGATCTCTTCCTCAGTGGACATGACGCTGAGAGCGCCTCTTCTTGTGGTGATCAGGGAGGCAGCTGCATTTGCATAGGTCAGAAGCGCCTTCAGAGATTCCTCGTCGAAGCCTTCGATGCCGCCGTTCTTGATGATATGGTAGAGAGCACTGCCGCAGAAGGTGTCGCCTGCGCCGGTGGTCTCGATGGTCTTGGGATTTGCGAAGCCTTCCACATAAACTTCGATGCCCTTATAGAAGGCCTTGGAGCCGTCGGGTCCGTAGGTGGCGAATACCAGGGGGATCTTGTACTCGTCGATCAGCATATGGATGCCCTTGTCCAGATCCTTTTCACCGGTCATGAATTCGATCTCGTTGTCGGAGATCTTCAGGACGTCGCACAGGCCCAGACCGTAGCGGATCTTTTCCTTTGCATGCTCTTCCGTATCCCAGAGAGGAGGACGGAGGTTGGGATCGAAGGAAATGATGCAGCCGGCTTCCTTTGCGATCTTCAGAGCTTCCACGGTGGCCTCGTTGGCAGGCTCGTCTGTCATGGACAGGGTGCCCAGGTGGAAGATCTTTGCCTTTTCGATCAGATCCTTATGGGCAATGACTTCGTCTTTGGTCAGCATGATATCGGCGCCGGGCTTACGGTAGAAGGAGAAATCTCTGTCGCCGTTGGGCAGCTTTTCAACGAAAGCCAGGGTGGTATGGATCACGTCGTCCATGACCAGGCCGCTCATGTCGATGCCTTCCGCCTCGGTCCTCTTCTTCAGCATGCGGCCGAAGATATCATTTCCCACCTTGCCGATGAAGGCAGTCTTCATACCTACCTTATTGAGCATGGCAAGAACGTTGCAGGGTGCGCCGCCCGGATTCGCTTCCAGAACAGGGTTGCCCTGATCGCTGATGCCGTGGTCCGTAAAGTCGATCAGCAGCTCGCCGAGGGCCGTTACGTCAATGGTTTTTTCAAATCCCATAATAATACCGCCTTTCCGTGAATGGATATTGTTGTGCATGCGTCAAACTGCCGCTGCATTTAACACTCTTTGGAAATATTATAGTCTATACAGTCAGAATTGCCAAATGTAAAAGAGAAAAACGTAAATTTCAGTGACATTTTGCTGATACATTTTTACGTTTCTCAGTTCTTGAAGCTGTGGATGGGAGCCGGGATCCTGCCTTTCCTTTTGATGAATTCCTCGCAGGAGAAGGGGTTCACGCTCATGATGGGGGCATAGCCCAGGAGCCCGCCGAATTCCACCTGCTCTCCCACGCCCTTTCCGATCACGGGAATAACGCGGACGGCCGTGGTCTTCTGGTTGACCATGCCGATGGCCATTTCGTCGGCGATAATGCCGGAGATGGTGGAGGCACTGGTATCCCCCGGAATGGCGATCATATCCAGTCCCACGGAGCATACGCAGGTCATGGCTTCCAGCTTCTCCAGGCTGAGAGCGCCTGCCTTTACGGCGTCGATCATGCCCTGGTCTTCGCTGACCGGGATAAAGGCGCCGGAGAGGCCGCCCACATAGGAGGATGCCATAACGCCGCCCTTTTTGACCTGATCGTTCAAAAGGGCCAGGGCCGCCGTGGTGCCGGGAGCGCCTGCGTATTCCAGGCCCATCTCGCAGAGGATGTCCGCCACGGAATCTCCGATGGCAGGGGTGGGAGCCAGGGACAGATCGATGATACCGAAGGGAACGCCAAGGCGCTCCGACGCCTCTCTGGCCACCAGCTGGCCCACCCTGGTCACCTTGAAGGCGGTCTTTTTCACTGTCTCGCACAGGACCTCAAAGCTCTCCCCGTGGACCGATTCCAGGGCCTTTTTGACTACGCCGGGCCCGCTGACGCCGATGTTGAGGATCCTGTCCGCCTCCGTGACGCCGTGGAAGGCACCGGCCATAAAGGGGTTGTCATCGGGGGCGTTGCAGAAGACCACCAGCTTGGCGCAGCCCAGGGAATCCCTGTCTGCGGTCTTTTCGGCCGTCTGCCGGATCACTCTGCCCAGGAGCCTGACGGCGTCCATGTCGATGCCGGTCCTGGTGGACCCCACGTTGACCGAGGAGCATACCAGATCCGTTCTGGACAGGGCGTCGGGAATGGATTCGATCAGGAGCCTGTCAGCCCCGGTCATGCCCTTGGATACCAGGGCGGAATAACCGCCCAGGAAATTGACGCCCACGTCCTTTGCCGCCCGGTCCAGGGTCAGGGCCAGCTCCACGAAATCATCCGTGCTGCGGCAGGCGCTTCCTCCGATCAGGGCGATGGGGGTCACCGAGATCCGCTTGTTCACGATGGGGATCCCGTAGTCGTGGGAGATCTCCTCTCCCGTCCTGACCAGGTCCTTTGCGCTTTTATAGATCTTGTTATAGATATTTTTCTTCAGCGTTTCCAGATCGGAGTCTATGCAGTCCAGGAGGGAGATGCCCATGGTAATGGTCCTGACATCCAGATTCTCCTTTTCGATCATGGCATTGGTTTCGCTGACTTCTGAAAAGTTGATCATGCCTGTATCCTTTCCGGGTCCCCTCTCAGATCCTGTGCATCAGATCAAAGATCTCTTCCTTCTGGCACTTGATCTGCACGCCGATCTGATCACGGCCCAGAGCCGCCAGTTCGTCCGCCATGTCCCCGAAAGACTTTTCAAGACCGCTGACGTCTACGATCATCATCATGTTGAAATAGCCGGAAACGATGGTCTGGGAGATGTCCAGGATGTTGATCCGGTTCTGGGCCAGATATCCGCAGACACCCGCGATGATGCCGATGGTGTCCTTGCCTACGACGGTAATGATAGCTCTTTTCATAATGAATCCTCTTTTCTGAACAGGTCTGCCTGACGGGCCGGGGTCAGAATTCCACCAGTCCCGATACTTTTTTTCTGTCTGCCACATGAATGGGCAGGTCCTCCGCCCGGTAACGGCTCTCCGCGTCCATCAGTTCCACCCTGACGGTCTCATAAGCCAGCTCGGGCAGGTTGTTCTCCTGGCTCAGGTGCCCCAGAAAGATCCCCTTCATGTGATCGTTCAGGATCCTGGAAAGGAGCTGGCCGCTGCTGACATTGGACAGATGGCCTCTGCGGCCCAGAATCCTCTGCTTTAAGGGATAGGGATAGGGCCCCACCTGGAGCATGTTGACGTCGTGGTTGGCTTCGATCAGGACCACGTCCGAATCCTTCAGGCACTCCACCGTATAGTCGGAATAGCACCCCAGGTCCGTGCAGACGCAGGCCTTTTTTGATCCGTAGCGGACCCGGTAGCCCACAGGCTCCGCCGCGTCGTGAGAGATCCTCATGGGATCCACCGTAAGGTCCCCCACACTCACCTTCTCGTCGGCCCTGACCGGTATGAAGCGGGCCGGATCGATCTCCTGAAACTTAGGCATCCTCAGGATCTCGCTAATGGTCCCTTCCGTGGCATAGATGGGCATATCCGTCTTTTTGGCTATGATCGGAAGGCCCATGATGTGGTCGCTGTGCTCGTGGGTCAGAAAGATCCCGTTGATGTCCCTCAGCTCCAGCTCCAGGTCCTTCAGGGCATCCGCCGTTCTCTTGCGGCTGATCCCCACGTCGATGAGAAGATGGGTGGTATCCGAACCTATATAAATGCAATTGCCGCTGCTGCCGCTGGCAATACTCTCAAATCTCATATTTTTTCAGTGCCTTTCTGATCTGTTCTTCCGAAAAGGCAAGAGATGCGCTGTTGTCGATGACCACGTCGCAGCACTCACGGAATTTTTCGTCCGAAAGCTGGGCCGCCATGATCTTATCGATCTTTTCGTCCGTATAGCCCCTGGAAGCCTTCAGCCGCCTTCTGCGTTCCTCCCTGTCACAGTAGATATACCACATGCTGTCGACCACCGAAAGGAATCCGGTCTCGATCAGCAGGGCAGCCTCCAGGAAGAAATAGTCATGGATATTCTCCTGCCGTTCTTTTGCAATGGTATCCATTATATACTGAATGACCGCCGGATGCACCACCTGATTGATCTTCATCAGAAGATTTCTGTCCTCAAAGATCCTGGCCGCCATCTCCCCCGGGTCTATCTCTCCCGCTTCGTCCAGAAGAGGCCTTCCCGTTGGATGTTCTTCCAGAATGGAAACGACAGGCCCGTAGCAGGCCTGTCCTTTCTTTTCCAGATCTCTGGCCGCATCGTCGCTCTTTAAGATCCCGCAGCTGTAGTTCTTCTGCAGGAAAGAAAGGATCTCCGATTTTCCGGAGCCTACGCCGCCGGTTACGCCGATAATTCTGGTCATCTTTTATTTTGCCTCGTACCAGTCCGTGCCCGCATGGACGTCTGTTTCCAGAGATACCCTGAGGGACGCGGCCGCTTTCATTTTTTCTTCCAGAAGCTCCTTCACGGCCTCCTCTTCGCCCGGAGCCGTCTCCACCAGGAGTTCGTCGTGGATCTGCAGGATCAGTTCGGATCTCATATTTCTTTTGCGGATCTCCTCCCAGACCGAGATCATGGCGGTCTTCATGATGTCCGCTCCGGATCCCTGTATGGGGGAATTCATGGCCACTCTTTCGCCGAAGGACCTCTGCATAAAGTTGGAGGACTTCAGCTCCGGCACAGGTCTCCTTCTCCCGAACATGGTCAGGGCATAGCCTGTATCCCTGGCGCTCTTTACCAGGCCGTCCAGGAAGGCCTTGATGCCCGGATAGGTCTTAAAGTAGGCCTCGATATAATCCGCCGCCTCCTTGCGGGAGATGGACAGGCCCTGGCTCAGACCGAAGGAGGAAATGCCGTATACGATGCCGAAGTTGACCGCCTTGGCGTTGCGCCTCTGGATGGAGGTCACCTGGTCGAAGGGCACGTGAAAGACCTTGGAGGCCGTGATGGCGTGGATATCCTTATTCTCCCTGTAGGCTTCGATCAGCTCTTTGTCGCCGGACATGTGGGCCAGGATCCTCAGTTCGATCTGGGAATAGTCGGCGTCGGTAAAGGTCATGCCCTCTGCCGGGATAAAGGCCCTGCGGATCTGCCGGCCCAGTTCTGTCTTCATGGGGATGTTCTGCAGGTTGGGATCCGTGGAGGAGATCCTTCCCGTAGCCGTAATGGTCTGGTTCAGGGTGGTATGGATCCTCTGGTCCGGGGTGATATAGGCCGTAAGTCCGTCCGCATAGGTGGATTTGAGCTTGGTCAGGCCCCTGTATTCCAGGATATCCGCCACCACGGGATAGTCCGGGGCCAGCTTTTCCAGAACGTCCGCCGCCGTGGAATAGCCTGTTTTGGTCTTTTTGCCGCCGGGAAGGCCCATCTCCTCAAAGAGGATCTGGCCCAGCTGCTTGGGAGAAGCGATGTTGAAGATCTGGCCCGTGGCCTGATAGATCCCGGCTTCCAGCTCCCCGATCCTGCCTTCCAGCTTTGCGGAATATTCCTTCAGGGCATCGGGATTGATGCGGATGCCGATCCTTTCCATGTCATAGAGGACATAGGTCAGGGGCCTTTCCATAGTCCTGTAAAGATCCCACATCTGGTCTGCCTTAAGCTTTTCCAGGACCTTTTCTCCCGCCCTGTAAAAGCCCTCCGCCAGGCGGCAGGCATAACTGATCAGGGCCTCTTCCTTCAGGGAGGCCGCCTCTTTCCAGGTCATCTTTGCAAAGATCTGCTTTCTGGTCTCAAGAGCGCCGCCCGTGTATTCCGTAATGACTTCCTCGGGTTCGTAGTCGTTCTTAAGGGGATTGACCAGGTAGGCCATGATCTGCAGGTCCAGAAGGCCCTCCAGGCGGATCCCGCCTGCGAAGGAGTCCCTGTCGATCTGCCAGAAGGGATACTGGGGCTTTAAGCCGAAGCTGATCACAAAGGAATCTTCCTCTTCCTTCTCCCCGGCCGCTTTTGCAAGGGCATCTCTGATGGCGGAAAGTCCCTGTCCCAGATCGGAAGTCAGATCCTCCCCGCTGAAGTAGTATATTCCCTGGCTGTCGCAGACGGCTGCGCCGGCAGCTTCCTGCTTTTCTCCCGTCCCGAAGCGGACAGGGTCAAAGACGGGGAAAAAGCCTGCGGAAACCTTCCCTCCGGACAGGACCTTTTCGGAAAAGCCATCCGCCCAGGCCTTAAAGGAGCCCTTTTCCCTCAGGACCCGGATCTCCTTCTTTTCCGTTTCCTGCTTTTTCTCCACGGTCCCCGTATCGAAGCGGGCCAGGAGATTCTTGAAATTCAGGTCCGTAAAGATCTCAAAAGCCTCGGGGGTATAGAAATTTCCCACTGCAGCCTTTTCCACATCCAGCTCCAGATCGCAGTCCGTTTTGATGGTCACCAGGAAGCGGCTCTTTCTGGCAAGGTCCTCGTTCTCCGAAAGATTCTTCTTCAGGGCCGGCTTTTTGATCCGATCGATATTTTCATAGACCCCGTCCAGAGACCCGTATTCCACGATCAGCTGGGTGGCGGTCTTTTCTCCCACCTTGGGAACGCCGGGAACGTTGTCCGAACTGTCTCCCATAAGGGCTTTCACATCGATGAACTGGGCCGGGGTGACATGGAGCTTTTCCAGTACGTCTGCAGCGTAAAAGCTGTCCACCGTAGTCTGGCCCTGCCTGGTCCTGGGAATGCGGATGCAGATATGCTCGGAGGCGATCTGGAGAAGGTCTCTGTCTCCCGATACCAGGGCCACCTCCATGCCCTGCGCCTCCGCCTTTTTGGCCAGAGTCCCCAGGATATCGTCCGCTTCCAGCCCTGCCTTTTCGCAGGTGACGATGCCCATGGCGTGAAGGACATCCTTCATCAGAGGGACCTGCTGTCTCAGCTCTTCGGGCATGGGCTTTCTGGTTCCCTTGTATTCCTTATAAAAGTCATGCCGGAAGGTGGGGGCATGGACGTCAAAGGCCACAGTCAGGTAGTCTGCCTTTTCCTCCTCCACCAGCTTCAGCATGATGTTCAGGAAGCCGTAGACAGCTCCCGTATGCACGCCTTTGCTGCTTATCAGATCGGGCATTCCGTAAAAGGCCCGGTTGAGTATGCTGTGTCCGTCGATCAGCACCAGTTTCTTCTTATCCATTGATACATTGTCCTTATCTGAAAGTCTCATTCCGGTCCGGCCCTACATGGCCAGGATCACATAGGCCGTAACGATGGCCAGGGCCAGGGTCACGATCTCCAGAGCGGCCGCGATACTGAAAACCCTCTGCCTGCGGGCAAGACGCTTTCTGGCCGTCCTGATGACCTCCTCCAGTTCCTTTTCCAGGTCAAAGGGGCCCCCTGTTTCCAGCCTTGCCATGCCCTCATAGAGAAGGTACTGGGTGGAGAGTTCCTCCCTGCAGTCCGGACAGGAATCCAGATGGGCCAGGAAATCGGAAAGCTCCGCGTCATCCAGTCTGTCAGAGAGAAAATCCGGTATGAGATTTGCGAAATTTTTACAGTTGACTGCCACGATTGTTCCTCAGTTCTTAAGATTGTCCGGGCCGAAGCCGTAGGGCAGAAGCTCCTTCAGGGTGAAGACCCTGTAGCTGTCCGGGCTGAGAGCGGATATGACCAGAAAGGTCTCCGGGTCGCAGAATTCATTCATGACCTGGCGGCAGACGCCGCAGGGAGTGCAGAAATCCTCTGCCTTCCGGTTCATGCCTCCTGTGACCGCAATGGCCTTAAAGGAGGTATGGCCTTCGCTGACCGCCTTGAAAAAGGCGGTTCTTTCGGCGCATACGGAGGGAGTATAGGCCGCGTTCTCTATGTTGCAGCCGGTATAGATCTCTCCGCTGTCCGTCAAAAGGGCCGCCCCTACGGAAAAGTGGCTGTAGGGGATATAGGACATCTTCATCATGCCCATGGCCCGCATGATCAGTTCTCTTATGGTTTCCTTATCAGGCATTGCCCCCGTCCTTTCTGATCAGGATCCGGATGGCTTCCACGGCCGCCCGGATGGCCTGGTCTGTGTCATGGACCACCGGATTGGGAAGGTCTCTCTTCGCCCTTTCCTGGTTGGCCACCACCAGGAGAACAGTCCCCACGCGTACGCGCAGGAAGGAGCCGGCAATAAAGAGGGCCGCGGACTCCATCTCGGAGGCAAGGCATCCCATCCTGAGCCAGGCTTCCCACTTGTTTTGCAGCTCGTAGTAAACGGGCATCAGCTCGGGGCAGTGCTGCCCGTAGAAGGCGTCCTTGCACTGGACGACGCCGGTATGGAATTCGGCCCCCAGCTTTCCGCAGGCATCCACCAGGGCGCCCGTGACCGTAAAGTCGGCCACCGCCGGATACTCGATGGGAGCATACTCCTTTGTGGTCCCTTCCATGCGGACCGCTCCGGTGGCGACCACCAGGTCACCGCTCTTAACTTCCAGCTGCATACCGCCGCAGGTGCCGACCCTGATAAAGGTATCCGCGCCGCACCTGACCAGCTCTTCGATGGCGATGGACGCGGAGGCTCCTCCGATGCCCGTGGATGTAACGGAGACCTTTACGCCGTCCAGGCTGCCTGTATAGGTGGTATATTCGCGGTTCTGCATAACAAGGACCGGATCGTCCAGATAGGCTGCGATCTTTTCGCAGCGCCCCGGATCTCCGGGCATCATGACATACTTTCCGACTTCTCCCTTTGCGGTCTGTATATGATACATTCTGTTGGGGTCTTCAGAGTATTTTGGCATCATAAAGCATCACCTCCGCCGATCGGCAAATGCCTTCCTGAACATATATAACAACATGTTTCTTCCCGGGAACGCCCTTAAAAAGAAGGGATTCCTGGAAGTTAAACCTATTCTAACATACAATGACTGGACAAAACGCTGTATTTCGGGAGAAATTTTACAGCAAGATTTCCAAAACCTGTTTCCTAAGGCAGATCTTTATGATATAATCCCGCTTAAGTTGTATACAAATATACGATTTTGGAAAGGCACTTTGGAATGAACGATTATAACCGCAGATTTAACGACGACAGCATCCTTGCAAGATTTTACGGCAAATCCTCCGTATTTACAGATATTCCCAACCCTCTTTTCAAGGAATACAACGTCAAGAAAGGTCTCCGCAATGAGGACGGCACCGGCGTCAGGATCGGTCTGACCAAGGTCTCCGACGTTATCGGCTACACCAAAGACGAGGAGGGGAATGTCGCCCCCTGCGAAGGCGAACTCCTTTACAGAGGCTACAGCATCTATGATCTGGTCAAAAACCGCAAAGGCAATTTCGGTTACGAAGAAACAGCCTTCCTGCTCCTTTTCGGCTATCTTCCCAACAGGCATACCTTCGAGGACTTCAAGCACTGCCTGGCCCAGCGCTATGAGCTGCCCAACGACTTCCTGGTAGGCGAGCTGCTCCGCAACCCCACCAAGAACCTGATGAACGGGCTGATGACCGCCACGCTGACCCTCTATAATTACGATGAGAATCCGGACGAAGTCGACGTATACGAGACCCTGCTCAAGGGAATGAATCTGATCGCCAAGTTCCCTTCCATCGCATGCTACGGCTACCAGGCCAAGATCCACGAGTTCTACCGGCACTCCCTGGTCATCCACTATCCCAGACCGGAGTACTCCATTGCCGAGAACATCCTTTACATGCTGCGTGCGGACGGAAAGTTCACCGACAGAGAAGCCAACCTCCTGGATGCCCTTCTGGTCATTCACGCGGACCACGGCGGAGGAAACAACTCCACCTTCACCACCGTCGTCATGGGCTCCACCGGCACGGACCTCTA
>Ga0326511_10003325_pt1 | contig 12937 bp, 34 predicted proteins | sample 0_2496_0518_D_FD_203701 | JGI IMG/M metagenome (GOLD analysis project Ga0326511, IMG submission 203701) | Bovine rumen microbial communities from UC Davis, California, United States - 0_2496_0518 | ecosystem: Host-associated > Mammals > Digestive system > Stomach > Rumen | place: USA... | reverse complement strand
GAGGGTGATACGCCAACAATCATAAAAGCAGACAAGGAGGGGGAAAATGAAATATAAAGTTGGTGATAAGGTAAGAATTTCAAAATGCAATGTGGAGATTCTAAAGGGGCAGATAGACGTGATAGAAGAGGTTTATCCTCGTGACAACTCATATAAGTTAAGCAGGTTTGATATACGCATAGCGGAAAGCAACTTGCGCCCCACTGAGTTCAAAATCTGGTGCGAAACTAAAGAAGAAAAACAGGCGGTATTGGAGGAATTGGAGAAAGAGGGGTATACACGGCGTAGCAGCGGTGAAAAACCTACAAAGTGTATCGGAAGTAAACCAAAATGCGGATTATATGTTAGAGATAGAGATTCAGGCTTAACAATAAGTTACGACAAGGATTATTTTAATGAGGATGACAGAGTGGAACTCACTCCATCCGAATTTACAGGAATCGACTTTTCCAAGAAAATCATCATCACTAAAACCACGACAGGAGCAATGGCAACCTACGGCGATAAGACAGTCACGACAGATGGAGATTTTGAGGATGCAAGCAGACAAGCACTTGCAGAGGTGCTTTGTCCATTTAAGGTGGGGGATAAGGTAATAGACAAAAGATGTAAAAACAAAGGTATTGTTACAGAAATACGTATTAACGGTGAAGTGGTAGTCCATCTGGATGACGAAAGCGGAGATTATGATATGGCTTTTAAGACGTTAGAACTTTTAGAGCCTTATGTCGAACCGCTATACAATGCGAAGTTGTTTTGCATTAAGGGGCATGGTCTATTTAAGCAAGGAGTTGTCTACACCGTTGAAAATGGAGTATTTATAGGTGTCCACGATTCACATTATAAGGATTTAGAGGATATAAATAAAAAATTATGTTCTCAATTCATGGAAGTAAAAGGAGGCTTAGATGATTAAATTCACAATACCATTAAACCCTGTCACAAAGAAAAACAGTCAGATGCCCGTCTTTATCGGCAAAAAATGCCCTGTCTGCCACAAAGGGCAGAGGGTACTCATTCTGCCGAGCAAGGCATATCAGAAGTATGAAAAAGAATGCAAAAAGCATATGCCGAAAGTTGACACGATAGATAAGTCGGTGAATGTGAAAGCACTCTACTACATGAAAACACGCAGGAGAGTGGATTTGACGAATCTTAACGAGGCTTTACATGACGTGCTTGTGAAGTATGGAGTGCTTGCTGATGATAATAATTTGATTGTGGCAAGCACGGACGGCAGCAGGGTTTTGTATGACAAGGAAAATCCGAGAACGGAAGTAGAGATAGAGGAGGTGTAAAATGGATTTACATTTATATTTCTTTGACGAACATAAAAACAACATCATTCACAGGGTTGTGAAATGCAGGGAAACACCAAACAGATACACTCCTGAAAGAGCGTTTCCATACATTGCTATGAGCCATCTGCCGAAAGACAATATCGGTCGGGTGGTCGGAATGTACGGTAAAGCGGTGATGTTTACAGAGAGGAACGACAAAGGAGCGAGAGAAGCGTTTCGGAGCTATTTCACGAAAGAGAAAGAGCATACGGAAAGCGTGATTGAATTTAAGCAGGGCAGGGTTAAGGAAATGGAAAAACAGATTGAAAATTTTATGGATATGGAGATTGAGGAAAGGAGTTAAAAGATGCTGAAATATTGCTTAAAAATGTGGGATAAAAACAGAGATAAGTTACAGAAAGACATTGAAAGTGATACAAAATTAAATTCTTGCGACTACAAGTATCTTGTCGAAAAAGTAATATCTATTGTTTTCAATGATGAAGATGCAGACTATGACCACAAATGGGATGCAGAAAACATAATGGAAATTGATAACGGAGATTATCAAGGAACTATGCTTTTTATTATTCCAAAGGACACATATAAACCGAATGAAGCAGATTATTTAATAACTTTTGTAAATTATGGTAGTTGTAGTTGTTGTGATACCTTGCTTTCTATTCAAGACTGGGAAGAAAATCCAAAACCAGCAAAAGAACAGATCAAAGATTACATGACACTTTGCAAAGATTTAGTCTGTAATATTGTAAAGCCGTACAATAGCGGTTGGAGAAACGAGGAAGAATTTGAACAGGTGGAAATGGAGGTAAAAAATGAATGACATAATACACGCACTTGTAACACTTCCGGCAGCGGACGGAAATTTTAAGTCGAGACTTGGGAGAGCGAGCGAAAATGAAATTGAGCAGGCAATAGTGCAAATGAAGAAAAGCGGAGGAAGCCATAAAAGCAGAATAACAGCTTGCGAGAGAGAATTAAGAAGGAGGGTAAAGAATTATGAATTTAGTCGAAAAAGATGATTTAGTTCAACTTTATATAGTGCAAAAGAAAACTATGAAAGAAGCCGCAAAAGAATTAAATGTAGCAGTCGGAACAGTTTTTAATTATATAAAGAAATACGATATCAAACCGAGGACGCAAAAAGAAGCATTTCTTGCCTCAAAAGAAAAGGGATGGACATATCCAGAATCGGCAAGAAAAAGAATCAGTAAGGCGCACAAAGGAAAAACCGTATCAGAAGAAACAAGAATGAAAATGTCTGAAAATGCAAGGATTGGTGGAATTGGTCATAAAAAGAAAAGGAAAGATGGATACATAGCCATATATTTCCCTGACCACCCAAAAAGTAGCAAAGACGGGCATATTATGGAGCATATACTTGTTATGGAGTGCTTGATTGGTAGACATTTAAAAGATAACGAAGTTGTCCATCATAAAAATGGAATAAGAGATGATAACAGAAAAGAAAATTTGCGACTTATGACTTTTGAAGAACATGCAAGTTTGCACCTAAGAGAAAGATATGAAAATGGATTTATTCCCCATACAAAGACAAGAAAAGTAGAAAACGTGACGACAGGAGAGATTTTTGATTCTGTAAAAAAGGCGGCAGAAAAATATAATGTTGCCGCAACAGGCATTTCAAAAGCGTGTAGGCATAATGTAAAAATAAAAAAATGTCATTGGAGATATGTAGAGGAGGTATGATTATGAATCGTTTTTGTGGAATTGGCAGATTAGTACGGGATCCTGAAGTCAGGTATACAACAGGTGAAAATCAGACAGCAGTAGCAAGGTATACGCTTGCTATTGACCGTAGATTTAAGCGAGATGGCGAGCAGAGTGCGGATTTTATATCTTGTGTAGCATTCGGCAAGCAGGGAGAGTTTGCGGAAAAATATTTACACAAAGGTATGAAGATTGCGGTCGAGGGCAGGATTCAGACTGGAAGTTTTGAGAAAGACGGAAGAAAAGTGTATACAACGGATATTGTCGTAGAAAATCACGAGTTTTGCGAAAGCAAGGCAGTGAGCGAACAAAACAGGCAATCGGACGATTACGAGCCGGCACCGCCACCAGAAAGCAGAAACGCAAGCAATGATGGATTTGTGGATGTAGGGAATATTGAGGGATTGCCATTTTAGGAGGTAGATTATGAATTACGAAGAATTTATCGGAATCGACAATAGAAGAAAATACCTTGCTTATCGCATGGAGAATTTTACAAGAGAAGATGCTTTGTCGGACGCAAGAAAAGTGTTGCATGAAGCAGAGAAGAGCCTACAAGTGGAGTGCGGTTGCTATGACGAAGATGGAAATTTATCTATTGGAGTAGCGGAAGATAAAGCGGAGTTTTGGGTAGTATCGAGAGTAAGAAAAAGGAGAATCAGATAATGCTAGATTTTGGTTATTACAACATGGATTGCTTAGACGGAATGAAAGAGTTTCCTGATAACTACTTTGACCTTGCGATTGCAGACCCTCCGTATGGTTCGGGGGGGCAACAGACAAATGGAAGAGGTTCGGGGGATGGTTCGACAGATACCGACATGGAATCGTTTCGGAGGGAGATTCGACAAATACAAGTCAATCATGCGTTCGGAGGGAGATTCAAAAGATACAATCGGGGGGTATCCCTAGTTTACAGAGGATTGATTGGGATATAGCACCACCGAAAGAATTTTTCGATGAACTTTTCCGAGTATCAAAGAACCAGATAATCTGGGGTGCAAACTACTTTCAAATGCCGCCGACAAGAAATTTTATTGTGTGGCGAAAAACGAATGTGTCAGAATCCTTTTCAATGGCTATGGCTGAATATGCGTGGGTTTCTTTTGATGGGAATGCAAAAGTGATTGAAATGTCACCAGTCGGTCAGAAAAACCGCTTCCACCCGACAGCGAAACCAGTAGCATTGTATGAGTGGATTTTAAGCAGATACGCAAGCAAAGGAGACAAAATACTTGACCCTATGTGTGGAAGTGCAAACAGTTTGATTGCTTGTCATAACTTGGGATTTGATTATGTAGGGTTTGAAATTGACAAGGAATACTACGAGCAAGGCATAAAAGCTATTGAAAGGGAGAAAGCACAGCTAAATCTATTCGATATGGAGGGCATGAAATGATTTACATAAGTGGCGGGATAACAGGGATTGCTTTCTGTAAATTACACTTTGATAAAGCAGAAAGTTATTTAAAATCCAAAGGTTGTGTGCCAATCAATCCCCATAAGATTTGTTCTTTATTGCCTACGCTATCCCACAGCGAATACATGACCATCTGCATGGCTCTTTTAAGCCTGTGTGACAGTATCTATATGCTAAAGGGCTATGAGCGGTCTAAAGGGGCTATGCAGGAATTGGAGTACGCAAAGGAACATGGGTATAAGGTGGTGTATGAGGAATGATAGAAAAGGAGAATGATTATGCAAAACATAGTTTTTACAACGGCATGGTGCTATGGGAAAAATGAAAAGACTAAAATTTGTCCTGTGTGCGATAAACCTATTCAGTTTGGAGAGATTATGATTGATGGCGAAACGACGGTATATCATGGGGAATGTGGGAGAAAGAAAATGAAAGGGGAAGAAAATGGACGGTCAAATGACGATTGATGATTTTCTTTGTGAAGAAAAGCCGAAACCTAAAATTTATCCGGTAGGCACAAGAATAGGCAAGGTGGTAGGTGGCGAGGTAGAAACCGCTACCATTCTAAAAGTGGACGGGAGCGGAAAATATCCATTTTACCGAACAGACAACGCTTGCTATAGCGTAGCCGAAGCAAGAACAGACTTTGAACAGATGGAGAAAGAGGCGGTAGAAAACAGGAAGCAGTATGAGTACATCGAAATCAACGTAGATGAACTGGAAAATCTGTTTATCTGCGAGTATCCGCCAAGAGAATCTGATGGTCATATCATGTATGGAATGGTGGCTGTGTATCATGGAATGCTCTACTGGAAAGAAGATATGACATATCAATTCTTAGATGCCGTGAAAGACATAAAGAAAGCATACAAAAAGAAGAAAAAGGAGCTGATAACTGACATATGGGAAAAAGAGAGGGAATACAAAGAACTGGAGGTTATTCCGTTTGAGGTAAAACGGATGTACAAGAAAAAGGAAGATAGATATGCAGACATTAGATATATGGGATATGGACTATAAGGAGGAAATGAACATGTATAAAGCAGGAGATAAATTTATTATTGAGATTGAAGAAAGTTGTGGAGCTGACGGTTTTTCACAAAGTGGTGTATGGGGCGTAAAGGGGTTTAGTCTTTCGGGCATCAGAGAAGAAACTTTAAATTTGTTGGAAAAATATGTTCCGTCAAATACAGACTACGAAAAAGGATTGTCTGATGCGTGGGAGTGTCTGAAAAAGATTAGAAATAGTAATGAGGAGGAATTGAGAGAAATTTTCAATTTGCCATTCGCCGCAAGAATAAAAGATGTTTTAAATAACTGTACTCCACAAGAAGCTATCGACAAGCTGAAAGCATGGGAAGAAAAGCATGAAATTAAGGTAGGGGATGTGATTATCTCAAGCGAGGGAAATAAAGCAGTTATTCAGTTCATTACGCCGAATGGAGAATGGGAATGTTTTAATAAATATACTTATTTTACTCTTAATAAAGAAAAACAAAAATTGTGGAAGAGAACCGGAAAGCACATTGATTTGACCGAGATTTTTAAGGGATTGGAGGCAGAAGATGCAGATTGAACACATAGAAAAAGCAAATGAAATCTTGGAGAAAATAAAGGCACAGGAAAAAGCGATCAAATTGATTGAAAGTGGTGGAGAAATCAAAGTCGAGCAGAGGATAGAAAGCAACATAGATCTGTTTCCCCTTATCCATGATTTTCCTGTTGAATTTGAGGATTGGGAAATCCGGTTGATTATCCACCAAAAGAAACAGAGAGTTGAAGCACTTAAAAAAGAACTGGAGGCGATTTGATGTTTAAGTCGGGCGATTTAGTTTATGTGATTGATGAATATTATACAAACAACCTTTTGACCTACGGAATGATTATCGGAGATATAGGAAAATATTATATTCTTTACGAGCAGGCAGATAGGGACATAGTGAAAAATGCCGTAATTAAAAAGATATACAGAGAGTATATAAGAGACGGCGAAGTAAATGTTGTAATGGTGAAGAAAGCGAACACCTTTGCAACCGAACAGGAGGCAAGGGAAGTGTTGGAAAGCGAGGAAATATGAAAATCTTAGAACTTTTTGGAAAGTATGATTTACGGGAAAAATGCGTTGAAAGATACAGAGAAGAGTTTGGCAATATGTATGATACGGTATGCAGTGGTGGAACAATAGGCGACTTTGCCGACACAGCGGTATTTATCGCTATGGTAGGAAGAGTAAAAAAAGAATCGGAAAGCAAGACGATGTTAAGCAGATTAAAAAGGAGAGTGAGGAAATGTCAGCAAATGATTTAGAAAAATTCCGATTACAAACCTACACAAGAGCACAGGCAGACCTAGCCGAGCAGATACGCTTTCGGCTGATGAACGGTGATACGGTGGATGTGTTGCAACTATTAGATGAGGTAGAGAGAAAAGGAAAGGAAGTGGAGAAATGAGAGACATACTTTTTCGTGCAAAAACCGTAGATAATAATGAGTGGGTGTATGGATATTATGCAAACTGTCACCATGATAGTTTAGAAAACAATACGACAGGGCATTTTATCATTGAATACCCGGACAAGTATCACGAAATTTATACTGACACTATCAGTCAGTATACCGGGCTTTGCGACAAAAACGGAACAAAGATATTCGAGGGGGATATTGTTGAAAACATAAGTGGGGAACGTGATTACATCGGCGTTGTTAGATACTGTAAAGCACATTTTGCAATCGAGTGGGGTAGACTGAAAGATGTACTAAGAAACGATTTGCATTTTTGGGCTTCTGAAAGGAAATTAGAAGTTATTGGAAACGTTTACGAAAATAAGGAGTTATTGGAGGGATGACAAGATGGAATTAAAACCTTGCCCGTTCTGTGGCGGCAGAGGAGAGTTTCATCCACAAGAACATCATATGGATAGTTTTTGGGATAAAAATACAATTGTCTGCTTGTCGTGCGGCTATAGAATGGAAGATACAAGCAAATATCTTTTAATCAGGAAATGGAATAGGAGGACAACGGATGATAAAAGAGATAACTGAATGTTGTGACTGTGCAACACCATCTTATCCATGCAGAGGGCATACCTGTCCGAATCGTCACAGGAGAGTATTAGCCTGTGATAACTGCGGTGAAGAATTTGAAAAGCTGTACCGGACAGAGGATGGAGAGTTGTGCGAGGAATGCGTATTAGAAAGATTGGAGGTAGTTAAGCTATGAAAGACGGATTAAAGGATGATTTAGTAAGTAGAAAAGCTGCGTCAGATGCTATGTATAACTTATGTAGTACGGATAGGGATAATCCATATTGTGAAAATCCTCACATTGATGCTATACAGGATGCTATTCTTGACTTGCCGCCTGTTAAAACAGTAGATGCCGACAAGCTGATTAAAAAGTTAGATAGCAGGATTGACGAGTTTATCAAAAAGCACCCTGACAAGAAATACTGCGAGCCGGTGGTGATGATTCAGGAGTTGATACATTTAATCAGATTGGAGGCAGAAGAATGAAGTATTTAGTATCATTTTTTAACGGACTTCACTTTGGTCATGCGATTTTCCAACTGGATAAGCTAGATGAAAAATCCATTGACTATATCGTGTCCGAGTTGGAAAAGACAGGTGAAGAACCCGTGGTAATTATAAGTATAACGAGATTGGAGGGATAGCATGGAATTTAAGGAGTTTTGTAAGGAAAGAAGCAGAATGTGTAAGTTTAATCAATATTGTAGCAGATGTGATATAGGCGATAAGAAAGAGCCTGGAATGTGTGCTGATTATTGCGTGAAGAATCCTGACGAAGCCGAAAAAATCGTCAGCGAGTGGGCAGAAGAGCATCCAGTGGTGACAAATGCGGATAAGTTCCGGGAGGTGTTCGGGGTTTCGATTGGAAGTTTTGGAGAGCCATGTCCTGATGCGTCAACCATCTACGGAATAGGCATAATTCCTAATCAAGAGTGGCTAGAGCAAGAGTATAGGCCACCAAGAAAGGAGAATGCAGATGATTGAAGTAAAACGAGCAGTACCGATAGAGGTTAGGCAGTTAGAAACAAACTTAAAGAATTATGACGCATGGGATTATAAGCACTATCTGCTGACAAAGGAAGAAGCGGATGTTGTGTTGAAGTTGATTGAGGGGGGTGAGAAATGATGGAAAAAGGGAGTAAGGTTATTCTTATGACAGATGATTTGCCAGAGTTAGGTACAAAACTTGATATTCTTGAAGTGGCAAATATAGACGAAAACGGCTTTTTAGAGTTTTCTAAAGTACTGGGGCGGTTTTATAACCATATAAACTTTATGGAATACGGAGTGCCAGCAGAGACTGTAACCATAACGATAGATAGGTATGACAAACTTTATAGTGCATATATAGAACTAAACAGGATAAAAGCAAAGATGGCTCTACAAGATTATGCAAAGACGCAAGGGGGTGAGGAAAATGGAAGATAAAGTAACAATTACACAAAGCGTTTTATTAAACCTTATCACAGCTCAAACGAAAGTCACATCATTAGAAAATTATGTACGGTCTACAGAATACATAAATGACGATGTGGTTACGGCGATTTTAGGTGTAGAGAAGAAAAAGAAAGGGGAAAGCAGATGAAAAAGGTAGAATCAATCACAAGATGGCTAAATCATAAGGAAATACCGAAAGATAATAAGACTTACGAAGATACTTGTTATCATTGCGGAAAGACTTTCAATGGTTCAGATGCTACATGGCTTGCTTTGTTGGATGGCGGTGGAACTGCTCTATTGTGTCGTGATTGTGCCGAAAAACAAGAAGCGGAGTACATAAAAGAGGAACGCAAAGGAAAAGAAGAAAAAGACTTTGAGATATGGAGTGGCTGGTATCAAGCGACGGGAGAAATGGCAGAAGCAACATATCATGGGACTTTTAAGGGTAGGGATTTTGCAGAAGCTTGTGATAGGTGGGCTGAAACACTTAGCAAGGAGAGTAAAGAATATTATCATCCTGCGAAGTTTAGAGGGGATAAACCGAGTTATTATTCGACATTATTTGACAATCAAGATGATGCAAATAGGGGTTATCCCGGTGTGGTGCATAACACAAAGGAAAAGAGGGTGTTAAAGAAAATCAAAGAATATGTTGAAAGCACAGAAAAGATTGACAGAGATGTAATTTTAGGATTTTTGAAATAATATCATCAAAAGATAGGAGGAAAAGAGGTTTGACCGGTCATAAAGCTAGCTTTACTCCTAAAAAATATGTCTGAACGAAATTACAATATGGAAAGATATTACAGAAGAAAAAAGCAAGGATTATGCGTAAATTGCGGTAAACCGCTAGATAGAGATGGTTCGCTTTGTCAAGAATGCAGAGAAAAAAAGACACAATACGGCAATGAAACACGCCATTTCCTGCAATCCATAGGCTTATGTCCCAGATGTGGCAAGGAAGAAATTTATGGGGATGAAAAGATGTGCCAATTCTGCAAAATCAAAATAACGGAGTATAACCGTATTTATGTGGCAAGTAGAAGAAAACACACTACGCAAGTTCATAACGATTACGCAAGAAAGAGATACGCTGAAAACTCTGCAAATGGAATCTGTACAAGATGCGGTAAAAGAAAAGCAGACAGAGGTTACAAACAGTGTGGGATATGCAGGGCAAAGCAGAAAGAACAAAGGAGAAGAAAGAGGGAAAAGGACGGTATCGGGCAGAAGAGAAAAGAATGGATAGAAAAAGGCTTATGTTTCTTCTGTGGTGAACCAGTAAAGGAGGGATATCAGTTATGTGAAAAGCATTATCAATTAAATGTAAAGAATGCAACAAGTGAAAAGGCAAACGAGGCAAGACGAGAACTTGTTAGGAAAGTGATTTTATATTAAGGAGGTCATATGATACGAGTTGAAAACAATACAGTAGAAGTCACAGGAAGCGACAAGGATATAACCTACGACTTGACACTACTGTTAAACACGCTGATGAAGAAACATAAACAGGCAGATACTATCATTAAATGTGCTGTTATGTCTGCAAAACAAATGATAAACAAGGGTATCAACGGCACAGATTTGAGCGATGGCGTGAATGTGACATTAAAAAGACCGAGATAGGAGGGTTTGTTAAATGGTAAACAGAGAATTTTTTTGTAATCCGGGAGATACAGTTTTTCTTTTGGATGATGGCGGTGCTTTGGGGTTTGCTAAATACTCCATCCTTGAAGTTGAAGTAAAGAAGATTAAGATCACCAAAAAGCATACATGGTATATTATCGACTTGGGGTTTAATATCCACAAGGAAGATGAAGATTTTGGCGATACTGTGTTTTTGAAAAAGGAAGATGCAGAGAAAAGACTTTCGGAACTGAACAAAGAAGTAGAAGAGATTAAAAGGAGGATTGGAAGATGATTAAATCAAAAGAGGGAGCAGTTAAGATAAAAGGTTCAAAAAGTGAGATAAGTGAAGATTTTATGATGTTATGCAGAGATTTAATAGAAGAAAATGTACTTTCGCCTGATGATTTACATAGGTTGATAGAAACTAGTAAGACAGCAGATAGGCTTATGTATGAATTAGTTATGGGTTTGGGTTTATTAAATCAATGAATCCGTCATCTGTAATAGAATTTGCAAAGAAAAAGAAGAATAAGGAGGGATAAAACAAAATGCGGTCGGTTTTTGCAAGATTGAGCAAGCCTGAACTCGACTTTTTGACCGACAACATTATATTTAATGAAACGGATAAAGAAATACTAACCCTATGTGCGGAGGGTTTAACGGAACTACAGATAGCAAACAAGGTCATGTTGGCGCAGTCAACAATCACAAAACGAAAGCGGAAAAATAGAAAGAAAATAGAAGATTTCTTGGAGGTGTTAGAGAGTATGACAACAGTATATGTAAACGGAAAGCGAGTAAACAAGGAAGATTTAAGCAAAATGGAAATAAACATTGACGAAGTGAAGAAAGTCTTTGCTGAAAAACTTGCAATCCGCACAGATGACAAGAAATTGACGGAAAATGAATAAAATGATAGAATGGCTAGGTAAAAGGTGAATATCTAGCCATTTTCCGCTTGAATCGAAAGGAAAGGTGGCAACATGGCTAATAAAATGAATGTGGCATATTTGAGGGTGTCTACTGATGCACAGACAGAGAAATACGGACTTGATGTTCAGAAAGACAAAATCCTTGAATACTGTACAAAAAATGAGATAGTAATCGACAAGTGGTATATTGACGGTGGTTTTTCCGGGAGTACACTTGACAGACCGAAAATACAAGAACTTTTATCCGATGCAGAGGCAGGGATTGTAGGAACGGTTTTTATTTACAAGCTAGACCGTATGAGTAGAGATGCGAGTGATACGCTTGATTTGTTATGCAAGACACTTCCCAAGTATGATGCAAAGGTAGAGAGCATGACAGAAGAGATTGTAACGAATACGCCGGACGGAAGAATGCTTCTTGGGGTAAGGGCATCTATCAACCAGTACGAAAGAGAAGTAATCTACATGAGGACAAGAGCAGGAATGCTTGAAAGAGTAAAGCGTGGTTTATGGATGGGCGGCGGCACAATTCCTTTTGGGTATTACTACGACCGTAACGACGGGATTTTACACATTAACGAGCCACAAGCAGAGTTAGTAAGAGAGGCATACCGTATGTACATTGACGGTTATTCATGTAATTCCATAGCAAAACTTTTAGGCTTTAAGGGCGACAGGATTGTTATGCAGATTCTTCAAAGAAAGTCTAATCTTGGAAAGATAGTTTATAAAGGTGTTGAGTACGAAGGAAAACACGAAGCCATCATTGATGAAGAAACATTCTATAAGACACAGGAATGTATCAAAAGGCGGTCGAATAAGTCTTATGTCGTAAGAGATAATCTATTGACCGGACTTTGCTATTGCGGTGTATGCGGTGCAAGAATGCGGTATCAGAAATGGGGGAAGTACCACAAGTTAATATGCTATTCACAGCAGGCGTCAACAAAAGATTACATGGTTAGGGATAGAAACTGCGATAACTTAAAGGTGAGGGCAGATGAAATTGAAAGAGAGGTGGAGGAACATTTCAAAAGGTTTATTATAAATGTAGATAATGGCATAAAAAAAGACAGCAATCTACATATTATAAATGCACAAATCGAAAAATCTAAAAAGAAACTGAAAAACCTGTATCACCTTTACGCAGAGCAAGGGAACGACACTCTTTTAGAGGTTATTGAAGAGGAAGAAAACTATCTGAGAGAGTTAGAAAAAAAGATTGCGGACGAAAAAGAAAACGAGATTGCAGACGCACACAGGAATGAAGAAATCAAAAGTATAAGGCAGATTGCTGATGGCTGGGAACTTCTTAGTATAGAAGAAAAGAACAAAATTCTAAAACGGTGCGTTGAAAAAATTGTTATAACAAACGGAGATATAGAGATATATTTTGTTTTTTAGTTTCTTTTCTCAATGTTCTATTCATATCCCGACATATGAAGAAGATTGAGAATA
>Ga0326511_10003324_pt1 | contig 12937 bp, 19 predicted proteins | sample 0_2496_0518_D_FD_203701 | JGI IMG/M metagenome (GOLD analysis project Ga0326511, IMG submission 203701) | Bovine rumen microbial communities from UC Davis, California, United States - 0_2496_0518 | ecosystem: Host-associated > Mammals > Digestive system > Stomach > Rumen | place: USA... | reverse complement strand
AGACGCAGAACATCGGATCAATCAGCCTAGCGACGGCCTACAGCAACAACGCCCTCGTCACGGCCTCGATGGTCTACTTCACGCTCTCGGCGTCTCTCTCGTCGTGGAGCAGCGTGGTCATCGGCACGCTGCCCGTGGGCTACAGGCCGCCAACGACGGTCATGGTCAGCCCCTACTGCGACTCGGCGAACCACGCTGGGCGCTGCTTCGTCGCGTTTCAGGCCGACGGCAACATAAGGCTCTACAACGTCAGCGGCTCGACCGTCGACACGGGCACCCGCTTCACCGCGACCGCGACCTACGTTTTGTAGGCCTCCCGCTCGGAGGCCCCAACCTTAAAGGAGGACGGCACATGCCTACTTTTCCAGACAACCTAATCTTTGCGTTTATGGCACTCAACCCGACGTGGTTCATCCTCGCATTCGCCGCCATCTGCTTCGACCTGCTCACGGGCTTCATCATCAAGGGCGTGATACCTCACAACGTGCGCAGCTCAATCATGCGCGAGGGCTTGGTGCACAAGTCGTGGGAGGTGGCCATCATCCTCAGCGCGGCGCTCATAGACATTGCCCTTGGAGCTGGCATGGGCATGAGCATGCAACCAGTCAGCGCGGCAACCTGCGCATTCATTTTCGTGATGGAGTGCGCGAGCGTCTGCGAGAACGCGCTTGACGGCAATCCCGAGCTAGCATCGGCACCAATCATCAAGTACGTGAGCAAGGCCAAGCAGGAAATGGACTCTAAGGAGTAAGCATGGCAGACAAGACGGCGCTCGAGACAATCAAGGGCATCATCGAGGCCAACGGCGGCACGAGCGACGCGGAAACCATCGTCCCCGCGCTGGAGGACTTGGGCGAGGTTATCGCAGCGGGCGGTGGTGGCGGCATCGCCGATGGTTCCGTCACCACGGCGAAGCTGGCACCTAGGGCGGTAACGGAATTAAAGATTGCTGACCGTTCAATCACAAAAACCAAGCTAGCTAATGAGGCCGTCCAAACGGAAAATCTGGCGCCCAATGTGGTGACGTGGGAGAAGATTGATGGCAACGCCGTAAAGGCAATAAGAAAATGCTCTTATGTTGCAGCTGACGCGCAGACTTCGCAGGTGCTTACTCAATTCGGTTTTGATAACACGCTCGCCGTCCCCTCAGACCCATTCATGATGGCCATTTTCCTCGAAGGTAACGGCCTAGTGCGCCTCTGCTGGATTTACGGAACGGATATGGAGATGGCGCCGATGGAAGTTGTCGGCAACGTCCAGACGGGGGCCGTCACGCTCTACGCCAAGGGCCTGCACTCCACGGCATCGGGCATCCTCGGCGTTGACGAGAGCTGGACAATCACGGCGAACGAGTAGGAGCAGCCATGGGAGTACGCTCGAAGATTGTGGCCTACTGCCGCAAGCAGCTAGGTTGCAGCTACTCTTACACGCCCAGCGGCGGCAAGGAGGGCAGCAGCTACAACTGCTCCTACCTCTCAACGTGCGCCTACAAGGCGGCTGGCCTGACCATTCCCAAGTGGCAGGGACACCAAAATGGTGACGGCTCGCAGAGCGATTGGGTCTACCGTCACGGGCATTGGACTACCGACCCGAGCAAGCTCAAGCCCGGCGATTTGGTGTTCTTCGGCACGAAGCGGACGAACACCACCCACGTCGGCGTGGTCTCCAAGGCTGGAACCGTCCCGTACATCATCGACAGCACGCCATCGCGCGGCGTGGCCGAGCGCAAGCTGCCGCTGTCCGCTGGGTTCGTGGGCGGCGGATGGCCGCTCAAGAGCCTACCGAAGGAGGACGCAACCGTGGTCGACTACGAGCTTATCAAGGTTGACAAGATCGTGACCGTCAAGCGCGGCGGCGTGAACATCCGCACGCAGCCGTCCACCAAGGCGAGCATCGTCGGTGCCTACGCGGGCGGCGCGAAGGTGGTCATCGACCGCATCGTGTTCAACGCGGGGCTGGTCTGGGGCAGCTACGTCGGCCTGACCAGCGGCAAGCGGCGCTTCATCGCATTAGCAGACTGCACCTATTGCGAGGTGGGCTGATGAGCTATGACCGATTCGGACGCACGCCGGAGATGGCACGCCGCCAGCGCGTCTACGACTGGCTGTGCGTCCTCGCCCTCGGCCTCATCCTCGCCGCGATCGTGACGGCGGCGGTGCTCGTCGTGGTCGTGGTCGGCGTATGACGGCGAGCGCATGCCCCAAGTGCGGCGGCACCGTGCGCCCCATCGTGGGCAGCGACCGCACCGTGCGGGGCGGCACGTGGTACGAGGTGTACTGCAAGAACTGCGGCTACCGCGCGGATGCGTTCAAGCCGCGCAGGACGAAACGAAAAGACTAGGGACAGGCCCTCTCCGCCGCGTGCGGAGGGGGCCTTTTTTGCGTCCCAAGCGCGTCCCAATTGGGACGAAACGGCCCTACACGGGCCTACACCATCCTGCATAATCCCTGCTAGACGGCACACCGCAGGACACGACAGACATAATGCGCGAAGTGGGCCTATAAGCTGAAAATCACAAAACCGCAGGTAGATGCATGTGCATAAAGTTCGGCGCGTCCCTAAACGTCCCAGTCTGCGTCGTACGGGCGCGCTCGGTAGGCATCCGCGACCACCGCCGCCAGCTGCTCGGCGTGCGGTCGGTCGTAGTGCTGGCCAGTCGTTCCCTTCAGCCTGTGGCCCATCAGAACCTCGATGTATCGCGTCTCGAGGCCCAGCTCCCAGCGCACCCACGTCTGCCAGCTGTTGCGCAGGTTGCGGTACGGATGCTCGAATCCCTCGCGCCGCCAGCAGTCGGTGAAGCGCCCCTGGCTCACGACTCCGCCCATGCCGTCGTTGGTGAGCGGCCAGTCGGGTGGCATGGACTCGGCTATGTCGCACAGGCGCGTGGCCGCGCTGCCCACGAGCACGAGCCATCTGGCGCTCTCGGCGGTCTTGGTGCGCTCGGCCATCCGCGCGCCGTGGTGGGCCACCTGCCGCGTGATGGGCACGAGGGCCACGGGCGCGCCGTCCAGATCGTGGCGCTCGACCTCGCCAGCGAGCACGCCCAGCGACTCGCCCACGCGCGCGGAGCCGAACGCCGACAGCAGGAACGCGGCCTCCATCCACGTGCCGCGAAGGCGCTGCCACACGTCGCGCAGCTCCGCGAGCGTCCACGTCCCCCTGTCGCGCTGGTTGACCGTGGAGCGCCCGGGCATGACGTAGCGCTCCCGCATCGGGTTCGTGACCGCCCAGCCGTAGCGCACGGCGTAGTCCATGGCCTTCGCCAGCACGAGCGTGGCGTTGGCCGCCTGAGAGCGCGTGAGCGTGTACAGCCATTGCTGGACGGCGAGCGGTCGCACCGCGTCGCACGGCGTGGCTCCCCACGTGGGAACGACGTGCTTCTGCCACCAGCGGCGGTACTGGACGAGCGTGTCGGTGGCGAGGTCGCCGTCCTCCACGCGGCGCTCGAGGTCTGGCAGCGCGTAGGAGTCCCACACCTCCGCGACCGTCGGGCAGGGGGCATCCTCGGAGTGCAGCAGCATCAGCTCCGCACGCTTCTGCTCGGCTTGAAGTCGCGTACCGCGAACGGTAACGCTCCGTCTCCTGTACCCGTCGGGGCCAGCAGACCAATACCTGATTCGATAGCACTCTCCTGCGCGGACTTCCGTGATTGAAGCCCACGCGTCACGGCGCTTGCGGCGGGGCATAGCTAGCGACCGTTCATATCGTCGGTGAGTTCCAGAAGGTAGTCAGCCGTGCAGCCCAGCGCCTTGCAGAGAGCGCGCAGGTTGTCCGCGTCAGGCGTGCGGCGGTCGTTCTCCCAGTTGGATACCGTCGGCTTCGACACGCCGACCAGACCGCCCAGCTGCTCCTGCGTCATGGTGCGGAATCCCCGCATCGATGCAATGCGCCTACCGAGACTCATGGCTAACCCCCTTTATTAAAATTCTATGTGGTTGAAATTATTCCCAATAAACGGTTGCAAAAGTTTTCAATCTGAATACTATTAGGTGTGGGGCACGGAAAGCCCCGCGAACTTTGAAAACTGCAAGCGATTTGTCCGTGTTCCCGTATCGAATGGAAACGGTCGGGTATCTGCTAGCCGATGCCGCATTTGTGCGGCGCTAGTCAATTGGTTAGGAGGGACTATGAAAGAGCAGAACTATCGCAAGGCGCGCGAAGCCGCTGGAATCAAGGCGGAGCGTGCAGCCGTCGAGCTGGGCGTGTCAATCTCCACGCTGTTCAACTGGGAGCGAGGGGAGACGGCACCCAACGCCAACAACATCAGGGACATGGCGCATCTGTACAACGCGAGCGCCAACTATCTCATTGGCATGGACTAGTCATGCCGCGCGGGTATTCGTAACGAAAACTCGCGCCTAAAACAAACGCCCCCACTGCTGCGACCAGTGAGGGCAAAGACGGTCAGACGGGAGGTAAATCCAATGACCGACAACAGTCTACAGGTTTTCACCAACGAGGACTTCGGCAGCGTCCGCGTTCTCGCAATCGACAACGAGCCGTGGTTCGTAGCCAAGGACGTGTGCGACGCGCTGGGAATCGCAACCAACCATCTTCGCGAGTCGCTGGACGATGACGAGGTAAGCAACCTCCCCATTACGGAGGTTGGCCCCGAGTTCGGTGGCCGCGCCCCGCTCATCATCACCGAGGCTGGGCTTTACTCGCTCATCCTTCGCAGCCGCAAGCCCGAAGCCAAGCGCTTCAAACGCTGGGTGACGCACGACGTTCTCCCGACCATCCGCAAGCACGGCATGTACGCGACGCCGCAGTCCATCGAGCGCATGCTCGCCGACCCCGACACCATGATCGCGACGCTCAAGGCGCTCAAGGCCGAGCGGATGCGCGCGGACGCGCTCATGGAAGACAACGCGCGGCTGCTGCCAAAGGCCACCATGTACGACGTGGCAATCGAGGCCGAGGGCACCATGAGCGTGACCGAGACCGCCCGGTACCTCGCGCAGTACGACAAGACCATCACCCGCAAGCGCCTGTTCGCGCTGCTGAGGGCCGACGGCCTCGTCTGCAAGCAGGGCAACGCGCCCACCAAGAAGGCCATCGAGCGCGGCTACATGGTGCAGGTCATGACCACGCGCGCGGACGGCAGGGCCAACGCGCCCTACGCCCGCATGACGCGCAAGGGCATGGACTGGTGCGTGCGCTCCTACTGCTCGCCGCACGTGGTCGCGTAGGCGGCAGCCATGGCCATCCAGCGGCACAGCGCCCGCCCGTCTGGCATCGAGCGCTACTACAAGGTAAAGGAACTCGCAGAGCTGACGGGCATATCTCGCGAGTCCATCTACGCCGCCATACGCAGCGGCGAGCTGCACGCCACGCGGCCCAACGGCATGAGGAAGTGCTGGCGCATATCGGAGTCGGAGGCGCGACGCTGGCTCGCCGCGTGCACCGAGTAACCAACAACAAACAAGTCCAGAGTCGGTCTTCCGCGGCGCTCGTCGCGTCGCTTCGGTTCGCTTGCTCCCCTTTCCACGGCATAAGCGCTGTTAAGTCGCAGCCCTGATAAGGGCAAGCGGGAAAAGCAAGCCGTCGTGCATGTTCAGTACGCCCATACATCTACCCGCTGCCCTGCGAGCGTCGCGGCGGGCCGACTTTGGATAGTTAGGAGACAACATGACCACTTCCCAGATGCTGCGCGCCGAGCGTCGCGCGCAGCGTGCGCGTCTCGAGCGCGACGAGCGCATGCAGACCGCCATCGGAGCGCTGTTTTTGATCGCACTGCTCGCCGTGTTCGCCGTGGCGGGAACCGTCGACTACCAGTCGCAGGTGGCCTACCAGCAGTCGTGGGCGGAAGCCTACGGCCTTGACTAACCGGAGGAGGAAAACCATGAGCGACCCCATCAAGATCAGCTCTCTCGAGCTCGAGAACGTCAAGCGCATCCGCGCGGTCGAGCTCGCACCCACGGCCGACGGCCTGACCGTCATCGGCGGACGCAACGCGCAGGGCAAGACCAGCGTGCTCGACGCGATCGCGTGGGCGCTGGGCGGCGAGAAGATGCGCCCGGCAAGCCCCAACCGCGACGGTTCGGCCAACCCCGCCCACATGCTGCTCAGGCTCTCGAACGGCATCACCGTCGAGCGCAAGGGCAAGAACGGCGCATTGTACGTGACCGACACCACCGGGCGCCGCGCTGGGCAGACGCTGCTCAACGAGTTCATCGGCCAACTCGCGCTCAACACGCCAAAGTTCCTCGAATGCACCGACAAGGAGCGCGCGAACTACCTGCTCGACATCATCGGCGTGGGCGACGAGCTGACCAGGCTCGACAACGCCGTGCAGGATGCCTACGACGAGCGCAGGAGCATCGGACAGATGCACACGCGCAAGGCAAAGGCGGCTGAGGAGCTTCCGTACTACGAGGATGCACCGTCCGAACCCGTCAGCGTGGCGGAGCTCGTCCAGCGTCAGCAGGAGATCCTCGCGCGCAACGGCGAGAACCAGCGCAAGCGCGAGCGCGTCGAGCAGATCCGCCGCGAGATGACCGACGCCAACCGCGAGGTCAACCGAATCGACGACCAGATCTTTGACCTCGAGGGCCGAATCGCCGAGCTTAAGACGGCACAGCAGAAGCAGATGGAGCTTCGCGACCAGCTGCTCGAGGACCTCTCGGTCGCGGAGAAGACCGCCGAGGAGCTGACCGACGAGTCCACCGCCGAGATCGAGGAGAGCATCGCCCAGATCGAGCAGACCAACGCGAAGGTCACCGCGAACCGCACGTACCTCGCGGCAAAGCGCGAGGCCGACCAGCTGAGGGGCGAGTACGACGGCATGACCGAGCGAATCGAGGAGCTTCGCCGCGAGCGAACGAAGCTGCTGGACGATGCAAACATGCCACTGGATGGCCTTTCCGTCGAGGGTGGGCTTCTGGTCTACAACGGCCACGTCTGGTCTGACATGTCGAGCGCCGAGCAGATGCGTGTCTCTACGGCCATCGTGCGAGCGACCAAGCCGTCTTGTGGCTTCGTGCTCGTCGACAAGCTCGAGCAGATGGACTCCGAAACCCTCAAGGACTTCGGCGCGTGGTGCCAGAAGGAGGGCCTGCAGGTGATCGGGACTCGCGTTGCCACCGACGACTCGTGCACCGTGGTAATCGAGGATGGTCGCGTGGTGGGTGCCGAGGTCAAGCCCGAACCCGAACCCGAGCCCGAGGGTGGACGTGCCATCCCGTGGGGAGGTGACGCCTTCTGATGCGAGAGCCGAACTGGGACGAGATGCGCGCCGAGCTTGGCGCGCTCAAGAGCAAGGAGCTGAAGGCGACTGCGAAGTCTGTCGGAGTCACGTCCGCCGGAAAGCGCGAGAACGTCATCGAGTACATCATCCGCGCGCGAAAGGCGCGCTACGACCGAACGAAGGGGAGGTAGGACATGCAGGAGCCTGATTGGGACGAGCTCGCGGAGCGCCTGTCGAAGCTCACGCTCAAGCAGATTCGCGTTGTGACGAGCAGGTGGTTCGCCGGCTCGATGGGCGGCGAGTCCACCAAGGCGGGAATCATCCGCGAGATGGTCAGCCAGATGCGACACCTGTACCACATGGAGGACGGGTACGGCATCGCGCGGTTGACCAACATCTTCAACACCATCTCGAAGCTCGACGGCGGATGGTCGCCCGAGCGCGAGTATGCGTACTACACCGTCGAGTACAAAAAGGAGAGCAGCAATGAGTAGGTTCGACCTCACGTGCGGCATCCAGAAGACCGCGCTTCGCGTGGTCGCTTACGGTCCCGAGGGCATCGGCAAGTCTACGTTCGCCGCGCAGATGCCAGGGGCCATCTTCATCGACGTGGAGGGCGGCACGAACCAGCTGCCCGTCGCGCGTCTGCCAAAGCCCACCAGCTGGACGATGCTCACCGACGAGATTCGCGCCGTCCGCGACGGGCAGGTGCCCGAGTGCACGACGCTCGTCATCGACACCGCCGATGCCGCAGAGGTGCTCTGCATCCGCCACATCTGCGCGAAGTTCTCCAAGGACGGGCTCGAGGACTTCGGGTACGGCAAGGGCTACACCTACGCCGAGGAGGAGTTCGGCCGTCTGCTCGACCTGCTCACCGAGGTCACCGAGCGTGGCCGCAACGTGGTGCTGCTCAGCCACGCCATCATGCGCAAGTTCGAGCGCCCCGACGAGACCGGCGCATACGACCGATTCGAGCTGAAGCTCTCGAAGAAGGTGGCGCCCAAGGTCAAGGAGTGGTGCGACATGCTCCTGTTCCTCGACTACAAGACGTTCGTCTCGACCGACAGCAACGGCAAGGCGAAGGCCAGTGGCGGCGAGCGCGTGATCCGAACGAGCCACAACCCGTGTTGGGATGCGAAGAACCGTCTGGGCCTGCCCGAGTGCATGTCGCTCAATCCCGACACCGCCGCGAAGATCGCGGGACTCATGGCGGGCGGCGAGATGCTGCCGAAGGCAGAGACGGCACCTGCGCCAGTGGCCGCACCCGCACCCGCACCCGTAGCTGCACCCGTCGCGGCGCCGCAACCCGCGCAACCTACGCCGCAACCCGCGCAGTCGCCGTACCCCGCACGTCTTGACGCGCTCTGGCAACTCATGGTCGCCAACGGCGTGACCGACGAGGAGCTGCGCACGGCCGTTGCCACGCAGGGCTACTACCCGTTCGAGTGCAGGGTCGAGGACTACCCGCAGGGGTTCTGCGACTGGCTTCCCACCGTCTGGGACAGCTTCATGAAGCTGGTAGGCGAGCTGAGGGATGTTCCCTTCACGGCTCACGAATAGAAAAGGACACACATCATGGCAGACAACAATCTCGGTCAGGGACTCGGTTGGGAAGACGACGCGCAGGTACAGGAATCGGAGTTCGTGCTCCTCGACCCCGGTGTGTACGACTACCAGGTGGTCGCGTTCGAGCGCGGCCGCTTCGACGGCTCCAAGCAGATGGCCGCTTGCAACGTGGCCAAGCTCACGCTGCGCTGCACCAACGGCATCCAGACGGGCAACGTGTTCGTAAACCTCATGCTTAACACCAAGGTGCTGTGGCGTGTATCGCAGTTCTTCAAGAGCTGCGGGCTCATTCCCGCCGACGCGCACCAGGGCGACAACTTCTCCATGGCGCTGTTCAACCAGGTCATGGGGCGCACCGGCAAGGTCAAGCTCAAGCATCGCGTCTGGCAGGACAAGACCTATAACGACGTGGACGAGTTCATGAAGTCCGAACCCGCGCCCGTCGCACCGATGCAGACCACCATACCCGCGCAGCAGTGGGGAGGTGGCGGCTTCTAATGCAGCTCAGACCGTATCAGAACGAGGCGGTCGAGGCAGTCATAGGCGAATGGGACAAGGGGCGTCGAAGGACGCTCCTTGTTCTCCCAACGGGCACTGGCAAGACCGTCGTCTTCGCCAAGGTTGCCGAGCGCGTGGCCATGCAGGGGAAGCGCACGCTCGTGCTCGCGCATCGCGGCGAGCTGCTCGACCAGGCGCGCGACAAGATCGGGAAGGTGACAGGTCTCGCGTGCTCGGTCGAGCGTGCCGAGGAGACCTCGATAGGGTCGTGGGAGTCGGTGACCGTCGGCTCCGTACAGACGATGATGCGCGACAGCCGTCTCAGCGCCATGGACCCCGACAGGTTCGGCGCGATCGTGGTTGACGAGGCGCACCATACCGCATCCGAGAGCTACCGCAAGGTGCTCGACTACTTCACCGGGGCGAACGTTCTCGGCGTGACAGCCACGCCCGACCGAGCCGACCGCAAGGACCTGGGCACCGTCTTCGATTCCCTGGCATACGAGTACACCCTGCCAGCGGCCATCCGCGAGGGTTACCTCTGCCCGATCCAGGCGCAGATGATTCCTCTCAACATCGACATATCGTCCGTCTCGACGCAGTCGGGCGATTATGCCGTGGGCGAGCTTGGAGACGCGCTCGAGCCGTACCTCGAAGCCATCGCTGACGAGATGGTGGCGGCTGGATGCCGCGACCGTCGCACCGTCGTGTTCCTACCGCTCGTGCGCACCGCCAAGAGGTTCCGCGACATTCTCCTCGAGCATGGCCTGAGAGCCGCCGAGGTCGACGGCCAGAGCCAAGACCGTGACGAGGTTCTACGCGACTTCCAAGACGGCCGCTACGACGTGCTCTGCAACTCGATGCTACTTTGTCTGGACGAGCAGACGGAGATCCTGACCAATCGTGGATTCGTCGGACCTGACGAGATTAGGGATGATGACTTAGTCGCGAATTGGAACTTTGACGGGACGGTTTTCTTCGAGAGACCGCATGAGATTGTCAGGCGCCCTCTTGGGCTTGACGAGCACATGACCTCCATCGAGTCTCGAACCATCAATCTTCGTGTCACGAACACGCACCGAATGATCGTCAGCTGTGGCTCCGACAGGTCGAAGTGGAAGAAGGTAGCCGCCGAGGAGCTGAGAAACGGCCATCTGTTACCTACATGTGGCATAGCTCAGCCATTTGAGGTCAAGATGCCACTGCCACCATACGAGCGACTTACGCACAGGCGTGTGGAATCGGGCGAACTACGCTATACGCATCCGACTGAACTCACGCTTGACGAGTGCCGCTTCATCGGATTCTTCCTTGCCGAGGGAACCGCCACACACCTAAACAGCGGTGGCATCGAGTACAAGGTGACACAAGTTAAAGACAAGTATCCTGCAATATGCAGCTGGTTCGACGATGTCGTAGACGGTTGTGGATTCAGCTGCACACGCAAGGAGCGCTTCAGTAAGTCGACAGGACGGAATGTGCGCCATTGGTCATTCTGCCGAGGCACTGGCCACGGCTCGCAGTTGCGTGATGGCCTATTCAGTATCGAGCCTTATCTGGATCATGACGGGACTGACCTCTTCTGGGGCCTTGACGAAAAGCAGTTTGACTCCCTTATAGAGGGCTTCTGGTATGGAGACGGCTTCCATGGAAAGGCGGAGGACGGCATGCCGAAGTCGATTGTCATCAGGGGCTGTTACCAGAAGCTGTTCAATCTCTTATGCGCGATAGGCAGTGTTCGCGGATGGCGTTGCGCAATGTACGAACGGCCACAGAGGAATCCTAAGCACAATACGCAATACGAATTGCGCTTGGTAAAGAACAAGCCCCTGAACATCTCATGCAAGACTGAGGTCGTTCAGGAGGACTACAGGCCTGAAAACGTCTGGTGTGTTCGGACCACTAGCAAGAACATCATTACAAGACGCAATGGTCGCGTTGTCGTGATGGGCAACACCGAGGGCTGGGACTGCCCCGCCGTCAACTGCATCGTCGTTTTGCGCGCGACCAAGAGCCGCGCTCTTTTTTCCCAGATGGTTGGACGTGGAACCCGTCTTTCGCCGGGCAAGGACCACCTGCTACTGCTCGACTTCCTGTGGATGACCGGTAGGCATGAGCTTTGCCGCCCAGCGTCAATCGTGGCGAGAAGCGCCGACGTGGCGCGGAAGATGACCGAGAGCATCGCCGCCGACGGTGGTCCCGTAGACCTCATGGAAGCGGAGGCACAGGGCGAGCGTGACGCACAGAAGGAGCGCGAGGATGCGCTCGCAGCCGAGCTCGCGGCACAGCGACACAAGGCGGCGAAGCTGGTCGACCCGCTGCAGTACGAGATGTCAATCATGGACGTCGACCTGCAGTCCTACGAGCCCACGTTCGCGTGGCAGATGGCCGAGCCGACTCAGAAGCAGCTCGACACCATCGAGAAGTTCGGCATCAACTCAGACGGGATAACCGATGCGGGGAAGGCGCAGATGCTGCTCGACCGACTGTTCAAGCGCGTTGCCTTGGGACTCGCGACGCCGAAGCAGATACGCTTCCTCGAGCGCAAGGGATTCCAGCACGTGGGCGCATGGACGTTCGAGGCGGCATCGAAGATGATCGGCCGCATAAGCAAATGCGGATGGCGCATACCGCCCGGCATCGACCCGTACACCTACGTGCCGCCGACGGAGATGGCGTCATGAGCGGACGGCCATGGTCGACTAGCGACGAGAGGACGCTCCGCGAGCACTACCCGACGTACGGTCCCGCATGGGACGGATGGAAGCTGCTTCTGCCCGGCAGGTCGGCGGCTGCGATCGCGAACCATGCGGCCATCATGGGCGTCACATCCAACAGCCGACACGGGAACGTGCGCGAGGGCAAGGACTGGACGCCCGAGCAGCGCGGGGCGCTCCTCAGAAGCGTGACGAGGATGACCATCGAGTGCGGCCACGACCTGCGTGAGTGCATGCTCGAGCTGACGAGGCTTCTGCGCATCGGGAGCAACCGCCATTCCTAGCGCCGATTTCCGCAAAACCGAGTAAATACCCAACAACCGCGTTTGCGGCGCTCCGTCATTTACTGGTTGCGCCGCAAACGCGATTTCTTAAGGAGTAACACATGGCAAGAAAAGAGTCAGTACAAAGCGGCGGCATCGTGTTCGGTGACTGGAAGCTGATGCCTGTAGATTCCCGCAACTGGGAGCTGTGCAAGCTCGGCGAGAGCTGTTGGCGACCGCTTGGCCGCTTCTACCAGTTCAACACGTTCGACCTTGCGTTGCAGTATGCAGCGGACTGCGAGATGAAGAACGAGTGCCACGACCGCGAGATGGAACTTGCAGACGCGATTGCCGCGTACCGCACCATCGTCGCGGTTCTCAGAGACGACGTGCGCGACGCGATCAGCAGAATCGCGAAGGGGGAATAGCCATGGCTGACCGACTGCCCATCACGACTGGACTGCGAGACGCCGTGCATCGCTACAACAAGTACTCGAGCATGACCATGCCGACCGACGCCCAGACCTACGTCAAGTGCGACGCCGACACATTCGACCGCATGTGTGACGCGATTGACGCAATCCACGCTGGCCTTGAGCGCGAGAACGAAGAGCTGCGCAAGCGCACCATGTATCCTTCCGAGACCGAGCGCGTCAACATGCTTGAGCGCGAGGTAAAGCGTCTCACATCTGAGTGCAAGACCCAGC